>Ga0315268_10005929_pt1 | contig 13054 bp, 6 predicted proteins | sample C1_top_MG_FD_204535 | JGI IMG/M metagenome (GOLD analysis project Ga0315268, IMG submission 204535) | Sediment microbial communities from Yellowstone Lake, YNP, Wyoming, USA - C1_top | ecosystem: Environmental > Aquatic > Freshwater > Lake > Sediment | place: USA: Wyoming | collected 2017-08-01 | reverse complement strand
GACAAGAAATTTCCGAATATAGAGGGGATTGATTCGGAAGGCGAAATGTTCAGTTATTGCCCCGAACTCTGGGTAAAGAGGCTTTTTGCCAATGTTAAAGACTTTGGACCTGTTACAAGACTATATTTCGGGAATGAATTCTGCCAGAGGTTGATACCGGGTCTTGAAGATATAAAAGAGGCGCTGGGGACAGCAGCGGAAAGAAAGCTGAAATTTACACTTGTTACGCCATATGTTACTGATGCGGGGATTGACAAGCTGGAACCACTGTTTAAATATTTGAATGATCTTAACAGCAAGGATATAGAAGTCGTGGTTAACGATCCCGGAACTATGGATATGATTGTTGAATATAAAAATATTACTCCGGTATTAGGACGGCTTAAGGATCCGATGAAAAGAATGGCTCGTTTTGTTAATCAGATGCCCCAACTAACAGCGCCCCAGCAGGAAGCCCTTTCCTCGTCCGATATTACAATTGAACTATATCAAAAATTTCTTTTGGATATGGGCTTTTCGCGTGTGGAAATGGATCTGGTCCCGCAAGGAATAAAAATAAATTTCAACAATCTCCCTTTAAAGGCAAGTTTCTATTATCCGTGGACGTATATTACAACCGGCAGGATTTGCGAGATGGGTTCACTTAACCAGGAAGATAACGAAAAATTCACTGTCTATAACCCATGTCAGAAAGAGTGCCAGAAATATTATGCTTCCTGGTTTACCGAATTTCCCGGTGCGAGCAACAAGATATTCGCTTTCGGGAATACGGTATTTATGTTATGCGAAGCTCCGAAGGCATTGTTAAAAAAATATGTCGATCAGGGTTTCGACAGGATCGTGTACCAAGCCGTAATACCGATGTAAAAAGCACAAAAATATTCGTCCCACGGAGGTATATTCTTATCATGATATCAACGGTGAGAATAGAATTGACCAACTATTGCAATAGGGATTGTTCATATTGCTTCTTCAGGGAAAAACTTGCCGATAGAACCTCTGAAATGAGTTTTGCGGACTACCAATATATAGTTGAACGGTGCGAAAAGGAAAAAGTTGAGAGAGTGCATCTCCAGGGCGGAGAGCCGACCTCATATTCTCATTTTCCGGAAGCACTTGACTTGTTGCGGAAGAAACATATTTTTTACAAGTTGCTTACAAACGGCGTCTTTGAAACTGAGTTGCTTGACCGTCTGGATGTATCAAAGAGGAATGATGTTTTGATAAATTATAACCATCCGGATACCTATAATGCCACCGGTGACTGGGATCTCGTAAATAGAAATATTGCCGGATTGGAAAGGATGGGAATGCAGTTTCAGCTCGGTTATACGATTTATGAAAGAAAACCTGATTATGATTTTTTTCTTCAGGCAATAAAGAAGTATAAAATAAGCGAGGTCAGGTGGGATCTCGCCCGCCCGTCCGGAGAATTTACAAATAAATATTTTAATTTGAATGATTTTTTTGAAATGATGCCAGTTGTATCTGATTTCGTCGAGGCATGCCATAAACTGAAGCCGTATATATTCCCGTTTGCTGATTGCCCTATTCCAGTATGCGTCTGGTTTCACGGCGGGGAATACCCCATGTCGAGCATGGACTATTTTAAGCACTTCCTGTGCAGTTCTTGTATCAATATCGGCCCTGGTCTGGTAATCGGCACCTGCCCGGGGAGCGTGCAATTCAGAAATATCAAATTGACCGATTTTCAGTCCATAACTCAAGCGGCGCGTTTTGTAGAAAAGGAAGTCAACGATCATGTGAACAGCATATGGTTGCTGGAGGATTGCAAAAATTGCATACACCGGATACTAAATGAATGCCATGGCGGCTGTCCTGGGTTAAAAAGGCTAAAGGAAAACAAAATTGTCGGCCGGGAAGAACTGTCAAGATTCCTTGCCGCTGATAATAGCGTGTCTCCGGTCAGAAAAATTCCCGATCTGCTGTCAGGTCCGATTAGCCCGGAGAAAGAGACAGATATAGATTCAGCCGTAGAGTTGTATAAAGGACAACTTAAAAAAAATAGCTGCTCTGTTTACGCGCTGTTCAGCCTGGGCAGGTGTTATGAAGCAAAGTCGCAATATGAAAATGCAATACAGATATATGAAAAATTAGCGGTAAGAAGCGAAATGCGCAAGATAATAACGAACAGGATGGATTTGATCTATCAACTGAGGGCTGTAAAAAATAATCCCGGCAACAGGATGGCATGGATGCGGCTCAGGGATATTTTTTTTAAGATAGGTTATGAAGAAGAGGCGAATTATACACAAGAGGAATTTGTCTCAAATGCCGCTGGTCGGCACGTGTGAGCATAATATGGAAAAAGCTATTGAACTGAAAAGTCATAAAAAGGGTTATACGTTCGATCAGGACAAAGCCATCCGTCCCGAAGAGACCGTAAGACGGGCGTTGGAGCGTATCAATGCTTACGGACATCCCCTGATGAAGTCGTTTTATAAAATCAATCATTATTTCAACATGTCAATGTACAGAATCGACAGTTCGGAATATGTCCGGAGCAGGTTCCCGTCTTTCAACGGCTCAAACGGCAAGGGTGCGGTGGATGAACAGGCCAGGGCGAGTTGTGTAATGGAATTTTTGGAACGTTTCAGTTCAAATAAATATAGCGGGTGGGAGAAACATAAATACACTGAGTTTCCCGCCGACAGAATCATTCCGGCAGAATCCATCGCCAATACTTTGAATTACCATAGCACAGACAGGGATGAGGTTCTTGAAGAATTGAGATCCGTGCCTATGCTGTGGGCGCGTGCCTATAATTTCGCTCAGAAGAAATATCTATATATCCCGAAAATATTTTTCGATGTCGCCACTACCGGGCTGGCCGCAGGGAATGTTTTTGAAGAAGCTTTGTTGCAGGCCATCTGCGAGTGCGTGGAACGTCATTGCGGGGCATGTGTACAGTGGTACAGGCAGGGATATCCTACGATAGATAAATCGAGCATAAAGAGTACTCTGAATATTGAATTAATAAAGAAACTGGAAGACCGCGGTATGGAAGTAGTTATAAAGGATTTCAGCGGTATACTCAGCATACCTACGATAGGCGTAATACTGATTGATAAAGAATACCGCGATGACATAGGAAAGAGTATAGGGGTGTGCTGTGACAGAGAGAAGGCGCTGGTACGCGCATTAACGGAATCGGTGCAGGGTATAGAGAAGCGGACGAAAGTTATGTTTAAAAACAGGAGCGCGTCATATTATTTCAACACGTATAAAGAGGTCGAATTTCTGTTTAGTGGCCCCGTCGTGAATTATGAGGACGTGCTCGATATAGGCAAAGACGACATAAAAGAAGAGGTCGAAAACTGTATAAATATACTGGCGTCAAAAGGCAAAGAAGTGATGTACGTAGATATGACCGACAGTGAAATACAGGTGCCCGCTGTCTGGGTATATCTAAAAGACGCTTTCCTGGTATACGAGACCAAATCGCTACTCTTTTATTTGGCAACTAACCATCTGTCGAACAGCGACCATAAAAAAATTCCGGAAGATATTAAGAATCTGAAGGCGGCCGGGATAGAAGACGGTGAATTGTGTTTCCTTTTTGGTTTTTATTATCAAAAAAACGGCAATTATAAAGAAGCGATTAAATATTTTAACACGGCATTGGAATTGCATCCTATTATGAAAGGAATGTACGACAGAAAAATTATTTTATTTCACATAGGCACATGCTATCTGTGGCTTAAAGAATATGATGTCGCAATAAAATACCTTAATAATGCCAAAGCTCTGGATGAGAAAGATGGAGCGGTTTGTCGCAATTTAGCGGTCGCGTATCAGCAGAAGAAGCAATTTGGTGAAGCAGCGGAATATTTTGAAAAAGCAATTCAGATTAATCCATCAGACAAAAATATCGGTGACCTCTATTTTAATGCCGGGTTGTGTTATATGGAATTGCATCAGTACGAAAAATCTTTAGAAAATTTTGAAAAAGCCAAAGTAACGGTCGGTAATAATTGGAATTTATATTACCAGTTGGGGGTAAGTTATCAGCGGCTTGGAAATTACAATGAGGCAGTCAGTAACTATCAGAAATGTATTGAGTTTGATACGACCGGCCATCTGGATAAGTCAATGGTTCGTTTTCATCTTGGAGAATGCTTTTTAGGATTAAAAGAGTATGACAAGGCGATAGAATACCTGAAAATGGCAGGGGACAAAGAGGAAGACAGGGGCGTGGCGTTCTTGAAAATAGGACTTTGTTATGAAGGCAAAAACAATTTCAAAGAAGCCATCCCATATTATAACAAAGCCCTGGAGTTAGGGACGGTAGATGCTAAAACAAAATCTATAATATATTCCCAGCGGGCGAGGAGCTATTTTGCGATAGAAGAGTATGAACGGGCATTGGAAAGTTTTCAGAAGGCAAAAGAGTTAAATCCTGATGAATGCATAACATTCTTCAACTTGGGCGTATGTTATAAAAAGTTAGGCAAATATAAAGAAGCTTTGGAAAATCTTGAACACGCGGTGAAATTCAAAGAACACATAGCGGTAGAAAAACAAGGAGAAATATATTTTCATTTGGGCTTATGTAATGCGGCGTTGGAGAATTATGAAACGGCAATTAAAATATTTTATATAGCAGAGCCCAATATTAGAGAAAAAAAAGATTTATACTTTCACATCGGCTTATGCTATCACAAGCATGGTAAACAACGGGAAGCGATAAATAATATGGAAAAAGCATTGAAAAACAAAGATACGGGCGGCATAACAGATATAAATATATTATTTTATCTCGGCTTGAGCTACAACATGCTCGAGGAGTATGATAAGGCGATAGAAGTTCTTGGGCGTGCGATAACTATTGGCGGCAGTGGAATGATAAAGTACCACCTCGGGATGAGTTATCAGTCGCTTTGCAGGTATAAAGAGGCGATAACGAGTTTTGAAGAAGCATTTGAAGAAACCTCCGATGATAATATCCGCGGTGAAATAAAGTACCAGATCGGTTACAGCAAACTTGAAATGGGCGACAAGGCCGGCGCCAAGGAAGCATTAAAAGAGGCGGTACTTCGTAAGCCGGATCGCGCCGAACCGTATAATCTGCTTGGAATGCTGTATATTGAAGAATCAGACAATGACAAAGCAATAGATGTTCTTAAAAAAGGAGTGGATGTGTCTCCCCGGGATTGGACTAACTATAATTTACTCGGTGTGGGATTCCGGAACAAAGGAAATATCCCGGAGGCAATAAAAGCGTTAGAGAAAGCGATTATGTTAAATCCCAAAGAATGGAGAAATTACAATATACTCGGAAAGATATATATGAATTTAAATGCTTATGCCCAGGCGTTATATATGTATGAAAAAGCAATGAAGCTTTGTGAAGATGAGAACTTTAAAAATAATCTGAATGAAAAGATTTCTATCGCTGAAACAAAGATAAAAGAAGCAGGTGTTCAAAAAAACCTTTAAAGAATTTGTAGAAGGAGACCGTTGACGCTTAGCTAAAACCCCACAAGAGAGAACACAAAGAAAGAACTTAAAGATTTTATTATCGTCGGAGTTTTTCCTGTTTTTGGCTCAATGTCTTTTAAATGAACTCCGTGCTAAAATAACTTTTTCCCATAACGGGATCCCAAGCCAAAAGCGAGGGACAACAATCTTAAAAGAATTAAATTAAGGCGTTCATATGCAAAATAACAAAGAGAAAAGCAATTCTATCTTGGATACAGGCATTAAGTTGCGCGTAATATATAAAAATGATTTAGATTTTATAAAGCAAATCATTGTTCATAAAAGTTTTATAGACTCCGTTAGTTTATACCCCAATCCCAAAAAAATATTTCACCGCAATTATAACAAAAAACCAGTAATCGAGTGGGATAGGTATGATGAAGACACACAATTTATAATAAGGTTCTTAAATCAATATAATATAAAAATATATCTGCTTCTTGATTTCACTGATTTGGACCCAAACACGGTTGAAAATTACAATGACTCCGGGCTAAGGTTTTACTTAAAGCGATTAATAAACGAGTCCGGATTGAAAAAAATAACGGTATTCAATTTACCGCTTGCGGCAAAAATAAAGAATGACTTCCCCGAAATAAGTTTGGAAATATCCGGCAATGCGGTTGTGGATAATGTTGAAAAAGCACGAGGATGGTTGGAAGCTGTAGAAGTGGACAGTTTGTGTGTCCCCTGCCGCCTTAACAAGAAACTAAAAACACTCAATCAGTTAAAAAAGAAGACGAATTTAAAATTAAGCATTATTGTAAATAATTGTTGCCTGACAAATTGTCCGGCTGAGATATCCTGCAAAAATCTCGGACCATATTTAAAGGAATATTTCTCTTTTTTTGATTGCCGCGTCGCTATGGCGGAAAAACCGTGGCAGGCGTACAGGCAGGGATATATAGTGCCGGCAAATTTGAAACAGTATCAAGGCATAATTGATACAGCGGTAATTGATGGGGAAGGAATGTCAGTAAAAGAAGTAATGGCGCAGGTTGTCCACTATTCGCAGCACATGGATTCCTATGAGTATTGCAATGCTTCTTTGAAAGGGACTTTGCCGTTTTACCATCCTTACGCAATTGGTGAAGAACCGCCGGAAGTGTTTGGCAGGGTGAGCGATTGCGACAGCGATTGTGAGTCATGCCATTACTGCTGCAATGTATGGGAGCAATATTCTAATGCCCCTGACGGCATTGAACATTGCCTGCGGGGTTACAGCTATTTAAAAAGGCATGACTATAAATCTGCTGTGCTATCGTTTAATGAATATATGAATATCAGCGGGTGTCGTATTGATGCCAATTTGTGCTATAATATAGGTGTATGCTATAAGAATTTGAATGAATATGATAAAGCCGTTCAATATTTCACCAAGGCGGTTAAGCTAAATCCTGAATATGACCGCAGCCGCACCGAACTGGAGGAAGTGCAGAAAGCATCTGAACAGGAAAAGGAACAGGGGACAAAAAATAATAAAGATTGAAAGAGAAATATATGCGGGAACGGATAATTATGGGAAAAATAGAGTTAAAATCATGCCAAAAAAAATATACATATGACCAGGATAAAGCCATGCTCCCTGAAGACACGGTACGGATTGCCCTGGAAAGAATAAAAAGATTTGAACAGCCCTTAATTGATAAATTCTATAAAGTTGAAAACGAATTCAATATTCCCATCTACAGAATCGAATGTTCTAAGTATGTCCCCCACGAATATCCCCTGTTTGAGGGCACATGGGGTAAAGGTGCAATTGATCCTCAGGCGCAGGCCAGCGGTATAATGGAATTTATTGAGAGGTACAGCGCCAGCCGATATAATCAGTGGTTTAAGGAGAAATATAAAAATTTTGATGCCGGTACAGCGTTGCCGATGGAATGCTGGGGGAATTCACTGGACTATTCTGGGAATGACAAGGCAAGTTTGCTTGAAGATGCCAAAGATATTGTATTCTATTGGGGGAAAGCGTACAATTTAACAACTAATGAATATGTCTTTATCCCTAAAATATTTTATGATACCTGTACAACGGGTTTGTCGGCCGGCAATACCATGGAGGAGGCATTGCTTCAGGCAATGTGCGAATGCATCGAAAGACATGTGTCTGCTCATGTGTACCGGCACCACGGAGAATACCCGACAGTGGATAAGAGAACGATACGAAACGATCTTATTTTGGATCTGATAAAAAAAATAGAAATACACGGCATAGAAATTACAATAAAGGATTTTTCTTCCGTAACACGAATTCCTGCCATAGGTATAATACTCACAAGCAAGAGCGATTCCAAATATATCGTCGGGCAGTCGTTGGGAGTATGTCCCGATAAAGAAAAAGCGTTAATGAGGACGCTGACGGAGCAGGTACAGGGCTCGACTATTTCCAAAATGAAACCCCGGCTTGCCGGTTCGGATTTTTTTAATCGTGATAAACCGGATGAGGTCGAGTCTCTTATGAAAGGCAAAAAAGTATCTTTTGTCGATGTGGCGGATATTAAGAGAGATGATATTAAAGAGGAGATAGATTCTTTCTTGCGCATACTCAAAAATAAGGGATTTGAACCGTTATTTATTGATTTAACCCACCCGAAACTTCAAATTCCTGTCGTCTGGGTATATCTTACGAATGCTTTCCTTATTTTTTTAACGCGCCCTCTTCCGTTTACCATAGCGAGGGCATCGATTGAAACGGGAGAATATGGTAAGGGCATAGAATATCTTACAAGAGAACTTGAAAAGGACTCCGACAAAATTCCGGTTTATTACAATCTGGGAATCTGCCACTATTCGCTGAAGGAATATGAGAAAGCCGCGTCTTATTATGAGAAAGCATACGATGAAGCTTTTAATTCCAAAGAATATATTGATAAAGACCAGGGCGGATTTTTGGATCACATTTATTCCGCGCTCGGCAATTGTTATATGAATCTGGAGCGGTATCAGAAAGCGAAGGATAATTTTGAGAAAGCGAAAGAATACGAGAAACGAAATGCTGCAATATATTTGAATCTCGGTTTATGTTGTTTCAAAATGGAAAAATACCGCGAGGCACTGGATAATTATGCAAAAGGGCTGGAACTTGATCCGTTCATAAAAGAGGATAAACTGCCCAATATGGAAATGGGCATATGCTTTTTGGAACTGGGCAATTACGATAAGGCAATAACATATTTAAAAAATGTGGTTAAATTCAATACGGATGACTGGCTGGTTTATCATTTTCTGGGAATGGCATACCGTGGAGTAAAGGAATACGCCAAAGCAATAGAATCATTTAAGAAGAGCATAAAATTAAATGCCGGAGAGTGGAACAACTATAATCTGCTGGGCGTAACTTACAGGGATCAGGGTGAATTTGAAAAAGCGATAGAATCGTTAAAAGAAGCAGTAAAAGTCAATCTCGGTGAATGGCGGAATTATAATGTCCTGGGCAACATATATATGAAATTGTGCGTTTATCAGGATGCTTTGAATATGTTTAAAAAGGCCCTTGAATTTTGTGATGACCCCGTTTATGTAAATAAAATAAAGAACAATATAATTTCAATGGAAACAGAAATCAATCGGGCTAAAGCACAATGAATACTATGAAAGAAGGAAATGCGAATAAGACTATACTTGATTTGGGCATGAAATTAAGGGTGGCATATAACCATGACAGATCCTTTTTAGGGGAAATAGTTCCTTACAAGAATTTTATAGAAGGTATATATGTGACCTCGAATTTCAAAATATTCCCCTCATCCGGTGCTCTCATAAGGGATGATATCAACTGGGATACATATGACGAAGAACTCGGCGAGATAATGAGACATTTAAGGGGTTACGGCATAAAGGTATATCTGCTTTTAAACGGCACGAATTTTTCACCTGACATCATCAAGAATTACGGGAAGTCTGAGTTGAGGAAATATTTGAAGAAGATGGTTGAAAAGAACGGACTTGAGAAGATAGTGATATTCAGTTTGCCGCTCGGGTTAAAGATCAAGGAGGACTTCCCTCATATAATGCTTGAGGTTTCAACTAATGCATATGTGGACAGCTTGGAGAAGGCAAAGTACTGGGCAGAATACGGGAAGGTGGAAGGTATTTGCGTGCATGGACGTCTTAACAAGAGGATAGATGTGCTGAAACAGATAAAGGAGCAGACCGGGCTAAGAATTGCCGTTATAGCTAACGATGTATGCCTGGTGAACTGCCCGAACGAGATTTGCCACAGGAATTTTTGCACATATGAGGGCGGTTCTGCCACATTATTCAATTGCGAGGGTGTCATATCCGAGAAGCCGTGGTATGCATTCCATCAGAGAAAGATAGTCCCGGCGAATCTGAAATATTATGAAGGCATTGTGGATGTCATAAAGCTTAGCGGGCGTACCGAGACTACGGAAAATATGATAAAACAGGTAAAGCAGTATGCTACGCAACTGGATTCGTATGAATACCCGGGCAGTTGCCCGCGTACCGTGTTCCCTCTGTATCCTTTTTACCTTCCATATATGCTCGGGAGCGAGCCGCCTGAAGTGTTTGAAAAGGTTAGTAAGTGCTTAACCAACTGCGAAGAATGCGGGTATTGCTATAAGAAGTGGAAGGAGTATTATGACCTAGGCGACGGTATAGATTATTACATAAGCGGGTACAAGAAATTTTTCAAAGGGCAGTACAAAGAAGCGATGAAGGAGTTCAATAAATACATAGAAGTCGATGATAAGGTCAACGACGAGGTTTATTATTATCTCGGACTGTGTTATAAAGAAACCGGCGATTACAATAAGGCGATTGACTTTTTAAAAAGGGCTCAAGGTGGTAATGAAATAGAAACGGCATATAATTTAGGGTTTTGTTATTATAAATCCGGCCAGTATGAAGAAGCGATAGACAATTTACTGATTTCGTTAAGGTATGTCAAAGATAGACACTCTACGGAATTAGTAACGCTTTATCTCGGCCTTTCGTATTTCGAGTTGGGGGAATTCAAAGAAGCATTGAAATATCTGGAAAGAGCCGAAAGCATAAAAGGAGAGCATCTGCCCATAATAAATTTCAACATCGGCAACTGCTATCAAGGCCTTCAGAAATACAGGATGGCGTTGTTAAGTTACGAAAAATCCTTAAAAGAAACTGAAGTCGGCGGTGCGGAGATATTTTGTCAGATGGGATCCTGCTATATAAAACTTGGGGAGTACGCTAATGCTATAAGCGCCTTGCAGGAAGTACTGAAAACAAATACCGATTGGTGGAATGTGTATAATATGATGGGTGTCGCATACAGGGAAGTTGGAAAATACGATGAGGCGATAACGGCGTTGAAAAAAGCCGTCGAACTCAGCCCGCAGGAATGGCGGAATTACAATGTGCTGGGGAATACATATATTAAAATAAATAAGATAAAAGAAGGTATAGAAATGCTGGAAAAGGCGTTGCTCCTGTGCTACGAAGAGCAGAATAGGAACAATATCAAAACTAAGATTGAATCTACTAAGAAACAACTTAAATGAAATCGAGATGCTATTATGTATCTATTGATTGATAATTATGATTCTTTCACATATAACCTGTATCAGTCCTTTGTCAAACAGGGGGTGGAGGTGTTAGTTTATAGAAATGATGCCATAAGCATCAGGCAGATCAGAGAAATGAATCCAGAAAAGATTATAATTTCCCCCGGTCCGAAAACACCCCAAGAAGCCGGCATCTCTAATGAAATAATTAAGTATTTTTATAAGGAAATACCAATACTGGGAATATGTTTGGGCTTTCAATGCATAGGTGTTGTTTTTGGAGGAAAACTTGAGAAAGTCGGGCAAATTGTCCACGGGAAAACATCTGCCATATATCACGATAAGAGCGAATTGTTTAAAGGAGTTCCCAACCCTATAAAAGGCGGTAGGTATCATTCGCTTATGATTGATTGTGCACCGCTGAAAATGGAATTCGATTTTATCGCGTTCACAAAAGACGGCAGGAGAAATATCGTTATGGGTTTAAAAAATAAAAAATATCCGTTGTACGGATTATTGTTCCACCCAGAATCGTTCTTGACCGACTGCGGCGACAGGATAATAAAAAATTTTATACATTCGCGGCAGCAAAACCGTGCCATTTAAAACACGGATGAGATAATGCTGCTCAGTATTTCCTTTGCCGCCTCTGAGGCGAGGAACAATTTCAGATAAACTTCGGCATGCATGCCGGAGAAATTGATTTTCAATTTAAAAAAAAATGAAAAGAATAGTTAAGAAGGAATTTAAAACACTTTTGTCGGCTCAGGAAATTTATGAAGGCATAAAAAGAATATATCCGGAATCAAGTTTTCTGAATAGTTCCTATTGCATTAGCGGGACATGCCGGCATTCGTATATCGGGTGTGACCTGTTTTTAAAATTCAGTTCCTGCGGCAGCAAAGTAGAAATCATAGGCAATACAGGCGCAAAAAAAATGGCGGGCAATCCGCTCGGCATTTTGAACGAAATTATTGAAAACAATAGAATCAGCATTAATGCGGATGAAGATTTTATTGCCGGCGGCATCGGCTATTTTTCATACGACCTGAAAAACATCATTGAGAAATTACCCCGCCGCGCCGCTGAGGACTTAAAAATTCCGGATATCCAGTTTAATTTTTATAAAACGATACTGGCCTTTTATGAAGAAAAACCCGGAATTGTAACAGCATATATTTTGAAACCTGAAGACAATCTGAAAAATAGACAAAAAATTTTAAAAGAACTATTTGCCGGCAGAAAAAACAGTGCCGATACGCCGGTTAGTTTTTGTGTCAAAATGCCGGTTCCTAACTTCACCAGAGCCGGTTATATAGCAGCAGTAAAAAAGGTTAAAACTTATATCGTGGAAGGAGATATATTTCAGGCATGTTTATCTCAGCGATTTGGAGTAAGTTTTAAAAGCGATCCGTGGTTGCTTTATAAAAAACTTAATTTCATCAACCCTGCTCCATACAGCGCCTATCTAGACTTCGAGGGCTTAAAAATAATATCTTCATCGCCCGAACTTTTCTTAAAAGCCGGAAAAGGTGTTATTGAGACCAAGCCGATGAAGGGAACTATTAACAGGGGCTCTGACAATATTGAAGACACACTGTTGAAAAAAGAATTAGTGAAAAGCAGTAAGGACGCAGCCGAGCTGTCTATGATAGTAGACCTTGAAAGGAACGACCTCGGTAAAATATGCGTTCCCGGCAGCATAGAGGTTAGCAGGCACAGGGCGGTGGAAAAATATGCCTCTGTTTTTCAAACCACATCCATCGTAAAAGGCAGGTTGAAAAATCCGGAACTGGATATTGAAGAAATAATCAGGGCGACATTCCCGGGCGGTTCAATAAGCGGATGCCCTAAAATCAGAGCGATGGAAATTATTGACGAAATCGAACCGACTGCCCGTGGCATCTATACCGGAAGCATAGGGTACATCAGTTTCCATAAAACAATGCGTTTGAATATGGCAATCAGAACGATGGTTTATAAGAACGGCAAAGTGTATTTCCAGGTCGGCGGCGGTATAGTAGCCGATTCCGATCCGAAAAAAG
>Ga0315268_10005927_pt1 | contig 13056 bp, 10 predicted proteins | sample C1_top_MG_FD_204535 | JGI IMG/M metagenome (GOLD analysis project Ga0315268, IMG submission 204535) | Sediment microbial communities from Yellowstone Lake, YNP, Wyoming, USA - C1_top | ecosystem: Environmental > Aquatic > Freshwater > Lake > Sediment | place: USA: Wyoming | collected 2017-08-01 | reverse complement strand
AATAGCAGAAACCATTCGTGCTGATATTTCTTTCAATCCAAAAAGGTAATACCAGGGTAAAACAAGCCAATACGTTAAGATTGGTTTATGGAACCTGTATTCGTAATTGAAATATGGGGTTAAAAAGTCTTTTTTTTCTATCATCTCTCGGGGGGTTTCGGCATAGAATGCCTCGTTAGGATTCCAGATACTGGGCAAGCCAAGGTTATAGAAATATAACACAATAAAACTTAATAGAATAAGAAATATAATAATATCAACGTGATTCGTCTTTTTAAGATTTACCATTCACTATCATCTGCCTTTTAAAATATTTTTGGCCCATGTTATTCATAAAATTTATGAATTAAACGGGTTAGGCATGGCTTTTTCTATATTTTAAAATTATAAATTTTACTACAGCGAACACTACAATTCCCAAAGAAATGAGAAAAAGCATACCATCTGTTATGTAATCAAAAAAATTATTCGAATACAACAATTTTAGGTCAAAAGATATTATATAGAGAATAAATATAAAGGATAGTGGATTTCGAAGCAAAGTCAAGATAATAGTTAACAAAGCGGTTACAACAAACCAAAACGAAAATCCATATCCCAGGGCATACAGGTCAAAATCAACAAATCCAAGATAGGATGCGAATAAACAAAGGGAAATACCCACATTCCATATTGAAAACTGCAGCAAATTCTTGTAAGACAAGAGTGGTTTCCGGCCAAACTCCTTCCATACGATGATAAAAAAAAACAATATGCTGCCAATAGAATAATTTGGATTCAGTGAAAGAAGATACTCTGCTAAGGATAATCCTGTAAAAGGGTATAGGGTGATAATAACAGAGAATGCAATAACTACAGGCTTGCCTATTTTTCCTATGAAATCAAGTGCCTTGGTGAAACGGGCAATCCCAAAAATCGCCCATGTTACCAGCAGTAAAGGAAATAGAAACTCAAAATATCCTCTAATTGCAATATCCATTGAGTTGTTTTATCCATGCCTCGTTAAAGACAACATGTTTGATTTTTTTACTCTCGTAAGTGTAGGTAATATGATAAAATCTTCGTTCACTCCGGCTAATGGAAGGATAGGCGTACCTCTTGCCAGGGGTGTTTTCAAGGATTTTTAACGATTTCCATGTTTTCCCTTTATCGCAGGATATGACCATGGTTAGATTACTTCGATCATAAAAAGAGTTATTAATCACACCTAAATAGGCACCGTCACTGAGTTTGATCATATCAAACCCCGAATTCGGATTCGGCAAAGGAGTGTTGTTTAATTCCGACCATGTTTGTCCCAGATCGTTACTATGCGCCATTAAGATATATTTTCTTTCTCCTGATGCCATATTCCTGAAAAAAGCAACTAAGTCCTTTTCTCCAGTATGCAACAAAGAAGGCTGTACAGCCTTCTTTGTATGAGTCATTTTTCGTATATCATAGTAAACAGAAGTATTTTCCGGTCTGACCCACACCAACTGAGAAAATTTTTTGATAAATTCATGATAGACAGGAAGGAGAAAAGATCCATCATCGAAATTAATCCCCTTATTTTTCACATTATGAGTAAGATTAAAAAAAGGGCTTAATATCATTTTTCTGCTTTTGCTCCATGTGTATCCGCCATCCGAAGAGACCTTGTAATTAAGGGTACTCCCTGACCATCCTCCCATGACAATTGAAACATAAAAAAGCCAGAGCCTACCACTTTTATCATCAAAAATAAGGGAATTGCCTACCTTTTTTATATACCTGTTCAATTCTCTTGAACATTGTTCGCGATCGACTAATACGATTGGATTAGTCCAGATGGCCTTTTCTTCATCGAAAATTGAAAAATAAATTGCTACATCCTCTGCACTTTCTCTGGATCCAGCATACCATGTGCAGGCCATCTTATTATTGCCTGCAGGGCAGATAGAAGAAACATGACACATAGTGCCAGGCTTTGCTTGATATACAAAATCTTCTGAATAAAAAGGTTTATCACTAAAAGGAAAAATATTGTCGTAATCGGCTACTTTCATCTTATCCCAGCTTCTTTCTTTGTTAAGAACAAGATAGTTTTGATAGAATGGGATGAGATAGAGGATAATTATAAACAAGATAGTCAGATATCGAATCATATTTACCTTTTAATTTCTTTCTAAAAAAGAAGTTTAAATTATGTCACATCTTAACACAATCTATAACCGGATTCTACATCTTATGGAGTGACCACGGGCTTTAGCCTTCGGTTTACATGAAGTTGAAAATCAGCAAATGATGCGAACTAAAATCTAACCCGCAGAGCGACTGCAACGCAAAGAAATAACTTTGCAAGAGCCTCTTATGATAAAATGGGTAAACACCCAATTTAGAGAAAGGATTATGAAAGGCAAGGTCTATTTAGTCGGCGCAGGGCCTGGTGATATCGGGCTTCTGACTGTGAAAGGTCTTAAGTGTCTTAAGAAGGCAGATGTGGTTGTTTATGACTTTCATCTCAATGCACAGGTCTTGAATTATATAAACCACGATGCAGAGTTCATATATGCTGGAAAATGCGGCGGACATCATACCCTGACACAGGATGAAATCAATGATATCCTTGTGGAGAAGGCAAAAAAAGCAAAGATTATATGCAGACTGAAAGGTGGAGATCCGTTTGTATTTGGCCGTGGTGGAGAAGAGGCAGAGGCATTATCAAAAGCGGGAATAGAGTTTGAAGTCGTGCCAGGTGTGAGCTCAGCCATTGCAGCACCGGCTTATGCAGGAATCCCGTTAACTCATAGACTTTATTCATCATCATTTGCAGTCATCCCGGGGTATGAGGATACTACAAAAAATGAGAGCGCTCTTGATTGGTCAAAACTTGCTACTGGTGTCGGGACACTCGTATTTCTTATGGCAGTAAAAAATGTGGATCTGATTACTCAAAAATTAATTGAGCATGGTCGTTCTCCTGATACCCCCGTCGCTGTAATCAGATGGGGCACAAGACCTGATCAGAAAACAATTATCGGGTCACTAAACAATATTGTTAAACTTGTGAAAGAAAAGGATATCAAACCACCTGCAGTGATGGTGGTAGGAGATGTTGTAAAGCTCAGGGAATCCCTGAACTGGTATGAGAAAAAACCTCTGTTCGGTTATAGAATACTTATTACAAGAGAGCATGTTGAAGGATTTGAACCATTAGAAGAGCTCGGTGCAGAGATAATCGAATTTCCAACAATAGAGATTGTACCTCCAGAAAGCTACGACGAACTCGATATGTCAATAGATAAGATAGGGATGTATGATTGGTTGATATTTACAAGCAGAAACGGTGTGGAATATTTTTTCAAAAGATACTTTGAGAAAGAAAGAGACATCAGAGATTTAAAGGGGCTGAAGATATGTACCATAGGTACAAAGACAGCAAAGGAGCTAAAAAAATATGGCTTAAAGGTTGATTTAATTCCTGATGAATTCCGTGCTGAGGGATTAATCAAATTAATTCAAGAGTTTGAAGGTTCAAGGGTTAAAGGTTTAAAGGGCATAAGATTTTTACTCCCACGGGCTGAGAAGGCAAGAGAAATTTTTCCAAAAAAGGTAAGAGAACTTGGTGGCAGTATAGATGTGCCTGTAGCATACAGGACGATAAAGCCGGAATCTCACGGGAAAAGACTGAGAAGATTTTTAAAAGAGGGAAGGATTTCAATAGCCACCTTCACAAGTGCAGCAACATTTCATAACTTCAGGGAGATAATGGGTGAGGATGCTGAAGACTTACTTAAAGGCGTGGCCATTGCAGTCATTGGACCTGTGACAGCAAAGGCTGTTGAGGATGCTGGACTTCATGTTGACATCAAGCCAACAGAGGCAACCATTGAGGCTATGGCAGAAGAGATCATTAAATGGATAGGAGAGAAAGATAAAAAAGTAAAAAAGAACATGAGTGCAATAATCGATGAGCCTACCTGAAATAGATAAACTCTTCTTTTTTTTTATAAATAGAGACCTGCAGAACAGCTTGTTTGATATCTTAATGCCTCTTATTACAAAAAGGGCATACATATTTTTTCTGCCCCTTTTTTTGTGGTTTTTTTTAAAAAACAGAAAAAATGCCTTGATAGTCCTTGTGCTTGCATTTGCCTCGCTGTTAATTGCTGACTGGTCTGCGAATACACTTAAACATTTTTTCGAGCGTATCAGACCATGTAATGAACTCAATGGCGTGAGGCTTCTTGTAGATTGTAACCCGTCGTCCTTTTCCATGCCTTCAAACCATGCAGTAAATGCCTTTGCCTTTGCAACCCCGTTTTTTACCATGTTCAAAAATAGGATGAGATATGCCCTCGTTTTTGTTGCATTCTTTGTAGGTCTTTCGAGGGTCTATGTTGGTGTTCACTATCCTTCCGATGTTATCGTTGGAGGAGTGATAGGAGTTGCCTTAGCAATATTTGTGAGTGTTTTGTATACCAAAACATATGCAAGGTTCAAAAAACGTAATCAATGAAATCAGCAAAAACATACGATGCGTTTTTAATAATGTGGCGTCGTATAAATACTCTTACTTAATCTGTCATTCCTGCGAAAGCAGGAATCCAGAATCATTGCTACTGGATTCCCGTTTAAACGGGAATGACGAAAATAAAGTGTAAAGAAGTGTTACAGGATATTAATAGTTATCCCGAAAAATGCAATTAATGGCAGGCATGTGTGCAGCAAAAGCACTTGTGCAGCACCTTTGTAAGCGGTTTAATGACTTAAATTCCATGTATGTTTTCATTCTTATCGCTTAGATACCATACTGACGCGAATTCTGCGTTCAAGAGATTTTGATGCATATATGCCTGACGTCTTTTTATCCATATGCATTTTTCGGGTTAATGATTTTTATAAACACAGCGGCTATAGTACTTTCGCTCATTCTCGGTCGTACCGACCTCCGAGGTTTTCGCTTATCAGCGAAAAAAGCCGCTCAAATGCTATAGCCGCCCTTGGATCTATGCATTAAATGGTCTAACAGTCTTGCTGTTACTCAGGTATTTTTCTGAATAAATGTATTGCAATGGCAGCAAATAGTGCCGGCATAAGCCACGGAGCCAGAAAAGGAGGTATAATGCCGGCATTACCCATAGAAATGCTTAAAATATAACCCATCCAGTACAGTAGGCTAATAGAAAGCCCGATACCTGCTGCAATCAACCCCCTGCTAATATGAGTTTCTAAGGGAAGTGAGACTCCCAAAATGAGCATGAATAAATTTATCAATGGATATGAGAGTCTTGAATGAAGATCGACAATAAGTTTTGGATTTCTATATCCTGACTGTTTCATCCGTTTTATATATCGTAACAATTCTCCTATCCTCATCTCTGCTGTTGTTTTGAGGCCTACCTTAAAGTATTTTGGTGCTTCAAGATTTGGATACGGCATTTCTTTCATATTTTCTATCTTCCCATTTTCGAAAAAGTATCTCGTAGCATTCACAAGTGTCCACATCTTCCCATTCCACAAAGCCTTCTCTGCTTTTATATGTCCACTCAAAGAGCCTTTTTCAAAAAGAAAGATGTCTATGTCATGTGCAATTTCATTCTCATATAAAAATAGTCCAATCCTGATTATTGAATCATCCTTCCCTTTCAACCATACTATGCCTTCTTTAAAGAATGGTCTTTGATAGGACGAACTTTTTGAGATATCTTGTTGCATCGGGGAGGTCATTTCTATTCTTAACTCTTCAGCCTTTTCCATAGAAAGTGGCATTACCAGTTCACCAAGGAGAAAGGCAAAAGTGCTCATTATTAACCCTATGAAAATAAAGGTTATAAGGAGGGATCTTATTCTTCCCCCTCCTGCCTTGAGAGCTACTATCTCCATACTCTTTGTTGCACGGGCAAAAACAAAAAGGCCACAAATGAGTACAGCCATTGGAAGGAGATAAAAAAGGTTTTTAGGGATGTTTAAAACGACATATAGTGCAATATCTTCAAAAGATGGGTTATACTTCATGAAATCGTCCAGTTTTTCTATGAGGTTAATCAGACTCAATATGAGAGAGAGGCCAATCCCTACAATGCTCAGTAATGTAAGAAATTCCTTTATGTAAAGTTTCTTCAAAATTTTCATAATCTTTTTGCCATCCTGTAAAAAACAGCCACTGCTCCTATACCGAGCAGAACTGTTGGAGCCCAACCACCAATAATGTGATGTAGTTTCCCGGCTCTTACCATGTTATCAAGATAGATCGAAGCCATGTAGTAAATTACACACACAGACAGGCCAATGCTGAGCCCCCAGAGACGACCGGTTTTCCCGGTCATCGGCAAAAGTGGAAGACCAACGAACATCAACAGTAGAGAAACTATCGGGAGTGACAGACGCCTATGGAATTCAAGAGCAGCACCTACATCTTTCAATTCTTGGGTTCGACGCAATAGTTCTCTGAGGGACAATTCATGGATATTTTTCGTTGTATTTGGTAAATCAAGCTTTAAAGATAACGTGTATTTATCAAAGGCTATTTCTGTTACAGTATTCTCTTTCACCAAATGCATGAAATGCAATGTACCATTTTTTAACTGTATGTTTATGCTACCGAGGTCATTTTGTAAAGCAATGATACCCTCACGAGCCCATATGACCGCTGGATCTTTCTTTCGGCCATCATAAATAAATATTCCCTCAAATGTATTCTGTGAAGTTTTTTCACGTGGCATGATAACAATATGTTCAAAAGCGGTATTAAAGATACCTTCTTTAATTGAAAGTGATAACCTTGTCGACATGATCTCGTTGATTTTCTCCCTGAGCTTTGAGACACTGAAAGGACCGAGATAGAAGCTAATAAAAAGGCTCAAGACAAAGCACAGAACACCTGTTGTGAATGCAGGTTTTCCAATGCGAACGAGAGACATACCTGATGCTCTGAGTATTATGAGCTCACTGTCGATGCTAAGCCTTCCATAGGTAATGAGAATACTTAATAATAACGCAATTGGAATGGTAAGGAGCATTAGTTGAGGTTGTAAAAGTAAAGCCAGTGTAAAAAAATCAATGAATGATATGCCAACCCCCAGAAACTTCTTGCTGATACTGAATAGATTATTCATCATCAATATCGAGTTAATAAAGGCAAGACCAAGAAGGAAGGTCAAAAACAATTCCTTAAAGATGTATTTAAAGATAATCGATATCTTCATGTTTTTAAGAGTATAAAACAACTATTCATTTTAGTCGATAATTGTCCTGGCTTATGATTGTATTACTGATTAAAAAATGCTAAATTATAAAAAATTATGAAGCTTTCCTTAGTTGGCACTGCCATACTCTCTTTTGTAAACTAAAGCATACAATATTGATGGGATTTCCAGAGATAATTTGATATGTCTAACATAGAATTCAGCGGTTTAAATTTCAAACTGTTTAAGTTAATCAATGGACTGAACCATCCATTTTTTGACACAGTCTTTTATCTGATAACTTATTTAGGAAGTGGTCTGATACTCATACCAATTGTCCTTGTCCTGTATGCAATAAGAAAAGAGAAAATCCTGCCCGTAGTAACTTCATACGTACTATTGAGTATCGCAGTTCAGGTAATAAAATACTTTTGGAATTTTCCGAGACCGGCGGCATTATTTGACAATATTCATATCGTGGGAGAGACTCTAAAAGCATCATCATTTCCATCTGGCCATACTGCAACAGCCTTTATGCTTTTTTATGTGTTAACAAAAGGGAAAAGCATACCATTAAAGACATTTTTAATGATTTCTGCACTGGCAGTAGGATACTCAAGGATCTATATTGGTGCGCATTTCCCAATAGATGTTCTGGCAGGAGGAATAATAGGTTATCTATCAGGCTATTTTTCTGTAAAATACATCGGATTTTTTGAGAAATATAGAAATGAGCTTCTTGTCCTCCTTCTCATACCAGCAGTTTTATTCCTCTATAATTTAGATACATTCCCCTTCTATATTGTGGATGAAGCCAGAAATGCAGAGGCAGCCAGGGAGATGTTAGAGCGATCAGATTTCATAGTACCTACGTATAATTATGAATTAAGAACAGACAAACCCCCTTTACATTACTGGATTTTTATCTTGGCTTATAAACTCATAGGTGTAAATGAGCTGTCCAGCCGGATTGGTAGTGCTATCATTGGGGTTGCCACCGTCTTACTGGTTTACTTTTTTGCTGCCCGCATCTTAAATAAAAAAATCGCTCTGGTTTCAGCTTTAATCCTACCCACCTGTCTGTATAGTTTCTTAATTTTTAGAATGGCTGTCCCGGACCCTTACCTTGTGTTTTTCAATACGTTGGCACTCTTTTCTTTCTACCTTAGTACCTCTAACCCTGTTTACACATATGTCTTTTACATATGCTTAGGATTGGGAACCCTTACAAAAGGACCTGTAGGCTTTATCCTGCCATTCGGCATAGCTTTTGCTTTCACATTCTTCAGGGAAATATTGGTACACCCTCATAATGACAATAAGGGAACCCGCCATCTCTTATTCTCAGGACTGAAAGCCCTTAAGGTATTCTTAACATCAAGGCATGTGGTTGGATACCTGATAGTAGCTGTTATTGCAATCCCTTGGTATATAATTGTCTCGATAAAAACAGGGGGGAAGTTTGCATCTGGCTTCTTTTTATATCACAACATAGGAAGATTCTTATATTATTCTATAAAAGGGCCTGAGGGACCTTTTTTTATTACCTTTCTCTTTCTTCTTATGGGCTTTTTCCCGTGGTCTTTTTTTACCATACAGGTTTTGGTTTCTTCTTATAAAGAAAAAAGGGATTCGTTAGTACTTTTCCTCTTACTATGGGTTGTTCTGTATTTAGTTTTCTATTCAATAAGTGCTACAAAGCTACCCCAATATCTTATACCCATATATCCTGCTCTTTCAATTCTCACCGCAAAATATCTCTCTCGAGACATGTCATATAGGAAGGCCTCTGCTGCATTTATTGGTATATTTGGCTTGTCAGCGTGCATTGCCTTATCTATCTTCGGCAATAAATATGCCAAAGAATTGATGCCTTATATAACGTTTCTCGGTCTTCCTTTCTTAATAGGAGGTGTTATTGTCCTGTTACGAGACAGATACATCCCCCAGACAATTGCAGTCTCAACATTAGTCTTTCTCTTTCTTGTTTCGGGATGGTTTATGCCTAAGACGGAAAAATACTTCATACCAAAAAAGATTGGCCGTATTATAGAAGAACAAACCAAGAAGTCAGGGGGGGAGCTTATTCATGCTGTTTATTCCTACAAGTATTATGACCCGGCCTTCGAATTTTACATCAGGAAAAAGATCATAAGGATAGATGAACCTTCCTTACTGCCTGAAGGATCTTTACTGATAGGTACCGAGGATAAGCTTATAGGGTTAAACAATGTAACATATCGCCAATTATTCAAGATCAGAGATTCACTGAGGAATAAGGAGGTTCTTGTAGTTCAAGTAGAGGGCAAGTAATCGTGGCCTTTACCGCAGATAATGAGATAGAATATACTTAAACATATTTTTACTTATTCGTTATGTATTGAAAAGCATAAAAGAAGAAAAAAGGAACTATGAATGACACTCTCTATAGTCATACCCATTTATAATGAAGACGAGAACATCCAGATTCTTTATGAGAAGCTGAAAGAGGCACTCGATCCTATTAAGAAAGAATATGAAATAGTCTTTGTAGATGATGGTAGCACCGATAGAACGCTTCCTATCCTCGAGGAGATTCAGGCAAAAGATAAAAGGATAGTTGTACTCAGTCTGCGGCGTAACTTTGGCCAGACTGCAGCATTTGCAGCTGGATTCGATTTTGCACGTGGAGATGTTATTGTAACAATGGACGGTGACCTCCAGAATGACCCTGCTGATATCCCGAAACTTCTTGAACTGATAAAAGACAACGACCTCGTGAGCGGCTGGAGAAAGAAAAGAAAAGACCCGTTTTTTACAAGAAGACTCCCTTCCATAATAGCGAATTGGCTGATAAGCAATGTCACGGGTGTAAAACTTCATGACTATGGATGTTCTCTCAAGGCATACAGAAGGGATGTAATAAAAAATCTGAAACTCTATGGAGAGATGCATAGATTTATTCCTGCTGTTGCAAGCTGGTATGGTGTCAGAGTCGCAGAGGTCGAAGTCTTCCATTATCCGAGATTGAGGGGTAGATCAAAATATGGCATATCACGAACAATCAAGGTAGTCTTAGACCTGATTACGGTAAAATTTCTCCAGAGCTTTTCTACAAAACCGATTCAGTTTTTCGGGCCTGTTGGTATGCTAAGCGGTTTCTTGGGTTTTCTCATATTACTCTACCTAAGCATCGATAAACTCTTTAAGGGCCACGATATTGGTGGAAGGCCGCTTCTTTTGCTCGGAGCACTTTTAATTATTGTTGGAATCCAACTTATTGGGATGGGACTGTTGGGAGAGATGCTCGTGAGGGTCTATCACGAAAGCCAGAAAAAACCTATCTATGTAATAAAGAGGGTCCTTGGCCCTGAAAGTAAATAGGATATACCTTCTCATCATTAAACTTGCTATAAGCTCTGCACTTCTTTATATTGTTTTATCAAAAGCAGGGCTTGAGCAGGTCTTCTCGATACTCAAAGATATGAGCCTTCCTGCCTTTATCTCAGCCATATTCCTCTATATGCTTGCCCAGTTAATATCTACGCTAAGATGGAAACTACTTCTTCCAGGGGTACTTGGGATGAGAAAGCTCTTTTCCTTATACATGATAGGTGCCTTCTTCAATACTTTTCTTCCAGGTGTCATAGGAGGAGATGCTGTTAAGGGTTTTTATCTTTATCAGGCAACAGGAAAAGGCAGTCTTACCCTTGCCTCTATTTTTATGGATAGGTATCTCGGCTTTGTAGTGTTGATGGCAATCTGTACCATTGCTTTCCCTTTTGGGTATACATATCTTCAGGGTTCACGTATAGAATGGCTTCTCCCTATAATCGTGTTATCGTTTATTATCGCAAGCCTTTTAATCTTTGGTCTGCGTCTTGGCAAAAGGATAAAGATAGTCTCAGGTTTTTATGACTATTTCCACGCATATCGAAATCAGAAAGGTGTCATTGGAAAGGCCCTCCTTCTGTCAGCGTTTATACAATTCTCTGGCATTTTATCCGTATATATCCTTGCACTCGGCATTGGTCAGCATATACCCTTCGTTGCGTGTATGATCTTCTTGCCACTTGTAATCTTATTTACAACACTCCCTATATCAATATCCGGCCTTGGTGTAAGAGAAGGTGCTTTTGTACTATTCTTCGGACTGGTTGGGATCAAGCCAGGAGTTGCAACTGCTCTTTCTCTCGCCTGGTTTGTCACTTTCGCTATAGGTAGCATTTTAGGCCTTGTTGAGTACATCAGATACAAAAAAGAACGTATAGAAGATCCTCAATATTCTCAAAAGGTAGCCATCGGATCTGAAAACAAAAAATAAAGGAGGCAAAAAAGATGTTTCTTTATCTTGTACAGCATGCAGATGCAAAGAGAGAAGAGGAAGACCATACAAGGCCGCTCTCTAAGAAAGGTCTGCAGGACATAAATAGGGTTGCTTCCTATGTATTAAACCTCAATATCAGGGGTTACAAGATATTTCATAGCAATAAATTAAGGGCGAAACAGACAGCAGAGGTCTTATCCGAAAATGTGAAACCGATAAAGGGAGTATCAGAAGTAGAAGGGCTGGCACCTCTTGATAATCCTGATATATGGGCAGAACGCCTCAAAGACCTACCAGATGATGTCATCCTTGTAGGGCATCTCCCACATCTCGCTAAACTCGCATCTTTATTACTCTGCGGAAATGCAGATAAAAATGTTGTTGGATTCAAAATGGGTGGAATCGTCTGCCTTAAAAGAGATGATGCTGTAGTATGGTCATTTGAATGGATGTTAACGCCTGAGATAACCGCGGAGCAAACGATAACATAGGGAGCAGCCTTTTCGCTCGTTCTCGATTTAGTGGTTAACTAAGTCATTGACCCGAAAATAGAGTCTGTCATTCCGTGCTTGACACGGAATCCAGAAGCCGTCCCTGCAAAAGCAGGGAACTAATAAATGAAGTAGATTCCCGTTTCCACGGGAAACCCTGGATTCCGCATCAAGTGCGGAATGACATATTTGATAACTCATAGTTATACTGTAAGAGTTTATTGTCTTTACAAAAAGGGGCTGATATGAAACTTAAATTTCTTGGTGGGGTAAAAACTGTCACAGGTTCTTGTTTTTATATTGAGTGCAACGAGCTTAAGATTCTTATTGAATCTGGTATGTATCAAGGTGAAAACGCTGACGAGATTAACAGGGCTGTCTTTGATTTTCGGCCTGAAGAGATTCATTATATTTTCATCACACATGCGCACTTAGACCACTCAGGGATGCTTCCAAGGATCGTCAGGGATGGCTTTAAAGGTAAAATCATCACAACTTCCGCAACAAAGGATCTCCTTGAATTAATGCTTTATGACTCTGCACACATACAGGAAAGTGATGCAGGGTGGCATACAAGAAAGGCTATCAGGGCTGGGAAATCTCCTGTCCTTCCACTTTACACCGTTGATGATGTCAAAGATGTGATTCCCCTTTTCGATGTAAAACCCTATGACAAGATATTTCATCTCGGTAATGGTATTAAATACAGATTTGTAGATGCAGGTCACATACTCGGTTCAGGCACACTTGAATTGTGGTTTCAAGACAGTGAGAAGGAAAAAAAGATTGTATTTTCTGGAGATATAGGGAAGAAAGACAATCCTATCATCAGAGATCCAATTACGCCTCTAAAAGCAGATTTCATAGTCATGGAATCTACGTATGGAAATAGGTTGCACAAATCTCCCAAAGAAAGCATAGATGAATTGGTAGATGCGATAAAAACAACCTTTAAGAAGGGGGGTAATGTATTTATACCATCATTTGCGGTTGGAAGGACTCAGGACTTGCTTTATATCCTGAACAGCCTTGTCCGTGAAGAAAGACTATACAGGATTGATGTTTATCTCGATAGCCCCCTTGCAGAAGAGGCAACCAAGGTATATCTTTC
>Ga0315268_10005926_pt1 | contig 13057 bp, 15 predicted proteins | sample C1_top_MG_FD_204535 | JGI IMG/M metagenome (GOLD analysis project Ga0315268, IMG submission 204535) | Sediment microbial communities from Yellowstone Lake, YNP, Wyoming, USA - C1_top | ecosystem: Environmental > Aquatic > Freshwater > Lake > Sediment | place: USA: Wyoming | collected 2017-08-01 | reverse complement strand
GTCGGCTGGGTCTTCGGAGATCACTCTGAGCCTGCGCTTCGGCGAAATGATTTCGGATATAGTCAAAATGTATTTAACATTATCATCGATTTCCTTTTCATTCAAACCAAATCTTTCGTACATCAGAACCTTTTTCAGCTCGTCTAAAAGCGCGACAGAGGCCAGCAACTTTATTTTTCCTTCTTCTACCAAGTGCACGATCTTAGATTCGTTCCCTTCCAAAAATAAAGCAGAAACTATGACGTTCGTGTCGGCCACTATCGTCACTGGCTTCATTCTGTACGCCTGCGGATCTCTGTGATCGCGCGCTCGACATCCTTTCGGGTAATCTTTCGTTTCTTGGCCCTTGTTCTAATGGGCTCGGCCAACATTGAGAACAGCCCGGGTTCCGGCGCTTCCACTTTCTTCATGACAATCCTATCGCCGGCGGCATAAACCAGCATCAATTGCCCCTCCTTTATGCCAAGTTCCTGCCTGATTTTCTGCGGGATCACCAACTGCCCTTTGACCGAGGTCTTGGTGATGGCCAATGTCATACATCTCACCAGTAAGACCAATCTTACTTTGTATATAAAAGTGTTGGTCTGCAAACATCGAGCTCAGCCGTAACTTACGAAGTCGATTTCAACTTCAAGGTATGAAGGATAGATTCACAAGCAGCAAAAGGCTCTTGTCTCATATCGATAGTCGACGGGGATCGAAGCCCGCGCTGAGGGCCAAACCTACGTCTATGGACCCGGGGGAGCCGTGCAGGAACCAAGTGAACTTGGGAAGGGTGCGGCTAACGCGTCTGGCAGTGGATGCGAAGGCATGAACCGCGGGATAAAGGCTCCCAGATGAAAAGCGACGTGGCGAAAGTTGCGTTGAAGACTAGTCGAAGGGTCGAATCCCCGTCACTATTTGCTGTTCTAATGTAGCTAACGCGGCAGCCACTCTTTGTAGCCTGCATGCGACCTAAGATTGCCCCGCTTTCCGCCATTTCTACGGTGCGGATAATACGGCCCCTGGAGTTACCTTTTGACTGATTGGTGATCCAACATTTGACTGATCTATTCCAATCGAGAAATACACTCGCCTACCTTCCTTCTCCTTCTTTATGTATCCCATCCGGGTAAGCTGATTCAGGTATGAACTTTCGATTGCCCTGGCCCTACCAGTTTCTCTTGCCACGTCCTCGGCCATAGCCTTCCCCATCTTCATGACGGTCATGGCGCTTTTCCTTAGATGGTCTGGTAAAGAGAGCAGGGTCGCAATGTCGAGTGCTCCGCCAAACCTCGTCGCCTCCTCGGGTTTCTTGGCTGGGCGCTCCACTACCTTCTTCTCGACCAAAATGTCTATCTTCTCCTCTATCCTTTTCAGTATTTTCGACAGCTCGGCGGGGTCTGAAATTTGTGCCCTTCGCATTTTATTCCTGTTTAACACCCATACGCCCCAGTCTAAGCCGCTTGTGAAACTATCCTACACCCCTTTGCGCGCCGCTCGTGGGGTTTCGATTATCCCTCAGCTGTAGACTACTCGCGAAATTACATCAAATATTGTTCATCTTACGCTTATTATCGGTACAACCTTCGGCGCGTGCAACACGCAAGCATCGTAGAAATATTGATACAAAAATTCTTAGTGTTTTGATAAATCAATAATATAGTCGCTACCCACGGCTTAATTACCGTCAGACCGTAGGAGCGACGTGATGGGTTCGTTTTTCTACTGGGTAGTTACCTTTCCTGCAACCGGTGTCAGTTTGTAGTTTTCGTTGCCTTGTTTGACCACGTTCAAGTCTAGCACGAGGGTCGTTGTCTTGTTTTCCACTATCTCGAAAGACTTGACGAACTTGAGTTCGCCGCTCGGGACTGTCACGTTTTCTGTCCCGCCAGCTTTTAGCACTCCGTAGGCACTGGTTACCACCAGCCTGACCTGCGTGTACGTACCTACCTCTAGAAGAGTGCTGATCAGAGTCTGAACGTTGTCCCCCTGAAGCTGGACCAGGTCGAAGGCGCTGTTAGATGGCGTGAAATCCACCCAGTTGTTATCAAGGTTGTCGTTTTCGAGGTTGTCTGAAGCGATGTGGACGCTGACTTTGGAGACTTGGACGACTAGCGCCGTGAAATTGTCTATGGCATCTGGCTGATCAGTGACCTGGAAAACAAATGTTCCGACCGCCGTGCCGCGACTTGCAACATGGCCCCGATATACTACGATGCCTATTGCTGCTATAACCACTATAATCACTAATGCTGCAATTCCAGCATACAATCCCTTCATTTTCTACCTCCTTTTAATTACCAGTTCAAAGTATGATTCCTAAATTTAAATGTTGATACCGACTCATAAAAATGGCAAAGTAGGTTCCAACTTCCAACCAACTAAGTCATAAAGTCTGCGCACCGCGAGTATAGGCCGCAAGAATAAAGCCGAACATAAAAGATGGATGGGGGGCGATTGATAGAATTAGCAACTAGATACGAACCAACGAATACTAATTAGCTTATGATTCTACGGGCTTGATAATAAACCCCTAAATCACCCTCTACTCTATTAGCAGCCATTGGACTTTTTGAGCAGAACTGAGGGATGCGCTAGAGTATCGGACACAACGGTTCCGTTCCAGCCAGCATCACGTCTGCTTGGGTGAAACTGGAATTTGTAGCACAGACAATAACATCCCTTTTGGGAGACGCCATGCCTGGGCTCCAGCCGTTGTGGTTTCCGCTCTGCGCACCCCCATTCATCTTATCCTGCTTTTACCTCCTATCGCGCTTCGATTTCCTCCCCAACAGGCCGCTTTTTAGGGCACACGATTGTTCCATCCGATTTAACATAATGGGACCAGTACTTTAGCGTTCCGTCTTTTGCATCGCATACTTGGTTCAAGGGTCCAGATAACAACTCTCCACAATAAGGGCAGATTTTGGGAAATTTTTGTGATTTCATATTTATCTCTCAGTACTGACCTGCAAATAGATGGGTTAAGCGGTTTGTGAAACTATCCTACATCCATTTGCGCTGAGTAAATTTAGCTTGCGAAGTTCTACCCCGGGTGGTGCGGTAGGCTCCCGGAAATTTTAACCAAAAAGAAAAAGGAGGAGCAAGGTTTATTTCACAAAATAAAAAAAGGAGATTAAAAATTCGTTGGTAAGGATCCTTAAGCAACTACTCCTTTTCTGTTCTTGCTTGGGCTCTCATAAGCGCTCTCAGGGTCTCCTTTGCCTTCTCGTATGGGATTATCTCTTTAACCTCGCATTCAATGTAGGGCACGAACATGCTCACATTTCTGAAGACATTTGCGGATTCTTTTTCACCAATTGCGTATCCAGAGGTTCCGTCTAGGAAGTAGCCGAACTCCTTAATTTCCCCCTTCTTTATGAGGTCGTCTATGCCAAGCCATAACCTCTCCATGAGTTTTGAGTATTCTGCAGGGTCTGTAGGCCAAGGTGCTACCGGATTCCTACGCCACAATACCAAGGATTTAGCCACTCGCTCCACCTCCTCACGATTTAACAAAATGTATATTATTTCGGCACGGCATAAAGCACTTTGCGCGCCGCGAGTGTAGGCTGGAATCTAGGGATGAGGATTCTGCGGTGGCGCGCGCTCCGTGGGCACGTCTAGCCACCCGAATGCCTCTTTCACCGTTACGAGGTGTTCTGCACTTTTTGCCTTGGCAATGCCTCCGGCGAGTTCCTCGGAAATGGTGTTAATAACTTCGCGATCCTCTTTGGAGAGTACCTTGTCACCAACAGTAATAACCTCTAACACACCCTGAAGTTTGCCCCGGCTGAACAGCGGCACAGAGTAAATTGTGGAGATGTCATATTTCACGACCAAATCATGAAGGCGGCTCATTAGCTTGCTCGTCTTCATATTACCGATGTAAATGCTTTTTTTCTTTAGTGCCGCTTGGGCTGCAACAGTTGACCCGTCTTTTAGGTCTAGCCATTTGACCTTTCTTTCGTAGATGTCCTTTGGGAAGCCAACCTGAGCAACTGACGATAGGGCGTTATCTGACTCATGATAGACCATCACATCCGCCAAATCATACTTGATCACCTTTTGAATGCCATTTAAGGCTAGTTCACAGAGTTCCTCCACAGTCCTCGACCGATTAGCCGCACGTGCGATCGATCGATAAAGCTCCCGTTCCAACCTTATTCTACGTTCGGCTTTCTTGTGTTCGGTGATGTCGGTTACTGTTCCGAGGATGGCCCTTTCGCCCTCGTATTGTATCAATTTTGTGGTCAATATTGCTTCGATACTTTTACCTTCCTTGGTAATGAGTGTGCACTCGTATGGAGTAACATCTCTGCCCTTTACATGTTTGCTGAAAGATTTATTTATCAAATCTCTACATTCAGGTGCAATCAAGGTGAAGAAGTCGAAATCGGGGGAGTAAAACTCCTCCCTTTTGTATCCCATGAGCTCTTCGCACCCCTCATTAACGTACACTACTCTGCCCCTTTTGTTGATGAAAATCATGTTTGGCGAATGTTCTGCGAGGGTCCTGAATTTCTCCTCAGATTCATGCAACTTATCCTCCGCCCGCTTGCTCTCCGTGATGTCTCGGAATATTGCCTGAAGCATTTTTCTGCCTCCAAGTTCGAAAAGATTAGCTTTAATTGCAACATCTCTAATCTCGCCCTTTTTGGTAATAATCTGTGCTTCTAGAACTTGGCCTGCTTTCTCTTTAATGTGTAATTTATAAGTCCTGCTAAATTCTCCCTCGATTTCTTCGGGGGGATGGAGAATCTTCTGGTGTTTACCAATTATCCCCGATTTCTCTCTACCGACTAATTGCGCTGCTGCACGGTTACAGTCGATTATTCTCCCTGTTTCGGCATCGGCCACGAAGATAGCATCCAATGCCTCTTCAAACTGAATTCTGTATTTCTCCTCAGATTCGTACGACCTCTCCTTCGCCCGCTTCCGCGCTATGGTTTCCTTAAAAAGCTTACGTTCGATCGTTTTTTTGTCCACAGATGCCAAACCCAATCCCTTTATCCTTTTTAGCCGTCTCTCGGGCAATCTGCGTCCAACCTCTAGAAGAAACTCATCGAACCTCTCAACGGGGATCTTCCCTCCAGCGGCTGCCGTGTGGCCTCCTCCCATGCCCCCAAACTTTGAGGCAATTTGATTGATCAGTAAAGCGAGGTTTATGTCCGAATCCTCATGCCGCCGCAGGCTAAGATAAACGTGGTTCTCGTCCATGCGAGACGCTATGCCGATGTCCACGTTATCGAGCTTGGTTAGAAGAGTTGCAGCCGGGCCCGTGGCCTTAAACGGTGGGTCCCTTACGAGCATTACGTGCTCGCAAATCTTCTGGGATTTCTCTCGCACGTACCTCTCAAGTGTTCTCTGGCGTCTTACGATGGCATCTGCCTCCTTACCCATGATAGCCATCTGGTAGGGCCATTTGCATTGGACGAGTTCTTCGACCACACCACGCCTAAATGAGTCCTCGCTAACCATTAGAGCCCATTCCAAAAACAATGCCTCTGGGTAGACTTTCCTCTCGTTGTACCTTTCGATTAGTCCCTGTATTTGAGGAGTTCTTTCTTTATAGTCACCTACTGCTCCGAGCACCGCGATAAAATCATGAGACGCGGCGGGCTTGAAGAATTCCCATGCGAGTTCTGAAGTACTAGCATCCGTCCTGTAAGCCTCTTTACAGGATAGGCTGTTCTTGGTCAATCCAGGTGGACGAAGGTGATGGTCGATGTAGATAATGCTGGAGGTCGTTGAAAGCTTTCGGAAGGCCGTAATAGCCTCATCTTTTTGTATACCATCTATTCCTAGGTCTAAAATTATGACGCAATCGTATCCGGACAGTGAGTCCAACATTGATACGAAGTCTGGAGGATTTGCAAACTCTATTTCTGCTTTAGGATAGGAAGTCCTAGCTATCGCTGCCGCGCACACACCGTCAACATCCCTGTGAGTTAAGATCAATGTTTTTTTGGGATTCGCCGTAAACTATCCCAGTTAAAGCCCATAGCTCTTTTTTTAAGCAACTTATGAAGCTATCTTCCATTCCCCTTTGTGCGCCGCGAGTTGGCCGTATACCCGATAGCCGGCTCGCTGCGCGCATTCCTCAATGACCAATATACGGGTAGGTAGAAAATAGTTTCACAAGCCGCTTAAACAGAGCTTTTTTATTTACTTGTTGGGTTGAAAAAATTGTACGGATGCAAAGTTGTTCTCGGTTCTGTGTCAATCGCATCTATGATATCACGAGTGTCTAACAGCATTATTTTTTTAATCTGGCCCATCCCGCTGCATCAAGGTAGGTGGTAACTTTGAAAGAAGAATATGGCAATTTGAAAAATAAAATAAAAAGGCGGCAGTTATCGCCGGGAGGAAAAATGGCAAAATCAGTAAAACAGAAAAAAGGGCCAAAAAAAGCTGTAATGATGAAGCGTAAGCTCGACCTCCTCGAACACGAGCTTAGCCGCCTCCAAAAAATTCAATGGATTTATGCCAAACAAATGTTAATGTTCGGAGCCGCTTCTTGGATTTTTGGGTTGTCCACTTTTTTCTTAGCGGCGATTCTTTTGGACCCTTCAATCCTGGGAAGGATGGCGCCGATATCGATATCGTTGCTATTATTGGCCGCCGCGGTACCTATTATGATGACTGTGAGGGGGATTCGTAAGTTTCGCATCAAAATCAACCGTGTGGAATACAAGCGGGGTACCCTGCTGGCAAGGTATCGAAGGGAAATTATGGCGCGCATTTGGTCAGGGAAACTACAGGATACAGGGATGAAAAGCAACACATCCGAATAACATTCGAGAGGCTCTGTTGGTCTGGTAATCTTTCAACTTAAACACTTCAACGCGCATTTTCGGAGGGCTGAACGCAAGTGCGATTCTATCAGTATTAGCGCTTTGCTCCATAACTAAGCCCAAGCGCGAATTCTGATGGGGACGCCGCGAGCGCCCTTTTTTTTATTTAGGTTGCTGTAATTACCCGGGCGGCGCGCAATGGCAAAGGTTTCAAAATCTGCGAGGCCCTGATCGCCGTTTTCGTAGCTCGATAACCGAGTGCACGAAGCGGTCAACCTCATTATGGTTGTGCAATTCACCCGCCTTCACGTCATCTATTTTCAGAGATTCCGGGGTCATCATCAACGATACCCATAATGAAACCCAATTTGTAGGATTATCAGACTTGTGAAACTATACTCTATCTATTGAAGAATTCATGGCCGCAAGTTGGTTATAGGTGGGTTTTGTATCCTGTTTGTGGAGTGCTAGGGGCAAAGGGAAATTATAAGGGAGCAGATCTATAGGATAGTTTCACAATCGGCTTAAGCCGAGTTCTATGGTTGTTGAACGGTAGCGAGTATGCAGAGAAGTCACATCTCTAAATCAGAAGAGATACCGGGGATGCTTAAGCGGATAGAGGAGAAAATAGACATCTTTATCGATAAGACAAAAATGAAGCCCCAAGCCGATAAACATCAGAAAGTGATGGTGTCCGGCAAGGGACTCGACATCGTGACCCTGCTCTCCTTCCCAGATCACCTAAGGAAAAGCGCCATGGCAATTATGAAGCTGGGAAAGGCGATGGCCGAGGACGTGGCGAAGATAACTGGTAGGGCCAGAGCGGTCGAGAGCGCTTACCTGAATCAGCTCTCTCGGATGGGATACATAAAGAAGAATAGGGAAGTCAGGCGAATGTACTTTTTTATCGAAACAAATAAGTCAAATGGTAAATCCGATGGAGTGGCGATTGGAACGTGATCCCCTCGAATCCGATAACAGTCATCACTGTGCACAAAATGAAACATTGAGTCCAGTCAAAAATCTATTTTCGCGCAGACGAGGTAATTTTTGTGCAAATCTCGATCCAAATAACCTTATTGGCCAGCTCGCTTAAAATCGATAGTCTTGTGTTTTATTTAATTCGGACTTATTCGGAAATCCTTATGTAGTCCCCTACAAAAGGTAAGAAGGTGGAAAATTGAAGGTCCTGATACAGAGCCTTGGCGAAGTCCCGGCCACAATCGAGTTCGCTCTCGAGGAGGAAAGGCCAGATATAACTTATGTAATATGCTCCGATTATCAGTTGAAGAATATCGCAAAGGTGGCCAATTACAAAATATCAAACGAGGCAGTGATAAAAGAAGCGGCAAAGAAGACCGGCACCAAAGTTGTATTCAAACTCTGTAATACCCTCGAACCAAAATCGATCAGCAAGGCGATAAGTGAAGTGATAGAGCAGATCAAACCGGGCGACGATGTCACGATAAACTACACTGGAGGCACGGCCGGCGTGAAGTTGCTTCTCGGCGCAACCGCGGTCGTCCTATCTAGAATTTTGCCGATAAGAATAATCTATTCAGTGAAGTACAAGGGCGGCATCGAGATATTTAAAGATCAAACCGAGGAATTGAGAGAGATTTTCCAACAGCTTTACAACTTCTTCTAGTCATTTAATTGCAATTGGGCAATTGGCATCAAAATGGGGTTCGCAAAGTCGCTGGATCGAAAGCTCTCTCGACGGATTAAGCCTTCAATCCAACGATCAACTCTGGCTTGATTACCTGTAAACCGACAGATGGGGTAACATTCACATCGAATCGCATGATTCCACCCTCAGCGGTTGGCAGACGCCTAAATTTCTTAATGTATAAAGTGCGTCTTCGTTCGACTGGACCAGCCTGCGCCCATTCAAATGACAGCACGCCATCGACGCAGGCAGCGATTTCCTCTTCCTTGTGCTTTTCTAGCAGGTTGGCGTCCAAGCTAGTGTGAATAATGCCGCCCCATTTCTTTGTAACCCGCTGGAGTCCGCGGAGGAATATCATGAAATCATACCAACGTTCATCAGAATCAGAGTACAAAATCGCCAGATCCGTCAAGGAATGCAAGACTACAAAGTTGTTTGGTCCAAGTTTAGTTAGGAAGTCAGCTAGCGAGTTCAACAGACCCTTCGGTTTAGCGCTTGGTTTTTCTGCAAGCCTGTAAGCCCCAGCAAGCGCCTTCCCTAAGCTCGTAAGCATCTCTTTCTGCCCCTTCTGCACCAGCTCCTCTGATACCCACTCGAGCGGCACCGAGGAAGTCGCGAAATAATCCTCGGAGAGGTCCTTAAATTTGACCTGATCGCAAAATGATTTGTAAAGGTCGCTGTCGAAGGTGCGCGAAAATTCGTTCATTAAATCGGACTCCGGACGATTAAAAGTAACCCACCAAGTTTCCTCCGGAAGCATGATGTTTTTGCCGGGGGGGCGACTGATGCGCCCGATTTTCATCGCGGCCACCATGACCGAGGTTGTCATAATAAAGTTATCATAGCCAGTGCCGATCTCCCCAGTGGATAACACGAGAGACCCTGCAGGAAAACCGCCCCCTATAGCGGCGTCCAACGACGATATCCCCGTAGGTATTAACGTGGCCTCAGATATCTCGCATACTCCACTGACCTCGCGTACGGGCTTTTTCTCGGCAATTTTATGCCTACTCCTAATTTTTCGTCTAGATTTTTTCCCGACCATTTTCAACCCCCCATTTATTATGTTCATAAGGTATTTTATGTTAGTGGGTAAGGTTTTTCGCGATAGCTTTTATTGCTTTGGAGGCGTAACTTTTTTGCTTGTATAAAACGACTGATTTTTTCATATTCGTGGCCTCGATTACCGCGCGATCTTCGGGGATGACGCCCACAACTTTGGCTTTAAGCCTGCGCTCGATTTCTCCTTTTTGCATGGACCCTTTAACTCCGAAGAGCCATGGGAAAAATGATTGCATTCTGAACCTGTTCACGATTACACCCCTGACATTAGCATCAATTGTCGCGATTACGCTTTGTAACTTGGCCGTGGCTTGAACAGCTGGGAGGTCTGGCGTTACAACGAGCAAAACCTCATCAGCGTTCTTCAAAGGTGCCAAGCTATATTTGTTCAAGCTAGGGGGCGAGTCGATGATTACGTAATCGTAAGTTCTTTTTAGTTTATTGACGACATCATCAAGCTTTTTTGGATCGGTTTTAAGGAACCCTGCGATGGTGGGACCAGAAGGTAAAACATCCAAGCCATGCGTTGAGTATATCGCCTTCTCGATTGAGCCCTTACCCGCTAGCACTTCGTGCAGCGTTACGGGGATTTCACCCAATCCTAATATCGTGGCTATGCCACCCATTGCTAGGTCAGCATCGACTACGACAGTTTTCTTGTGCATCTGAGTCAAGCTGACGCCCAAGTTTGCGGATATCGTGGTTTTCCCAACTCCACCCTTCCCAGAAATTACCGTGTAAACTTTCGACATTCACCTTCCTCAAGAAGATTTGCCTCTTCTATATTTTAAACTTTTGAACCCGACTTTATTGAGGTATCTGAAAATCGGAGGGCCGTACTTCAAAATTTTTAGCTTCGCTTTTTTCATGTCGAATGTTTTAAAGAATTTGGATAAGCTCCTCGATTGATGGGAGAGTTAATATTATCTAAAAACCCAATAAACCACAGGAAGAGGGTGGAGGGCCCATTTTGGGACTAAGGAGGAACAAGATAGACATAGTTAGGGAAATTTTATCCAAGGCGGTTGATGGCATCGAAAAGACTACTATCGTCTACAGCACGAATTTGAACTTTGCACGAGCAGAAAAATACATCGACATACCCTTGGAGGAGGGGCTGATAAGGCCATTGGGCGGACCAAAAGTGAAGTACAAGACCACGTATAAGGGGCTGAAATTTCTGAAATTATGCAAGAACTTGGAAGAAGTGGCAGACCTATTTATTCCGTAGGCATTTTAAGGAGGCTAAGACCAAACCCAGTTATCCTAAAGCTCTTCTCGACTAGGTTAGCTTCAGCTAAAAAATTTAGGATATTTTTAATCTGGTCGTTGGGCAGTTCTACCGCCTTTGCGATCTCCTCGAGTTTGCACGATTTACCAGTTTGCAAAAACTCCAGAATTTTTTCCGCCACCACCTCAACCGGCACGCGTTCGTGGAGCCTGACCATCCGCCTGCTTGGAAAACTTGGCTCCCTGCCGAAACTATTCATGTCATCGTATGTCTCTTAATATTCATCAAGCTAAAAAAATATGGGAAACTGAAGTTCTGAACTACGCTACTGATTTAAGATTCTTAGTTATTCATTTGGGCTACTGCCTGGGATGCGTTGATGAGGAAGAGTAGAACAACCGAGTAAGATCGCTGTGCAAGCACCATAAACCCCAACGATAAAATGAGCCCACAGAAGTTACGGAGGCCCGCGCAATCTAGGCCTCTGATTATTTATTTAGTTTATTTTTGATTCTATTCAACGCAATGGGAATACTGCAGGTCAGATAGGTGCTGTTATTTAGTTTCTATCATCATTTTGGATCTCTGATTCGTTTCAAACTCAAAATTCCTGCACTGCTCGCACGCTCGGTCTTCAAGCTCCCCTATGTAACAGTCAACCGATTATTTCTCCTTATAAGAAACTCCCGCACAAAGCCCTGGCGGGCAGCGTGCCGATAGATGAAGATGTTCCTATGATTTCGCATGCGCGGGCGAGATTTAACCCTGAAGCTTTAAGTGTATCAAATGATATAACTAATAGGGGAACCGAGATGCCGCGGAAAGCTTACCCACTGAGATACCCGCGACTGGACACCGTGCTCATGGTGGAGAGGTTCATCCAGAAGCACGACGGAGAGTTCAAGAAAAAACAGCTGTGGGAGAGCCTGCCCAAGCAAATGATGTATCAGACATTCTGCGTCGTGATAGATTACCTGCTCTACTCGGGCAAGATATCCGTGGACGCCGAGGGGGAGATCGGCTGGATTTACTATCCTGAGAAGGTGAAGCAGGATCTAAAATTTAGGCACCTCTTCTGGAAAAAGCCGCGGCGGACCTGATCCTAGCTGGTTCAACCTCAAAATATCTTCGCAATCCATCACGATTTAGCCCGATGGAGTTTCCTCGCTTCCCTTATCGCCTCAATGTAGACCTCTTCTCTCAGCCTAAAACCGCGCTCTATGAGTTCGTTCAGCGTTTTCAAAAATTCGTCCAGATCCAGCTCCCCCATCTCCAACGCCCTCAGCAAGACAAAAATTGTTCCCCTGGGCTCCAGGCCCAGGAGCCTCGCCGCGCTTCTCGCTGAAACCTCATCCATCAGGACTTCTCGTGCACCTAACCTTTTGGCGAGCGAAATAGCGGCGGTCTCTCCGGGCTCCAACTCTATCGGGAGCTTGACGGATTTCACCTTCGAAACCTTTATCCACCCCTCATGAATCGCTTTCTCGATTATGAGGGCATCCCTCTTCCTCAGCTCCTTTCCCCTATCAACTGCTTCGGCCCTGACCTCTTCAGGGATATGGACCTCATGGAAAACGACCTTCAACAGCTCAAGCTTCCCCACCTTTGACAGGTAGATCAAGGGAGTAGCGTTGGAAACTATCATCGGAGGGCCTTCAGGTCTTCCCTCAGTTCCTCGAGTGTGTAGGGCACACGAATCTCCCTTCGTCTGGCCTCATCGATCATTTCCCATAGCGAGAGGCCACATTTTGTAGCTCCCTGCCAAAGGGTGATCTTGCCATCTTGGTAATCCTTCAAGCATTTTTCTGCAAGCCACTCTCGGGCGGCCTTTGACAGGAACCTTCTGATGACCGTCGATCTGTCCATGCCTTCCTCCTCGGCTATCGAATCTATCAATTTGCTCAAGCCCTCCTCAACCCTCGTGGTGATAGTGACCGCCATCTTTTCCCCGTATTAAAATTATTCAATTTAATACTAAAGCTTTGCGATTTGAAACAAGTGTTTTATCTATGAAACAGTTGCCTTGGGCAGCTGAGGGACTCAAGGCGAAGGAGGTAAATGACAGTTTTTCGCCAAACTTCGACCAGGATAGCAATTAACCATACTTATATTTATTTATAAGTTAGGTTAATCATACTCCGAGGGGTCAATATGGAAAAGAAAACCCCATTGCACCGTAAGATGAGGAAGGAAAGGCACAAGAAAATTGCGGGAGCACAGGACATAATAGTGGAAACCTTGTACAGGGTGTTCCCGAGAGCCGTGCTGCACGGTGGAACTGCAATTTGGCGTTGCTACTCAGGAAACAGATTCTCG
>Ga0315268_10005925_pt1 | contig 13058 bp, 12 predicted proteins | sample C1_top_MG_FD_204535 | JGI IMG/M metagenome (GOLD analysis project Ga0315268, IMG submission 204535) | Sediment microbial communities from Yellowstone Lake, YNP, Wyoming, USA - C1_top | ecosystem: Environmental > Aquatic > Freshwater > Lake > Sediment | place: USA: Wyoming | collected 2017-08-01 | reverse complement strand
CCGCCCAATTATTGTCGGCGAGGGCCCTCTCAAGAAGCGAAAGTGCCTCTGGGTAGCCTGAACTCCCGAGTTCTTGGGCTGTCCGAGCCCGGACCATCCAATCCGGGCTCGCTTGGGCCAAACTGGCCCGCTGAAGGTCCGTTTTCCGGATTAGCATTTCCGCTTTCTCCCCTGGAAGCAGATGGCGCAGAGCGTCGGATGCCGCTCTCGCGACCTCCCACTTGGGGTCTGACAGGGCGGTCGTCAGATGCGTGACTGCGCGCGGATCGCCCAGTTCGCCGAGCCGCGTGGCGGCGCCCTTCCGCCAGGACCAATCGGCGTGACGCAATTGCTCGAGAAATTTGTCGAACTCCAGTTGTTGGCTGTCCGGCACGCCCAAGGACACCTCGGGCAACTTGACCTGGGTTTGACTTAAGGCCTCCCGGATTGCGACAAGCTCTTTATCACTGTGTTGACCGAGAGCTTGCAGCTTCAAGTCCACGAGATCCCCGGCGGTTTTTCCGTGCATCTCTTTAGCGTTTGTATCAGCATGCGCTTTCAGCAACCGACTAACTACCTCTGTGTTCGCTTTGATCGCGGCGACCATTAGCGCGGTCGTGCCCGTTTCCGCCATGGAATTCACATCCGCCCCGGATCCGATGAGGAACGCGGCCGCGTCGGTATGCCCCTGCTCAATGGCAAACATCAATGGGGTCCACCCCTGGGCCTTGTCCTTCACATTCAAGTCTGCGCCTGCCTGAGCGTGCGCGCGTAGCGCTGCTACATCGCCGCTCTTCGCGGCTTCCAAGACGGCCTCGCCAGAGGAAGCGAAAGCCGCTGAATCGCTCGCCCTGGCTTGCGGGCTCTCGGCCTTCGGGCTCGATCCGAACAACTTACTGAGCCATGACATGGCGAACCTCCTCCCGGCCAGCATTAGCCGCCCAACGTGAAGTAGAGCCCCTAAAAGACGCTTTACAAAGCGTCAAAGAACTGTATATATTTACAGTACACACGATATTAGTCCAAAATACCTAGTGAGTTAAGGGGCCGCGCAAGAATAACTGCGCACAGTGTGGAGTGAGTCCAACACCTTCATTTGTCTGCTGAGGGTGCTTTTGGCTGGGTTTTGGCGCGTTTCTGTCCTATAGAGACAGCCGAGACGACATCGTTTCTAGTTCTCGATATGCAACGGGTTACTATGTTAGAGTTACTCCTTTATAGGATGAGGTCTAACAGATGCCATCAGAACGATTCTCCGCGCAGTGCGTCGTGCGTCTGCTTCAGCGCCGGCAAGTCGCAACGATGGAGGAGTTGAAGGATGCGCTCGGCACTCGGGTGGACATGACCGTCTTTCGCAAGTTGCGGACGCTGGCCTACCTCTCGAGCTACTCCCACGGTGGGAGGTACTATTGCCTTCAACAGGTCGCGGACTTCGACAAGCGAGGCCTGTGGACCTGCCGCGGTGTGCACTTCTCCCGGTTCGGTTCGCTCGTGGATACCGCGGAGGTCTTCGTGAACCGTGCTGAGCGCGGATATCTTGCCTCCGAGCTCACTGCTGAGCTTCAGGTACAGGCCAAGGATCCGCTGCTCGTGCTGGTGCGTGCTGAACGTCTGGCGAGGAAGGAAGTTTCCGGGCTCTATGTCTACTGCTCGGCCGAGCGAACAACACGCCGCCACCAACTGATCACGCGCAAGCTGCCGACCAAGCAAACGCAGGCCTTTGCCTTGGTACGGGACCCCTCTACGGAATCGAACGAAGCGAAGGCCGCACTCGTTCTCTTCGTGAGCCTCCTTGATGAGAGGCAGCGACGACTCTTTGGGGGACTCGAATCGCTCAGGCTTGGGTGGGGCGGTGACCGTGAGGTTGCCGAGGCGATTGGCCTGGACCCACACACCATTGCCAGGGGCAGGCGCGATCTGCTTGAACACGATGTGCAGGTTGGCCGGCTGCGTCGGCCGGGCGCCGGGCGTCCACCTATGGAAAAAAAACACCCGAGGTCATCGAGGAAATCGAGAGGCTCATGACCCCCGCCAGAGCCGGTGATCCGATGAGCGGGCTGAAGTGGACGCGCAAAACGACCGACAAGGTGAGCACAGAACTCAAGCGCGCCGGCATCGTTGTGAGCGCCAGGACCGTCGCGCGACTGCTCACCGACTTGGACTACCGGCTCCGAGTTAACCACAAGAAACTGTCCCGAGGCTCCGCGGTGTGCAGGAGCGAGCGCAACCAGCAGTTCGACTACATCCACGCGCTGCGGCAGTCCTTTGTCGAACGAGGCGACCCGGTGATCAGCGTGGATACCAAGAAGAAGGAGCTTGTCGGTCTTTTCAAGAACCCCGGCGCCGCATGGGTGAAGACCGCCACGCCAGTGCTTGACCACGACTTCCGCAGCGATGCGAAGGCGATTACCGTGCCATACGGCGTGCATGATCTTGGCGCCAATCGTGGCCACATATTCGTTGGCACCTCTCACGACACACCCCAGTACGCCGTCGCTGCCGTTACTCGTTGGTGGCAGGCCGATGGCAATCCGCGATATCCTCATTCGAGCCGACTGCTGATCCTCGCCGATAACGGGGGCAGCAACGGCTCACGCTGCCGAGCCTGGAAGCACGAGCTCTACAACCAGCTCTGCAACCCGCATGACTTGGAGGTGACCGTGTGCCATTACCCCTCCGGCGCCTCCAAGTGGAACCCGATCGAGCATCTGCTTTTCAGCCAGATCAGCAAGAACTGGGCTGGCGAGCCGCTCGTCGACCTTGAGACCATGCTCAATTTCATCCGCACCACCAAGACGCAGAAAGGTCTACGGGTCAGGGCCACGTTGATGAAGGGCCACTACCCAACTGGAATCCGGGTTGCCGCCCATGCCATGGCCGACGTGAACATCATCCCTCATAATGTCTTGCCTGCCTGGAACTACACCATTGCTCCAGGCGCCCCGAAAAAGTGAACTTATTCTTGCGCGACCCCTTAGCGCGAGTCGCAGCAGGCTGAAACGGTATGACGGGGCCTAACATGGCGCTTACCGACATCAATAGCAAAGAGCGGCGGGTCCAGAAAACCTGCGCCTTGCATTTGATCACGAGAATGGTCTGCAAATGACCCTCGAAGACCAGCACACCGACCGAAAGTCGTTACGCGCCATCGTTGGCAGGACTGCGGACTGGGATGAGGTCGCGCGCGCCTGCGTGTGCTTCGCGAACGGTGCGGGCGGCCGGCTGCTGATCGGCATCGAGGATGGCGAGGCGCTGCCGCCGCCGGCGCAGACGGTCGCGCCCGAACTGATCGAGAAGCTGCGCAAGCGCATCGGAGAATTAACGGTGAACCTACAGGCGTTACCGACCCTAAAGGGTGCAGCCAATGGCGGGCAGTTCATCGAGCTGGAGGTGGATCGTTCGCCGAGGGTGGCCTCGGCATCGGACGGGCGTTATTTTCTGCGAGTGAGTGACAGCAGTGTCCCATTACTCGGCGCCGACGTATTGCGTCTGATGAACGGAGAGATCGCAGGATGAGCATGGACGGCAAGAAGATCGTCATCATCGCTGGCCCGAACGGGGCGGGCAAGACGACTTTTGCTCGCGAGTTTCTGCCCATGGAAGCGAATTGCCCTGTGTTCGTCAACGCGGATCTGATCGCCGCTGGCCTTTCCCCGTTTCAGCCGGAAGCGGCCGCGTTCCGTGCCGGGCGCCTGATGCTCGAAGATATCAAACGCCACGCCGCGGAAGGGCGCAGCTTCGCCTTCGAGACGACCTTGTCAGGCTTGACCTATCCGCGCATGATTTCCGCCTGGCAGGCGGAGGGCTATGCGGTAAAGCTGATCTTCCTGTCGCTGGCCACGCCCGAGGAGGCGATCGCACGTGTGGCGATGCGGGTCCGGCAGGGCGGGCACGACGTACCACCAGAGATCATCCGCCGCCGCTTTGCAGCGGGATGGCGCAATTTTCACGATGTTTACCGCCACTGCGTCGATTACTGGCAGTGGTTCGACAACAGTGGCGACACCCCGATACTGAACGACGAAGGAGGCAACTCATGAAAAAGCCGCTGGCTTCAAAGCTGCCGGATGCGGACATGCGGGCGGCGCCAGCAGCGCTGTTAAGGGCTGGCAGCCGCGCGCGCGAGATCGCGAGGCAAACCGGCACCGCTGTGGTCGTGATGCGTGACGGAAAGCTGGTCGAGGAGAAGGTGAGCGAGGCTCGACCGGCAGATAAAGGCAAGGAAACGGGAAAGGTGGTGTGACGCTTTTTCGGGGGATCCATCGCATTGGAGAAGGTCCGTGCCAAATACATGGAGGAGTTCTGCCAACGCGACCTACACTTCTTTCTCGGCACAACGCAGCAGTTTCATCAGGTCGCACCAAATCCATGGGTGATCATTGGCGTGTTTCCTGTCCCCCACGAACGACAAATGGATCTGCTTTGATGTCTCGCGATGATAAGCGAGATTAGTTCCCGCGTCGGCGCGGAGGTCACTCGTTCCCAATTGAAACGGGCACTGGGAGAACTGGTGCACATCGGTGTGGTTTCCATGGAGGGGCAGCGCGCCGCCGCGCGTTACCGGTTGAAAGGTTAACCATGAGGAGCGCCCGCTTAGAAAAAAATCCGGCAAATCCAGTGCCGTTGACCCTCAAAACGAGCCAAAGGCGGCCCGGCTTCTTGAGTAACCATCTGTTTTTCTTGGGATGCCCTCAGTTTTTTCGGTGGCGAATGAGCCAAAGGCGAGCCAAGCGATTGAGCTAAACAGGCCATGGCCCTCACCGACATCAACAGCGAAGACCGATTGGTTCAGCAAACGTTTGCGGACCATCTGCACCGGCAGCTCGGCTGGAACAGCGTCTACGCCTACAACACGGAGACCTTCGGGCCGAACGGCACGCTCGGTCGGGCGTCGGAACGCGAGGTGGTGCTGGTGCGAGACCTGCGGGCGGCGCTGGCGCGCCTGAACCCGGACCTTCCGGAATCGGCGCGCGAACAGGCGGTCGAGAAAATCACCCGCATCGACTTCGCCCGCTCACTTATCCAGCACAACCGGGAGTGCTACAGCTTTATTCGCGACGGTGTGCCGGTGGAGTGGCGGGACGCGAGCGGTGAAACCCGGCACGCGCATGCGCAGGTGATCGACTTCCGCAACGTCGGCAACAACCGCTTCCTCGCCGTGCGCGAGCTGAAGGTGCAGGGCGTGCGCGTGCCGCACTACAACCGGCGCGCCGATCTGGTGTGCTTCGTGAACGGTCTCCCGCTGGTCTTCATCGAGCTGAAAGCGGTCTATCGGAACATCCGCGCCGGCTTCGACGACAACCTGACCGACTATCTCACCGAACACAGCATCGCCCACGCCTTTCATCACAATGCCTTCCTGGTGGTGAGCAACGGCGACCAGGCCCGCTACGGCTCGATCACCAGCAAGTGGGAGCACTTCGTCGAGTGGAAGCGCAACGCCGAGAAGGATAAGGCGCGCCTGGATGCCGAGGCGCTCCTCGACGGAATGCTCGCGAAGGAGCGTCTGCTGGATCTGGTCGAGAACTTCCTCCTATTTGACGACAGCCGGGCGGGGGGCGCACGGAAGATCGTGGCGCGCAACCACCAGGTACTCGGCGTCAATAACGCCGTGGCGTCGGTCGTGCGGCAGGAGGAGCTGAAGCAGCAGATTCCGCCAGAGAAGCGCTTGCTGAAATACAGCGTTCCGATGCCGGAGCTTCGAAAAGCGGCAGACTCAATCGAAGGCTTGCCTGCCAGTCATCTTTCGGTTATTGATCGACCTAAGAACGAAGAACAGTTGCCGCTGGTGAAACGCGCAAACCCCGATCTCGGACGCTTGGGCGTGTTCTGGCACACGCAGGGCAGCGGGAAGTCATACTCGATGGCGTTCTTCGCGGAGAAGGTGCGTCGGGTGGTGCCCGGCAACTTCACTTTCCTGGTGATGACCGACCGCGAAGATCTGGACGACCAGATCTGGCGCACGTTCATCGGCTGTGGTGTATCGGACGAGAAGACGCCGCGCGCCGGTTCGGGCAAGGATCTGCAGGAGATACTGCAGGGCAATCACCGCTTCGTCTTCAGTCTGATCCACAAGTTCAACCAGCCGGTGACCGCGCCCTACAGCGTGCGCGACGACATCATCGTCATTTCGGACGAGGCGCACCGGACGCAGGCGGGCAGGTTCGCGCGCAATATGCGCCTCGCGCTTCCGAACGCTTCGTTCATCGGCTTCACCGGCACGCCGCTCTTCAAGCACGACGAGCTGACGAAGCGGATCTTCGGCGGCTACATCTCGCGCTACGACTTCAAGCGTTCCGAAGAAGATCAGTCCACGGTCAAGCTGGTCTACGAGAGTCGGGGCGAGAAACTGGGCATCGCCCGCTTTGACCTGAATGACCGGATCGCCGAGGCAATCGAGAAAGCCGAGCTCGACCCGGATCAGCAAGCCCTCCTGGAGAATCTGCTCGGCAAGGACTACGAGGTGATCACGGCCGACGATCGCCTGGACAAGCTGGCCGAGGATTTCGTGGAGCACTGCTCCACCCGTTGGGAGACGGGCAAGTCGATGCTGGTATGCATCGACAAGATCACCTGCGCGCGGATGTTCCAGCGCATCGAGCCGCGTTGGAAGGCCAAGCTCGCCCGGCTTCAGGCCCAGATACCCGGCAGGGAGGCGGAGATTGCCGCAGCCATCGACCCCGACATCCGGGAGCGACTGACAGCAGCGCTCGACGCCCTGCGCTGCCAAGCGCGCTGGATGGATCGCACGATCATCGAGATCGTCATTAGTGAAGCGCAGAACGAGGTTCGCGACTTCGCGAAGTGGGGTTTCGACATCATCCCGCACCGGATGGTGATGAAGACCGGGTTCCACACCCCCGATGGCAAGCGGGTGCCGGTAGACGACGCCTTCAAGGACCCGCAGCATCCCTTCCGCATCGCGATCGTCTGTGCGATGTGGCTGACGGGATTCGACGTGGAGTGCCTCGCGACGCTCTACATCGACAAACCGATGAGGACGCACAACCTGATGCAGGCCATCGCCCGCGCCAACCGGGTGTTCCCGGGCAAGGACTGCGGCGTCATCGTCGATTACAACGGAATGCTCAAGAGCCTGCGCGAGGCTTTGGCGCAGTACGCCCTTGGCGACGAAGACGGAGGCGACGGAGGCGGCATCGTGGCGCCAATCGAGGAGCTCGTGGCAGCGCTGCTGCAGGCAATCGAGGCTACCGAAAAGCACCTGCTGGCGCTGGGATTTGATGCCACGCGTCTGCACAGCGCGACCGGGTTTGATCGCATCGAGGCCCTGCGGGATGCCGTGGACGCGGTGTACACCTCGGACGAGGCCAAGCGCCGGTTCGAGATCATGGCGCGGCAGGTCTTCATCCGCTTCAAGGCACTGCTCATGGAACCGAGTGCGCTGGCTTATGCGGAGCGCCACGACAACATCGAGGCCATCTACAAAAAGCTGCAGGACCGGCGCGATACGGCCGACGTAACGGAGGTACTCAAGGAACTCCACAGGATCGTCAATGAGGCCATCCGCGCTGCTGCACCCGGTGAGGACCATGCCGAGGGGCTCACCGTGGACTTGAGCCAGATCGACTTCGCGAAGCTGCGCGACGAGTTCGCCAGCAAAGTCCGCCGCAAACATGCCGCATTGCAGGACATACGCGACGTCGTCGAGAAGAAGCTGGCACAGATGCTGGCCCGCAACCCGATGCGGATGGACTACTACAAGAAGTACCAGGAGATTATCGCGGACTACAACCGAGAGAAAGACCGGGCGACAGTCGAGGCAACCTTCGCGCAGTTGGTCGAACTCGCATCGAGCCTCGATGCGGAACAGCGGCGTGCTGCCGACGAAGGCCTCAGCGATGCCGAGCTTGCGCTATTCGATCTTTTGCTCAAGGATACCATCAGCAAGGCCGACCGGGAGCGGCTCAAGCAGGCGAGCAAGAGCCTGCTTGCGTCGCTACGAGACTTGCTCCGGCCCATGCACGACTGGACGCAGAACACGACTACCCAAGCGGAAGTGAAGGTGTTCATTCTCGACAACCTCTGGCGGGCGCTGCCAAGGCCGCCCTTCACGGACGAGGAGACCGGGGCAGTCGCCGATCGGGTGTACGACTTCGTCTGGCAGCAGAGCGCGAGTGGGCATGAACTGGCAGCCGCGTAGCGTGGATCGGAAGGCAAGTGCGGTGACGGTGCGAAACGGGAGGCCTGTCCCCCTCTTCTTGCAAGATTTACCGTAACCCGTTACGATAAATGAATGCCCAACTCTCCACGATCCAGGATCGGCCGGCCATCTACCGGGAAAGCACAGTCTGCTGCAGAGCGCATGCGCCGCTATCGCGCGCGACACCGGGCGGCGGGCCTGCGTGCTGTTACAAGGCTTGAGGCGCCAATTCAGGCACTCTCCCTCGGTGCATTGACGCATCGGATCCTCGATGCGCGCAGCCTTGCGATGCACTGTCTGGCGGCGGTAAAAATCGAGCAGGATCGTGCGTTGCTACGAGAGGCAAAAAAGACTTTCGACGGCTGGCGTGCCCGGTATAAGGATGGAATTCCGCCGGCACTGGAAGAATGGCGGCCGCTTCTCGAGCGGCCATGGGCGGAGGTTTCCGCGGTCATTACCGACCCCGGGGAGCGTGCCAGCCGCCTGCGCCAATCGTCGCCTTTTTCCACCATTCTCAGTTCGAAAGAGCGGGAAAAGATCTATGACGCGTTCCGATCTTGAGCACCTGATTCGTGCAGCCGGAACAATTGCTGGAGATCGTGAACTGGTCATCATTGGAAGCCAGGCCGTTCTCAGTCAGTTTCCCGAAGCGCCGGGGATACTGTCGCGATCCATGGCGGCCGACCTCTATCCCTTGTCGCGACCTGAACTGGCCGACACCATAGACGGCGCAATTGGAGAAGGCTCGACATTTCATCGGACCCATGGCTATTACGCGCAAGGCGTGGGTCCGGACACGGCCACGCTTCCCAAAAAATGGAAAAGGCGTCTCGTCCGCATCGATAATCCCAACACGGGAGGGTTCGCCGGTCTGTGTCTGGAAGTTCACGATCTCGCAATTTCCAAATATGTAGCGGGACGAGAAAAGGATCGTGAATTCACCCGGGCTCTTGCAAGATACGAAATGACGAACAAGGCGACGTTGTTCGAGCGCCTCGGCGCGACGAAGCTCGATCCTGCCGTCGCAAGACTGGTCAAAGGCCGCATAGAAAGAGATTTCACGAAGTCTTGAAGATGTTCACCTTATTCCGCATCGATCCGCAGGAGATCAAATTCAACCGGGTTCACCGGGGTTTCGCATGAAAGAAGGAACTGATTACAAAGCAATGCTCGATGTTGCCCTCGAGGAAGCAAGGCTTGGCCTGTCAGAAGGCGGAATTCCGATTGGAGCAGCGCTCTTTGACAAGAACGGGGCGCTGCTCGGGCGAGGCCACAACCGTCGTGTCCAGGAGAATGACCCGTCGGTGCACGGCGAGACCGATGCCTTCCGCAAGGCAGGCCGGCAGCGCCGGTACCAGGACACGATCATGGTCACGACCCTGGCACCGTGCTGGTATTGCAGCGGACTCATCGTCCAGTTCCGGATCGGCAAGGTGGTGGTCGGCGAGTCGCGGACGTTCCGCGGCGGGATCGACTGGCTGCGAGAACGGGGCGTGGACGTTATCGACCTGGACTCATCGGCATGCGTAGGCCTGCTCACAGCATTCATCAAGGCGCATCCTGACGTCTGGGAGGAAGACATCGGCGAGGCTTGAAGAACGATGTCGGGAAAATGAGAAGTTTCGAGTGAAAAGCGGCCAGGCTCGATTAATTCTTGTTTCTTTGCGGCGATGCTATGTGCGGCACATCAAACGCAGCCGCCGGATTGAGAAAATCTAGCCTGGCCCCTTCAGCTAGAAAGGCCGGAAATGTCGTGAATGCCGCAGCGGCGTAAGGCCGGTAAGCGCGGTTATGGCAGGGGCGATATTGAATCCCTGGTGCTTCAATACGCCTCATTCAGGAAGTCGAATTCAAATCAGGCACCCAAAGAACCATGCACATACTCCCGCTCTACGCCGCCCTTCTTGCACTCCTCTTTGTTGCCCTCAGCGTTCGTACCCTGCGCTTGCGGCGTAGCCTGCGAATTGCCATTGGCGATTCCGGCAATGAAAGGATGCTGCGCGCCATGCGAGTTCACTCGAACTTCGCTGAGTACGTCCCCCTCAGCCTGCTCTTGATTTTGCTGGTCGAGACGCAAGGCGCCCACGCGCTGCTGGTACATGGGCTCTGCCTGTGTCTCTTCGTCGGCAGGCTTTCACACGCCTTCGGCGTAAGCCGGACAAAGGAAAACTACAGGTATCGCGTCTTCGGGATGGCACTGACCTTTACGACCCTCGTCACATCAGCCGCATACCTGCTCTTTGCCTATGTACGCTACCAGGGTGCCTGACCAGCGGATCAGGCGCCCGCTCATCCGGAGAATCGCGACAGAACTGCACCATCGCACCTGAAAGGATTGATCAATGCGTCTGCTCGGTAAAGCGCTGCTCTATTTTCTTGCCATTGGTGTGGCCCTCTACGCCGCGGTGGCATATGGCCTTTTCCCTTTGGGGTCACTCGTGCACCCCGCTATGAGGGCAGCCTTTCAGGCGCACTCCGTGGGTATCTATACGCATATCTTCGCTTCGATGCTGGCACTGGCCCTGGGACCGTTCCAGTTTTCCAGCAACCTTCGGCAAAAAAATATTTCACTTCATCGCTGGAGTGGGCGTGCTTACCTGTCAATCGGTGTGTTCATCGGCGGCATCAGTGGCCTGTATGTGGCGCAATTCGCCTTCGGTGGGTTTGTTTCTCGCGCTGGTTTCACGTTGCTCGCGCTGGGCTGGTTATTCACGGGCCTGATGGCCTATCTGGCCATTCGGCGACGAGATATCCAAAGTCACCGCAATTGGATGGTGCGCAGTTTCTCGCTGACCTTTGCCGCGGTTACGTTGCGTATTTATCTGGGGATCTTTTCTGCTGTCGGCATGACCTTCGAGAACTTCTATCCCTGGTTGAGCTGGTTGTGCTGGGTACCGAACCTGCTGCTGGCGGAGTGGCTGATCAAATCAACGTACAACAACGCTTCCCGCTTCGAAACGATGAAGTCGGCACACGAAGGTGCAGGGAATCGCAGCGGCCCTGAATTGCGCCGCTAGGGCGCACCGATACGGCGCCGCTCCCGCTCCACCAGTTCGCGGCGGAGGATCTTGCCGGTGGGCGACTTGGGAATCTGGTCGATGAACTCGACGATGCGCACCTTTTTGAAAGGCGCGACGCGCGCCGCGACGTAGTCCATCACCTCCTGCTCGCTCAACTCGCCCTTGCGCACCACGAAGGCCTTGGGAATTTCGCCGTGCTCTTCGTCCGGACTGGGAATCACCGCTGCATCGGCAATCGCCGGATGCGACACCAGCACCGCTTCCAGTTCGGCCGGCGCTACCTGGTAGCCGCTGACTTTGATCAATTCCTTCAGCCGGTCCACGACGTAGAAATAACCCTCTTCGTCCGCGTAGCCGATGTCGCCGGTGTGGTACCAGCCCTCGGCGTCGATGCTCTGCGCCGTGGCATCGGGACGGTTGAGGTAGCCGCGCATGATGTTCGGGCCACGCACGCAGATTTCCCCCTGCTGGCCAGGGCCGAGCGAGGCGCCGCTGACGATATCGACGACCTGGGCCTCGCAGTTCGGCACCGGCGGGCCGATGGAGTTTGCCTTCTCCGGATCGAGGGTGCGCGGGTTGAGATGCGTCGCCCCGCTCGCCTCCGTCATGCCGTAGCCCTGCATCATGTTGCACTTCAGCCGCTCGGCGCAGGCGCGCAAGGTGCTCGCCGCGATCGGCGCAGCGCCGGAGGCGATCAGCCTGAGGGAGCTCAAGTCGAACTGGTCGACCAGCGGATGCTTGGCGAGTGCCAGAATGATGGGTGGGACACAGGGCGCATAGGTGATCTTCCGGTCCTGAATCGTGCGCAGGAACACTTCCAGATCGAACCGCGGCATCGTGTACAACGTCACACCCCGGTACAGCCCCAGTCCGAGGATCAGCACCATGCCGTAGATATGGAAAAAGGGCAGCGTGGCCAGCACGCGGTCGGACTCCAGGATCATGTCCGCGTTGAGGCATTGGCGAATGTTCGCCGCCATACTGAAGTGCGTGAGCATCACCCCTTTGGACCGGCCGGTCGTGCCCGAGGAAAACGGGATCGCCGCGAGGTCGCTGCGGGCATCGCACACATGATCGAGTTCCGAAGGTGGGGTGTCGAGCAGATCGTCGAGTGACACGGTGTCCGGCGCTGCACCAATGACGAAAACTTCCTTGACCCCCGACCGGGCCGCGGCCTCCTTCGCCCGGTCCAGCAGCGGCGGTATGGTCAGCAGGAATTTCGCCCCGGCATCCTGTAACTGGGCGGCAAGTTCATCCGCCGTATAGAGGGGATTGATCGTCGCGCTCGCCCCGCCTGCCGCAGCAACGCCGAGGAAGGCCACCGCGTAGTCCGGCGCATTGGGACTGAAGATCGCCATCACGTCGCCTTTGCGGAACCCGCGCCTGGCAAGGCCCGATGCCAATTGGGCGACGCGCCGCGCCAACTGGGCATAAGTCAGCGTATAGCCGGTGCCGACATCCACAAGCGCCGGCTTGTCCCCGAGCGCTGCGGCCTTGTGCAGGACGAAACGATCAAAGGCCATTTCCGCAATGGCCAGATCGGGATACGGGCTGCGTACGATCATTCGGTCCTTCCCCCAACACCCCAGAGGGCTCATACTACCCCATACGGGTCAGGTCTTGTTTCTCGCATGATCGTTTAACGGAATCTCCGTGTATGTTGCATGAACTACGCAATAGGCTACCCGTGACCCGCTTGTCGCTCCTGAAAGGTTGGACCATGAATCGGATCAATTCAATTGCCGCCCTGACGGTGCTTGTCACCTGTGCGCTGCCGACCCTGGCGGCGGATCTGACCGCCGAGCAGGTGAAACAGATTCTTTCCACTGCGGAGCGTGAGAGCAGCGCGGCACTGGTTGGGAAAGATTTGTCCCGCCTGGATTTGAGCCAGCAGGATT
>Ga0315268_10005924_pt1 | contig 13059 bp, 16 predicted proteins | sample C1_top_MG_FD_204535 | JGI IMG/M metagenome (GOLD analysis project Ga0315268, IMG submission 204535) | Sediment microbial communities from Yellowstone Lake, YNP, Wyoming, USA - C1_top | ecosystem: Environmental > Aquatic > Freshwater > Lake > Sediment | place: USA: Wyoming | collected 2017-08-01 | reverse complement strand
GAATCAAACAGAACCCCTGAGTTTCGCAATCGGAACCGAATGAGCTGGCCATTGGACGAATCACGAAATACACCGCCTGTTTTGTACAAAAAGCTGTATCCATTTTGGAAATAGCCAACTGGTACAGTCAGACCACCGACACCAGTCCCGATTAAAGTTGTTTCCACATTTGTGTTTGCAACCGTCTTAATGGATGTCTGACTAAATAATCCATATACCTGTGGGGTTTGCCATGATGTTACACCCGCGCCACTGGTTGTTAGTACCTGTGAGGCTGTGCCATCAAGTATAGGTAATGTATAGGCGTTGTTGACCGTAACCCCCAATGCATCGATTCTGAGTTTTTCATTAAATGCATCATCATACAATCGGTTGGTTGTCTGATCGATTACTTGCCGTGTAGTACGAGCGCTACCATTAAACACACTTGTAGTTATGGTTGGTGGTGATAGTGCCAACTCAATCGCTGATGTCGCACCAGCCCCAATTATGGCAAGGTTACCTAGACCCGCGTCGATAAGCCCATTATTCGCACCTAGTGACCCTATCGCGAACCGCCCATCATCATTTAGATCAACGAAAGACGCTTGAGGCCCGGTTAATATTGATTTGGTGTTTAGCTTGGTGCTGTTAGTATCGACTACAATGCGCGCGACCGCTCCATTATTCTGGATAACTTGATATTGATCGGGTGTATATATTGATATGGTGTTTTGGGATGGCCCGGTTGATGCTCCCATATATGTGGTTGTTGCCTCGCTCAACCCATCACTAACAGCTGATAACTGTAATGCTGAAACGCCACATGACATTTTACTTTTAACACTATCGATTACAAGCCTATCAACTGAATCCGTGATTAATTTGATCTGTGATGTACCATTTGCGATTTGAGTAGTATCCGTAGTAATATTGCAACTAGCCAAAGCATTGACACCGCCACAATTATTTATCGTTGCCTGATTGATGTTGTAGTTACCATAGCTGATTATTCCATTTTGCCCAGCTCCAACCTCCTCGCACTGGATAGACACTGTTCCGCTGTCATTCTGGATTAGATTGTTGAATAGTGCACGCCAAGCACATACATCTGTTATTGTCACGCCAATGGGAGGATTTACAGCCGACACTTCATTAATTGGGTTGGTGTTTGTATTCAGTGTTAGCTGTGCAAGTACCCCGAACAGATTGTTACCATTGATCCCCGCATTATAGGGCAACCAATCCAATCCATTGAAATTAACGAACAGTGGCGGTGTGACTTGTCGCATACCAAACCGATTGGTCAATTCATTGAAAGTGATAACAATATCAGCCACAACCGCATTAGCATCCATTACGCTCCGTATTCCAGATGACAACAATGTCAGGACATTATCAATTGAGAAAGTACCCGCTCGAATAATAACGAGAACCGGATATGTTTGGATCTGACCCCGAATGTTGAACTGAACACGCGTATCGGTTGGAAACTCCATAAGTGTCCCAGTTCCACTGGTTAACACATGATCGGGTGGTGGCTTATTCTGTGGCAAGGTGTAGTTAGTCAATATAGCCGAATCCCCTTGTGACAATGTGTTTACGACCAACGAATTCACGAATGGAGGAATAGTAACAGCTGGCAGATCGACCCATGAGGCCTCATTTGCCAGTGTCATTGCGATCACCTGCCCAATATCTCCCTTTCCATATGGTAGCACATAATTATCGCCAATGTTCTCAGATCCAATATTCACAGTACCCCTGACATTTATGAGGGATGCCTCTGATGCTGGGAGAAATGGCTGTGTGATTGTAACCTGTGATGCACTGATCTTTTTGCCCGTCAGATCATCATAAATGGGAATCTGCCCAACCTCAGAAAGACCGACACCACTGACCAATGGTTCGACTGCATTATCTATTTTTTGAATAACAAAGGCCTCGATTGCCGGATTGATACCTTGTATGTTCCCAAACTTGGTTACGTACACAGGGGTTGCCATTATAATATGTCGGCAGAAATATATTATCATCAGCATGAAAATATATTCAGATTAATGTGGGCATTTGCCGGATGCGAATAATTTACATATCCCATACCGATGTTCAAGTATCAAATATGTCAGACTACGTAGCCCGCAGTCGTTTTGCTTTTCTCCTTGCTCGCGTTTTAGGTTAACGTCGATAACCCGATATCCCTGTGCTACATGTGAATGGAAAAACTTTTTCAATACATTCACACTATGACGTCCAAAACTATCATAAACGTACAACGTCTTCCCCTTTTTATAAATGCCAATCCAATGTGTTCCGGGCTGTCCTTGGTGGTCAGTGTTGATGATAGCATAGGAATCATTGGGTGCGTTTGAGGGGTACAGGTCATACGGATAGACACCGATAAACTGTTTGCCTAGGTACTTTTTGGATATATTCTTTAACGTGTGATCATCCAACTCATCACTGCCATATGCCTTACGTAGCAAATCCAATATCTGCTTTCCTTGATTATGTATTTCCTCCCTCATTATATTGTTATGAGGGGGGGAAATTATTTATCGCATGCGTCGACGAGCACGACGCCGACGGCCATAACCAAGTGTGCGAGCCACTACAGTAGGCGCACGCAGTCCGGGGAATGCAGTTGATGCGATGCCCCCAATAGTCGACAATAGTCGCGTTTTCCTCAAAAACTTGTTAGCGCCTCGGAGGAAATCCATAAATCCTCGACCCCTCATTCGCCTACCTCCTCGCATGGTTGCTGATTGTGGAAAATAATTTTGTCCGAACATCTTTTATATTTATTTCCGATAATTATTTCTTAGTAGGCCATAGGTAGGTTTGTCAGACGTTGCATATGTCCGAGGCTACGCTGTCCGGCCAATCGGAGACCAGACCCAGCAAGACTGAGGCCACGACCTACACGGCGACGTCTTCGGCGATATCCACGTCCAGCCATAGATGATGTCATTGGTCGACGCAGTTGTGAAAGTACCCGCATGCTTCTGTTCCTGAAATTTCTGGCATTTGCTCGAAATAAGTGTGATCGATACATTGTTATATAGTGGCAGGGAATTATTTTAGGAGCGGGTAAGATCGAGGAGCACGTAGCAACAACTGACTACTATTTCCCTGTGGCCTCAGTGCATTGTACGCACCCAATAGTGCCATCCCAGTCGATGCTACTTTCCCGACTGTCTGGGCGGATGGGATATATCGACTTAGACTAGTCGATCGTGAGCTTGGACGTGCAATAGATACACTGGGAGCACCGATAGAACTAGGCGATGAATATTGAATACCTGTTCTCATACGAAAGCTTCCACCGCGATAACGTCGAACACGTCGTCGACGGCCTGCTCCGGATGATGTTGAAACGCGTGGCCTCAGTTTTCGTGATCTGGTTACGAATGACCTAACAAGAGCTCTCAATCGTCGTGTTTGCATGTTATATTAATATGACAATTTATTTTGTCGGTCGTATTAAACAGACCATTCATCCACTTCTTCAACATTAGGATCCGTCTCTCCTGCTTCATAACTTTCATGTAATTTTAATCTGGCCTGTAAATCTTGCTCATAATTCACATCACGATTATATTCTGATTTGATTTTGGCATGAGCCATGACAGCCGGTAGTCTAGAAATTAACCGATCTCTTTCTTCTTGTTTTTTACTCTCCGATACATTCTTCCAGTTGGCAGTCTTGAATATATCCGCCGTTTTTTTATCCGCCAAGAATTCGTTTGTTGCTTTTGTTGCCAGTCTCTCCGCGTCAGACATTTTTCCCATTTTATCGATGAAATGATCCGCATCCAAATCGGCGGTGAGAATTTGTTTTATCCTATTTTTCTCCGCCTCTCTATCCTTAGCTTTCATTTCCCATACGGATATTCTATCAGCATTGAGTGTTGCGCGACTTATTGGTTTATAATCACCCTCATCTGCTCCGGTGGATTTCCCTATCTTCGCCATCTTGTCTGCCAATTCACTGCTAATTGGTGATGCGGGTGTTGTTTTTTTCGGTGCATCGGATACCACTGTCGACTTTGGTATTTTTTTCAATTTACTTGCACCCTCTGACAATAATCTCAACATTTCTGCTTTTTCATCGGGTTTTTCATCGGGTTTTACATCGGGTTTTTCACCAGATAAAAGTTTTTTTCCTGCGTCCGTTTCCTTCAACTTTTTTCCCGATGCTATGGCACTCAAAAGATCCCCGCGACCACTAGGTGGAATATTCTTTCCGGTTGATCCAATTGGTACTATTCCAGTTGGTGCTTTTGGTGCAGGTGGTGCAGATGGTGCTGATGGTGCAGATGGTGGCGGTGGTGCTGATGGTGGCGGTGGTGCTGATGGTGGCGCGGATAATGGTGCGTCTGGTGGTGCATCTGGTGGTGCATCTGGTGGTGCATCTGGTGGTGCTCCGTAACTGATCCTAGTACGGGGTCGGATGATGCTCCTAGCAAAGTCAGCCAACTCATCTGGTGATAGAGGAGCTGATACATCGGGGTCAGCCTTTTTCTCTTCTGGTGCTGATGCTCCTATTGGTACACGTGGCCTACCTTGCGCATCAGTCAGGATTTTCCTAAATGTTTGCCCATAATAGACAGTCCACGCGACACTTTGTTTTAGTTTTTCGATCTCGTCATTAATCCCTTTCAGGTTAATAGCTTGTGCTCCAACTGCTTGAGCACCGACAGCTGAGCGTGGCAATGGTAATGGCTGAAATTGCGATTGTCGAGTAAAACCACTTCCAACCATTCCTTTCCGTGTACGCGATTTACCACTTCCAACCATTCGAGCACCTACACCTGCACCAATTTGTACATTTTGCGCTAACATCACATCAGACACATCACTAAATTCCAAGTTGCTCCATGCTATTTCATTCGTGATTTCCTGCAGTTTTTTTATGATATTTCTGATTTCCACATTTGGATCGCCTGCTGGTGCAGGTGCTGGTGCTGGTGCTGGTGCAGGTGCAGGTGCAGGTGCAGGTGCTGGTGCTGGTGCTGGAGCAGGTGCGGGTGCAGGTGCTGGTGCGGATGCTGGAGCGGGTGCGGGAATTCGCTGTCTTGTAAATCCACCTCCAAATATTTTACGGCTCAATCCGGTACTACGTCTTTCCCTTTGGCATGATGACATTGATTTAATATTATCATGGAAATAAAAATGGAATTATCGGTTCACAGTAACGACCTGAGTAATGAATCCGTTCTCATATTGGATCTCAGCCTGTCTGCTATATGTGGCCACCAGAAATAGCTGATCATTAGGATCGAGCTGTGAGTTGTATGAGATCTGCACGTTCACATAACTCGATGTGTCATTCTTGTCCTTAGTCCAGTCGAAAAAGTACATGCCACCATGTTCGATAAATGCGTCATGGCTTTCAGAACCACCAGTATCATCAGACATACCAGCATATTGATTGGTCTGATACCAGCGCTGGATATTGTAGTTGATTCCTTCCTGAGTGATAAGAGGCTGTCCAGCATCACTAAGTGCTGGTTGTGCATATCTCGATGTGTATAGCGTCTGTGTCTTCGTAACATTGCCATATGTAACCTGAATAGTATTGATGTTATTCGCACCATTATTTTCTGGATTCGTGGGATTCGACTGTGCACTAATAAATCGCGATGTCGGAAAGTCGGTTCGGTTTCCTGCCAGTGCAGTCTGCAAAAATACCGTCAAGTACAATGTACTGGGTGGAACAATGAAATCAACATTCACCGATGCACCAGCCCCGATTCCAGTCAACGATTTGTTAAGCAGTGTCATTTCTTTCAACGAGAGGGGAATGATTCCAGAGGGAGACACATCGAGTTTCACCGTTGCAACGTACAAGTACACATTCGAGATAGTAAAGCGATAATCTGTTCCGGGTACAAGGTTATAGAGGGATTCCACCGCAGCACGCTCGAAATTGGAGTTTGGGTTTAGGTCGAATCGCATGTCACCACCAAACAGTGGCGTGTTGATATCCCAGATTCCAAGGCTTGGACGAAACACGGACTGGATGTTATTGAATCCACATGCGGTTTCGCTTGGGCATGAGCAACTTGTAAATGTAAGAGCAGTTGCGGGATTCCCACCAGCGTTATCCTCATTCGCCCGATCAATTGGTTGAACAAGCAGAGTTGTCGCCGATAACACACTGATGACCTTAAATTGAATTGGAGGGGTAACAGGGGGAGCTGGGGCTACTGGAACTACACCACGAAAATACTCAAGAATATCACCGGGGGCAATGGCGCTAACCAATGCGTTGATCAGAGTCGCACCAGCAAGTGTGAGTACACCTGTCGCTGCCACATAGGTAGCAGTTGATGTAGTAACAGGGCTATAGAGATCGGGTTTGATAGGAATGGGAGCTCCGACAGTAGTTAGCAATGGTCGAAAAAGTGTTGAATTGCTCTTCCTCAATCCATCCTCATGATAAATACCATCAAGTGACACACGATTCAAACGGCGCGTAAAATCGGAATCTTCCATCGACAGTTTAGCCCCGACATTCTTCTGCCATGCGTGCGATTGATTAAGTCGCTGTTTCATAACACTCGATTGTCCGAGGTATTGGGTACACGATGAAAGATCTTGATTTCCAGTTCTGAAAAAAGCGTTATTGTACAAGTTAGATGCAAAATGATCCGAAAATGTCGTGTTGTCACTCAAATATGGCATTCTCCATACTGGTGGGGCGATAGGAACGTTACCAATAATTCGATTGCTGGCATCCAGATTGGATATGTTGAGAGGGGTCTGGTGAACAGCCATTTCTAGCTTTGCCTGTACCAAAAAGTAACTCATGCTGGGGATCCATGCATTCTTACCAGAAACACTAAAACTATACTCTTGGATACCTTGACTAAAAGCTTCACCAGCAACAGACCGTTTGCATGTGATTTGTTGCCAATTCAATTCCATCTCACCGCGTGAATTCATTTATATTACCAGAGCAAAATAAAATGATTCACTATTATATAAATAACGCTCGATGGCTTTGATAGAAAAAAAGATCTCGTATATCTTCAGCTCTGATCCCGCAAATGGCGCACAGGTTGTTTCGAATGACGGTTCCACGTTTAATGTTACCTTGGATTATCCTATATCCTTGCCACATTCAACGAAATATGCCACTTTGGAATTACACAGCGCTTCTATATGGTATGTCACACCTAATATAAGTGCCGATCTGAAAAACAACATATTCAGCTATTCGGATGGTGTAACGCTATATTCCTTTACGATTGATGATGGCTTATATAATTTCACCCAGCTAGTTGAGGCCATCACACTCAAGTCAGCGACACTGTTACCCGCGCCAGTCAAGACATTCACACAGCTATTTAACTTTTTCCCTGATGACCCCACACAGAGAACGGCCATTCAGTTCGTCGATGCAACTGCATATATCAGCTGGGTGCCCAATGGTCTTAGTACCATTTTTGGGTTCAACGTGGGAACAATTACCGGCCCGCAACCTGTCAATACTGTGGTATTTGGTGACACACAGGCCGAGTTCAATGTAGTCAACCAGTACTATATCAATACCAACCTTGTCAACACGGGTATCCCTCTTAACTCGAAAATGTCGAACATCCTATCGGTTGTATACATTGATGTGCCCCCAGGTTCTCAAATCAATTATCAGCCTTTCAAACCTCAAATCATTGACGCATCTGAGCTTATTGGGGCAAAGCGAACAAACTTTCGCTTTTGGCTCACAGATCAAAAGGGGCGCTATGTCGATACTGTTGGAGAGGTTTGGAGTTTCGTGTGCACGCTCCGTTATTGGATTCTAATGTGAAACTAATGTGAAAATACTTTTCCGCACGTAATATTATATGCCACTATTTAGAACTCCATATAATGTACCCGTTTTTCGTCGTGGTGTCATAGAACCTATCAAAGAGCTACCAAGCATAACACCCGATCCGCAAATGATCATGAAAATCACAAACGATAAGAATGAATTGATTGACATGAAAAAGGGTTCAGGTCAGTCTACTGTTAAAGAGGAAAAGGCACCCAAGGCCAAGAAAAAACGGCTCCCAGGCGAGAGGATGCTGAAAAAGCTGGTCAACCATAAAGATGATGACGCGGATGAGAAAAAGCTAAAACGCATCATTCGTGCCATCCGTAATACCGATGTTCCGGCTAAGAACGAACTATTTTTTTAAGATCGCCATAATCTGCGCATCAATTGTGTCGATCTGCTTTTTTGTCATTTTCGCTTTTCTTGGTTTTGCTGATGCGCGTCCCTTTTTTCCAGATCCGACTTGTGTCCCTCTCAGTGCGTCGATATCATTCAGAAATGTCTGTAACTTGTCTAACACCGCATCTACCTTACCATTTTTCACCCCTGCCCTCCCATCTATTAGTCTTGTTCTTCTCTTGAGCTTACGTTCTCTATTTCCAGTTTCGCTGTTATAAAAGATTACCATACTCTGGAACATTTTCTTGACGACATTCTTCATGTTGTCTGGGATCTCCGCGTCTGGCTCTAATGGCCGTGTTCCAGCAACCACCCATTCGTCATATTCTCGATCGAGCATTATGTCCATAAATGCTCTGAGCTCCGAAAACTTGACATTATTCTCCTTAAGTATCTCGTATAGTGGGGGTAACGTTGTTGACGAAAACCCAATCCCTCTACCAAAATTATTTTTGTAAGCATCCGCGATCTGGAACTTATTGAGTTTTGGCGAGGATGGTGCTACCATTGTACCATACTTGGAAAAATCAACATTTCCATTGCTGATTTGTTCAATGATATTGTTAATAATTACATCGACAATAACGTCCTCTGATTCTTTTCCATCAGTTATAATGTCATTTAAATCGGTCAAATCCTTCACTGAAATGAATTGGCGCACGTCTTTCCATAGTGGAAACGGATTCCTTAAGGTCAGTTTGTACCCTTTATAGCGCAGTCCGTTCCTAATTTTGTTTCTATCAATATTCGTTTCAACCTTATCAGGGATAAGTGAACGTGGTGATGGTGGTGGTGTTACGTGTGGTGGTGGTGCCACGTGTGGCGGTGGTGCTACGTGTGGTGGCGGTGCACCATGTGGAGGTGGTGGCGGTGCACCATGTGGTAGTGGTGGCGGTGCACCATGTGGAGGTGGTGGCGGTGCACCATGTGGTGGTGGTGGCGGTGCACCATGTGGAGGTGGTGGCGGTGCACCATGTGGTAGTGGTGGTAGTGGTGCGCGTGGTGGTGGTGGTACTCCTCCAACTGGTGGAGGAACTGCTGGGACACCTCCAACCGGAGCAATTGCCGACGCGGATTTGAAATTCTTGATAAACTTGGTTATGTCATCTTTCGATAATGCGGGGCTCAATGTGCTTAGTCCAATCACATCCTCGATCTGATCATATGGAACATTATCAGCTGGCTCGATCTTGTTGTTCTCTGTATACATCTGAGTCAATACACCAGTTACCTCTTTTAGCTTTTCAACGCTCTGTTTCATCATTTTCTCGGGTACAGGGTCAGCGATGCTTTTGCCATACAGGGATTCAACGCTCGCCGAATACACGTTCAGCATTGGGTCAATTGTCTCACTATTCAGCTTGCTTTTCATGTACAACTGCTTGGCGTCGTATAATAGTTGGTCATAGTACACTTTTAGCTTTGTCGTCTTTTGTGGTAATTTCGTTAGCTTGTCATCCATAATGAGCGTGCGCATTAGTTCCATCGTCAATAGCTTCACACCATTGTCGGGCATCTCCTCGAGTAGCTGTTTTTGAATAGTTGTTATTCCTCGATTCTCTGTTATGTATCGTGGGAGTAGCCCTTTATTGATCTGATCGATAACCTTGGCCGTCAATATTTTTGGTTCCGATACAGGCACATCATTCAGATTACTCGGGTTCTGTAGCAATCCGATATTTGTCACCCCAACCACACGGCCGATAGTTGCGGGTGGTGTCATACCCCATATGTTTGTCAGCATTGGGGGGCGATCCATGACGCTACCAGACGATACAGGAAATGACAAATTGTTATTCGGATTTTTCAACATTCTACTATTGGTCACATCAGTCCGCATAAGCTGGGTTCCAGTTGCATTCGGATAAGCGCGCGTGTATTGTGCTACATTTTTTAGTTTTGCATTTTTTGCCATCCCGTATATTATATAGATGGCCGAGAATAAAAAGAGGCTCAAAATAAATGGATCCCTACCTAATAACATTGTCAAGATCGCGAACGTCGATAAAAAGGATCATGAAACATGGTATCCGAACCGAAATATATGTGACTTTCCTTTTCCCGTGCGAATATCGATTCTTGGGAAAGTAGGCATGGGCAAATCGACACTTGCAAAAAACATATTCCTCCGCTCCCAGATCGGCAAGGTACCCTACAAAGAACTCATCATCATTCATGGGTCAGCATCATCAAAGGAATGGGATGAGATGGAACCAACCATGATACTCAATGATATACCCGATCCGCGTGACCTCGAGGAAAACACCAAAAAGACAATGATAATTATCGATGACTTTGAGTTCGAAAAACTACCAAAAGAATCGTTAAAACGCTTGTCATCGATATTCCGATATGTGTCATCGCATCATAATTTCTCGATCATATTGTGTTATCAGTCGTTTTTCGATATGCCCGCAATCATAAAAAAGTGTACCAATGTATTCATCATTTACAGACCGAACAATAACGATGAGCTTGGAACAATCGCGCGACGTGTTGGGATGAAAAAGGATGATATGTTTGAGATATTCGACAATATGCTCACGGACAAGCGGGACAATCTATGTATCGATATGACGGAAAATTCGCCGGCACCATTAAGAAAAAATTTATTTCAACCTATACAATATAATGATCCCTCGAAAGACAAGAGAACCAAGGAAAAAAAAGGAGCCCGTCGAACCGTCGATGAATGCCACCCAGATGACGGCAAGTATGACAGCGAGCTCGACGAGTAACGTGGATGATTTGCCCAATAAACCGCCTGTCCTCGAACGTGAAAAGACTGAAAAGGTCGTCAAGGAAAAGAAAGTGCGGGCAAAAAAGCAACCCGTTATGAAAGATTCATCAGAGGGATCAAGCGATTCAACTGAGAAAAAAAGGGAAAATAAATGGCTCAATGAGGTGCGAAAGTATCGTGACGCTAATCCCACATGCTCGTACAAGGATGCACTGAAAGGAGCAAAAGAACATTACAAGCGGGAGTAATCTACTGTGCCCGTGTCTGCTGTGCTCCAATCGTGTCCTCATTCAGCTTGACGGCCTTGAAACCTTTGGGCTTGAATGATTTCACAATGGTAACCAGCTCTTTCGAAATGTCAACATATTCGCGCGACAAATAATATACCTCGCCATATTCCTCGTGTGTAATCTCATCATGTGAGACTAGACTTAATAGGGACATTTGGAGGTTATTCAGCCCCTCTTGCAAATCCTTAATAGAATCGCGGATCGCTTGTTCGAGTGGGATGTCGTTATACGTCGAGTCACTGACGAGGTCGGGTTCGATTTCCTTGGGGGGCATTATAATAATAGCTTAGATAATTTTCTCTATCTTATAATAGGAATGCCTAGGCGAATTAATTCACGAAATGATACCGACTATGTCGTTAATCCGAACACGGGACAACTTATAAAGGTAGGTGGAAAGCTATATCATCAATTATTGAAAGATAAGGCGCTTGGTATGGACAACGAAACACGGAATGATACCATTGTTCTTTCACAGGGTGCCACTGATGAGATCAAAAAGAACCTAAAAACTCCAAAAAACTCCGTGTTGGTTCGCAAGGATGACAAGATATATGCACAGCGTCGCAAGATGACAAAGCACGAGTACATTGACAATACCATATTAAAATCGGCCGAGGTAGTGAAACACCATTTACATGAGTTCAATGATAATATGACCGATGAGGAAATCGCCACAAAAATCAAGCGGTTGGTGATACAACAAATGATCGGGAGCGTTCCAGTTGTTGAGAAAAAAAGTAAATACGTGGTGCTTTCCACAAATGATAAGCAGGATTACGAAATAAGCGATAGTAGCGATGATGATCAGAATGACGATAACACCGAACAATGAATAATGTGTGCTATGTCGGATAGTTTCGGAAACTCAAACATGTCGATCATCTTTTTGTGGTATGTTCGGTTATCCTTCGATACAATCACAAGCGGATGGGTAAAATAGTTTTTCACCAATGGCATCCGGATCTTTGCGAAATTAATATTTATTGCGATGCGAGGGGGTACCATGTGCTTAGTATCCATGTCGGCAATACACGTGCCGATATTAATGGCCATACAGTTCGGGCTACCATATGCCTTTATTATCGGCGGTGATATCACAGGAACCTCATAATCATTATCCATTGTGAGGCGTACATATTCGATGACAAATTCCTCGATCTTCTCATGTATCGTTTGGTTGTCGTTCGTCTCGATATCATCCAGATCTACTTCCACAATGTCATTGTTCATTTTGATATATTAATGATTTTCCTTTTAAATATTAGAGAATGTGCGCGATATGCTCTAAATATCACTTATTGATTGACATATTTAATACGGCTGGATTATTGGATAATGGGATATTGTTGTCATGGGAGTGTACCAGAAAAAACAAGCGCGTCATGATAACATTGAAAGAACGTAAGAAAAAACAGGCTGAACTAGTTGTCGCCCCAATCGTTATCGATGTTCAGATCTAATCCCCGAGATATCCGAATAGCTGTTCCCATGCCTTGCGCTGTTCAACTGCACGGCGGAAAGCTTCATCGTTACCCAGCTTAGTGATGCTAAAAAAACGTTGCCGTCTCTTGCCGTCATTGTCAATAATGAATGATGCCCATCCCTCATGAATGCCACTGATCATTTTGAATACACCCTGTTTTCCGCTCGTGTTGTTTTTCGGCTTAGTCGTGTTCCTCATATTCTGGCTATGAGTAACCCACCGCAAATTATCTGCATTGTTGTTGTGCCTGTTTCTGTCGATATGATCGACATGTTGACGATTGTCGAGGTTATCAACGAAAGCAAAACAAACCAATCTATGAACAGTATATGTGTGCGAT
>Ga0315268_10005923_pt1 | contig 13059 bp, 6 predicted proteins | sample C1_top_MG_FD_204535 | JGI IMG/M metagenome (GOLD analysis project Ga0315268, IMG submission 204535) | Sediment microbial communities from Yellowstone Lake, YNP, Wyoming, USA - C1_top | ecosystem: Environmental > Aquatic > Freshwater > Lake > Sediment | place: USA: Wyoming | collected 2017-08-01 | reverse complement strand
TATGAACAACCCATCATCAGCCATAACTTACTTTATCCGCGCCCTGGAGGGTATTTTGATAGGTGAGGTGAAAACAGATGCCATTAGTTTCATTCAGGATGTTACCCAGGGGCTGGTAGTCTGTTTCCCCGAAGAATACGCATTTTATCTGTCTGAATTAATAGATGAGGTTAATCTCAGCAATAAGATTAGAATCCGTCAGATAGATGAGGTTAATCTCAGCAATAAGATTAGAATCCGTCAGCAGGTGAAAATGGCTCTTAAGGATATCAGCTTTAAGGACGGGGAAGTGAACCAGAAGATCAGGGAGTTAATCCCAACCATAATCAACAAACCACCTGGCAGACCGGTACCTGAACGGAGGCCGGTAAAGTTAACCCCAACCATAATAATCAACGAACAGAAAAGTGGACTCGTCAATGGACATATCTACTTGGAATCTGATAGACCGCCCCCAAAAAAGGAGACCGTCTCAGAGCAAGAGTTGGAACCTGATAGACCGCCCCAAAAAAAGGAGACCGACTCAGAGCAAGAGTATGTAGTGGGACCGAGAAAGATTCGGTCATATAAAATCAATGACGAGAGGATGATCATTGAGGTTGCTAAAATTAAGGGTGAAGAGAGTGCCGAAGACTCGAATATATTGGACGAATCAATTATTGTAAAACTATGTGGGCCGCTAACCTCAAGAGAAAGCAGATTGCTGCTGTCTCAGTTAGGAGGCTAGCAAAAATAAGTTGAATAATTGACTTGATAAGCCTATCAAGGGCTTTCAGTATCAAGTCAAAAAAGCTAGCATGGTGTTCAGGTTATTACTGCTAGCCTCCTTACTATCATGAAAAAATCAGCTAAACTTACTCAGACCGGAATTGAAGGTCTTGATCTGATTCTGGGGAATATATCTTTTCCCCCACTGGGAATGGCGTATGGATGCCGTTTGCTCATCCGCGGTCTGCCAGGAACAGGGAAAACTACCCTTGGCCTTCACCTCTTCCATCATCAGTTGGTGGAGCTGTGTAGCCAACAGGGAGAAGGAGGTCTGTCCAGCGGTCTCATTATGTCTTTTCTGGAAGCACCTGGGGAGCTTGACCGCATAGCATTTCAGTTTGGGCTGGACTTCAAGGATTGTCCACCTGATATTGCTGTGCTGAAGATGGGAGAGTTTACCGATTTCGGCTTTACGCAAACCTGGATCGACGAGAGAGAAGGAAAAGATTATCTTTGCATTCTCATCGATGGACTCTCAATTCTTAAATCTCAAAATCAGAATAAACTTCACAAGAGCCTGGCCACTCTCCTGACCAAAATCCGCATGAAGAATCTCTTTTTGATCATCATCGCCGAAGAGGACATAACCGGGCAGGATCACTTTTTCGAGCATATGGTTGATGGGGTTATCAACCTGAATGTGGATGATAGTCCTCATAGGCACCGCTACCTGGAGATAACCAAACTCCGTTACATTGACTATGTGAGGGGAAGGCATGGCTTTGACATGCACCAGAATATTGATGGCAGTTCGACGCTGGAGGTTTACCCGAACCCTGCCTGCCATTTCATCCGGCTGGTGGCCAAGCAGGATTCAGCAAATCGTCGAGTCAGACAATCCCCGAAGAAAACAGGCATTGCCGGTGCCGAAGAAGGGGCTGAGTCACCCGGCCAAAGGCCGAAGTTCAGGTGTGGAATTATCGGGCTTGGAGGTATCATTCATGGGACGAAGACATCGGATGGGCCAGAGTTGCAAGCTGGCGATGTCTTTCTGGTGACTGCAGAGGCGGGGACCGATAAAATCAGTATGGGGCTTTCGTTTCTATCGCCCATCACCAGTCAGAAAGGGGAAAAAGGGCTTTGGTTATCTTTTGGACCAAGCTCCCTGGCCAGGGTATTTTCACGGGAGGCATACACCGATCGGTTCAACGAGCTAGTCAGCCTTTACTGGAGGAGCAACCACCAAGGTAGCGATCAAGATACGAGCCGGTTTGATGAGATCTGTTGCGCAAGCGGTGTTTTTCATCCCGACCAAGTTGTGGCTAACCTGATGCATTATCTGACAGACAATGCGGACTATGCTACCAGGGTGGTCGTGGATGGCCTGACCAATATCGGACGGGAACTCAATGACCAATCCAAAGTAGTAGAATACACCATCTGGCTCGCCCGGCTGCTGGCCAAAAGTAAAGCCGTCAGCCTCCTCCTCGTTGATCTCAGTCAGGCATTCCAGCCAATAGGGGACATTCCTATGGAGTGGGAGGCTGAAGCGGATTTTGTAGGCCATCTTCGATGGTTCGAGATTAATAACCAGCTCAATTTAACCTTTGTGCTCACTAAGTCACGGTATTCCACTTTTAAGTCCGTGCCTCATTATATTAATTATGTACGGGACAAGGCAGGTATAGAACTGGAAGACCGTGGCTGTCCGATGATTAACATGCTGAGCGGCCAAATGGCCGAGGTCCAGGAGGCCAAGGTATTTCTTAAATTCTTCGATCAGAATTACTCAACGCGACAGGTACACAGGCCGGTATTCGATGAATTCAAGCGGCGCTATTCAAGAAGGGACCAGATTTTTATCCATGTTTACCGCATCTTGCCTTCACCCGAACACTGGTCATTCCGCGGCTATGCTGGAGCAGGACATTCCAATACGAAGATTGTCTGTCTAAGGCAGCACATTATGGAGGTGCTTAAGAGCGACAAGGTGTTGGTGCAGATACCTGACGAGGAGTGGAAGAAATACCTACCCCAGACGGATGCCAAACCGCCGGAGAAGGAATATCTTAAGGCCAGGTCCTACAGCTTGTGGGGACTGGCGCGCAGAGGTGATCCGAAACCTTGCCCGGAAGCCCCTGATCAAATAATCCCTCTCTTTGCCGATCTTGGGGTGCTGTGCAGCCAGCTTGACTGGGACAATCTGACCGACAAGGCAGAAAAGGAGTGCCAAGCCGGGCACGCCATAAAATTTATTGAGACCTCTTTTCCGAAAGAGATAAAAGTGCCTCGATGCTGGCAAGAACTCTTCGAGATGAATAGAAAGTTTCGTGAGGTGAGAATTAAGCAGGATACGGTTAACAGTAAGTCTGTTAATGCTCCAAAGGTATGGTACTATCCTCAGTGGATCGACCATCTTTTTGCTCTTCCCGATAAGACTTCCGACTTTATGGCCTTCTTTTTGGAACTTTTGATTGACTTCTCGGATTGGGATCAGGATACCTGCTTCGAACAGCTCACATCTTATGGCTTAAGTCCGCTGATCAAGCATCGGGCATTTGATGATACTATCAAATTTCTCAGGCGTCTTGTTATAGAGGGTGTTTCCAGAACCCCGCTTGAGAAGACCCATTATCATACAGCCTTCTTTTCCCGGCGATGGTTCTCAAGGATAGACCAATATCCATTGGATGATCCCAGACTCCCAGATATTGAGAAGTACCTCCAAACCAAGAGAGACCCAGACTTTGACCCAAAAAAATTAAAGATCCGGTTTAAATTCCGGGTTGACCCCTTACCTACCCACAAAAGGGAGGAAGATGGACAACCTCGTCACTCATCTGGTGTCTCTTGTCTGGATTTTTATTCACTTGGAGTGATCAAAGGGGCGCTTGCCCCTGAGACAGCCTGGATGTTTATTTCCGAGCTGGCCTCAACTCGAACCGATATCAACCGATTTGAAAACCGGCGGGGCCTGCCTATTCTGAGGGAGAACTGGGTTGTTCCAAAAGAAAACCCAATGAAAGAAAACCCAGTGCGCATGCACGATCGAGAAGTTATCGACCAGATTATCGATAAGAAGCGCTTCTTCTGCAACTTCTGGATTCAGAACCGGTACTGGTACCTTGAGTCAGATCCGGGGATACAGCGGTTGCTGCGGAATATATTTATTGAGGTTGAGAGCAAACCACTTGAGGATATCACTACGGTTCTGGAAGGGATACGACCAACCACTGACGAACTGCGCAAAGACTTTTGTACTATCCTGGAAGAAATAGATAAAAAAAGGGAAGAGAAGCTAAGTCATTGATAGGGTTTGGTGATGACTTCCCAGAGATGAGGGGGCAAAAAGAGAGGCTCGAATGTTGAGGATGCACCCCTTAAGGGTGAAATGAGGTGAGAGTGGTTTATAGCGGTTCAAAAGTTGTGTATGCTACGGATAGAGCAGACACAAAGGACGAGAGTCTATTCACAATAAGAGAAGTGCATTGTTTTTATTGGCTCTCTATGTGAACCCTTTTTCCTTCTGAGCCGCGTAAATAAAGGACTTTGGCTTATTGTGAATAAGGTCTACGGTAAACACCTCCTAACCGCTCAAAGGCGTTTTCCCTAATCCCTACCCCCTAGTCCCTAACCCCTGTTTTTTCCCCTCATCATCTTCATAGTACTGAGAGGAATAATAATAATAATGATAGTTGCCCTGCTTACCAAGGTTGATATTATTGATGATTACTCCCAGGAGAGAGGCATTGGCGTTTTTCAGAAGATCCCTGCCCTGCACAACGGCTTCTTTACTGGTTACTCCTCCGTGGATCACCAGGGCTACGCCGTCAACGATACGACTGATAACCACGGAATCGGTTACAGCCACCAGGGGAGGAGAGTCAATAATGATATGGTCAAACCGGGTCTTCAACTCCTCCAGTATCTTTTTCAGGTTAGCTGACACCAAAAGCTCGGAAGGGTTGGGGGGGTGATGGCCACAGGTGATAATCTTAAGGTTGGAGACCGGCCCATCCTGCAAAACATCCTCCACCCGGCACTGACCAATAAGCAGGTTTGATATTCCTTTCTCGTTTTTCAAATTGAGAAGCCGGTGGATGCGCGATTTGCGCATATCACAATCAATCATAACCACCTTGGAGCCTGCCTGGGCCATGGTTATGGCCAAATTTACCGAAGTAAAGGTTTTCCCTTCGCCAGGGGTGGCACTGGTGATAAGCAGTACTTTGGGATTATTATCAGGGAAGGAAAACAAAATACTTGTCCTCAAGCCCTTATAGGCTTCAGTGATATGACTTTTAGGTTTATGCAAAGTAATCAGCTCAGGACAAGCGATCCCTTTGGTTTCAGTCATGTCCAGACTGGGTACCGGGGCGAGAAAGGGAAGATCAAGGTATCGCTTGACATCATCCGGAGTTTTGATGGTATTATCCAGATATTCAAGGAAAAAGGACATCCCGAGTCCTGCGAACAACCCGACAATTGCTCCCAGCAAAAGGTTTAATTTTTGGTTTGGCTTGATTGGAGTCTCAGGCACTTCAGCCTTATCGATAATCCGGACATTACTGTTTTTTAATCCACGGGTAAGATCGGTTTCTTTCAGACGGTTTAAGACCACCTCGAACATCTGCTGATTACTCTCGGAATCTCGCTTCAGGACATTGTATTTGATCACCTTTTTGTTCAAATCAAGGGCTTCTTCCTTTTGTTGATTTAATGCCTCGATCAAAACCCCCTCCTGGGCCACAGCTATTTCATATTCAGTCTTGATGCTGTTGACAATCTTCTGGACCTCGGAGTTAATCTTTTTTTCGAGTGCCTGCATCTGAGAGCTGATTTTGATAATGTTAGGATGTTTGACGCCATACTGCTTGGACTCCCGGTTATACTCCCCTAAAAGGGCAATGTAGTTTTTTTTCAGCTCCAGGATAAGTGCATTATTCATGACCGAAGGAAGAGATTCCAGTGCATCTTCATTGTCTTTGAATTTATTAGCCTGATTGTAGAGGGTCTCCAGGCTGATTCTTTTTGTTTTGGCTTCAGTGACTGCACTGTTAAGCTCTGAAAGCTTCTGAACGATGATGTTTTGTCTCTCCTCAAGAGAAACAATTTTATTCTGCTCCTTATAGGAGTGGAGCGCCTCTTCGGAGTCTTCCATCTTCTTCTTCAAGTCTCCCACGTTCTGGTTCAGCCAGTCGGAAGCACTTATGGAGGCATCATACTTGAGCTTTATATTGTGTTGAATATACTGCTCGGCCAGAGTATTGGCCACTCTGGCTGCCAAAGCGGGATCATGGGCCAGGAAACTGATATTGACCAGATGACTCTTCATAATCGGCTCAATCTGCAATTTACCGAGAAAGGAATCAATCAGGACGGATTCCTTTTTATCCCGAATCTCTTCAGGGGTCAGAATAACAGTTGCCTTCGTATCGTCAACCGATAGAGGCATCAGAAAAGCCAGGGGCTTTTGGATAGAATCCTTGATTGAAGCAAGAAGCCCCTGACCATTTTTGTCTTTACTACATTCAATAAACTCCTGATGATGAGCAAGAGACAGAGTATTAATAACCGCCTTGACCAGGGAGCGGCTCTGCAAGATCTTGTATTGTGTCTGGTAATAATCAAGATCCTGGGCATCCATGGACATGACTTCCTTGATAGAGAGAATATTGGGATTCTCCCTGTCGATGAGAACCTGGGCCGTGGCCCTATAAACCGGCTTCATATTAAAGGTGGCTATGGCTGTCGTTATCAACGCGACGATAAACAAGGTAATAATCATCCATTGGTACTTCACCACCACATGCCAATAGTCTCGCAGATTTATTTCTTGCCCTTGTAAATCGGGCTGCTGATACTCCATATCAATATTCCTTTCAGTATTCCTTTATTCTTTTGAGGATCTATATCCTTGCCCGTTTGAAAATTATAAAATTACTTATATTTAAATTAGTTATCAAAAAATATAAAAGTGATGTAAAAGTATAGTGAGGATAAAAGCTTCTAAGTACAGGTCGCCATAAATGCGCGACCGCCTTTCCCCCTCACCTTACCCTCGCCCCCTTGAGGGGCAATGTCATTAAGTTAAGCATCCGGGCACTGATTTTGGAAGAAACCCTTTTGAAAAAGGGTTTCTTCCAAGCCATTTTCCCAAAACTTTTAAAAGTTTTCGGAAAGGGGTTCAAGGGGAAAACCCTTTTCCAAAAGGGTTTTCCCCTTAAGGTAATGACATTGCCCCGCGGGGGGTGAGGGGGCTTTTAGGCCAACCGGCCGCGGAATTCCCGCGCCGTGTACTAAGGTCCAAAATGAAGGAATGGATTTAGGAGGGAGATTTTCTCATGAGATAAAAGCTAAAAGAAACTTGCCGGAACCTTGATGATATCATCCGGTAAGACAGGGTCCGTCATTTCTGCCTTTTTTTCCTGGCTCCTGCCTTTGACAGCTCTTACGATTTTTATCTTCTTCTCATTGGCCTTATCAGTAAGCCCGCTGGCCATTGAAATCGCCTGGAAGATATTCATTTCCTTTTCCAGCCTGAATCGGCCAGGGGACTTTACTTCTCAAATCACATAGAAGAATTTCGCCTTTGGTATATATATGGTGTCATTGTTTTGCAGTTGGAAATTAAGATTGACACCCTGATTGAAATCATTAAGGCTCACCGTGATGGCCCTGCGCTGTAATTTGGCCTTAACTTCAGAATCTTTCTCAAGGGCATCGGAATTCTTCTCAAGAGCATCGGAATTCTTCTTAAGGGCATCAGAATTCTTCTTAAGGGCATCGGAATTCTCTTCATGGGCAGTGGATAGATTATGAAGAATCTCAGGAGGAAGATCCCCTTTTTCCCCTGAGATATACCGTTCACCCTCATGTGGGTCGATTTTTCCTTTATATGAGTCAATTTTCCCAGGAGAACGCAAGATGTACGCATCCTGTCCTGCATCCGGAGTAAGCCCGCCAGCCAGAGCAATAATATCGACCAGAGTAGCCGCTTTAGAGAAAGGGTAATAGCCCGGCTTACTGACTTCTCCCAGCACATATACCTTCTGACTGTTGTATTCCCTGATGGTTATCGTAACCTGAGGGTTAACCAGGTATCCGTCGGCCAAACGGGCTTGAATCTCATGTTGCAATTCTTCGACTGTAAGCCCCTCTACATTCATCTCTCCTATCAAGGGAAATGAGATCGTATTCGTAAATAAAACTGTCACTTCCCGTGAAAGATCAGGGGTATTCCATATCTCTATTTTTAAAACATCCTGAGGACCAATAACATAATCTCTTAAGTTTGCGGAGGAAGAGATTGGTGAAATAAAGTAAATAATACACAGAGAAAGAAAAAACAGTATCGAATGCTGGATATCAGTGAAAAACTGAAAACTGAAGACTCCAAACTGAAAACTTCTTTGAAACTGAAAACCTCTTTTAACTGTAGCGTAACACCATCGCCTTATAGGTATTCTCATCATGTATCACCTCCATTATTGAGTCATCTCCGTAATTTGTATTTTTCTCCCAATCTTTAGGATTATATTCAGGCACAATTTCTTTCAGCATTAATTTTATCCCTCCGATATCGTCTCTGTCTGCTGCTCTTAACATCTCTTCAATCTTTTCTTCCAGATCATGATACATCATTCCATTGTTGCCATTACCTCTCAATACCATAAGCCGTTCGTGAAGAGTGGAAACGATATGTTCCTCTTCGCTGATCAGCTCTTCATAGAGCTTTTCTCCCGGCCGCAGTCCGGTAATATCTATTCGAATATCTTTATCTGGATCAAAACCGTATAATCGAATGAGGTCCCTGGCCATGTCAATGATCTTAATTGGTTTACCCATTTTCAGGATATAAATTTCCCCGCTTTTGCCTATTGCTCCAGCCTGCAAGACAAGCTGCACAGCTTCATTAATGGTCATAAAGTAGCGGGTAACCTCTGGATGAGTGACAGTCAAAGGCCCACCCCTGGCAATCTGTTTCTTGAAAAGCGGAATCACGCTTCCCGCACTTCCGATGACATTTCCAAATCGCACAGCCATAATCTTCGATTGCATGGGTACCCCTGCCCCTGCTGCCATGACAGCTTCTTTATACTTTAACTGCAGGATAATCTCGGCTACCCTTTTGCATGCGCCCATAATATTGGTCGGTCGCACGGCCTTATCCGTAGAGATAAGGACAAACTGCTCAATTCCTGCCTCCAGGGCCACATCCAGGAGGTTCTTTGTACCCAGGATGTTATTATATATGGATTCCCAGGGATGCATTTCCATCATGGGTACATGTTTGTAGGCAGCCGCGTGAAAAACTACCTGAGGCCTGAGCTGATCAAAAATTCTCCTGAGCCGGGATGAACAGGTTATCGAGCCTAAGATCGGTAACACGCTTTGTTTGGGGAAGATGCCCTTCATCTCCATTTCTATATCATACAGGCTGCTTTCCGCCCGATCGAGCATAATCAGGTTCTTCGGTTTAAACCGAGCTATCTGACGGCAGCACTCAGAGCCGATCGACCCGCCGGCACCGGTTACCAAAACACACTTTCCTCCCAGGTAAGCACCGATCTTATCCATATCCAGTTCAATCTGAGTTCTTCCGAGGAGATCGGAGTAAGATATATTGCGAATCCCTGATAAATAGGCCTTACCGTTGATTAACTCTCCTATGCCGGGAATGGTCTTGCACCGTATGCCGGTTTTTTGGCAAAGGCTTACAATGGATCGCATCTTCTCTTCGGAGGCTGAAGAAATAGCAATAATAATTTCATCAAGATCAACGGCTTTTACCACCGAACTGATTCCCTGCACGTCGTTCAAGACCTTGACTCCATGAATATACCGGTTTATCTTATCAGGATCGTCATCGAGAAAGCCGACTACGTGATAGCCAAGACCGACGTTATCCTTGATTTCGCGAAGAACCTTCTCTCCAGCGTCGCCAGCACCGACAATCAATACCTTCTTTTTCTTTTTGGAAGCGAGCTTATTTTTCCTCCAGATAGTCACTCCCTGTTTGCTCTGGCTAAAAGCAATTCTGAGCCCCAATCGAAACCCTCCGATGAGATAAACCGTGAGAAAACTGTCTATGAGAAATATGGAACGGGCAAGGTTTTGAAAACCGTAGGTAATCTTGACAAGCAATATAATGGATAGAGAACTGACCAGGGATGCCTTGATGATATTTTCCAGATCCCGCAAGCCAGTGTAGCGCCATACGCCCCGATAAAGGCCATAATAATAGAAAACCAGAACTTTTATTAAGATAATGGGAACCAGCGTATTTTTGAAATTGAAATATTGTTGATGGGGAAATTTCAGGTCAAAGCGAAGGAGGTATGAGCCAGCATAAGAGATGGTAAACAGCGCCATGTCTATGAGGAGAACAACCAACAGATTTTTCCTGAACTTCCTGAACTTATGCTCCAGGTCGGACGTATGACTATCCATTAAAGATCTCCTTATAAAGATCTCCTTCTATCAATAGGAAATAACCCAAGTCGAGGGTTATGGATCGCGGGGTATGAATCACGGAGTATGGATCGTGGGTTTATGGGTTGGGGGGGTTATGAATCAATGGAATGCGGCAGCAGTATTCAAAAAGATTCTGGCCTGGACAGCATCATCCGGATAATAGCGTTGGACCGCTTCCTGAATGTTCTGCTTATAGTGCTGATTAAGGTAATAGGACTTCTTAAAATAGTAGATAAAACGGTCAAAAGCTTCCCTGTGTCTCTTTTTCTCTTCCATTACCTTTGATTTCCATATCCAATAGCAGCCGGCGTAGAAATTACTGTCTGCTGACTCAGGCATAAAATATAAGGACCTGTCAAGCTCTTTCTCCGAAGCGTTCATAAAAGGTTGTAGCTGATCCAAATTTTCAGACAACTCCCCCAATTTCAATATATACTCGGCTAATTTCAAATGATAATATGGATTCGCAGGATCCAGCTGAACGGCTCTTTTAAGAGCAAGAACAATCAAATTATTTACTATTTCTGTTTGGCTTCCCCCTTTGTTCTTCATGTTCCATGAAGCAGTGGAAGGCGCTGCTTCGTCAACATTGGAGGGCGCTGCTCTGTCAGCGCCTTTTCGTGAAAGCGCGGCGATGACCTGCAGACAGTCTTCTTTCATTTGCCGCTCTGCTTCTTTATGATTGTCTGCGTCCTTGTTGTGGCTGTTTGCGTCATTGTTGTTCACATCCTTGTTATTATCAATCTTATTGTCATCAGCCTTGTTGTTATCATCCGGTTCTTTCCGGTCTATTCTTTTTTCGAGCAGGGAAACGAGCCAATACAAGTATTCTGCGTTCCCATTCCCGTAATGAATAGCTGTGCAGGCATCCTTCAGAGTAAGGGATATTCTCTTCTTGTTAGGGGATATTTCCTTCTTATTAATGATACCATCATCAGGAAGGGTGGGAAGTACTCTTTCCGCCAGCCAGGGTTTTACCACCAGCGACACTGCAAAGCAAAACCCACCCACCACGGTCAGAGCCAGAGGCCAGCGAAGCCAGGCAGGGAAACGAATGGCCACTCTTTCTGGCATTTTCCCTATCTGAGATCTTTTACTTATCTCTCCCTCTCTCCTTCCCTCCTTCTCCCCTTCCCTCCCTCTCTCCCGCCTATCCCTATCCCCTATCTGCGACCTTATCTGCGCACCCTGCAGGCTGCTCGATCTTCGCTTTTTCTGGCTCCAGTTCTGGCAGGTCAAGGACGCCAAGGCAATCCCCATGGCCATACTCAAAAGCAGGGCATTGGCTGGAATATGCATATTAAAATCCGTGAAACTGTGTAAAGCCAGCGAGACCATAGCGCCCATGCCTCCCAGGCCGATCCCGATACTGAAACTATTTTTTCTTTTCCTCCACAGAGAGAAGAAATATCCCAGGCAAAACAGAAAAGCAAAAATGACCAATCCCATCCCCAGGGAACCCATTTCTGCACCAAGTTCGATCCAGTCATGGTGGGCATGCACCAGCTCATACATCTCATCTTCAGGTCTCTTGTATCGGCGGTAAGCTTCCTGGAATGTTCCCCAGCCTGTTCCCAGCAGCGGGAAATCTCTCTTTAACTCCATGGATGTTTTGGCAAAACGTATCCTGACTTCGCTATCCTTCGTGATGTTTTCAAACCTTTGAATGGTTCTCTCCATTCCTGTCCCAAGCCCATAAACAAAAGCTATCGAGCAGATGATGAAAGAGACTGCGGCGTACCGCCTGAACCGCTTTCGAAAGAGTAACATACTGTTCATAAAGAGGAAACTCGCGGCTAAAGAAATAATTCCTCCACGTGACCCGGAAAGGATCAGCCCCAGGACCATCATAGCCAGCAGGAAAACTATGAGGGCTGTTTTAGCGAAGTTTGAATTACCCAAATCAAGAGACAGCAAAAATCCCCTGATTCCCTTAATCTGACTATTGGCTCTTTCTCTTGCTTCGGCTTGCCTGCCAGCGGTGGCAATCAAAAGCCCGAAGGTTATGGGAATGGTAATTTCCAATAAACCGGCCAGGTGATTTCTATTAATATACGTTCCGCTGACCGCCCCACCTGCCCAGACATTTTTAAACCACCAGATATGCGGATATCCCCCTAAAAAGCGCAACATCCCATAGAGCGCCTCGAAAATGCCCACAAAGACGAAAGCATAGACCAGCCCCTCAATTTTCTCTTTTGAGTCTGCCCAATTGATAATGAGGAAAAATACCCCAAGATAGGCCAGAACCTTATATAAGTCCATCCTCGTAGCATACGAATATAGGGATAAGGAAATAAAGGCTGGAACTGTCTTAAGTGCGTGATCATACACCCTGAATGTTCCAGGAAAGATAGTTCTTACCCATAAGCTTGGCCAGGGTATCAACTGCAGGAGGATAAGGCTGATAAAGAGGAATCCCAGCGAATGGAGCGGCATCCACTCCACCAGCAATAGACCGCATTTTTTTCCAGATTTTTTTCCTGGGCCTCTTTTTCCTGATTCTTTGGTTATCGCACCTGATTCTCTGGTTCCTGATCCTCTGGTTATTGCTCTAAATTCTTTGGTTATTGCTGATGGTGAATTCAGAATCTGGCTTAAGAGCCACCCGAGACACAGGAGAAGTACGCCAATCTCCATGACGGTGAATGAGAAAATATGCACCGCCCCAAAGGCCAGAGGGCAATAGATGATAAGAAAGATAAGACCAAATTTTATAGCTCTATCCAAAACCAGGCTACTCCCGACTTCCTTTGTGATTTATACCCTTTTGGGGTTGAATAGGGGATCGCATTATCAAGGGAACCGCATTATCATGAGGATTGCATTATCAGATGGATCGCGTTATCAGGGGAACCGCATTATCAACTGAAA
>Ga0315268_10005922_pt1 | contig 13059 bp, 10 predicted proteins | sample C1_top_MG_FD_204535 | JGI IMG/M metagenome (GOLD analysis project Ga0315268, IMG submission 204535) | Sediment microbial communities from Yellowstone Lake, YNP, Wyoming, USA - C1_top | ecosystem: Environmental > Aquatic > Freshwater > Lake > Sediment | place: USA: Wyoming | collected 2017-08-01 | reverse complement strand
GGCTGAAAGGTTGGGAAGGCGCAGGCTAAAGCCTGCGGCTACATTTTCAATTTTTCGATTTGAGCCGGTAATGCAAAATACCTGCCGGACACTACTGCCTAAATCTCCCTTTAGAAAAGGGGGACTTAAGATGGGTTCCCATGATTTATCAAGGAGTTATCTTTAATTACCCCCCTTTCTTAAAGGGGGGGAGGGGGGATTATAAGACCTCTCACCTGCGAGAGCGTTTATTTTGGAGTTTTGCCGGGGTCTCATAGCTTATAAGCAGTTCAGCCGGTTAGGGCGAAGACCGGCTGGATGCGGCCCACCTCCTCCTGGCGGTGATTGAGGATGGGAGGGCTGACGGACGCGGCCAGGTCCTCCCGGGCCGGTGGGGTCAGGACCCCCAGTTGCGACAGGGTGGCCACCACGCTGGGGTTCAAGGCCCGGGCCTGGCCGTCTTCGATCTTGAGGGCCACCCCCAGGCCGCCCCCCAGGCCGCCCCCCCCGGCCCCCCCGGCGCCGTCGACCAGGGCCAGGGCGTAGCCCCCTTCGGCCCCGGACTTGGCAAACACCGCGCCCGGCAAAGCCAGCATGACCTCGGTGTCCAACCGGCCGTCCCCGGCGAGGTGGCGGGGATGGGCCAGAATCGCCGCCAGCAGCGTCCCGGCGGGCGAACCCGGCTGGGCCGCGGCCAGGCGGGCATAGCCCAGGGCGATATTTTTCAACGGGACGTAAAATACCGGGGCGCCGCAGCCGTCGATGGCCACGGTGATTTGCGGCGGCGGCACCCCCACCATGCGGGCCACGGTGCCCAGGATGAGTTGCTGCACCGGGTGGTCCACCGCCAGGTAGTTGTCCAGGGGCCAGCCGTGGTGGACGCACAGGGCCAGCATGGCCGTGTGCTTGCCGGCGCAGGTGTGGTGCAGGGGGCTGGGGCGCGTCCCGGCCTGGGCCAGGGCCTGGGCCGTGGGGCGGTGCAAGGGCGGATGCACGCCGCACTGCAGGGCGTCGGGCGTGAGCCCCAGGCGGGCCAGGGCCCCGGCCACTATCTCCACCTGAAAATCCTGGCCGGAGAGGGACCCGGAAAACAGGGCCAACTCAGGGGGGCCGAACCCGAAGGCCGCGGCCGCCCCGGTGGTGATAACGGCCAGGGCCTGAAAGGGTTTGGCCAGGGAGCGCATGCAGACCCGGGTCTCGGGGTCGCCCAGCTGCCGCACCAGGTTGCCGCCGGCGTCCACCACCGCAATCTGGCCCCGGTGGCGGCTCTCCACCTCGGGGCCCCGGGTTACTTCAACTAAGACCGGTGAGCTCATTTTACTCTCCAATTTTTCCCTTCTCTCAGATTAAAAGTGGCTTTTAGCATAGACATAGGGCGGCCCGTGGCCGCCATAAATCGGCGTGCACGGCACGCCCTATATTCTGACAATGGCTTTCAGCGGTCAGCTTTCAGCTAAAAAATGTTATCTGGTCCCCAGGCAGGAGCCGGGTGCGAAATGATAAAAGTCATTCGTAGGGTGCGTTCTACGCACCAGATTGGTTCCGCCTGCCAATTGCTGATGGTGCGTGGAACGCACCCTACATGTATCATTACTAGTTTTAAATCTCCTGCTTGAGAACGGGATGATGACAACAGGCCCGGTCTAACTACGACAGAGTAATCGCTTTCTCCGGACAGATTTCCTGGCAGCAGAAACAGCTGATGCAAAGGTCGGCGTCCACCTGGGGGAGACCGTCGCTCATGGACAGGGCCGCCACCGGACACTGCTCGACACAGGTGCCGCAGCCGGTGCACCACTCTGGATTGGCCTCAGGCCGCACCAGTACTTTCTGGTGGATCATGGTCTGGATGGTCTCGTTTTGCATAATGGCTTCGCCCCCCAAGGGCGGCACCTTGAAGTCGGGCAGCGGCTGCAACTTCCCCAGGATTTCGATCTTACCGAGGTCGTAGTCTCCCAGGCCTGCTTCTTGGGCCTTCTGGAGGAAGCGCAGCCGCCCCGGGTCCAATCCCATCATGGCCGCCATGACCGCATCCAGGGCCACGGCGTTGTCCGAGGCCAGGATCAGGCCGATGTTCCTGAGGTCAGGCGAAGCCGGACCATTGCCTTCCATGCCCACCACCGCGTCCATCAGGAAAAGGTCGGGGACCCGCAGCCGGAACACCTCCACCACCACTTCATGAAAGCGCGGGGGGCTGCCCGCCGCCTGGTGCAGCTTGGCTTTCTGGGCCCCGGGCAAAAAGCCGTAACTGTTTTTCATGGCGCCGGTGATGACGGTCAAACCGTGGGTCTTGAATTTTGGCAGGCTGATGATGATATCGGCCTCCAGGACAATGCGGGAGAGGCTCACCGCAGCCATGAAGTCCGGGTTGAACCCGACCTGGACCGAATCGTTGCCGATGTTCTGGTAATGCCCCAGGGAGGCTGCCAGCAGGCCGGTCTGTTTAAAGCTGTCCTCGTTGGCGCCGTAACTGAACAGGCCGGGATTGTCGCCCACCACGATGGTTGCGGGCCTCAGGGCCTCCACCTTGGCCACTACGGCCCGAAGCACCGCGGGATGGGTGACGATGCCCTCGCCGGCCTCCGAAGCCCGCAGCACGTTGGGTTTGATCAAGACGGTTTTGCCCTGGATTTTAAGGGGAAAAAGGGCAAAAGCCCGGTCCACCGCCTGCTGGACATTCTCATAGGTGGCGGGATGAATCATGACTTTGGACATGGTCTGGCCTCGCGGTCAACCTTAGGGTGCCCCGGTGCGTGGTGGCTATAAGTATAAGCGTTAAGATTATTTGAAATTTGACTTAAGCTCCCCTGGGAAGAAATTGCGGCGGGCAGTGCCCGCCCTACATTTTGTTGCCTTCCTCAATCCGAGGTCTTGCTGAAAGCTGAAAGCTGACCGCTGACAGCTTTCTCACCGCCACCAGGCGGCGTACAGCAGGGCCAGGGTGAGGGTCAGGCCCACCAGGAAGTGGGACTGGATGGTGAGGGCCTGGATGGCGATAAACTCCGGTTCGGTGGGCGGGGTGCGCCAGGCCGCGCCGACCGCCTTCAGGGCCAGGGGCAGGGCCACCAGGGCCGCCACGATGAGGTCCGGCAGCAGAAAGATCTCTATCAGGAAAAACAGGCTGAGAAAAGGCCCCAGCATCAAGCCGCCATACACCCACCGGGACCGCTCCAGACCCAGACGGGCCACCAGGTGGCGTTTGGCCGCGGCCACGTCGGCTTCCAGGTCGGGAAACTCATTGATCCAGATGATGGCGGTGATGAGAAAGGCCAGGGGCAGACCCACCGCGGCGCCCACCGGGCTGAAGCGATCCGTCTGGACGTAGAAGGTGCCCAGACTGAGGAGGGGTCCGAAGGCCACAAAGATTATGAGTTCCCCCAGGCCGTTGCTCATCAGCTGCAAGGGCGCGGCGGAGTAGCAAAACCCGGCCAGCAGGCCCAGGAGCCCCATTAGGGCCACCCAGGGCCGGTCCAGGTAAATGAGGGCGGTGCCGCAGGTCAGCCCCAGGGCCAGGAAGAGGTAGGCCAGGTCTCTGACCGCGGCCGGGCTGAGCTCCTGGTTCTGGATCACCCGGCTGCCGCCGCTGAAAGGAGTGAAATTCAGGTTCAGGGGGTCGCTGCCGAAGGCGTCGTAATAGTCGTTGAGCAGATTGGCCCCCAGGTGGAGGGCGGCCACCCCCAGGGCGTTGAGCAAGAACAGACCGGGGGCGAAGACCCGATCGAGGAGATAGGCCAGGGCCGTGGCCGCGGTCACCGGCAGGAGGGAGCCGGTGAGGAAGGGGAGCCGCAGGGCCCGGAGATAGACGGCAATATTGGCCATAACACCACCGAATGCGCCGATTATAGGTTCCTTCAGCAAAACTGTCAATTTCCGCCGCCAGATTTTCATTGCAGGACCGGCAGAAAATGGCTAGAATTGCAGAATGTTTTGGGAGAGGGGGCTAAGGGGCGCGGCCCCTTACCCCCTCTCCCAAGCCCTCTCCCCCAATCCCTTAAGATTCTTGTCAGGCCGGGTTGGGAGGGGGGTTTGGGGGGAGGGCAGGGACATTTTGTAAGTGTCCCTGGCCCTCCCCCCAAAACATATCTAACGAGGAGGTAACATATGGGTCGCCCGAAGATTACCGTGGTGGGCGCGGGCAACGTGGGCGCCACTTGCGCCCATTGGGCCGCGGCCCGGGAGTTGGCGGACGTGGTGCTGGTGGACGTGGTGGAAGGCATGCCCCAGGGCAAGGCCCTGGACCTGATGCAGGCCCGGCCCATCTTCGGCTTCAACGTGGGGGTGGTGGGCGCCAACGACTATGAAGCCACCCGGGGCTCCAAGGTGGTGATCATCACCGCCGGCATTGCCCGGAAACCGGGCATGAGCCGGGAGGACTTGATCAATACCAACAAAAATATCGTGGCCACGGTGACCAAAGAAGTGGTGGCCAAGTCTCCCAAGGCCTTCCTGATCATCGTCAGCAACCCCCTGGACGCCATGTGCTACGTGGCTTACAAGGTGAGCGGCTTCCCCCGCAAGCGGGTGATGGGCATGGCCGGGATTCTGGACACCGCCCGGTACCGCTGCTTCATCGCCATGGAGCTCAAGGTGGCGGTGGAGGAGATCCAGGCCATGGTGCTGGGGGGCCACGGGGACGACATGGTGCCGGTGGTGAGCGCCACCAACGTCTCCGGGGTGCCCCTGACCGCGCTTTTGTCCAGGAAGCGCATCACGGCGTTGGTGGACCGGACCCGCAAGGGCGGCGGCGAGATCGTGGGCCTGCTCAAGACCGGCTCCGCCTTCTACGCCCCGGCTGCGGCCGCGGTGCAGATGGCCGAGTCCATCCTCAAGGACCAGAAGCGCCTGGTGCCGGTGTCCGCCTACCTCACCGGGGAATACGGCCTGCACGACCTCTTTTTCGGGGTGCCGGTGATCCTGGGGGCCGGCGGCATCGAAAAGATTGTGCCCCTGAAATTGAGCCAAGCAGAAGAGGCCATGCTGGAGAAGTCTGCGGCCGCGGTGGCCAAGACCAGGGACGACTTGAAAATGTAAGGCAAACGCACCGGGGAAGGTTAAGGGCCGCCGGTTCTCAGCCTTCCCCCGGCGGAGCCATTTTCTGAAACAATTTGCCTGGTTCTCCTTGCACCACCCCGATATCCACCCCAATCTAAGCTGCCTGTGGTTTACGCCGGTTTCAGCGGAATAAGCATTTTGGCAGAGGTCTAAATCTAGAAGCTATGAGACCTCTGCAAAAGTAACAAGACCGGTATCCTCGCGGTTGATAGGCATTATAATCCCCCCTTCCCCCCTTTAAGAAAGGGGGGGGTAATTAAAGATAACTCTTTGAAAAATCATGTAAAGCAGTTTTAAGTCCCCCTTTTCTAAAGGGGGATTTAGGGGGATTATGAACGCCTTCCAATTCCAACTAAGCCTTTTTCAGAGGCCTCATAGCTTCTTTCCCTCCCTCAAGACTCATGCCGTAATTGCCGATTACTAAGCCGAGTGGTACTGAGAAAAAGGCCCATGGGGTCCCATGTGCAAAGACGGCAAGCTAGGGCTCAAAACCGCCCTCGGTTTTCTGGTGGTCACGGGGGCGCTGCATAATCTCAAAAACACCCTGGCGGACCCGGACCTCTGGGGATACCTGGCTTTCGGGCGGCTCTGGTGGGAAACGGGGAAGTTCCCTTATCAGGATGTCTTTTCCTATGTTCCCACCCTGAGCCCCTGGATCTACCATGAGTGGCTCACCGGCGTCCTCTTTTATCCCCTGTATCAGAGCCTGGGAGCCCCGGGCCTGCAGTTGGCCAGATACGCCCTGGGACTGGCCGCGGCGGGGCTGGTTTATCTTACGGCCCGGAAGCGGGGCGCCGATCCTTTGGCCGCGGCCCTGGGGTTGTGGGGGGCCCAGCTGTTCCTGACCCTGGGCTACAGCCCGGTGCGGGCCCAGGTTTTCACCTACGGGTTCTTCGCCCTTTACCTCTATCTCCTGGAGGGGGCCCGGCACACCGGGAACTGGCGCAATTTGTGGCTCCTGGTTCCCATACAGGCGGTCTGGTGCAACCTGCACGGGGGGTTCGTGGCCGGTTTGGGCCTCATGGCCCTCTACGCCCTGGGAGAGGGCCTGTCGCGGCGGCCCTGGCGCCCCTATGCGGAGATGTTGGTCCTGGCGGCCCTGGCCACCCTCCTCAACCCCTACGGCCCGGCTTACTGGAAATACCTGGTCCGGGCCGTCCTGATGCCGCGGCCGGAGATCACGGAGTGGGCCTCCCTGCTGGGGGCGTACCGCCGGGGCATCATCAGTGGGCAGGAGCTTTCTTATTTTCTGACGCTGGTGGCCTTTGGCGTCGGCCTGGGGTGGTGGGCCAGGTGGCGGGACCTCACCGCGGTCCTGGCCCTGGCCGTCACGTTCTGCCTGGGCTGGCGGCACCAGCGGCACCTGGTCTTCTTTCTGCTCCTGGCCGGCGCCTATCTTCCCCTGCTGTTAACAGCATATCTGGCGGCTCTGAGGTCCCGGGCGCCGGTGGCGGCTGTTTGCGCCCGGGTGGGCCGGCGGCTTCCCTGCCTGGGCGCCGTGGTCCTGGCCCTGACTTTGGGCTACGGCTTTGTTAACGAGGCTCCCTGGAGCATAAAAACCCCGGCGCAACCGGGCACAGGGGTCACCAGCCGCATTTATTATCCGGCGGGGGCGGCGGCTTATATCCGCCAGCAGCGCCTCTCCGGAAAGCTGCTGCTGGAATTCAACTGGGGGGAATACGCCATCTGGGAACTCTTTCCCCGGTGCCGGGTGGCATTGGACGGGCGTTACGAGACGGTTTATGCCGATGAAGTGGCGGCGGCCTACTTCGAGTTTATTGATGGCCGCCCAGGCTGGCAGGATTTTTTAAGGCATTACCCCCCGGACCTGGTGCTGGTGGACAGCCGTTCCCGGATATATGCCCTGCTCCTGGGAGATAAGGGATGGCGCCAGGTTTATGCCGACCCGGGCTGCGCCCTGTTTGTGAGGGCCGATCTCAGGGAGGGATGGTAAGCGGGCCCAGGGCCCCTCCCCCCTCCCTGAAACCCAGCCCAACCCCCATAAGTTAGCTATCAGCAGTCAGCTTTCAGCTTTCAGCCAGACCAACGATGGGAAAAGGCACCTAAATGAGGGTTTGGGCTAGTATTGCGTCCCGGAAATATCTTAAAAAAAGCCCATAGCCATAATTCCCCCTCCCCTGGTGGGAGGGGGTTAGGGGGAGGGGGATATAATCATCGGTTAACATATTATAATTACTAAATCATTCAGCCACCCCCACCCTGACCCTCCCCCATCAAGGGGGAGGGAAACAAGACGAGCCCTTATTAAAGATATTTGCGGGACATGACACTAGGAGCAATTGCAAAACCCCGAATACACATGCATATGTCATTCTGAGCAAAGCGAAGAATCTCGTATTTTTAATAAGTTGAGATCCTTCACTCCGTTCAGGATGACAGAAAAAAAGAGTTTTGCAATAGCTTCTAGAAGGGCGCCCCGCGGATGCGTCTGCCCAGGCAAGATGCCTGTGCCCCTGAGAAGAAAGGCGGATACATGGATGGGTCCGCCCCTTAAAAGATAATTACTGTTATGAGTATGAGCCCAACCCGGTGAGCATTCACCGCTATTTCAGCAGGTTTTCCGAGATGCGGATCACCGCGGGGCCCAGGATGACCACCATGATGGTGGGAAAGATGAACAGCAGCAGCGGGAAGACCAGTTTCACCGGGGTCTTGGCCGCCAGTTCCTCCAGCTTCTGGCGCCGGGTGGTGCGCAGGGTTTCGGATTGAACCTTGAGGGCCTGGCCGATGCTGGTGCCGAAGCGGTCGCTTTGAATGAGGATGTTGCACAGGGAAGAGACTTCTTCCACCCCGGTGCGCTCCGCTAGGTTGCGCAGGGCTTGCTCCCTTTTGGCGCCGGCGTTGATCTCCAGGTTGACCTGGATGACTTCGGAGGCCAGGTAGGGATCGCTGCGCTGCATCTCCTCGGCCACCCGCTTCATGGCGGCATTGAGCCCCTGGCCGGCTTCCACGCAGACCACCATCAGGTCCAGGGCGTCGGGCAGGCTCTCCCTGATCTTTTTCTGGCGGGCGGCGATGAGGCGCCCCAGGACCAGGGCCGGCAGAAAGTAACCGCCCGGCAGCAGCAGATAAAGGACCGCCATCATGAAGCCTTTGTTCCAGGGCTGCTTCAGCACCAAGGGCAGGGCCAGAATGGGCAGGGCCAGGGCCAATCCCAACCTCAGCCCCAGGTAGACCGCCAGGGCCCGGTCGCTGCGGTAGCCGGCCTGGGCCAGGCTTCTCTTGGTTTCCTTAAACTTGGGACTGTCTTTCTGGAATCCTAATTTTTGCTCACATTTTTTGACAAAGGCCTGGGGCAGCACCGGGGGCTCCTCCGCCACCCGGATCAAGCCCGGTTCCGTCCTCCCCTGGGCCTGGAGCCGGCGGTGCACCGGGGAGGCTCCCTGCAGCGACAGGAGCAAACAACCCGCGGCGGCGGCCACCAGCAAACCGAAAAGAATGGGAACTACGCTCATCTTCCCGCCTCAAACCTTGATCCGGACGATTTTGCGGATGGTGATGATCCCCAGCCCCTGGAAGAACAGGGCGGTTATGGACATCATGCGGCCCATGGGGTGATTCACCAGCAGCAGGATATAATCCGGGTTCAGGTAAAACATCGCCAAAGCCGTGGCCGGGGGCAGCAGCAGCAGGATGACCCCGGACAGGCGTCCCTCCGCGGTGAGGGCCTGGATCTGGTTGCGCAGTTTGAAGCGCTCCCGGATCAGGGTGGCGATTTTATCCAGAATTTCCGCCAGGTTGCCCCCGGTTTCCCGCTGGATCATGACCGCGGTGGTGAAAAACCTCAGGTCCCGCAGGTCGAGGCGCTGGCAAAGATGGAGCAAAGCCGTGTTCAGGTCCATGCCGTGGTTGTATTCTTTGAAGGTTTTAAAAAATTCGCCGCCGATGGGGTTAGGCATCTCGTCGGCCACCAGCTGCAGCCCGGAAGCGAAGGCGTGGCCCGCCTTCAGGCCCCGGGACAGCAGCTCCAGGGCATCGGGGAGCTGTTTCTCAAATTTTTTCAGGCGGCGTTTGGCCTTGAGCGCCAGGATCTTGAAGGGCAGCACCAGTCCTATCAGGCAGCCGGCCGCGGCCCCCGGCAAGCCCCACCGCAGGAAGCCCAAGGCCAATCCCAGGGCTGCAGCCAGGAAGACCAGGGAAAGAAAGGTGGACAGCTGCCAGTGAATCGCGGCCTGGAGCATCCGGTTGCGCCACGATTGCAGGCCGCGGTGCTGCTCCAGCCATTGATTGAGGCGGGGGAGGCCGCCAGCGGAGCTCAGCAAGGACTCTCCGGGTTGATAGCTGATGGCGCCCCGGAGCTGGCTCAGGCGCTTTTTCAGCCGCCGCTGGTACCGGCCCTGGGGGGCCGCCAGGATATGATAGGTGGCCGCGGCCAGGCAGAGGGAGCTCAACAGAACCAGGGTGAACAGCAGGGCAGCCATGGCCGCGGGCTCAGAAACCCTCCTGGAAGACCCGGGCGGGAAGCTGGATACCCATGGCCTCCAGGCGTTTCATGAACTTGGGGCGGATGCCGCTGGTAACGAATTGGCCTTTCACCCGGCGGTCTTCCGTGATCCCCATGAGCTCGAAGTTGAAGATCTCCTGCATGGTGATGGTCTCGCCTTCCATGCCCACGATCTCGTTGAGATTCATCATCTTGCGGCTGCCGTCGCTCAACCGGGCCAGCTGGAGAACCACCTGGATGGCGGAGGTGATCTGATGCCGGATGGCCCGGTCCGGGATATTCAAGCCGGCCATGGAGACCATGGTCTCCAGGCGGGAGAGGGCGTCCCGGGGTGAGTTGGCGTGGATGGTGGCCAGGGAGCCGTCATGGCCGGTGTTCATGGCCTGGAGCATGTCCAGGGCTTCACCGGACCGGACTTCGCCCAGGATGATGCGCTCCGGCCGCATCCTGAGGGCGTTGCGCACCAGGTCCCGCTGGGTGACCTCGCCGCTGCCCTCCAGATTGGGGGGCCGGGTTTCCAGGCGCACCACGTGTTCCTGCTGCATCTGGAGCTCCGCCGAGTCCTCGATGGTGATGATGCGCTCATCGTGGGGGATGAAGCTGGAGAGCACGTTTAAAAACACGGTCTTGCCGGTGCCGGTGCCGCCGGAGATGAGGATGTTGAGGCGGGCCTTGACCATGGCTTCCAGGACCTGGGCGATTTCCGGGGTGATGGAGTTGAACTCGATGAGGTCGGAAACCTGGAGGGGGACCTTGGCGAATTTCCGGATGGACAGGGCGGGCCCGTCCAGGGCCAGGGGCGGAATGATGGCGTTCACCCGGGAGCCGTCCGGCAACCTGGCGTCCACCATGGGCGAGGACTCGTCCACCCGGCGCCCCACCCCCGAGGCAATTTTCTCGATGATCTTGACCAAATGGGCGTTATCGTTGAAGCGGATGGTGGAGCGCTCCAGTTTCCCCCGGCGTTCCACAAAGACCAGGTCGTAGCCGTTGACCAGGATGTCCCCGACGCTGGGGTCGTGGAGCAGCGGCTCCAGGGGGCCGTAGCCCAGCAGCTCGTCCCGGATCTCCTTGCACAGCCTCTCCTTTTCGGGCAGGGGCAGCACCAGTTTTCCTTCCGCCAGGATGATATCGATGCCTTTGCGCAAGTCCTCCTGCAAGATGCTGTCCGGCGCCTCCGAGAGCCGGGAGAGGTCCAGCAGGTTGAGCATCTGAAAGTGAATCTTGGCCTTCAGTTCGTTGAAGGCAATCTCCTTTTTCAGGTCCTTCGGGTCGTCCTCCCGGTTGGGCGCCATCACCGGGGATCGCTCCGGGGGAAGGCGCTCTTTGAGGCGGGCCATGATACCCATGACTAGCTCCGGCCTCCCCACCGTTTCAGCCAGCTCCACCCCAGGCCGTGGTTATTGGCGGCAGGCTCCTCCCCCTTGAGTGCGGCGACCATGGTCTTCAGGTCCTGGCACACGGCATGGCGGGGGGCCGTCTCCGCCAGGGGCCGGCCTTCATTGATGCTGCGGGCCACCTGCCGGTGGTCGTACCTGACGGTGCCGCTCACCTGCCGCCCCAAGAAAGTGGCCACCTCTTCCAGGGACAGGTCTTCGTCTTTCTGCCAAGCATTGAGCCACAACCTCGTGGTGAGCCTCTCCAGGCCCAGGAGGTGCAGCAGTTCCAGCAGTTTCCTGGCATTGGACAGGGCGGCAATGGAAGGGGCGGCCACCAGCACCAGTTCGTCGGACAGCTCCACGGCCTTCAAGGTGACTTCGTCGAACTGGTGGCCGGCGTCAATCAAGATCCAGCCAAAGCCCGGCAGTTTCTTGGCGTTGGCCAGGATCTTCTCCACGTGCTCCGGAGTCACGTTTTCCCCTTCCTCCAGGCGGGCCGGGGCCGGTAAAATCTGGAGCTGCTTGTTGTAAGGGTAAAGGATGGACTTCAGAAAGTTAACATCCAACTCAGCAAAGTGGCTCACCGCATCACCCAAGGTCTGGGAGGGCTTGACATCAAAGAAGTAGACGAGTTGGCTGAACTGCAAGTCCAGGTCCATGAGCAGGACCTGCCCCCGGCGCTCCTGGGCCAGGAGGGCCGCGGCGTTGGCGACCAGAAAAGTGGTGCCGGCGCCGCCCTTACAACCCAAAAAGGAAACGATGCGGGGGACCCTGGTGGGCCCCGGCTTAGCGGCCACCCGGGAGAGCACCCGGGTCACCGCCTGCTGGAATTCCTCTTCCTTGATGGGATAGGTGAAGCACTCCCGGGGCCCCAGGCGCAGGGCCTTCAGCAAGGAGGTGGTGGAGATTTGGGGGAAATAGAGAAAGATAGCCGGACTATTGGGGGCCCCGGCGGTTTCCTCGATCCACCGGTCCAACTCCGGGTTGTTCTCCTGGTACTCCAGCAAGATCACATCGGCGCTGCTCTCCTCCCGGGCGGGCCAGTCCTTGAAGTCGCCCGCGGTCACCAGCAGCCCGGAACCGGAAGAGCTGACGACTTGCTTCAGATAATCGCCCTGTTCCGGCGAGTGGTAATAGACTTGAAAGTTAATGGCTGAGTCCTCCAACTAAAATTGGTCCCGAGAGGCGGGGCCGCGCCTTTCAGTACCCTTCGCCGTCGCGCTGCAATCCCCGAATCACCTCCACGGTGCGGCGCGCCGGGGGCGCCGGGCTTTCCTCTTTGCTGGCCAGGGTCCCGAACATCCGGTTGGCCATGGCTCCCTGGGTTTCCACTATGAGGGCGTCGTCCTGGCCCCGCAGCACCAGAGAGATGCGCCCCTCCTGGGCGGCCAGGGCCAGGCGCTCCCCTTCCGCCGGGGTCACTTCCAGGGTCACCGTGGGCACCACCAGGGGTTTGTCCCCGGGACGGTGTTCGATGCGCTGGCCGATGCCCAGGACCTTCAGGTTCTGGAATATTACCTTGGACATGGGATTTTTGCTGAACTCCCCTTTATCCACGGTCACCACCACGTCCACCCGGTTGTCGGGGGTGACGAAGCCGGCCACCCCGGAGGCTTCGTCCACCTTGACGGTCATGGCCCGCTTATTAGGAGGCAAAAGAGCGGTGAGGCCCGGAGCCGTCCCCCGGGGGGCCAGCTTTCTTTCCAGGATGGGCTCCCCTTCGGTAAAGGGGTAGGCGGTGACCCGGCTCTCCAGCAGTTCCACCTGGGCAAAGGAGCCCTTGGGAACGGATTCCGGGCGCCAGTTCTCCACCTGCAGCGACTCCGGCGACAGCCGGGTGGCCGGGCCCAGGTCTTTTTGGGCCACCACTACCCGGGCCAGTTCCACCGAGGTGGGGGGGGACTGCGGCCGGCTTTTAAGCCAGGCCATTCCTGCGGCGGCGGCGAACACCACCGTCAACAACAGCCACATCCAGGAAGGCAGACGAGGCATCGGTAAATCACTCCATACGCATGGTGGTTTCCACGGTTAGGTTGAGGTCGCCGGCCATGCCAGTGACAAAAGCGGGCATCGCCAGGAACCGGTAGGGATAATCCACTTTGACGCTCAAAGGGTCCCCTAAAGTGACGGTGACCGTGGCACCGCTGAACCCGGCGCTTTGCAAATAATTCTGCACTTGGGCCG
>Ga0315268_10005921_pt1 | contig 13059 bp, 6 predicted proteins | sample C1_top_MG_FD_204535 | JGI IMG/M metagenome (GOLD analysis project Ga0315268, IMG submission 204535) | Sediment microbial communities from Yellowstone Lake, YNP, Wyoming, USA - C1_top | ecosystem: Environmental > Aquatic > Freshwater > Lake > Sediment | place: USA: Wyoming | collected 2017-08-01 | reverse complement strand
AACTCTTCGCCCGCCCAATGGATGACTTCCTGCGCAGCGGCGTCGCCACTGCGAGCGGCTTCAGAAACCTGCGCAGCGAGCGACGCCGGAAGCTGATAGTGCTCGTTCGACAATCCTTCCATTAAATCCAATTCATTTTTGGCGCCAACCGCTCCCAGGTAAATTCGCGTCAGCGCTGTCGCCGGGTGGCGTTTGATCCAGGTGTAATTCACCATTTGCAATCCGCGCTGGACAATTTCCATCGCGCCGCCGAACTCGCCAAACTGCGTGCCGTTGCCCACGATGCGTCCTTCTTTTCCGTGCTGGTTTCGCCCACGACAATTGTTCGATGAGCCGGCAGTGACATTGACGCCGATGCCGCGCGTTGCGCCCGCCAGCAAACCGTTGACGCCATCGTTGACGACTTCCATGGGGCACCGCAGGCCCAGCGACGCAATGGCCTCCAAATGTGCCGACCGGTCGGAGGGGAAATCGTAGCCGGCGATGCCAAAGCCTGCTCCCGCGATCCGGGCCTTTTCGATGCCGGACATTTGCAACGCCGCTCCAAGCGACTCGCGCAAGGCGGCCTTCAGCCCATCGTATCCCACCGCCTGGTAATTGCCGCCGCCAGCTTTCCCGTCGCCAACGCATTGGCCGCTTTCATCAACGATCAGCGCATGGGTTTTGGTCGAACCGACATCGAAGCCGATGAAGAATTTCATACGCGGAAACCTATTGGAAAAACTGCGGCAGCCACTGTCGATTGGTTTCGAGCAGGTCATCCATCACCGCCTGCACTTTGTCCCCGCTCGGGCCGAGCGGATGCGTGAGCAGCGCTTGATAAAGCGCGTTTTTATCGCCACGCACCGCGGCTTCGACGGTGAGCAATTCATACATCTTGACCTGCGCGATGAGCCCAAAACAGGACGGTGGCAATGGCGCGGCGGGCAGCGGGTGAATGCCGCGGCGGCCCACCTTGGCGGGCAGTTCCAAAACCCAATCCGAGGGCCATTCCTTGACTGCGCCATTGTTCCGAACGTTGACCACATGAACCTGCCCGAGGTCGTTGTGGTGCGAGTTGATGAGCTGGGTCGCGAGGGTGGAATAATACGCGCCGCCCCGTTTCATCAGGTCAGCGGGAGGTTCGGTCAGCGCGGGGTCGGCGTATTCGCGCAGCAGATTTTTTTCGATCTCCATGACTTCCTCCGCGCGTGACGGAGGCCACTTCTTTTGCGCTTCGAACTTTTTGTCGGTGTAATAGAAAAATTGCAGGTAGTAGTTGGGGATCATTCCCAACACTTCGAGCGTGCGGATGTCCCATTCGGGATTTTCAGCCTTCTTCGTTTTCTCGATGAACGCGGGAAACACCGACGGCCAAAGCTCTTCGCCGTCCACCTTGAACCCACGATGCCAGGTGAGGTGATTCAAACCGAGCGTATTCAGGGCGGCGCGGCTGTCATCAATCTTTTGGCCTGTGGACTTCTCGATGTCTTCCAGGATTTCCATCTTCATCGTGATGCCGACGTTGCACACGCCCACCGCCGGGACGCCCGGCGCGTGACGATTCAGCGCCTCGGTGACCAGTCCCGCCGGGTTGGTGAAATTGGCGAGCAACGCGCTCGGCGCAACTTCGCGAATATCCTTTGCGATGCTGAGAATCACCGGAATGGTTCGCAGCGCCTTGGCGAGGCCGCCGACGCCGGTCGTCTCCTGCCCGATGAGTCCATGCCGCAGTCCGAGATATTCATCCCCCCGGCGCGCGGGCATCAGGCCGACGCGCAACTGCGTGATGATATACGCTGCGCCGGCAATTGCTTCACGCTGATGGTGTGAAAGAATCACCCTGAAGGGATCCCCTTTAGCTTTGACCATCCGTTGGGCAAATCCACCGACAATTTCAAGGCGTCCCTTATCAATATCCATCAGCCAGAGTTCCTTGAGCGGAAGCGAATCCACCCTGGCGAGAAATCCGTTGACCAGTTCGGGCGTATAGGTCGAACCGCCACCAATGACAGTAATTTTCATCAATTGCTCCTTGTAGGATCTTGTTCGTTTCTCGTTTCTTGTCCAGCGTTATCCTTGATTTGCTTCAAGTTGGCCTTGCTGGCCGTGTTCCTGCGTAGTCGCGATCGTCTTTTTCTATGGCAACGAGATGATCCATGACTTCCTGCCACGTCTGTGTTGCCAGCTTGGGATCAGCGCCGTTCAGATAAACCCGCGCCAGTGAGAGGTGAGCGAACGGGTATTACGCGTTCGCGGATTCGTGTCCCTCCGTGTCATTCGTGATCCCCGGTGAGCCCGGGTGGCGGCGACCGTGATACTCAGACGCGCAGGAAGATTTTGCGTTGGTAAAGGAAGCGCAGGAACAGAAAGCCAAAGCCCAGTGTCGTCACCACGAGCAGGAGCTCGCCATACTGTCCGAAATAAGCGTTCACGGGGCCGCCGACGAAGAGTTTCGCCATGCCCTCGAAATCAATGAAGCGTCCGCCCAGGTAGATCGTGATGGGATTCACGCCGATCCACACGAACGGCGCCGCCCACTTCTGGAATTTCCAGACATCAATGATCTGGTAGAACGCCGCCAGCAGCAGGCAACTGTAGCCGCCGGCCACCAGCACAAACGAAGACGTCCAGATCTTTTTGATCACCGGAAAGTTCAGATGCCAAAGCCAGCCCACGACCAGACAGGCCACCCCAGCCACAGCCAGATAGCCCACTTTCTTCCGATCCGGCACGGCGGTGTTCTTGAGCAACAGCCCGGCGAACACGCCCAACAAGCAACTCGCGATGGCGGGGAGCGTGCTGAGCAGGCCTTCAGGGTCATGGTCCCCGTCCCATTTTCGCAATGGCAGAAATTGTTGATCCACGTAGTTGGCGAGGTTCGCGCCCTCCGCAAAATTGCCGGCCCCGTGTCCCGGCACGGGCACGAACGACAGGAGCGCCCAGTAGCCCAACAGCAGCCCGACGCACACGCCCGCCAGCGCCTTGGGTTTGAGATAGCAAAACAGCAAGCTGGCGAAAAGATAACAAAGCGCAATGCGTTGCAGCACGCCGAGCAGCCGGATCTTCTCAAACGGAGTGGAGAACCCGCCGTAGTAGAGGATGCCCAGCAGATAAAGCAATGCCGAGCGCCGCAGGATGCGCAGGATGGCCGCGCGACGGCCGGATTGCTCGAGGGTTTTCGTCAAGGATAAGACCAGCGAAACCCCGACGATGAAGACAAAGAGCGGGAAGATCAAATCCTCGAAATGAAAACCGGCCCAGGCCTTGTGCCGGAGCTGGTCCGCGAGCAGACCGATGGGGCCGCTTTCCGTGAACTTCTGCAAGCCGTGTACGAGGGCTTCGGCGCCGACGATCCAGAACATGTCGAAGCCACGCAAGGCATCGAGCGAAAGGAGACGCTGGGTCACGCGCGCGGATCCGCCGGGCTGATCGGTCTTGGTCATCATGTCAAGGTCGAGTATTTGGTTACGTTGCCGGGACAAGGTCGGTGTTTTCAGCGCCCTAGCCAAGCAAGATTCTCGAACGGCTCAGCTCCTCACGCGCTTGGTCCCGGACCAGTGCCAGAGGGTTACGAACTCGTCCGCGCCACTGTCCTGCCGCCTGCAGGCGGCAGGACAGTCCCATCTTCCCAAGCCATCGTTTCCAGACAAGGGTAGAGGGAAAGGCAGATACAAGGAGGGTGGGTTTGGCAAAGAGTGTTGGACTATTCCAAACCACTGTGCAATCTTGCGCTACGCGTTAGACTCCCGCCCATGAAAACCAAGAGATTTTTTCAGACGATCTCAAGTTTTTGGCTTTCGAGTTGCCCCGCGGGGTTGATTTTCGTTCTATCCGCTTCCCTGACAGCGTGGCCGGTGTTCGCCGCGCCGTCAGCTGTCACCGATGCCAGCCCGTTGTCGGCGAAGACAAAATATTTCCAGCAGGATCTGCTCGACAAGCATTGGCTTGGCGGGCTTTACGTGAGCATAGTGCCGTCCGCACCTCCGGGCACCAAAGTCCCGCACACGGTGGATGAGCCCGGCAACGTCATTCACGCTGGGGTTTGGACCGGTCGCTACCTGGCCGGGGTGGGTTATCAATATGGCGTCACGCGCGACCCGTGGGTGCGCCAGCACGGGGGCCAGATTCTAAGTGCGCTGCGGATTCAGCAGGAGATCACCGGCAAGCCGGGACTGCTGGCCCGCGGCTATGTGAAAGGTCACGGCCCGGTGGAAGGGTGGGAGCGCAACGGCCAGGACTCGCCCGAGTGGCATCAAGGTCAGGGGAAGTTCGCGGACTACCGCTGGCATGGTGATGTCAGCGTGGACAACTTCAACGCCGTGCTTTATGGCTACGCGATTTATTACGATTTGGCTGCGGACACAGCTCAACGCCGGATGATTGGCGAAGACGTGGATCGCCTGATGACGCACCTATTGGAGAATCACTGCCGCATCATTGATGTGGACGGCGAGGTAACGCTGTGGGGCCACGTCGGCATTGATCCGGACCCGTCGCGAGACGAGTATTACCGGAAGGTCTATGCCGAGCCGTTGAGACGCTTCGGGGTCCAGGACGAGGCGTGGCGACCACCCCTGCGGGCCTCGTTGATGTTGCTGCCGGATTTGCTCATCGCCCATCACCTCACGGGAAAAGCGCGCTACCTGGATTTTTACCAGCGCGTGGTCGCCCGGTTCAAAGACAATCCGGACCGGCTGCCGCGCTCCGGACCGTTCAGCCTGGAACGCCTGGCGCGGGTGGATCACAGCTCCGAAGGCCAGGCTTATGAAGCCCTCTACAATTTGATCCGGTATGAAAAGAATCCCGAACTGCTCAAAATCTACCGGAAGTGGGTCGAGGACCTCTGGGAGATGAATTGGATGGAAAGCAATTCCCTGTTCACCTGGATGACGCGCGCATTGCTGCCCGCCTACCGCGCTCCTACCCGGCCCGGTATTTCGGCGACCGCATCATCCGAAATCCCGCAGGGCGAGGAGGCAACGCGGTTGGCGTTGGAAACTCTCCGGCTGTATCCCGTGGATCGCGCGCTGCGGCCGGTCATGAACTCGCTGCGTTCGGACATCGAAAGAAACCCGTTCGCCCGAAACGAATCGTTGAGCGCGCATCCGATACCGATCAATCAACGCCCGCTCGACAACGAGTATGCCTGGAAAGGAAATCCGTACGAGATGGACGGGTGGCTCAAACCGACCGTCACGATGTTTCAATTCGCATGTGACGATCCCGAGGTGGCGTGGTTTAGCGACAGCTCGGGACGAATGTTCATGACCTTGGACGGGATGCAGACCTGGCGCGACATGACCGAGGCCCTACGCGGCGCACGCGTGCAAAACATTCTCGCCTCCGGCCAGCGCACGTTTGTCCTCCACGCCCAGACCGATCAAGGAGTGTTCCTGACGCGCGACGGTGGCCTGAGTTGGCGTCCCGCGCCGGCAGGCGAAACCGTCCAATTCGAGCGGCCGGATTTCAAACAGTGGGCCAAGCTCTCCGACCATCTGCAGGCCCGCATCAGCGAGGAGAGCAAACTGATGATCAGCCGTGACCAAGGTCAGACCAGCGCGCCCAGCATGAAGGATTGGCGTATCCCGCGCGCCGCCTCGGTCTTTGCGACGCGACGCGGCTTGATCGCGAGCGGCCCGGGTGGTTGTTACCAGACTACCAATGGGGAGCATTGGACGGAGCTAAAACTCTGGCCGGAGTACGAAACCGGCGCCGCCGACTTTCTTCACGCGTACTGGATGGGGCGCTATTACGGATTCATCCCGCGCAAAGGGTAATCGATTCGAGAGCGGCGGCTTGGAGCCATGGGAGCAGACGGGCGGTTCGATCAGATGGAAAGCAGAAATTTCCCCACCTATACTCACAGGTATTAGTCATACTTTCCGCCGCAGAAAAATCCGGTTGTGCTGGTGCGATTTGTTTTTCTGAGATTGCGACCGGCTGTGGTAAACGGGTGGCTGAGTGTCTTGCGAGCCCAACGGCACGGTATTCGCCAGAATCCGTAGCGCGTTTGACCACCGCGTGGCTGCTGCGATGGCACGGCTTCATCAACTGGGAAAGGTTGAGCAGGTAATGGCCTGCCGCGCACCGACAATGTCAATTGGCTCGTCAGGGTTTTTGACACCATTACCCCAACCTTGCCGTCAGAGATTTGGCTAGATATCCCGTCAGAAGTGTCAGTGCGCTGGCAAGCTTTAGGGCTCCTTCACAGGTTTTGTTCTCTTTCTCACCCACCACGCCTCATGGCAAATCGAGTTCGTAGAGCAAGTTTTATCTAGTATCGGCACACTGGCACGCAAGCTGCCTAAGTCGCCGCGTGATTAATGGAAGCGCTAGGTTGAGACGTCGATCGGGACCACCAGGATCAGAAACTCATCTTTTGAACAATCTCGTCGTTACGTTTCAGAGCGCATCGCAGTGGGTAATGGCCGGATATTACAACGTTTATTTATGAAAAACTCCAACGCAACGAATTCGCAAGGATCTCCCAATTCTGCGGCCCCGCAGGATATGGGGTTTTCCCCGTGGCAGCGGTTGAAGAGTAAACGCATTTCGTACTTAGCCCTGCCCTTGATCATCATGGCGACCGTGGTGGAATTCGTCATTTTGGCGACCGGGTGGAAATACCAGCAGACGGTCTGCTTGCCCAAGGGTATGGGGGTAATTTTCTTTGGTATCGGCCCGATCGGCGCGACCATCCTGGCGGTGGAGTTGCTCAAGCTGCCCCTGGCCGCTTGGACCGCCTCTCGTCATGGCTGGCAAAAAGGAGTGATGCTGATGGTAGGGTTGCCTCTGATTTGTGTGCTGACCTTCCAATTGGTCAAGGATATGGCGGTCTATGAGATGGGCGTTGCCATGACCCCGGCCAGCCAGATGCTCGAGAAGGCGATGGCGGAGGAAATCAAAATTACCCAACTCAATGGTGAGTTGGCTGCCATCGAGGTAAAAAAAGCGGACCGCGAACACAAGCTCGCCGAGTTGGCCGCGAAGCGGACCAAGGCCAAGGCCGACCTTGAGGAGTCGCTTAAGCATAATGAAAATGTGCGCCAGGACGCGATTACCCTGACGGATTATCAGAAGAAAGAGTTGTCCGAGGTGGAAGCCCGCCAGGCCAGCATCATCAAGCAGTTTGATGCTGACACCGCACAACTCACCAAAGCCATTGCCGATCTGCGCGCCCAGCGCGAAACCGAGGTGGGCCGCGCCACCAAATGGAATGCTGAGGAGGCCCGCATTGAAAATGCCTATAAGGCGAAAATGGCCGCTTACACCAATACGAAGGCGGCTTATGACAAAGACATGGCGGATTACACCAACGCCAACTTTCTCAGGCGTCAGTTGATGAGAGAACCTGTTAATCCTGGTGTGCCACCCGAGCGCGAGTCCAACACGATTCTTAAACCAACTTTGGTCGCGGAGATCGAAGCGCAAATCAAAGCCAAAGAAACTGAATTGGCTGCGGTCAATAGCAAGCGACGTGACCGTGTTGCCCAGGTGGACGCCGATGCCCGTCGCCTGCGCGAGGAATTTGACCGCCGCTCCGTCACCAAGCGCGAGGAAACCGACCGCAAGCGCGAAGATTTGTCGGCCGCCTTGGCCGTGTTGGCCAAAGAGTGGACGGCGGAAGAGAAGCAGATAGACCAGGAGTTTGGGGCGGTCGTTCAGAAAGTTGACGGGATTCGCGCGGAGATAGATGCCTGTCGCAAGCAAGCTGACGGGTATTACGAGGCGCGTGAGGCCTCCATTAAAAACCAACAGGTGCACCGTATCGCCACCACGGTGGAAATCGTGCGCGGCTTGGTGATGGGTGAGCGCCCCGTTTCGATCAAAGCCACCGCCAAGGAGCGCGGCGACTTGTACACTGACCAAATCAGCATGGTGCGCATCTGGGTTTACCCGGTGCTGGCTTTCATCGTCGCTTTCCTGCCGACCTTGATGGTTGAGATTGGTTTCTCCACCGTTTTCCAGCCCGAGCGGCAGCGCCCTCCACATCGCCTCGGCTTCTTCGGTCGGCGACTGCACTGGCTCTACACCCGCGCCGGCCGGCTAAAAATTTTGCGCGCCGAGCGCATGGCCAGCAAAGCATCCGCCGAGATCGCCGCTCGCGACCAAGCGCTGGCTGCCGCGAACGCGAACGCGGAAAAAGCGTTGGCCGGGAAAGAAGCCGAGTTGCGGGCCGCTCGCGAGGCCATTGCCGCTGCCGCAGTCGGGCACGACGAGCAATTGAAGCAGAAGGAAGACGAGTGGGTCGCCAAATTTACCGGCATGGCTGATTCGCTCAACCGCGCGATCATTGAGAAAGACGCCTTACGCGATTTGCAAAAGTCGGAAATTGAACGCCAGATTCAAATGCGCCAAAACGCGTGGTCTGACCGCCTGACCCAATTGCGTCAGGAATTGGACGACCAGCGTGCAGCCAGCGAGGCGGAACGCATTACCCTGCTCCAGGAACATCACAAAAAATTGATGGAAGTGACTGAAGACTGCAAAACCCAGGTTATTCAGGCCCGCCGCCAAATGGCCGATGCCGAATTGGCCGCAGTGGAAACCTCGGCCAAGTTGGCGCATGACCTGAAGGAAGCCCTGAACGCCCGCGATACGGCGGAAGCTCAGTTGAAACAACAGTCTGATTTCCTTTCCCTCCAGTTATCGCAAGCCCGGGAGGATGCCACTCGTGCAATGGAGAAAGCTGCCCGTCAAGAGAAGCACCGTTTAGACCGACAGCAATTGGAGTTTGAAAAGACGCTGCGCCAGCGGGATGAGGACTTTGAGCACCGCTTGAAACAACGTGAGCAGGAATTGTCCGTCGCATTTGATGCCCGCTTGGTCGAGGAAAAGACCAAGGTTGAGCAGGACGCCCGCCGCCGCGAGGCCGAGCTTGAGCGTCAGTTAGAGGCTCGTACCCATGAGCTGGACGCACGCTGGAACCAGGAGGTGCAGCAGCGGGAAGAGGCCGCCCAAATCAGGCTCAAACAGCGGGAGCAGCAACTGCAGTCGCAGGCCGAGGTTCGCTTAAGCGACGTGCAAGCGCAGGCTGAACAGGAATTACGCCGCCAGAAGTTGGAATTTGAACGCCAGCTCGACGCCCAATCGCGCGAAGCCGACGCGCGCTTCAGACAGGAATTACAGCAGAAGGAACTGGCTTTCCACGCAAAGCTAAAGCAGCGCGAACAGGAATTGACCGCCAAAGCCACTGCCCGAGAAAACGAATTGCAAAATCAATGGGCCGCGGATGCGCGCATCCGCGAGGAGGAATCGGAACGTCAGGCCGGGGCGCGCGTTCGTGCCACCGAGACCCGTTTGGATCACGAGGCGCAGCAGAAGGAAGAGATTTTCCAAATCAAAATCCGTCAGCGCGAGCAGCAGCTACAGTCGCAGTTTGACGCTCGCCAGGCCGAGTTGCACGCGCAGTGGGACCAGGACTTGCACGGCCACGAGCAGGAGTGGGAGCGCAACGCAGCGGCCCGCGCCCGCGCAACCGAATCACGCTGGATGGCTGAACTGCAGCAGAATGAAGAACTCTTCCAATCTAAATCGCGCCAGCGTGACGAACAATGGCAGGCGAAGTTGGACGCCGTCCGAGCCGAGTTGCAGGCCCAGACCGAACAGGAGCTGCGCCGCCGTGAGGCGGAGTCAGCCGATGCCGGTATCCGCGCTCTACGCGAACTCGAAGCCAAATTGCGCCAGGAAATGCAGCAGAAAGACGAGGCTGCCCAAGCCAGGGCCAAACAGCGTGAGCAGGACCTGGCCGCTCAGATGACGGCGCAAGCGGAGGCCCACGAGGCCATGCGAGCGCAGTGGGAAATGGATTCCGAGGAACAAACGCGCGCCATCGAACAGCTCAAGGCGCTGGTGGAACGCGCCGAGAAGGAGCGCGACGACGCCAAGGAATTCGCTGCCGATGGCTTCACCCAGGTGAAGAACTTGGAGAAAAAATTGAGGGAAGCATCCGCGTTCCTCAATAGCTCGAAAAACGGAGAACATTTGATTGTAGCGGGCCGATGAGAAGTTGAGAAACCACGGACGTTGATCCCGTGGTTTCTCCATCTGTTTCATTTTTAATGAACAACGGTGGCCACATCCGCGTGTTTTCGGTGGTCAAACCATGACGCCGGGCATTCTTGCGCCGCCAGAATTGGCCGATGGTTTTCGTGGCATCTTCCAGCCAAGCACAATTCGCGAGCAATGTGATTAATTCAATGGAGCTAAAGAATTTCACCGCGTTAGGCGAGGTTTGCCCAGCACCCACAGTTTCCCCGCGCTGACGAGAACGGCGACACCTTCCGTCGAGCAGTTCGCCAGCTTTGCCACCTGCCCCGCCAAGAGGTGTACCGGCAAATCTTTCGCCGCCCAACTTGTCATCGCCGCTTGCATCACATCGTCACTCATATTTCAGCCATTCTCATTTGCCGTTATCCGTGCCGGCAAGATAGGCTTTGGCGATTTGCAGATTAAGGATAGGCTGGCGTTCAGCTTGGTTCTTGGCTGCGACATCTGGCGGGCTTCCACTTCGTTGCCGGTACGCAAACTGGTGCGCTTGCCGGTGTTGGTGTCCACGCAGTAAAAGGCGCCGCTGCGAATACCCCGACAATTAAGCGGTAACGTGTTTTCACAGCCGTCACGCAACCGCGAGGATACTTATTGAAGCAATCGTTGAAGGTTTCGTTGAAGGTGTTTGAGCCGGTTGACGACCCAGTTTAACACCGCAAGCCGCACAGTCAGGCATCATTTCTCATTGTGAGGGACCCCGACTTGGACAGATGCAAATGAAACATTTCCACTCCCGTCTTCGCACTGGATAGCAATCGTATAAATCCGTCCGTTCCCCCCCAAAACGTTCAGCCCGCAGATTTACACTTTGTGGTCCTGTGATCTCCCAGTCGGGAGCAGAGGCATTCTGTGGCTCGTTGCTCGTTATGTGCGTGATCCTGACAACTGGCGACGGATCGCAATTATCGACTGCCTCGACATTCAAGTTGACCGGTATCATGCGATGGTTCGGAGGCCAAAGCACATTGGGAGTTGCCACAATGCGTACGATCTGCGGCGGTGTCGTATCCCACACAATCACCCTTTGCGCGCAACTGGCTCTTTTCCCGCTGCCGTCCATCTCCGTCCAAGTCACCAGGTTACTGCCCAGCGGGTAGCTCGCCGGCGCATCGTTGGTCCCGCTGGCCACGCGGCAGTTGTCACTGGCCACCGGCGACCCCAGATTCACGTTGGTCGCCGCGCAACCGGCATTGGCCGAAACCGTCACATCGGCCGGACAACTGATCGTCGGTGGTGTCGTGTCCCGCACAGTAACGGTCGTTGAGCACATCGCTGGGTTTGTTTTACCATTCGACGCAGACACGACAACGAGAAGCTCTCCCAATCCAAGCTGTGCCGTAAACGTCAGGTTGGAGAAAGTGACTATTCCTCCAGACGGAATGTCGTTTGTTTCATACGGCGTACCATCAACCTTCCAAACAACTTTCAATGCGTTGCCGTTGGTATCCTGGACGACCGCGCTGACTGTGCCTATTCCCCCCACCGTTCCTGCATTCAAGCACCAATGGCGCGGAGCAAGTAATCGTTGGCGGGGGTTCTGGAAGCGGGGTGAGCAAAAACGCATGTTGTTGTCCCGACGGATTGAAGCCGGTCCCAACAATCTGATCGTAGTTATTGATGGCATCGGCGGTGGTCAGCGACCAACCGGTGCCACGCGGGATCAACGTGTTGAGATCAACCATCCCGCCGCCGCTATAAAGAAAGGCATAGCCATCGGCCTTGCCAACGACCTTGCCAACGTTGTTGATGGCATGTGCCTGGATGTAAAAGCCTCTGCCGCCGGGAAAGATGCCCAGATCTGTCATGTGACCGCTGTCGTACAGGAAGGCGTGCCACGCCGTATTGCCCGCCGGATAAGAGTAGCCGACGACTTGGCCCAAGTCGTTAATGCCGGTCGCGCTACTCTCCACGCCGCCCAAAGTGCCCAAATCGGTTATGACGCCGCCACTGTACACGAAGGCGTGGCTGGAGGCGTTTTGACCCGCGACCTGGCCGTTGTTGTTAATGGCGTATGCCCCGCGTGTCGAACTGCCCAAGTCAGTGAAAACGCCATTGCTGTAAAGGAAGGCATGGAGGCCAAAGGTGGAGCCCACCATTTGGCCGTTGTTGTTAATGTCGACTGGAGTGGGCATTGAAGCGCCCAGACTGGTCATTTGACCACCGACATATAGAAAGGCCCGTTCCTGGCCTCCTGAGATTCCGGAATAGCCAATGATCTGGCCGTTGTCGTTGATGGCGAGCGCATGGCTGTAATTGCCGCCGAGGAGAGTGCCCAAGTCCGTCATGTGACCGCCGCTGTACAGAAAGGCGTGATAGTCGGCGGTGCCGACAACTTGGCCGAGGTTGTTAATGCCTGCGGCCATGCTGTAATCGCCTCCGGGGAGGGGCCCAAGTCGGTCACCGTATACAGCACCCGAGCAAACGCTGCCAGCACAATAACAACCATCAGGGCCGGGATAAGCATGATGACGGCGGGGTAATAAAGCCAGGGTTTTGCCGTGATTGTTGTTTTCATTCCTGTACTCTTCTGATTCCGATAACGATCGGGGCACACCATCGTGCACAGTTCACTTTGCTACCATCTCCTATTCTCATGTGCTTATGAAAACAGACTTGCGAATTTTTATCAAGGATTTTCGTTGAGGCAAACCGCAATCCAATCAGGATACTACCGAATCCTTCGCCGATGCATCATTCGCCTGATATTTCGCGGCCAAACCATGGCGCCGGGCATTCTTTCGCCGCCAGAATTGCCCGATGGTTTTCGTCGCCTCATCAGCCACTCACGATTAGCCAGCAGCGCGATAAGTTCGACCGCGCTGAAAAACTTCACCGCGTTTGTCCGGGGCCTGCCCAAGGGGCGCAGCTTGCCGGCGCTCACTATAGCATTTCATATTGATATTGGGACATAGGCTGATAGGCTTGCGGGCATGAAAGCCTACGCGTTGGATATACGGGAACGGGTGGTGAAATTCATTCAGGGCGGGGGCTCTAAAGCCGAGGCCGCCCGGCGGTTCGATTTGGCTC
>Ga0315268_10005920_pt1 | contig 13059 bp, 4 predicted proteins | sample C1_top_MG_FD_204535 | JGI IMG/M metagenome (GOLD analysis project Ga0315268, IMG submission 204535) | Sediment microbial communities from Yellowstone Lake, YNP, Wyoming, USA - C1_top | ecosystem: Environmental > Aquatic > Freshwater > Lake > Sediment | place: USA: Wyoming | collected 2017-08-01 | reverse complement strand
CCGAAGCAACTGGTGTCGGTGGCGGCGAGCCTGATCCCGTTCCTGGAGAACGACGACGCGAACCGAGCGCTGATGGGGTCGAACATGCAGCGGCAGTCGGTGCCGCTGATCCGCGGCGAAGCGCCGCTGGTGGGCACGGGGATGGAAGAGGTGACGGCGCGGGATTCGGGGGCGGTGGTGATCTGCAAGCGGGAGGGCGTGGTGGACCACGTGGACTCGGAGCGGATCATCGTGCGCGTGGAGTCGGACCACTCCGGGGTGCTGAGCCGGGAAGTGGGAGCGGATATCTACACGCTGATCAAGTTCAAGAGGTCGAACCAGAACACTTGCATCAACCAGAAGCCGGTGGTGCGCGCGGGGGACCGTGTGCGGCAGGGCCAAGTGCTCGCGGACGGCCCGTGCACCGACCGCGGGGAACTGGCGCTGGGACGGAACGTGCTGGTGGCGTTCCTGCCGTGGCGCGGCTACAACTTTGAGGACGCGATCCTGGTGTCGGAAAAGCTGGTGAAGGAGGACTACTACACCAGCATCCACATCGAAGAATACGAAATCGAGGCGCGGGACACCAAGCTGGGTCCGGAAGAGGTCACGCGGGACATCCCCAACATCAGCGAGAGCTTCCTGCGGAATCTGGATGAGAGCGGAGTGATCCGCATCGGGGCAACGGTGCGTCCGGGGGACATCCTGGTGGGGAAGGTGACACCGAAGGGCGAGACGCAACTGACGCCGGAGGAAAAGCTGCTGCGTGCGATCTTCGGGGAGAAGGCCGGGGACGTGCGGGACGCGTCGCTCTACTGCCCGCCGGGGATCGAAGGCACGGTGGTGGACGTGAAAATCTTCTGCCGGAAGGGCGGGGAGAAGGACGAGCGGCACAAGGCAATCGAAGCGTCGCAGGTGGCCAAGCTGGAGAAGAACCTGGCGGACGAAATCCGCATCCTGACCGACGAGCGGTTGAAGCGTCTGACAGACCTGCTAGCGGGGCAGAAGCTGGTGGCCGACCTGCACGACGAGAAGACGAACAAGCGGCTGCTGACCAAGGGGACGACGCTCGAGCGGGAGATGATCGAGAAGATCTCCACGCGGAACCTGAAGCGGTTGAAGCTGACCGACAAGGACCCGTTGCTGGTGGAGAAGATCGACGAGATCGAGGAGATGACGTCGCGGCAGATCGACGTGCTGCGGAAGATAACGGACGAGCGGATCGGGAAGCTGCGGAAGGGCGATGAGCTGCCACCGGGCGTGATCAAGCTGGTGAAGGTGTACATCGCAATGAAGCGGAAGCTGTCGGTGGGCGACAAGATGGCGGGGCGTCACGGGAACAAGGGAGTGATCGCGCGAATCGTGCCGGAAGAGGATATGCCGTACCTGCCGGACGGGACGCCGGTGGAGATCGTGCTGAACCCGTTGGGAGTGCCGTCGCGGATGAACGTGGGGCAGATTCTGGAGACGCACCTGGGGTGGGCGTCGAAGGAATTGGGCCGAGCCGTGGCGCAACTGGTGGCTGGGTTCTCGGAGGCCGCGGCGAAGAGCAGCGAGGGGATGCAGGGGGAGGAGTTGAGAAAGTGGTTCAAGAAGGTGTTTGGGCCGACGTCGGTGTGGAAGCAGGTGAGTGGGCTGAGCGAGGAGGAGTTGTTGGGGCTGGCGCGAGGGTTTGCGGGGTTGGGGAAGACGAGCCCGTGGCCGATGGACACGCGGGACTGCGGGATCCCGCTATCGACGCCGGTGTTTGACGGGGCGCGGGAGGCGGAGATACGGCATTTGTTGGAGGTGTCGGGGCTGCCGGAGACGGGGAAGGTGGAGTTGAGGGACGGGATGACGGGAGAGGCGTTCGCGCAGCCGATCACGGTGGGCTACATCTACATGATGAAGCTGTCGCATTTGGTGGATGACAAGATCCACGCGAGGTCGATCGGGCCGTATTCGTTGATCACGCAGCAGCCGTTGGGAGGGAAAGCGCAGTTCGGGGGGCAGAGGTTCGGGGAGATGGAAGTGTGGGCGCTGGAAGCGTATGGAGCAGCGCACATCTTGCAGGAGCTGCTGACGGCGAAGTCGGACGACGTGTATGGGCGGGCGAAAATTTATGAGGCGATTGTGAAGGGGGAACCGGGTATCGAGCCTGGGATACCGGAGTCGTTCAACGTGCTGGTGAGGGAGTTGCAGTCGCTGTGCCTGGATGTGGAGTTGATGAAGAGGCAGAGACAGCGGGAGACGGAGACGACGGGGGATTAGGAGCCGGGTTGGGGCGCGGGGGCCCCTCGGTCCGCCAGGAAGATGGCGGACTCGGGGCAGGCGAGTGACGAGAGGCGAGCGACGCGGCGTGCGGTATGTAGCAAGTAGAAGAGAGGAAGGAATATGTATCGAAGCAGCCCTTATGACCGAGCGAGTTTGATCGCGGATTTTGATTCGATCCGGATCAGTTTGGCGAGTCCGGAGAAGATCCGAAGCTGGAGTCACGGAGAGGTGACCAAGCCGGAGACGATCAACTACCGGACGTTCAAGCCGGAGCGGGACGGGTTGTTCTGCGCGAAAATTTTCGGGCCGGTGACGGACTGGGAATGCTTGTGCGGGAAGTACAAGCGGATGAAGCACCGCGGAGTGATCTGCGACAAGTGCGGGGTCGAAGTGACGTTGAGCAAAGTGCGCCGGGAGAGGTTGGGGCACATCGAGCTGGCGTCGCCGTGCAGCCACGTCTGGTTCTTCAAGGGACTGCCGAGCCGGATCGGATATCTGCTGGATATCTCGATGAGGGATTTGGAGAGGATTCTTTATTTCGAAGGGTACGTGGCGGTGGACGCGGGCGAAGTACCCGGGTTGAAAGACCGCGAGATGCTGCCGGAAGAAAAATACCGGGAGCTGATGAAAGAGTACGCGGGGCAGTTCCGCGCGTCGATGGGCGCGGAAGCGATCAAGGAGCTGTTGAAGGGTGTCGACGTGGACAAGCTCGCGGAAGAACTGCGCGAGAAAATGAAGGTCGACGCGAGCTTGCAGAAGCGGATCAAGTACGCGAAGCGGTTGAAGGTGGTCGAGGCGTTCCGCAAGAGCGGGAACAAGCCGGAGTGGATGATCCTTGACGTGCTGCCGGTGCTGCCGCCGGAATTGCGGCCGCTGGTGCCGCTCGACGGCGGGCGATTCGCGACGTCGGATTTGAACGATTTGTATCGCCGCGTGATCAACCGGAACAACCGGTTGAAGAAATTGATGGAACTGCACGCGCCGGACGTCATCGTGCGGAACGAGAAACGGATGCTGCAGGAAGCGGTCGACGCGCTGTTTGACAACGGCAGGCGCGGACGCGTGCTGCGCGGGACGAATAACCGTCCGCTGAAGTCGCTGTCGGACACGCTGAAGGGGAAGCAGGGGCGGTTCCGGCAGAATTTGTTGGGGAAGCGCGTGGATTATTCGGGGCGGTCGGTGATCGTGGTGGGGCCGGAGCTGAAACTGCATCAGTGCGGCCTGCCGAAGAAAATGGCGCTGGAGCTGTTCAAGCCGTTCATCTATCACCGTCTGGAAGCGGCGGGGCACTGCACGACCATCAAGCAAGCGAAAGAAATGGTCGAGCAGCAGGAACCCATCGTGTGGGACATCCTGGAGGAAGTGATCCGTGAGCACCCGGTGCTGTTGAACCGCGCGCCCACGCTGCACCGTCTGGGGATTCAGGCGTTCGAGCCGACGCTGGTCGAGGGCAAAGCGATCCGCATCCATCCGCTGGTGTGTACCGCGTTTAACGCGGACTTCGACGGCGACCAGATGGCAGTGCACATCCCGCTGTCGCCGGAAGCGCAGGTCGAGGCGTCGGTGCTGATGCTGAGCTCGCACAATATTCTGTCGCCGGCGAACGGAATGCCATTGGCCGTCCCGACGCAGGACATGGTGCTAGGGATCTATTACTTGACGAAGGCGAAGCCCGGCGCGAAAGGCGAAGGGCGCGCGTTCGGGAGCATCGAGGAAGTGCTGCTGGCGCTCGAAGCGGGCGAGGTCGAGCTGCTGACGCCGATCCGGTTGCGCTATGCCGGCGAGGTGATCGATTTGACGACCGCGTACGACGACCAGGACGTCCCGCACACCGAAACGATTACGCTGAAGCGCCAGTTCGTCAATACGACGGTGGGACGGGTCATCTTCAACGACCACCTGCCCGAAGAAATGCCGTTCATCAACGGCCTGCTGAAGAAAAAAGGGATCCAGCAACTGGTCCAGTATTGCTATTTGAGGTTCGGGCAGGAACGGACCGTGCAGATGCTCGACGAGTTGAAGGAACTGGGCTTCCTCTACGCGACGAAAGCGGGCATCTCAATCGGCGTTTCCGACATGGTCATCCCCGGCGACAAGGCGCGGCTCGTGGAGACCGCCGAGAAGGAAGTCGTCAAGGTGCAGCAACAGTACCTCGACGGCGCGATCACGAACGGCGAGCGCTATAACAAAGTCATTGCCATCTGGAGCGATGTGACGGAGAAGGTGGCGGACGAGATGTTCAAGGCGCTGGAAGCGCGGGACAAGCACGGGGACATCAACCCGATCTACGTGATGGCGGACTCGGGAGCGCGGGGGTCGAAGCAGCAGATCCGACAGTTGAGCGGGATGCGCGGGTTGATGGCGAAGCCTTCGGGCGAGGTCATCGAAACGCCGATCACGTCGAACTTCCGCGAAGGGCTGACGGTGCTGCAGTACTTCATCTCGACGCACGGGGCGCGCAAGGGCCTGGCAGACACGGCGCTGAAAACGGCGGACTCGGGGTACCTGACGCGGCGGCTGGTGGACGTGGCGCAAGACGTGATCATCTCCGAGCTGGACTGCGGGACGACGGACGGAATTTTCGTGGAGCCGATCATCGAGGCGGGCGTGGAAGTGGAACCACTGCGCGACCGCGTGGTGGGCCGGGTATCGCTGGAAAAAATCAAGGACTACGAAGGGCAAGCGATCATCGAGGTGAACCAGGAGATCACCGAGGAGCTGGCGAACGCGATCCAGGCGGCGGGCATCGAGCGGGTGAAGATCCGGTCGGTGCTGACGTGCGAATCGCGTCGCGGGGTATGCGCGCGGTGCTACGGGCGCAACCTGGCGACGGGCCGGATGGTGGAGCTAGGCGAAGCCGTCGGGGTGATCGCGGCGCAGTCCATCGGCGAGCCGGGGACGCAGTTGACGATGCGGACGTTCCACATCGGAGGCACGGCGACGCGCGTGACCGAGCAGTCGAAGGTGGAAGCGAAGAACAACGGGTTCGTGAGGTTCATCGACCTGAAAGTGGTGCAGGGGCGCGGGGGACACCCGATTGCGATGAACCGGTCGGGCCTGATCGCGGTGGTGGACGACAAGGGCCGCGAACGGGAGCGCTACCACGTGGTGTATGGCGCACGCCTGCTGGTACAAGACGGGGAGACGGCAGCGCTGGGACAGACGATGGTGGAATGGGACCCGTACACGTTCTCGATCCTGACGGAAACAGGCGGGACGGTGCAGTTCAAGGACCTGCAACCCGGCCTGACGATTGAAGAGCAGGTGGACGAGGTGACGGGCCTGGCGCAGTTGGTGGTGACGCTGCCGCCGGGAGACGAGAAGCACCAGCCCACCATCATCGTGCGGGATTCGGCGGGGCGTTCGCGGAAGCGGTACCTGATGCCGACGCGGGCGCACTTGATGGTGCAAGACGGGGACGAAGTGAGTCCGGGGGACGTGCTGGCGAAAATCCCGCGGGAGACAACCAAGACGAAGGACATCACCGGAGGCCTGCCGCGCGTGGTGGAACTGTTCGAGACGCGGAAGCCGAAAGACCCGGCGGTGATCAGCGAGATCGACGGGATGGTAAAGTACGGCGAGATCAGCAAGGGCCTGCGGAAAATCAACGTGGAAAGCGAAGACGGGCGCACGGCGAAGGAATACTCGCTGCCGCGCGGGGTACACATCAACGTGCAGGAAGGGGAGCAAGTGCGGGCGGGGGAGCCGCTGATTGACGGACCGCTGAACCCGCACGACTTGCTGGCGGTGCTGGGCGAGAAGTTCACGCAGGCGTACCTGGTGAACTCGATCCAAGAGGTCTACCGGCTGCAGGGCGTGAACATCAACGACAAGCACATCGAGACGATCGTGCGGCAGATGATGCGCTGGGTGAAGGTGGAAGACGTGGGGGACACGGAGTTCATCCTGGAAGAGCAGGTGGACAAGTTCCGGTTCCGGGAAGAGAACAACCGGATCATCAGCGGGGGCGGGCGTCCGGCAACGGGCCGTCCGTTGCTGCTGGGGATTACGAAGGCGTCGCTTTCGACGGATTCGTTTATCTCCGCGGCGAGCTTCCAGGAAACGACGCGAGTGCTGACGGAAGCGGCGATTGCCGGGAAGGTGGATTATCTGCGGGGGTTGAAAGAGAACGTGATCATGGGAAGATTGATTCCCGCGGGCACGGGTTTGGAGCATTACCGGAACATCGTACTGAAGACGCAGGTGCCGGAAGTGACCGAGGAAGAAATGGGAGTCGAAGAAGGAGCGGTGGCGGCGGGAGAATTGTCGGCCGAAGAATCCGCCGCGCTGGAGTTCCTCCGCAAGCCTGCCCCTGCCGGCGAGACACAAGGAGAGGCAGGGGAAACCGAAGGAGTGGAGGAGTAGAAAGGCAGTGGCTAGCCACGTACCATGCGGTACGTGGCCAGTGGATGTGGATAGCGGAGAACTGCAACCCAGCCGGTAGCGCGGGCCGAGAAATTTCGCGAGAAAGCAGAGGGCATCCGAGGAGACTCGGGCGCCCTCTTTGTTTTTACGGGCGAGCCGCGGTACGGTGCGGCGCAAGAGATTGGAAATTTGAAATTAGAAATTTGAAATGAAGAGCAAGGCGAACCCCCGCCACGTACCATGCGGTACGTGGCCAGTGGCCAGTGGATAGTGAATAGTGGATAGCCGGGACACCGCAGAGAAGCGTGACCCGGAAAATTTGAGGAGAAAGTGAGACCCTTCGGCTGCGCTCCCTTCGGCTCCGCTCAGGGCACGCAGGGTCTTCGAGGGCGCCCCTTCCCGAATTATCGGGACTCGGGGCGGCCTTTTTGTTTTGAGGAGCACATGCTGATAGAAGGAGTTTCAGAGGGGGCTGGGGAGGAGTATTGTAAGTCGGGACAGGCGGGAGAGGTGGGGGCAGGTGGAGAGGAGGAGATTCTGGTGAGGGAGGCCGGCGGAGAAGCCCCTCGATTTGGCTCGGGACAAGCGGCGAAGGTCAGGCCCGCAAGCACGCATCTGGAAACGCGTGAGGCGCAACTGTGGCGGGTGTCGTTGTGGTTCCTGGTATTGCTGGCCGTGGGGCTGGGGGCGCTGGCGTGGGAAGTGTTGGTGAGAGGCCCCTCGGCTCCGCTCGGGACAAGTCAGTGGCCAGTGCCCGGCGGGAAAGGCGTGGCGGCGGGAGTGGTGGTGGTGGCGGCGCTGTTTGCGGTGTACGTCTGGCAGAAAAAGCGCGAACTGGCGGAGTTGCGCGGATTTGTCCGGGGAATGCAGGCGCGAGCAGAAGCGCCCGCCACGTTGGAACAGGTGGAGCAACTCGCGGAGATCCTGCGGAAGTCGCAGGAAGGCTACCGCGACCTGATCGACAGCTTTCAGGATTCGGTCTTCGCGCTGGGGCTGGATGGGACCATCCGCGCGGCGAACCGGGAATTTGCCGAACTCTTCGGCCGGCCCTTCAGCGAGCTGGTCGGGCGGCGCATCAGCGAATTTGTGGACGAGCCGCGGTTGGATGGTCCGGGTGCCGCCCATTCGGCAGGCTCAGGGCCTTCGGCGTCAACCCTGGCGAAATTCAGCGAGCGGCGGCACTGGACCGGCGTGGTGCGCGTGCAGTTCAAGGAGAAGCCGGAGCCGCGATACTTCGAATGCGTGCTGCACGCGATCGTGAAAGGTGGCGAAGTGGTGGGCGCGGCGGGGCTGGCGCGCGACGTTACGCAGCAGCGCGAAAGCGAAGCGCGGTTCACCGAACTATTCGAGACCCTCCAGGAGGGCGTCTACTTCACCACCCCCGACGGCAAACTGCTCGACACGAACCCGGCCCTGGTGAAGATGCTGGGCTACGCCAGCAAAGAGGAATTGCTGGCGACGAATGTGACCGACCTGTATGCGGACTCGCGGGAACGAGAGCAGGTGATCGGCGAGTTGGAGGAGAAAGCGCGGGTGGGCTCGCGGGAGATTGTGCTGAAGCGCAAGGACGGGCGGCTGGTGCGGTGCCTGGATACGTCGGTGGCGATCCGGGGGGCGTCGGGGCGAGTGGAGCGCTACCAGGGCACCCTGGTGGACGTCACCGAAAAACGCGAGATGGAGGAACGCCTGCAACGCGAGCAGGAGTTTGCCCGGCGCTTGGTGGAAAGTTTTCCCGACCTGATCGTGGTGCTGGACCGCGAAGGGAAGTACACCTACGTGAGTCCCCGCAGCGAGGAGGTGCTGGGCTACAAGCCCGAGGAGTTGCTGGGGCGGACGCTCGGCGAGCGCAGCGAGCCGGAAGACGTCCGCGCCATGCACCAGTTGTTCGGCGAGTTGGTCACCGCGCCCAGCCGCGAGGGTACGGGCGGCGGAATCCATCCCGAGTCCGCCCTGGCGGACCGCGCGACGCCGCCCGCCAGCGGCTTTACCCCGCCCGCACACAACGTGCACAGCCTGGAGTACCGCACCCGGCGCAAGGATGGCAACTGGCGGGTCTTTCGCGCCACCGCCAGTCCCCTCTGGGATGCCCAGGGTCAGGTCATCGGCGTGATCGCGTCAGCTCGCGATGTCACCGAGGTCAAGCGTCTGGAAGAGCAGGTCATCCAGTCGGAGAAACTGGCGGCCATGGGCCAGATGATCGCCGGCGTCACCCACGAGTTGAACAATCCCTTGACGGCAATTTTGGGGATTGCGGAGTTGGTCAAAGAGGAAGTTGCCAAGGAAGCAAGCGGACCTGCCCCGCCTCCGCTCGCCAGCGACCGGCCCGCCGGGACTGGCCAGCCGGTCGAGAAGATCCGCAAGCAAATGGATCTGCTGCATCAGCAGGCCCGGCGCGCCTCGGAGATCGTCCAGAACTTGCTGGCCTATGCCCGGCCGAAAACGGGCAAGAAGGCGCAGGCGGAACTGGGGGAATTGGTGCGGCGCGCCCTGGCCCTGCACGACTACGCGCTGCGCGTCAACAACATCCGCGTGCACTTTGAGCCCCTCAGCGGACTGCTGGTGGAGGGAGACCCCAACCAGTTCATGCAAGTGTTTTTGAACCTGCTGATGAACGCCGAGCAGGCTATTACCGAACAGCGAACTAAGCCCGCTGACCCCTCCGCACCGCCTGCCGCAAATATCCGCGTGCGCATGGGGGAACGCGACGAGCATTACTGGGTGGAGTTTGAGGATGATGGACCGGGGATTGCTGCTGAGACGCTGCCGAAAATCTTTGATCCGTTCTTTACGACGAAGCGCCCGGGGCGCGGAACGGGCTTGGGCTTGAGTATCTGTCTGGCGATTGTGAAGGAACATGGAGGGAGGATCGAGGTGGAGTCTCCGCCGCTGGCCCCTCGGCTCCGCTCGGGACAGGCCCACGACACAAAAGGCGGCACGCTGTTCCGTGTGGTCCTGCCTCGCAGCAAACGCGTGCACGTGCCCAGGCCTGAGGGACGCGGCGAAGCGAACACCGGCAGGCGGGCCCCGTACCGGACGGTAGCGGGGCGGGCAGGCGGAGCAGGACGCCAGTTGGCAGGAAAGAAGATCCTGGTGGTGGATGACGAGGAAAGCATCCGCGAGCTGGTCAGAGAGGGCTTGCTGCGCCACGCCGGTGACACCGTGCGCGTGGACTGCGTGGCCAGCGCCGAGGAAGCCTTGGAATGCCTGCGCCCCGCACCGTCCGGTACGGGCGACGCCTACGACCTGGTTCTCTGCGATTTGAAGATGCCGGGGATTGGCGGGCATCGGCTGTTTGAGGCGTTGAGATCAGTCTGCGGGGCCGGGAAGACGCCGGCATTCGTGTTTATGACCGGCGACGTGGCCGATCCGGCGACGCAAGAGTTTCTCCGCTCCCTTCCGGATGGAACGCAACTGCGCACCGCAGGCGTGGATCCGGGCCCCGTACCGGACGGTAGCGGGGCGGGGCGCGTTCTGCTGAAGCCGTTCCGCATCGCGGATCTGGTGGCTGCGCTGGGCAGCGCGCTCGAAGCGGAGGAAGGAGTCAGGGCCGAGAAGTGAGGAGCCCCTGGGTCTGCCACGGCGGACCCACCACGAGGGGTTCTGGATGAGAAGGCGTTCGCCGTTGGAGACTAATCGTAGATTGAGGCCCAGGAGCAACTCCTCCGCAGGAAGGCGGCGTCATCCTTCGGCTTCACTCAGGACTAGAGCCGCCACACTCCATAGCGCGCTGATGCGGGCCCCGTGCCGGACGGTAGCGGGGCAGGGCAGGCTCGCCGGAAAGCCGACAGGTAAGCTCAGGTCGGCCCCGGCAGATTTGCTTATTTCTTCTTGCCCGCGGATTTCGGGGTCGCCGGGACGTCCACACCAAAATCCCAGACGAAGAGACCCATGCCTTGCTCGGGCAGGATTTCGGCGATGGCGTATTCGCCGGGCTCGAGCGACTGGCCCAGGGTGACGCGATAAACGCGCCGGGCCAGCCGCCAGGTCTGGATGGACACGGCGTTGCGCAGCTGGCTCTGCTGCCCGGCGATGTCGGTGAAGATGGTCTCGATTTCGCGGTGGTTGCCGGTCACTTTCGCACGGATGAGCTCGAGCTCAGGTTCGCGGTCGTCGGCGACGCGCAGGAAGAATTCCGGCTGCGCAGTGGTCAGGCGCAACACGGCGGCCTTGCCGGCGATTTGGACTTTGTGCTTGGTGGGAATGATGGGAATGGGGACGAGGACTTGGGTGAGCAGGCGCCCTTTGTCCAGCTTGATGTCGCTGCCCAGCTGGCTGAGCGGGAGGAGAATGTCGCCGTTGAGCACCCAGAAACCCTCGGCGTCGGGGAGGAATTTGCCCGGGGCGTACTCGACGCTGGCGTCCACGTCAATCGCTTCGGCGCGCGCGGCGGCCTCCGAGGCGCGGAGCTTTTCGACTGCCTCTTCATGCCGAGTGACCTCTTCGGCCTCGGCTCGGCGGGTGGCCTCCCAGTCCACCAGGTCGGCGGGCAGTTCCTCCCACGCCGAACGCTCCAGGCTGTAGAAGCGCACGCGGTCGCCCTTCTGTTCGTAGCTGCGCACCAGGTGGAAGGTGCCGTCTTTCAGGATGAGCTTCTTGCCACGCGGTAAAGGCGCCGGGCCCTTCTGCGGTTCTTGCGGCTCGCGTTTTTCCTGCGTGGCCGAAGGCCCGGGCGGCCCCGAGCGGAGCCGAGAGGCACCGCCCGGCTTCGTTTGGCCTGCCACGACAGACAGGTCCCCAACGGCGGCCGTGAGTGCCACCACAGACAGCCCGGCCAACAGCAGCCGCAGTTGTAATGACGCTGGTCTCAATCTTGCCCCCGTCTGTGCTCCCTGCTGAATAGATGCCGCCAGGGAGGAGGAAGTTTGGCCCGCCCCGATACCATCAGGTCCCGAAGGCTCGGGATTGGCGGGCCCGCCACAAGCACGCAAACTCTCTCTCTTCGCGTGAAGCATATCCCCGCGGGCGTGCCCCGGCAACCTGCCCGCGCCCCGCTGGCCGCAGTCGAGGGAAGCGGAGCCGAGGGGAGCCTGTCGCAGGGGCCACGGTTCCGTTCGCGGGACATGGTGGAGATGTGGTAGATTGCGGCTTCCGCTTTGAGTCCAAACAGGGGGAGGAATCGTATGCGAGCGGGGCAAGTCTGGCGCTGGTCGTTCGTGCTGGGGCTTCTATTTCTCGCGACCACGGTCTCGGCACAGTCTTTTGACATCGTGCCGATGGCGGACGGGGTGTATGCCGCGATCGGGCGGGCCGGGGTGGCATCCAACGGCGCGTTTATCGTGACCGACGACGAAGTGGTCGTGGTGGATACGCACTTCCGCCCGAGTTGGGCGAAGGATTTGATCGCCGAGATCCGCAAGGTAACTGACAAGCCGGTGCGGTTCGTCATCAACACGCACTGGCACAACGACCACGTACAGGGGAACCAGGCCTATGCCGACGTGTTCGGGCGAAACGTGGAATATCTGGCGCAGCATATGACGCGGGACGACATCATCAATAAAGCCATTCCCAGCATTCAGAACTCACTGACGAATATCCCGCAGCAAATTGAGAACGTGCAGAAGGCGATGGCGGAGGGCAAGGACCTTCAGGGGAATGCCCTGACGGATCAGAGCCGGGCGCAGTTGCAGTCCCGAATCGAAAGCCAGAAGAGCTACCTTGGAGAGTTGAGGCAACTTCAGATTACCCTGCCGACGATCACCTTTGAGAGGAGTCTAATCCTGCACCGGAAGGGAAGAACCATTCACGTCTATTACTTCGGCAAGGGCCATACGCGCGGGGATGTGGTGGTCTACCTGCCGAAAGAGAGGGTGATCGTCACCGGCGACTTGCTGACGAACGGCATTCCCTTTATGCGCGACGCGTACCCGGTGGAGTGGGTGGGGGGGCTCGAGGCGATCGAGCGGCTGGATTGGGACACCGCAGCGCCGGGCCACGGCGGGGTGCAGAAGGGGAAGGATCAGATCCGATATCTGATCGCCTATATGAAGGACCTGGTCGTGGCGGTGAAAGACGCGATTGCCAAAGGGATGAGCTTGGAGGACGCCAAGAAGTCCATCGACCTGAGCAAGCACGCCGCAAATCTGCCGAACTTCCAGCAGTCCAATGCAAGCGCCATCGAACGAACCTGGGCGGAGTTGACCGGAAAGATTCCGGATTAGCGCCGACCTACGTCTGCGTGGAGTTGGAGGAAACAAAAAAGGCGTCCCGACGAGTCGGGACGCCTTTCTTGTGGTACCCCGTAAAGATCGAAATCAATGCTGGCAGCGCGGATAGAGAACCGTGAGGATCATCAAGTCGGAGTTAGTGAACAGCCACTGCTCCGCCTTCTCGCCAGCAGCCTCTGCGGCACGCGCCAAAATTCCCAGATGTTTGCTGCGCGCAAGGCTTCGCAGATGTTCCAAGCAAATACCCGTCAGGCGCGAGACTTCCTCTTCGGTGAACAGCTTCTGACTTGAACGG
>Ga0315268_10005919_pt1 | contig 13060 bp, 15 predicted proteins | sample C1_top_MG_FD_204535 | JGI IMG/M metagenome (GOLD analysis project Ga0315268, IMG submission 204535) | Sediment microbial communities from Yellowstone Lake, YNP, Wyoming, USA - C1_top | ecosystem: Environmental > Aquatic > Freshwater > Lake > Sediment | place: USA: Wyoming | collected 2017-08-01 | reverse complement strand
GATTGACCGGGTTAGTTTTCCAAGAAATCTCGATACCTGCAGTCAAGGCAGATTATGAGGACGCCAACGGAGGATAGTGATGAACGAACACGACAAACCCGGTGACAGCTTGGGAACTAGCCGCCGAGGTTTTTTCGGTGCTGCCCTGGGCACAACGGCCGCGATGGTGGCTACGGCTGCCGCAGCGGTTGCAGGAGTTGGGTCGGCGCAGGCGCAGCCCGCTCCCGCTCCAACTGATGGCAACGATGCGTTTGGCGACCTGCCGACATCCCTGACGCCTGCCGGGACCGACTATGAGTTAGGGCAGGATCGTTCGGTGTATGCCTACACCGCCAAGGACGGCGATCTGGCCAAGACCGGATTTGCCGGCAAGCGCTGGGGCATGCTGATCGACCTGCGCAAATGCATCGGCTGTCAGTCCTGCACGACGGCCTGCAAATTCGAAAACAACATTCCTGTCGGCGTGTTCCGTACCTGGGTACCCGATGTGGAGTTGGGCACCTTCCCGGACACCAAGCGCGCTTTCCTGCCACGCTTGTGTAACCACTGCGAGCGGCCCTCGTGCATCGAGGTCTGTCCTGCGGGTGCGACGTGGCAACGCCAGGACGGTATCGTCGCGATCGACAGCGACCTGTGCTGGGGCTGCGGCGCCTGTGTCAACGCCTGCCCCTATGACGCGCGCTTCATCAACCCCATCACCGAGACTGCCGACAAATGCACCTTCTGCGCGCAGCGCGTCGACCAGGGTTTGCTGCCGGCTTGCGTCGAAACCTGCGTGGGTGGCGCACGCCAGTTCGGTGATCTCGACAATCCGAACGATCCCGTGAGCAAACAGATCCTGAGTGGCGTCGTCCAGCAGCTCAAGCCTGACACAGGCAATGAGCCGAGAGTGTTTTACATCGGCCTGACGACGGAACTGCAGAACAACCTGCCCGGCAATCCGACCCTCTGGTCCGTGGAGCAAAAAGACATGGGCCGCGACAAGGGCGACTGGGATATCGATACGAGTAAGGAGGCCAGCCATGTCTAATCCCCTGACCACGCCGCAACAGGTTTTGCCTTTGCGGCATCTCACCGAGTTGTTCAACATTGGGCATGACAGACCCTTCTCGATCCTGTTTGCGAACTACTCCTGGGCACTAGGCGTCGCCGGCGGGCTGGCGCTGCTGTGGGCGATCAACGCCTGGCGCGGGAAATTCGACACCGTCGAACACCGCTTCACCCTACCGCTGATTGCCGCCTTGATCGTGGGTGGCTTCGTCAACGTGCTCGCCGAGGTGGAACAGCCGGGGCATCTGATCTACGGCTACTACCTCGGTTGGTACAACTGGGATACGGCGATCATCAAGTACGGCATCATCCTGCTGCCAATCTTCTTGCTGCTAGCGTGGTGGCTGAGCTTCCAGTCCATCCCGAGGCAGCGCCTGGGCGACGAGATCGTTCGCCTGCCTGGAACGTGGCGCAAGCTGGCCGATTTTTTAAGCTTCGGAAGTCGCCATTACAGCTTGTTCGACAACCGGACTCGGACGCGGATCGTGTTGGCTGCGATGGTGTTCCTGGGCTTGTTCGCCCCGATGTATTCGGCGGTGTTCCTGATGAACGAACATGGCATTCCGGTGTGGAACTCGCCTGCTGAGGCCATGATCTTTCTGGCCAGTTCCATCGGCGTGGCAGCCTTGCTGGAACTCGTCATCGTGCCTGCGCTAGCCTGGATGGTGACGGCTCGTTGGGCCGCCGCGCCGCAGAACAACCGCTGGACGGCGGTGATCGCCCTGGCCGTCTGTGCCGTGGTCTGGTACGGCTGGATGTGGTGGATCGGCCGCTTCGGCACCATCGAGGAAGAGCGTGCCGCCAACTTGTTCATGGGTCCGTACGCTAGGGAAATTTTCTGGAACTGGACTGCTATCGGGCTGCTCGCACCCATCCTGCTACTGATTACGCCGATCGGCCGCAGTCCTGTGGCCCAGGCACTGGCCTGCCTCGGCGCCGTGTGGGGCAGCTATGCGACCCGCATCGGCATCCTCCTCGGCGGTGAAGCCATCAACCGTAGCGGCGCGGGCTACCTGACCTTCCACGCGAATTTCGAGGAGTTCTGGTACAGCGGCGTGAGTGCCTTGTTAGCGCTGGGCATCCTGGCCGCTCTGCTGGCCGCGATGCCAAGCGATGCTCAATCTCCCCCATTCTCACTTCCCAACAAAGGTTAATGCCATGGACATCTCACGTCGAGGCTTTCTGACCCTGAGCGCCGTTGCTGGTTTGGGCGCGGGCACGCTCGGTTTTTCCAAGCGGCTCGTCGATCTGGTGCCCTTCACCAACAGGGGACGCAAGTCGCTGCACCCGATCTACGGCAACGCCAACACCCCAGAATGGTTGCGCGATCCGAAAACCAGCGCACTCACGGCCAATCCGCAATGGACCTTGCACCATACGGTGGACCTGCAGTGCCACAGCGAATGCGGCTTGCGCGTCAAAATCGACCGCAAGACCGGACGCATTCAGCGCATCATCGGCAACCCCTATCACCCCAACACGCTGAGCGAGTACACATCCTGTTCCACGCCGCTGATCGACACCGCGCGGCACCCGGGCACGGTCTGTGCGCGGGGCAACACCGGCATCCAGTCCGCCTACGACCCTTACCGAGTGATGGTGCCGCTCAAGCGCGTGGGTCCACGCGGCAGCGGCCAATGGAAACCGATCAGTTGGGAGACGCTGATCACGGAAGTCACAGAAGGCGGCAAGATCTTCGCCGACACTGGGGATTCCATGAGCAAAGACCTCGATGTGCTTGGTTTTCGCGGCCTCTATGCCAAGCGCAATGAATTGATGGATGCCAATGCACCGGAACTCGGGAAACGCACTAACGGCTTCGTCGTTCAGGGCGGACGCCTGGTCGGCACGCGCATGACTTTCGTCGAACGTTTCGTACATGCCTTCGGCAGCATCAATGTGTTCGATCACGTTAACGTGTGCGAACTTAGCCACCACATCGGCCACCAGCATGTTTTCTCCGGCATCAACATGACCCAACCGGACGTGCGCGAGGCCAAGTTCATCATTTATTGGGGTACCCAACCCGGGGACGCCAATTTCCCGATGCAGATTCAGGGTAAGTTCGCTGCCGAAGCACGCGCCAAGGCCAATGGACTGAAATATGTCGTGGTCGATCCCAAACTCGGCCGTGGCGGCGTGGTCGGCGACCGCGCAAGCTGGCTGCCGGTCAAGCCGGGTACCGACGGGGCGCTGGCGCTGGCCATGATCCGCTGGATCATCGACAACAACCGCTACAATGCGGTCTATCTTTCTTATCCCACGCAAGCTGCCGCCGAAGCGGCCGGGGAACTCTCGCACACCGACGCCAGTCATTTAGTCATCGTCGATCCCAAGCATCCGCAGGCGCGCCACTTCCTGCCTGCGGAAATCGCCGGGCTGGGTAAACCCATGGCCACGGGTGAGGATGACCGCATGGTCATCGACGCGGCCAGCGGTAAACCCTCACAGGCCGGCGCGGTGAAGGCGGCCCAGATCGATTTCGCGGGGACGGTCAACGGGGTGGCCGTGAAGTCGTCTTTTCGCCTGCTGCGCGAGGCGGCCGAGGAACACAGCATCGAGCAGTACGCGGCCATCTGCGGCATCGAGCCGCAGCGCATCGTGGAGGTGGCGCGTGAGTTCACCAGCCACGGCCGCCAAGCCGTCAGCACCATGTACCGTGGGGTCGTCAAGCATCCCAATGGCTACTACAACGGCGTCGCGGTGCTGCTCCTCAATCTTTTGATAGGCAACATGAACTGGACCGGCGGACTGACCGCCGGTGGTGGCGGCTATAACGTCAAAAACGGTCTCTACGACATCGAGAGCGTCCCCGAGGCCGAAGGTCTAGCCAAGGGCGTAATCATCAATCGAGAAAAATTTCACTACGAGGACACCAGCGAATACAAGGCCAAGGTGGCTTCCGGTCAGAATCCCTACCCGGCCAAGCGGCCATGGTTCCCCTTGAGTTCCAACATGTTTACCGAAACCCTGCCTTCGGCGATTCAGCGTTATCCGTATGGGGTGGACATTCTGATGTGGCACAAGGCTACCCCGCTCTACAGCGTGCCCAGTCAGGGGAATCCGGAATTCATCGAGGCGGTGAAAAGCCCGAAGAACATCCCGCTCATCATCGCCTCGGATATCGTGGTGGGCGATTCCAGCATGTATGCAGACTACATCATTCCGGACGTCAGCTACCTGGAAAGCTATGATCATGTGGACACCTTCCCGACGACGCTGACCAAGGGCACCGGGATACGCTGGCCGGCGGTTAGCCTGACACCCACGACTGCCGATGGCCGCCACTTCTGCATGGAGGAGTTCCTGATCGACGTGGCCAAGCGCATCAAGATGCCGGGCTATGGCGAGAAGGGAATTCCCGATGCCACGGGCAAGTTCTGGCCATTGAACAGGCGCGAGGATTTTTATCTCAAGGCGACCGCCAATCTGGCTAACGCCAAGGGTGTTGGCAATGACGAGGTAGCCAAGGCGACACCCGCGGAAATCGTGATTGCCGATCTTATGCCGTATCAACGGGAATTTGCCAACTCGCTAAAGCCCGAAGAGTGGCCCGCGGTGCTCGGCTGCCTGGTTCGCGGCGGGCGCTTCCAGCCGGTATCGGGCGCGCGCAAAGGCGACAAGCTGGCATACCAATACACCAAGCGCCTGCATTTTTATGCCGAGAAAGTCGGCACGACCCGCAACAGCATGAACGGCGAGTTTTTCCACGGCACGACACGCTGGGTGGAGCCGACCACCGCCTCGGGCAAACTGCTCGACAAGTTGGACGACCCCAAGGACTGGCCGCTGACCATTATCACCATGAAGGGCGCGTTGCAGTCGCATTCGCGGCTAGTGTCGAATTACACCTTGCGAGAAATCAATCCGGGCAACGGGGTGCAGATGGCTGCCGAGGACGCCAGGCGGCTGGGTATTGCCAATGGCGACTGGATCTGGGTCGTCACGCCTGAGGGCAAACGCCGTGGCCGCGCCATGGTTCTGGAAGGCATTCGGCCCGGGGTGATCTTGTTCGAAGTCGGTTATGGCCACTGGGGCTACGGTGCGAGCAACTATCAGGTCGGCGGCAAACGCGTGGTAGGCGACGCGGTGCGCCGAGCCGGCATCCAGCTCAACCCGATTATGCGCCGCGACCCAGACGTGTGGCAGATGTCGCTGATGGACCTCACCGGTGGTAGCGTGGTGTTTTACAATACGCGCGCCCGCCTCGAAAAGGATGTGGCCCATGTCTGACCAGGAATTGGCAAGGCTCGCCGAGGCAGGCTCGCGGCTGCTTTTGCAACCGCCCGACGCGCGTATGTTGGCCGCGCTGGCTCCCTTGACCCACGCGCCCCTGGATCTACGGCAGGCTCAACAGGATTTCTACGATTTCCTGTGCACCCTCCAGTCAGGCTGCTTTCTGCCGCCCTACGCGCATGTCCTCACCCAGGCGGAGGAAACCGAAGAGTTCTGGCATTTCCCCCCCGCCCGTTACGACGGGGGCGACGCCCTGCTCCCATGGTATGACGCAGCCGGCTTCAATCCCCTGGAACTTCAGGCCGCTCCGATGCTGACCACATCCAACCGACCGCTCGATCACGTCGGCGTACTGTTGGCTTTCCTGGCGCTGTTGCTCGATGCGTCGAAAGACAGCGAGGTTGATCGGCAGGTGCTCGCTGATTTCATCACCGAGCACATCCAGCCCTGGGCCGACGTGTTCGCGCACCTGCTGACCCAAGCCGGGAGCGCCTATATCAGCCTCGTCGGCGAAGCCCTTGGGGATTTTTTCGCCGCCTTGCGCACGACCCATCCACCACACGCCATCGCTGAGAACAGAAACGGCAAGCCCCGGTTGATTCCGATTCGACCGGCCATGTCGATGCCGGTTGCGAATTCCCCAGCGGGGGCGGTCGAGCATTATCCAGGTGTTGGTCTGCGGTGATCATCCGGTTGTATGATCGGCTGTCCTGATTTTCGGCGGCCGGCCACGTGGTCACCTCCTGGACCGAGCAAACAGGGACAGCCATGTCGAGATCACCCGGTACGATGCAGACGATGTCGGCACTGGAAATGGAACTCAGCGAGACCGCACAGGCGCTGATCCATTCGCGCCAGAACATTTCACCCAGGCGGCTGACAGAGCCCGGTCCTTCGCCGACGCAACTCGCGCAATTGTTCGATGCGGCCGCCGCCGCACCGGATCATGGTCTGCTGCGGCCTTGGCGTTTCGTCATCATCCCGCAAGACCAGCGCGCGCACCTGGCCGAGGTGTTTGCGCTGGCGCTGGTCGACCGCGATCCGGATGCGACGCCGGAACAGATCGAACAGGCGCGGGAGAAAGCCCACCGCGCGCCGTTCCTGCTCTTGGCGGTAGCGCAACTGGGGCCGGTCGAGCCCGACATCCCGGCGCTGGAACGCATGGTGTCGCTGGGCTGCGCGATCCAGAACATGCTGTTATCGGCGCACGCCATGGGCTTCGGCGCCGGACTCACCAGCGGGCAGGCGATGCGCTCGGCGCGCATGCGCACCCTGTTCGCCCTGAGCGAGGGCGAACAACCCGCGTGCTTCGTCAATATCGGCACGGTCAGCAAACACAAGCCGCAACGCTCCCGCCCGGGAGCGTCTGAGTTTGTTTCGACGCTATGAACATGCGCACCGGGGACCACGGGCTCGTCGATCAGTTTGGCCGCCGTATCGAATACTTGCGGCTCTCGGTCACCGACCGCTGCGATCTGAGATGCGCTTATTGCATGCCGGCGGACTTCGATGATTACCAGGATCCCGCGGACTGGCTTTCTTTCGAGGAGATCCGCAGAGTCCTGTCGGTGCTGGCCAGGCGCGGCCTGAGCCGGGTGCGAATCACCGGCGGAGAGCCGCTCCTGCGTAACCGGATCGCCCAGCTGGCTGCGAGCATCAAGAGGATCGAAGGCATCATGGATCTTTCCCTGAGCACCAATGGCACCCAGTTGGGCAAACACGCTGTAGCCTTGCGCCAGGCCGGGGTCGATCGGATCAATGTCAGCCTGGATACCCTGAAGCCCGAGCGCTTTGCACAGATCACCCGTCGGGACGCCCTGCAACAGGTGTTTTCCGGACTGGATGCCGCCAGCGCCGCAGGCTTTGCGTCGATCAAGATCAACATGGTCTGGATGCCGGGGACCAATGATGACGAGATCGAGGACATGATCGGTTATTGCCGGGATCGCGGCTATATCCTGCGGCTCATCGAAAACATGCCGATGGGCGACTCCGGGCGCAAGACCGGTCACACCAGCCTCCAGCCATTGATCGCCGGAATCCGGAAACGCTACGGGCTGATCGACGGGGTGATCCCCGGCGGCGGGCCGGCCAGGTACCTGGTCAGCCCGGACCAGACGTTCAGCATCGGTTTCATTACCCCGCTGTCGCAGCACTTTTGTGCGACCTGCAATCGCGTCCGGATGACGGTCGATGGCACGCTGCATCTCTGCCTCGGCCAGGAGGATCGTCTTGAATTGCGGCCTCTGCTGCGAGGCGGCGCCAGTGACGGCGATATCGGGGCGGCGATCATGACGGCAATCCAGCGCAAGCCGGAGCGTCACGAATTCCTGGAGGCGCCGCAAAAACTGCTGCGCTTCATGTCGATGACCGGCGGCTAGCCCGGCGACATCCGGCTCACACGGTACCCATTGTTTCGCAAGACGGCTGGCACGGCATTGATCTGCGTTAGGCAAGCGCGCGAGCCATCGACCATTCCAGCGATCCGGAATATCCTACTTGACGTATATACGTCTATGAGAATATATTGACGGCATGGATACTCAACCGCTATTCGATGCACTGGTCGATTCGACCCGCCGCCGCATCCTCGCCTTGCTGGCCGATCAGGGCGAGTTGTGCGTTTGCGAGTTCACCGCCGCGCTCGACGAGAGTCAGCCGAAGATATCGCGCCATCTCGGCGTGCTGAAGGATGCCGGACTGGTGACCCCGCGCCGCGAAGGCACCTGGATGCACTACCGCCTGGCCGGCTCGCTGCCACGCTGGGCTGCCACCCTGCTGGAAACCCTGCCTGACGGCGCCGTCCCCGAACTCAAGGCCGACCTCAAGCGCCTGAAATCCATGGCTGGCCGCCCCGAGCGCTGCACCGCCTGACCCGACTGACTAAAGGAACACCATGAGCACGCTGACCGACACCGTCCCACACGCCCCGCGCCGCGCCCCGTGGGGCTGGTTGGCGCCGGGCATTGTCGCCCGGGTGCTGGCCTTCATGATGAGCGTGATCGCGCTTTCCGCCTCCGAGATGATCATCCTGCGCAAGGTGTTGAAGCCCCAACTGATCGCCGCCTTCGCCGGCGTGGTATCGGTCGGCATCCTGATCGTCGGTTACCTCTTCAACGCTGTCCTGTAAGGAGTCTGCTCATGTCTGATTCGCCCCTGCATCCCTCGATCGTGGCGATGGTTTCGCTCGCCGCCAACATCGCCGCCAACCATCCCAAGAAAGGCCTGTGCCAGCTCGAGCGCCTGCGCGGCTACGGCATTTCCGAGGAGCAGATCGACATGGTGGTGGATATCGCCCGCCACCTCCGCGACGAGGCCGGCCAGATGCTCGATGCCGAGTTCGCTATCGAGGCGAAGCAGGCAGCCAGCACGCCCGTCGTCCCGCCGGTTCCGGCTTCCGCCGCCTGCTGCACGCCGACCGCCAAGGGCAATTCCTGCTGCTGATTTTTAATGGAGACTGCAATGAAGACCATCAAGGTGCTCGGCACCGGTTGCGCCAACTGCCAGAACACGCTCAAGCTGATCGAGAGCGTGGCCCAGGCCAAGGGCGTCGAAGTAGTGCTCGAAAAGATCGAGGACCTGAAACAGATCATGAGCTACGGCGTGATGTCCACGCCGGGCGTGGTGATCGACGGCAAGGTGGTGCACGCCGGCGGCGTACCCGCGCGCGCCAAGGTCGAGAGCTGGCTGTGAACTGGGGCGGGAGCGTGCCGTGAAATGCTGTCGGGATATAATCCCGACGGGAATATCCCCACCATACGAAAGGTATTGATCATGAAACTGACGCACATCGCACTCGTGGCCTTCCTCGGCACGGCCGTCGCCGCACCGGTCTTCGCGCAAGCCGGCCCAGGCGGCGGTACGGGCATGGGCCCCGGCACCGGCATGGGCGCGGGGATGGGTAGAAGCGGCGGCAAGGCCATGCGCTACACCTTCAACAAGGACAACACCCCCGGCTGGAGCCTGATGAGCGCCGAGGAGCGCACCGCCTACCACGACAAGATGCTCGCCGCCAAGAGCTACGACGAGTGCAAGGCCCTCCAGGACGAGCAGCACCAGGCCATGGCGGCGCGCGCCAAGGAAAAGGGCAAGACCCTGCGGGGGCCGCGCCGGAACGGATGCGACAACATGAAGGCGCGCGGCTTCTTCAAGTAATATTCCTCCCGGCGCGATCGGCGCCGACCTCCCCGGCCGCTTTCTCTCCATCCACTTTCCTCCCGGCCGGGTTTTTTTTCGACGACCCTGCGATGAATTCTTCCGACGAACCCCACGAGCATTCCCACGGCCCGGCCGCATTCGACCGCGCCTTCGCCGTCGGCATCGCTCTCAATATCGGCTTCGTCGCGATCGAAGCCTTCTATGGCTGGCGGGCGACCTCCCTCGCGCTGCTGGCCGATGCCGGCCACAATCTCTCCGACGTGGCCGGCCTGGCGCTGGCCTGGGTAGCCGCCTTGGCCGGACGGTTGCCCCCCGACCAGCGCCATACCTACGGCTGGCAGCGGGCCTCCATCCTGGCCGCCTTCGCCAACGCCATCCTGCTGCTGGTGGCCATGGGTTCGCTAATCTGGGAAGCGGCCCATCGCCTGCAATCTGCAACACCCATCGATGGCGTCACCGTCATGGTCGTGGCGGCCGTCGGCGTCGTGGTCAATGGCGCCACGGCGGCGCTGTTCATGGCCGGGGGCGCCACCGACATGAACATTCGCGGCGCCTTCCTGCACATGGCCGCCGACGCCCTGGTGTCGCTCGGCGTGGTGGCGGCCGGCGCGCTGTACCTTTGGGCCGGCTGGCTCTGGCTCGATCCAATGGTGAGCATCGCTATCGCGCTCGTCATCATCGTCGGCACCTGGGGCCTGTTTAAGCAATCCCTGCTCCTGCTGTTCGACGGCGTGCCGGAGGGCGTCGATTTCGCCGCCATCGATGCCTGGCTGCGTAAGCAACCCGGCGTCTGCGAGGTGCACGATCTTCACATCTGGGCCATGAGCACCACCGAGATCGCGCTCACCGCGCATCTGGTGATGCCGGACGGGCATCCGGGCGACGCCTTCTTCGCGGATTTGGCCGAGTCACTGCACCAGCGCTTCGAGATCTCCCACCCCACGCTCCAGGTCGACATTTCCGGCTGCGATCAGGGCTGTGTCGCTCCCAAACCGGTCTGAGCCTTGATGAGCGCCTGCCGGATGCCGCCTCCCGATGCGCCGCGCCTGAAGCTGGTCCTGGTGGGCAGCGGCGAACCGCTGCTGCGTCTGGAAAAGCGCCTCGACTGCGCGGCAGCGGGCCTGGGGCTGGCGCTGGAGTTCGCTGTGCGACGCGACCACGAAAGCTTCGGACTGGCCTACGGCGACACGCCGGCGCTCGTCCTGGACGGACGGCTGGTATTTTCCGGCCTGCCGCGCACTGAAACTCTGGAAACCTGGTTACGAAAAACCATGGTGGCGATGCCGGGTGCCACCGATGAGCAAGACCCGCCCTGGAACCCGCCGCCTGGGTCGGCAACGGCCGCCGCGGCGTCATCGCCTTCGCTGGAGAAAAAGCCATGAAAAAACTCGTCATTCACATCTTCCACGTCCACGAGAATGCCGCCATCGCCGGCGCCAAACTGGCCGAGCGCATCCGCCTGGTGGCGGGCGAGCGCGGCGTGGCCCTGGAAGTCTTCATCTTCGGCGCCGCCATCGCCGCGCTGTCCGACCCGGCCCAGACGGAGTATCGCGATGCGCTCGCGGCGCTGGCGAGGGCGGGCGTTCCGGTCAATGTCTGCCAACAGACGGTAGAGAACATGGGCCAAGCCGACGCCCTGCGCGCGCTGGGATTAGGGCTCGAATACGCGCGCGACGCCTTCATCCGCTTCGCCCTGGAAGGAGCGACGGTCATCAGCCTGTGATGCCGCCGCCATCGAATCAGCCATCCGCCGCTTCTCCGCCCTTACCTGCACTCCCCGACGCAACGATCATGAACACACCCGCAAACCCGCTCCCCGCGAGCTTCCCGCTCATCGTCAAGACCCTCGGCGGCGCGACGAGCGGCAAACCGTTTCAGCTCCAAGGATAAGCCGACATGAAACTATCTCTGAGCCGACGCACGGGCTTCATCCTCGCCGGCGCCGTGCTGATCGTGGCCTTTGCCTGGGTGGCGACGCGCAGTGGCCCATTCGCGCCGATCAAGGTCACCGTGACCCGGGTGGTCAAAGGCACGGTAGCACCCGCGCTGTTCGGCATCGGCACGGTCGAGGCGCGCCGCGCCTATCTGATCGGGCCGACCGCCGCGGGCCGGGTCGCTCGTGTGCTGGTCGATGTCGGCGACCCTGTGAAGGCTGGCCAGTTGCTGGCGGAAATGGATCCAGTGGATCTCGACAAGCGGCTGGCTTCCGCGGCAGCGGCGGCCGAGCGCGGCAACAGCGCCGTCGCCACGGCGCGGGCGCAGGCGGACGATGCGAAGAGCCGTCAAGCGCTTGCGGCGAGCGAGGCGGCGCGCTATGTCGATCTGGGCAAGAAGCACTTCGTCAGTCAGAGCGTGGTGGACGGCAAGCTGCAGCAAGCGCAGTCGGCCGATGACCAGCTCGCAGGGGCCGAATCGGCATTGACCAGCGCCCGGCAGGACCTGACGCGCCTGACGGCCGAGCGCGGGGCGGCGCGGCAGCAGCGCGACAATCTCCGCCTGCAATCACCGGTCGACGCGGTGGTGACCTCGCGCGACGCCGAGCCGGGCTCCACGGTGATCGCCGGGCAGTCGGTGCTGAAACTGGAGGATCCCGGCAGCCTGTGGGTCACGGTGCGGCTGGACCAGGGACGCTCCGCCGGCCTGCGCCTGGGTCTGCCCGCCGACATCGTCTTGCGCTCCAACCCCGGCAAGACGCTCTCGGGCAAGGTCGTGCGCATCGAGCCGGTGAGCGACAGCGTGACCGAGGAGCGCATCGCCGAGGTGGCATTCGACAAGTTACCGCCACTGCTGAGCAGCAATGAAATGGCCGACGTCACCGTGCGCCTGCCCAGCGTCGCCGCTGCCCTGATCGTGCCCAATGCCGCCTTGCGCAGCCGCGGCGCACAAGCCGGCGTGTGGCTCTACGCCAACGGCCGCTTGCATTTCACTCCAGTGAAAACCGGCGCGGCCGGCGCAGACGGCAAGACTCAGATCGTCCAGGGTCTCGCGGCCGGCGACGAGGTGGTGGTCTATAGCGAGCGCGACCTCCAGGACGGCAGCCGCATCCAGGTGGTGGATGCGCTGGTGAGTTCGCCGGCAAACGCCGCGCCATGATCAGCCTCGCCGGCCGCGACATCCTCCACTCCTGGGGCAAGTTCGTGTTGACCGGCCTGGGGCTGGGCCTCCTGATCGGCGTCACGCTGACCATGGCGGGCGTGTATCGCGGCATGGTGGACGACGCCGAGGTGCTGCTTAGCAACAGCGGCGCCGACCTGTGGGTGGTGCAGAAGGACACGCTCGGTCCCTACGCCGAATCGTCGAGCCTTCCCGACGACGTCTATCGCAGCATCCTGGGCATGCCCGGCGTGGCGCAGGCCGCCAACGTCACCTATCTCACCATGCAGGTGCGCCACGGCAACGACGACGTGCGCGCCATGGTGGTGGGCTTCGAGCCGGGCGAGCCTGGCCAGCCGGACTACCTGATCGCCGGGCGCTACCTCACCCGCAGCCATTACGAAGCGGTGGCCGACGTGGCGACCGGCTTTCGGCTGGGCGAGAAGATCCGCATCCGCCGCCACGACTTCACCGTGGTCGGCCTGACCCGGCGCATGGTGTCCTCCGGCGGCGACCCGATGGT
>Ga0315268_10005918_pt1 | contig 13061 bp, 15 predicted proteins | sample C1_top_MG_FD_204535 | JGI IMG/M metagenome (GOLD analysis project Ga0315268, IMG submission 204535) | Sediment microbial communities from Yellowstone Lake, YNP, Wyoming, USA - C1_top | ecosystem: Environmental > Aquatic > Freshwater > Lake > Sediment | place: USA: Wyoming | collected 2017-08-01 | reverse complement strand
AGAGAGAGTCGAGCACGGTGGGGGCCGCAGCGTGACAGTCCCCTTTTACTAGCTCAACCTACCCCAGCGTTTAGGCGCCCTCTGGGATTGGTTGCCAACCGCTGTGTTGCCGTGTTTCTCGCTCTCGACCATCTATAGCGAAAGCGTGTTCATAACTTTTGTGGAGCGGCGCATCCTAGAGTGTCCTTGCCGAAGTCGAAAAGTACTTGTCTCTGGCCGTCGAGCTCGACCTCGAAAACACCGCCCTTCGAAACGCTTCCGCACACCTCGGCCGTGATGTCCGATCTGGAGAACTCATCGATCACCATCTTCGTTCGTGCCTGCCTGCAAGTCACCACGAACCCACAGCCTTGGTAAGCCGTGAGCCATTGAAGGAGGTCGACGCCTTTCGGCTTCGGCATCTTCGAGACGTCCACGATGCCGCCCTTCCCGCTCGCTTCCAGAAGCATGCCCAACGTGCCGAGAGCACCTGAGTTGCTGATATCCTTCCCCGCCGTGAGGTAAGGGGCGATCTTGTTCATCGTTCGAAGCTGTCTCCGAACGACCTCTTTGCTCTTCTTCGATGTCGTGTCCCAAGAATAAGGGACTCCTTCGGTGAACTGGCCGTCAAGGTCCATCGCGAAGATGATTGGATCATTCTCGCCCGCGCCGCTGCTGAGGACCAACCTGGATCTATCCGTCTTCCCAAGGATGGCAACATCGACCGCGGCGTAGGTCGTGTCCGGATGAAGGTGCCCGCCCACCATCGGGACACCGAACTTGTCGCACGCGGCTCTCATGCCTTCGACAATCTTCGCCCTGACCTCCTCGTGGGAACATGAGAGGACATTCACCATCGCTATCGACTTGCCACCCATCGCGGCGATGTCGTTGACGTTCACGAGCACCGCGGAATAGCCTGCCCAGAAGGGGTTCCTGTTCACAAGATCCTGAAGGATTCCGTCGGCCGCCATCAGGAGGAGCTCACGGCCGCACTTTATGACCGCGGCGTCCTCACCATAGGCCGCCAACACGTCCTCGCTTTGGATGGGTATGAGCCTAGCGGCGACATTCGTGATCGGGCCTTTTCTGACCACGCCTCTGTACGCCCTAATGTCCTTGACGAGTTCCTCCAGCTTCATTGTGACCGCATCTGAGTGCGATGAATAAATACCTGCTCCCTCAGAGCTTGAGTTGAGTCGTCTCTTTGAGGTAGGATCTCGCGTTGAACCTCTCGATAATGACATCCGCCAGTACCTGCATGAACTCGCGTTCGAGATCCTTCGCGACTACGACGGGTATGTCGCTGTTCGGGATCTTGTAGCCCATGCGTGAGAGGATGGACTTCGCCTCGGAGCGCTCTTCTGATGTCGCCTTCCTGCCCTCGACGATGCCCTCAACGCCGCATCTTCTCACCTCGACGTCGAACACCGCCCGTTTGAAGAGCCTCTGAAGACAGAACGCCGCGAGAGTCGCTCGCTCATCAGGGGTCCTGGCAATCGATGAACAGCTGTCTCCGATCAGCTCGTACAAGTTCCTGTCTCTGGACGCAGAAGGCGAGAACACTTTCGAGGGCTTGATATCCTTCTCCTTCAGCACGCTCATGTCTGCGAGCGCCTTCAGGTAGCCAGTTAGTTCGAGTCTGTGGAGTCTGACCCCTCTTGCGGCCAGCTCTCTGCACAGGGCGCTGATGGACATCGGATCCTTCTTCAATATCTCGAGCACAAGCTCCTTCATGTCCTTCTGTGGCGAGAACATTGCATCTGAATTGGTAACAGACTGGATAATATAACTCCTTTTGGGCTCAGAATGCGGGCCCAACCAGCTGCCAGACTATCAGGCTCAGGACCAAGAGAGCGATGCCTATCGTAATGCCTCCGACCAACCGATCCTTCTGGTCCTTGGTGTATGTTCTGCCAGTCTTGTCGAGAAGATAGTCAAGCCCGTCTCTGAAAAGGTACCCACCGTCCAATGGGACCGCGGGAAGCACGTTCGTCAGACCCACCATGAGGTTCAACCAGAAGATCCAGTAGAAGGAATTGGTCAACAACCAGAACACAGAATCGGGCATCCAAGCGAGTCCTCCTGCAGGATGGTACAGGTCCGTAACAGGTGACCTGAGCGGCGCAAGGTCCAGGAACGGAAGCGCAATGAGCCTAAGCCAAGATCTCGAGAAATCGTCAATGTTCTTGTCGCCTTTGAAGGGGTTCGACAGCACCCCTGAGTAGTAGGTCACATTCTCGCTCTGGATTCCCAGATCGAGGAATCCCCCACCGAGATAACCCACGCCCCGATAGGCCTCTTTGTTGTTGCTGGAATCATACTTGTCGTAGTAAGCCCACTTGTCCGAGAGAGTGGCTCGACTGATACTGGTGTTCAACAAGAATGCCCTGGCAGAGCTGCTGTAGCTCATGACGGAGATGTTGACCGTCTGATCTGCGTGAGTGAGAGCCATGACCTCCGAGAGACCTTTTGAGTTTCTCACAATCGAGTCGTTCACCGAGACAAGAACCATCCCAGTCACGAGGCCCGCCTTGTCCGCCGCGAAGTCCTTGACTATATATGCGACAACAACGCCGTCAGTCACATTGATCCGTGTCAGCTCGTTCTTGAAATAGTACTCGACCATCACCGTGGACCCGGGGTTCGGTGTGATCCGATTCTCCATATCTGTCGAGTTCCTGATCGGCACGCCGCCGACCGAGACTATTACGCTGGTAGGTGAAACACCCGCTCTCTGGGCTGGCGACCCATCCACCACGCCAACCGCCAATGAGCCATCCCGTGATGGCTCGACGGAGGACATCATCACGCCTGAGAAGAGTGCCAACACGACAAGCGACAGTACTATGTTGCTCGCAGGTCCTGCCGCAAACACTTTCGATCTTCGGCTTCGAGTGGTGTTCTGGAGCTCTTTCTCGTCCGGCTCAACGAACGCACCCATCGGGAAGACGAGGAAGAGTAGCCCGAGAGACTGGATCTTCATCTTACCGACCCTGGTCAAGATACCGTGACTCATCTCATGGACCACTATTGCGATCACTAGCGCCAGAATGCCGTACCCGAGAGGGATCACAGGGTTGATACCCGGGATGCCGAGGATAAGCTCTGGAGACGGAGCTTTCTTGACCTGCGGAACAATGGTAGCTTCCCAGAGCAAGAGCGTCATTATCAGGATCATCGAGCCCGCGCATATCCAGAGTGAAGCTTGGCCGTATGCGTTCCAGAATCTGCTCCTCAGGGCGATGCGATCTATGATATCCTTGCCTCTTCGCGTCCTCCACATTATGAAGGGGCCCATGAGGCTCATGCTGTGCCTCTCCAGCCATTTCGTCTGCTTCAGAAAGTAGACGAGAACTAGCCAGGCCAACAACACGACCAGTGCAATCAGATAACCGTTCATCTGGGAAACCCGCGCTCAGTCCATAATGCTTCGGATATTAATGGGTTTCATCGTGCCCGTGAGGGTGTCCAGAGGTGTTGTCGGACTCAGGTGTCTTGTGCCTTGCCCACTCCTCGTCCGAAACCTGATCATAGACTCCGGCCGCTTCGTCCTTCTCGACGACCCCCTCTTCATCCATCTTGGCAAGCCTTATGATTTGGTCCTTCTTGAGTATCCAGTAGTGGATACGCCAGAGCTTGCCCTTCTTGAGGAGGACCTCCTCTTGCGTCGTCGTCAGGAGGCCTTCCTCCTCAAGCATGTAGAACACGTCCCTGTCCTCGGAAGTGAGCCTGTTGTCAATCACCTCGTCAGTGTAACCGAAGAAGCTCATTACGTAGTCGGCAAGGGTCTTGATCTCTGCATCGGACATGCCCTTCCTTCCGACAGTCTTCTTCAGAGCGCTCTCAACCTGTTGCATCGTGACAACAGTCATCCCAATCCCGGCACTGGAACTGTATCCACAGTTCCCAGACGGCAACAGCGTACCGAATATTAAACATCTGTGAATAGCTCGTCATTGTGCGCTCATCTGAAAACATCCGACCGCGTAACGATAAGACCATAGGGGAGGAAAGGCGATGAGGTCTGAGGGGTCAGGTGGTTTCTCGCGCAGGGCCTGGAATCAGGCGAGTAGAGGACATAGCGCGGTCTCAGGAAGATGGTCTAAACCGCTTGGAAGTCGAGAAATGGAGATTTTTCGGAAGCAGTATCGTAAGGGAGAGAAACCTGGAGAGTGTTCCCGTCATCTTCGTCCCGATATTCATGGTGTTGTTCTTTGTCGTAGTGTTCGGAGCGTATCCCTTCTACCACGAGGGTAGGTGGGAATTATCGGTTGCCATCTTGCTCTTGGCTTCCATTGCTGTGGCTGTCTTGCTTTACGTTTACGTTCGTTGGATGAAAGGGGAAGATCATCAGGGATAGAAAGGAAAGGGGTTTGAGCCAATCTTTCCCGCGTCGGTGAGCGTTTCAAATTCTCTCGCGAACCACACTGGAAACGGGATTCTGTTGCATAGCCACAGCTGAGAACATGTCGAAGATGCGTGCAATCAGATGCTGCCCAAGGTATCGTTGGCTGGAAGCACCTCGACACCCTCACGCGCCAATTCCTCCAGAATCGCTTTCGCCCATAGGAGTTTGCGTTTCTTGATCTCTCGGTCCTTCCCAGTCTTCTCTGAAGGATTCTCGAAGTCGAATCCCGCAAGATGTATCTTCTTTGCGCCAAGTTCAGCGCAGATGCACGCGGCGCGATCACCGTCGGTGAATCCGCCGAAGTTGTACACACCGGTTGGAGGAGCGCACTGACAAGTGCCGACGACGGGACCTCTGAAATCCTTAAGATATCGCTCGATGGCATCTCTATTGTCGCCGTGCGCGTGGACGAAGACGACAGTGCCTTCCTTGTTGAGCTCCACTTGGTCCTCGACGATGCCGTCGAGATCGCTAACGATCATGTTCGGTCGAATCTCGGCCTCTGCGAGGACGGTCGTCGCGCTGTCCGCCGCGACGACGTATCCTCCTATGGTTAGAGCCGAGAGCTCATCTGCCAATCCCGGACCCCCACCGCAGACGAGCACAGATTCGGGGAACTTCCTTCTTATAACTTCCAGACATTCAGTTCCGTTGTCGCGAAGCATCGACCCGAGCAACTCCGCGCATCTAAGGTCCTTCTGGGGATCGAACCCGAAATCGTCGCAGATCCGCTTGTACATGGGCAGCCATGTCCCAAGCTTCAGGGGGTCATACCCCCTGAGCGGCACCTGGAGGTTGCGTGGCCTCGCTCCTGAGCGAGGCGTTCAAGACGGAGCTGAAGACGGCTATCAATATTCCCGTGGTCATTTCGGCGAAGATCATCGTCTGGTCAGGGTCACCATAGGACACGAAGAATTCCATGGTGTCAACCGCTCCCTGGATTATGAAGCCGATGGCGAGCACGGAGACCATCATGACTATGAATGACCATTTGATCTTCCCGGTTTGCTGGAGCGCTGTGACGGACTTGCCAGTCTCGTATGTGAGGACACCGAAGACAACGAACCAAAGAGAACCTGACACGAACAGGAGGATGGATATGGAGAGGCTTCGCTGATTGGCAACCAGCCCCTCTCGATACACAGTCGACATATCGTAGCCGAAGAGCATCCCGATGACCACCAGAATGAGCGCGACTATTGCGGCCGGGATAGTGAGGCTGCCCTGACGAACCGCCTTCCTCGTGCGCATGACGCGTTGCCGTATCTTGCTGGCCCAGTGATATGCCCACCCGATCAGGTAGAGCCCGAGAACGAAACCGATGACAGCAAGTGCGATTCCTGGCGGGATCCTGATTATGTTCGTGATAGTGAGAAGCGAGAAGAGGCTCCACGTGAGCAGCATGATCGAGAGCGGAACTATCCATCGCCGCCTCATCTTCTCGTCCCTGAGCGTCTTCACTATCATGTTGTAAGTGCCTTCTATGCTCTGGCTCTGCTTCACATAAACGCGCCTGACGGAGTCGATCTTCACTCTGGAGGATATGACGGGATAGATCGACTCGTCCTCTGCGCCATCGCTGACGAGGATAGCCCTGTCCGGCTTCACCACCTCGATAACGTTCTCCAGCTGGCTAGTGAGAATCATATCCGACTGATAGCCGACATGTGAATCGCCCGAGATCGTCGCTATCTCAGCTTCCATACCTCTTTTCACAAGGTCGTCGTAAAGCTGAATCCCGGACAGGATCGTGTTCGTGTCGACGTCTTCGGGATCGGCCAGGCCGAGCGTCACGCCAGCTTTCAGATTCTCATCTCGTCCGATGACCGGCCCATTTATCCCCGCCTTGGTCCCAATATCGTCGTCCCTGTCGACGCACAGAACTAGAGTCTTCATTGTCGGGCGTGGTAATGCTGTCCGGATGTATTTGAGCATCGCTCCTATCATACTGACTGGTCTTTCCCGTTCAATCAACAATGCTTATATAATGACCCGAGAATTATCCACTCGATGCCCAAAAAAATGGACGACGCCGAAGTCAAGAAGGAGTGCCCTAGTTGTGGGCTCGGAGTCGTCCTTGACGCGCGCATCTGCGAGTTCTGCGGTTGGGACTTCGAGGAAGAAGACGAGTGGATCCTCCAGATAGAGAAGCTTGAACGAGACCTGATGCTGGAGAAACAGAAGTTCGAACCGGGCTCAGTCAATCAGAAGATCGAGTCGACTCTCCACTCCCCCGCCCTTGAGAGAATCGATATGAAGAAGGTGGAGGCGGCTGCGAAGACGGATATGCCTAAGCTATCGAAGGCGGCGCCCGCTGTCGCGTCGGGCACAATGAGGGAGGCGAAGCCTTCTGAGGTGCGGTCTCAGACCGTCGTCGCGAGCGAGGAAGTTGTCCAACCGGTTGAGAAGAAAGTGCGGACCGTGAAAGGGGCTCCGGCAGCGCGCGTCGGCCAGACCGTCGAAGCTGAACCTTCCCAGAAGGTGAGGCGCGTCAGGTCCGTCAAATCCACGCCTCCAGCGGTGGTGGCACTCCCTCAAAAGGAGCCCTCCAAAGAGGAGACGAAGAAGAAGCGTGTGGTCAGGATAGTCAAGAAGTGAGCTTGCAGCGACTGAACTGACTAAACCCTTCCAGACCGTTTGTGTTAAGTATGTCGTGGCGGATTACTTTCCTCCTTCGAGGGGACAAGTTGCGCATACGGTGGCATGGGCACTCGTGTTTTGAGATCGAGGGCAGCGTCATAGTCGTCACAGATCCGCACGACGGGAAGTCCTTGGGGATCTCGCCACCACAGGTCAAGGCGGATTTGGTTCTCGTGTCCCATGATCACTTCGACCATAACTGCGCCCATCTGGTGAAGACGCCCGATTCCAGCGTCATCACGGAACCAGTGATGACGGTCGAACACGGCGTGCGCGTCGAAGGCATCACTGCCGATCACGATGACAAAGGGGGAACGAAGAGGGGCAAGATCACCATCTTCAAGTTCGAGCTGGACGGCACGTCCTTCTGTCACCTTGGGGATTTGGGCCATGAACTGAACGAGTCACAGGTCGACAGAATTGCTCCTGTGGATTTCCTTTTCGTGCCTGTCGGGGACGTGTTCACCGTGGGCCCTCAGACTGGCAAGTTGGTGGCTGACAGCGTTGCGCCCAAGATCGTCGTGCCGATGCACTACAGAGTCCCCGGTCTTGGCATGTCAATACAGCCAGTGCAGAGCTTCACGAAGTTGTTCGACCAACGGCAGATCGTAAAGGTCGGAAACGAGGTAGAGTTCACCAGAGACGACCTACCCGAGTCTGGGACTGAGGTCTGGGTATTCTCTCCGTGATGCCTGCTCAGTACAGCACGAGCCCATCCTCGAGTCTTCCGAGTTCTATCGGAGTCGACCTCGTCCCCACAAACGCGCCTTTGCTGTTGGCGACCGCGCACGCACCGAGATACGGAGTCCCGTAGTTCAGGGTGGCAATGCTGGCAGGGACTTTGAAGATGGACGATAGCTCCTGCAGCTCATCTTCCGTCGTTCTCGGGTGGCAGACCAGACCTTTGTTCGTCGCGATGCAGGCTGACCCGACTGTCTCGATCCCTGCAATCCTCCTTCTCTGGACCTCCACGCCGAGGACGTCCGCGACGAGTCTGGCAGTGTAGTTTGACGCCGCCGGGTGGATGACGGCCGCATGGTCATTTGTGAGGATGTTGTTCCCCGCAGCGTTGAGCTTCTCTTCCATCTTCGCGACTCTGAGTTCCTTGGGGAATCTCGAGATATCCCTCTTCTCGGCGAAGTTGGTCACAATCACACCGTTGGAGTTCATGGCGACGAGCGAACCAACGATGGTGGCGCCCGCGATGTTTGTCGATATGATATCGACACCCAGCGAATGAGCTACCCCTTTCGCGGCCTTGGGCTCCACGGTATCAGACAATACGGCGAATCGTTCGCTAGCGGCGCAGTATACCCCAACATAGGGATTGCCGTTTATGTCTCCCAACCTGAGCATCTATCCCCTATCCTGGAAAAATCATTCTTCTGGGAGGGAGACCTCAATCAGGCCGTCCTCGAACCTAATAGCCTTCACGCGCACCCTGCGCGGCGGATGCTCTATCCCCTTGGACCATATGAGCTCGTTGAGCCTGTAGTCCAGCCAGACCTCCTTCTTGTCCTTCTCCTCGTCCTCTTCGGAGGTCTTCTCCATCATGTGCTTTCGCACGTATTCCTTGATCTCCTTGATGGCCCTCGGCGCGCGCTTGGTCTTCGGGACAATCTTCGTGACAGTCAGGGGAATTGTGAAAACCCTCTCCAACTCTTCAACCATGTTATGACCTCACACCTTCAGTTTCGTCCTTCTCCAATGCCTTCGCTTGGGGTGCCTCAGGAAGGCCCGGTTCGTCCTCTGCATGACCCAGGCAGGGACCCTTCTGTTGCTCTTGGTCGCCGCCAGCAGTCTGAGCTTTCTCGCATGTGGCTTGTGTTTGGCCATCCGGTCATCTCCTCTCGATCTTGATCTCGCGCTTCTTGGGCATGATCTTGCGCAGTATCTGCCGCAGGGTGTAGTCGTCTATCTGCTGCGTCAGTCTTCCCGACTGGACCAGCATTATCAGCTGGTTCTCGACGGACTCGACGACATCTGGACGCGTCATGCGCAGGTTGGCCAGCCGCTCTCTCGCTTCTGGTGTCAGGAGCTGGCGCATGAGCATCTGCTTCTGCGCATCCATCTGCTTCGCCTGCTCCTGGGCGACAGATTCCTGCTGCGCTCTGAGCTGGAGGTCCTGCATCTTCCTTTGCCTCAGGGCATCAAGCTCGTCCTCGTCTGCCATGTCCCCTCACTCAGAGGTACTTCGTGAGTTCTGGGTTCTGAGCCGCCATCTCCTTCAGGATCTGTGTAGACATGCCGTCTATCATCTTCCTGGCCTTGGCGGTCACGACCCTCCCTCCGTCCTTCTGCTTCTGAACCAGCTGGCTCTTCTCCAGCTGCTGGACTGTCATGCGAGATATCGAGCGGGAGCCACGGACGGCCCTGTTGGGCTTGGAGCCTCTGTCCGCCTTGCCACCGAACAACGCAGCCAGGTGTGTCGTGCCAATGGGGCCCTCGACATATATCTTCCTGAGAACCGCCGCAGTCCTGACATGCCACCAGTCGTTGCTGACAGGGCTCTTCTCCCTGTGTCTTCCGGTCTTGACGAATGCTGCCCAATCGGGCGGTGCAATCGTCTCGACCTTCTTCAGCTCCTCCGCTAGTTTCGGTATGAGCTTTTCAGCGGGCACATCAAACGCAGTAGCCATCGAGATTCCTCAGTGAAATGCGATTTTCCATTCTGCTGGAATGCTGCCGCCAATGGCGGCAAAACGCGGATAAGTTGGTACTCGTATTTAAATGCTTGTTGGTTAGAGAATATGCCAGAGCACGCATCCAGATGCTCGCCGATAAATGCTTTTCGAACCGGCGTGGGCAAGGGTTTTTGATTGGCGACCACTTTGCGGAGGCGATGAACACTGTTGTGGGCATCACGGGTGCCTCAGGAATCGTCTACGGCGTGCGTCTCTTAGAGAAGCTACCTCATACGAAGACCGTGATAATATCCGACGATGCGCAGAAGATAGCCAGGCTCGAACTTGGAATCTCAAGAAAGGACATCCATGAATTGGCAGACTTCCACTATGACAACGACGACATGTACTCACCGCTCGCTTCAGGGTCGGTCAGATTCGACTCGTTCGTCATAGCACCATGCAGCACTTCCACGATGTCGAAGATTGCTGCTGGCATCGCAGACAACCTCATCACGAGGGTCGCGTCGGTCGCCCTCAAGGAGCGCAGGAGGCTCGTTCTGTTGCTGAGGGAGACCCCTCTGTCCACGATCCATCTGTCCAACATGGAGAGGCTGTCGCAGGCGGGCGCAATCGTCATGCCGGCGAGCCCGGCATTCTATCCAATGCCTCGCAGCGTGGATCAGATGGTGGATTTCGTCGTCGGCCGGATCTTGGACGAGCTCGGTGTAAACAATGACCTCTATGCCAGATGGAAGGGCGTGACGCGCTCTACTCGTAGTCGTGGATCTCGTCGAACTCGTCGCTGATAGTCTTGAACTGGGCCTCCGACACCTTCTTCTTGTCAAGGCTCAGGACGATCGTGGAACCGTGGATGGCCGCGATGTCATTCAGTCTCTTGATGAATGCCAGGACCTTGTCGAACCCATTCAGCTCTGTCAGAGTATCGATGCCCTCGAGCAGAATGCCCGCTTCTTTCGATGTCATCAGGAAGGTCGACGCAATCTCCATTGGGTCCCCGTCCAAGTCCTTCGGGTTGATGTTGTCGATGTCCGTCGAGCTGTCGGAGAACCACTTGATAGACACATCCCTCAGATCGTACTCGGACCTGATCTTCCCTGGGAACTGGACCGTCAAGCACATGGCGGGTCTTCCAGACAGTCCTATTGCGCGGATCATCATGAAGGCGTTACGGGGATCCTCGTCCACCACCAGGTAGTTCCTTCCCGCCTTGATCTCCTCCTGGAACGCGCCGCACTTCGTACACTGGACCGAATACGAATCCTCGGTGCCGGAGTACATAAAGGTCTCGCCGCAGGCATTGCATCTTATGGACCTGGACCGCTGGGGGAACAAGGGTTCTCCGCAGCTGGGGCAGGTCTGAACCTTCTCGGCACAATTGACGTGCATAGCGACGCCGCAGGTGCACTGGAACATGTCCAATCCGGCTTCGATGGGCATGTAGCAGACCTTGCAGAGCATCTCGCCCTCGCCCTCTTCCTTCTCGATGAGAGCCTGTTTTACCTCCACGACGGATTCGTCGGGGATGGATAGTGCGGCTTTGTTGTACATACTTCTGGCGAAAAGATGCTCCGCTATGATCGCGAAGGGGACCAGCAAATACAGATATGCAGCGTAGACAAGGGCGTTTCGAGACGCGAAAGAGAGAATGTACGGCACGAAGTAGAGAACGACCAGGACCGCAACCAACACGTATGCGAATATGCTGACGGGCCTCAGACGCTTCGCGTACTTCCTGAACTTCTTTGGATGAAGCTTCTCGAACTTGTCGAAGCTGCTACCAGGCATCCTGAGTATCATCAGACACCCGAAGAACAGAACAACGAAAGATATCTGCTGATTCTCCATGACCGAGAAGGGTTCGTAGGACATCATGTCCTGAGCGGGAGTGCTCGGGCCGACACTGCCACTGAATGAGTACCACAACACCTCCCCGAACGGGTTCCTTATGGCGCTGATCCTGCCTTGGCTCGAGTCGGGGTTCGTAAGGCTTCCGAGCATGATCGTAGTGACGCGCTGCTTGACCACCAGAGCTCCGGCGTATGAATAGCCAGTGACATCTGCAATCGCCACTGCAAACGTGTCATAGGCTCCCTGAGCTGTCTCGATCACCTTCGACTCCATCTTGCCAGAACCATCGAAATCGACCTTGAGGACTATCGGCGACGTGGCGGACCATTCCGATCTCACGAGTCCGCTCGAGTGGTCTGCGATGAAGCCATTCGATCTTTCGGTGAAATTCGTCGCAGACTTGATGGCGACACCCCAGTAGATCTTGCCCACAAGGGCGTCTGAGAACGCGCTGAGGAGCGCCCCGGTCTCGTTTGCATCCAGCCACATGTCTCCGTTCGCGTCGAACTTGTTGAAGATGGCGGTCCTGAGCGCCACCGCGGGATCCCCTGCGAAAGTCAACACGACGCTCCCCGAACCGTCGACAGTTGTCAGGCCGGACATGAGCAGCTTGCCCTCGACCTTCATCAGGCTGCTCGGTTCGGGCTGGGATGAGGCGAGTGGTGTGACCACAGATGTCATGAGCACTACTGTTATCATAGCTGCCAAAAGGGCTGACTTGAACCGCATGGTACCGACCGATGATATCTAGTCAGCCGTGTCTTAATGATTTCGCGCCTTTTCGTCCCGTCTGACCCGCTGGAGCCTCCCTGGGGCGTACCAGTTCCACTTCTGGAGGAGTAGCATGATTGCGGGCACGAGGTATATCCTGAGGATCATTGCATCAAGCAGGATTGCGAAGGCGAGGCCGAACCCGAACTCTCTCAGCAGGATCGTCTGGGACAGCATCATGGATCCGAACGCGCCTGCCATCACGAGCCCGCACGCGGTTATGATCCCGCCAGTGCGTTCAACCGCGGTCGCAATTGCCTTCTCATCGGTCTTGCCCTTGAGCACTTCCTCTCTTATCCGGGTCGTGAGGAATATGTCGTAGTCCATACCGAGACCCATGGCGACCACGAACAGTATGAGAGGCATCATCCACAAAACGGGACTCCCAAACCCGAACTGGAAGATCAGCATAGTCATTGCGATCGTCCAAGTCACATTCAATAGAACTGTCATTATGAGTCTCAGCGGGATCAGGAGCGACCCCAAGACAAGCAGAAGGACCACGTAGATCCCGATTAGCACGACGGCCCTCATCGTGAGGAAGTCTTGAGAGACAGTGCCGGAGACGTCGAACATCGCGGCGGTTGAGCCGCCGACCAGTATGACCGCGTTCCCACCGAAAATGCTGCTGTCCGCCTGCTGATCAAGGGTTCTGACGTCATCGATCGTCTGAATTGACTTCGTGGTAAAGGGTTCATCCTGCAAGACGACCGTGATCATGACCGTCCTGTTATCCGTTCCTATGGTACTAGCCATGGCCATTT
>Ga0315268_10005917_pt1 | contig 13063 bp, 5 predicted proteins | sample C1_top_MG_FD_204535 | JGI IMG/M metagenome (GOLD analysis project Ga0315268, IMG submission 204535) | Sediment microbial communities from Yellowstone Lake, YNP, Wyoming, USA - C1_top | ecosystem: Environmental > Aquatic > Freshwater > Lake > Sediment | place: USA: Wyoming | collected 2017-08-01 | reverse complement strand
GGTCGTCGTCCAGATGATGCGGTTGGTGAACAGCAGCGGCCGCGAGGAGCCGGGCAGGCGCAGGCCGGCCGGCAGCGACAGGTCGGCGCGCATCAGCACGCTGGGCGTGATCACGGTGACGTTCGCGGTCTGCACGCCGGTGCCCAGGCTGGTCACGTCGCGCGCGTAGTCGACTTTCGGCGTGAAGCGGAACTTGTCCCCGAAGGTGACCTGGCCCGAGGCGTCCTCGTGCTGGATGTTCTGCGTGTTCGCGTCGACGAGCAGGTCCTTGTTGCTGGACACGCGCCGGTTGTAGCTCAGCGAGGAGTCGAAGCGCTTGAGCACCAGCGAGTGCAGGCTGGTGCCGAACGCGTTCTCGATGTTCAGCGTCGTGCCGACGTTCTCGGTGGTGCGGCGCGAGTATTTGAAATCCATCTGCGTGTTCGCCATCCAGCGTTCCGAGTGCAGCAGCTTCTCGAGTTGGGAGATGCCGGCGACCGCGTCGGGCAAGGTGCGCGTGACCGTCTTCGAGCGCGTGCCGGTGACCTCGGACTTCTGCAGGCTCAGGACGTAGTTGTTCGAGATGGAGATCGTCCGGAAGACGGCCCAGCGCCCGGGCAGGTTGTAGCTGTCCAGCGGCGACCAGCGCTGGGTGGAGTTGTACGTGTCGCGGATGGTCAGGTTCGCGCGCTGCGCCACGCCGTTTTCCGGGCGCAGCGGCTGGCGCACGAAGAACAGCCCCGAGCTGTCCAGGCCTTTCTCCACGTTGTTCCAGACGTCGCCGTCCTGGAGCTGGTAGCCGGACACGATGTTCATCGAATGGAACAGCCGGGAGCGCGGGAAGATGTCGGCGACGGCGATGGGCAGGCTGACCGAGCCGTTGGCCGAGCGGTTGACGGTCTTGATGTCGCCGGGCTGGAAGACCAAGGTCGAGGTGTTGACGACGAACGTGGAGACGGTCAGCACGTTGTTCTCGATGGTGTCGACCTGGTAGTTCACCTGCGGGTTGAGCCAGGAGAGCAGGCGGAAGTTCGACGAGAAGCCCATCGATTGGTTCAGCGCCTTCGGATACGCGGAGTTCACCGCCGCGCCGCTCGTGTAATCGGTCCGCTTCTCGGTGGTCTTGGTGCGCGTGTAGGTGGGGTTGAACGAGGAGCCGGTCCACGGCGTGAAGGTGAGCCGGCCGCCGTAGGTGGCGCCGCGCTCGCTGGTGTCGAAGTCGCCGGGCTGGGCGCGCGCGAAATCGGACTCGAAGCGGACGTCGTACATCGTGCGGCCGACGTTGGCGTCCAAGGTGCGCGGCAGCCACCAGTGCTGCCAGGGCACGCCGTACTGCAAGGTCCCGGTGTAGTTCTGCCGGTCGTCGCGCCGCGTCAGCAGGTCGTACTCGACGCGGTTGCGCGTGTAGCCCGCGTTCAGGCGCGGGTACGCGCCGTAGGCCAGGTTCGCCTGCGCGGCGCCGTTCCAGGTGGTGACCTTGCCCTGCTGGAGCAGGTTGACCAGGTTCGACAGGCTGCCGGTCTGGATCGTGCTCGGCGTGTCGGTGACCGAGCGGGAGAAGGTCATCGTGACGGGCATCCAGGGCAGGCGGTTCAGGTTCAAGTAAGCGTTGTCGTCGCGCTTGTCCTGGTTCGAGACCACCGACGTCGGCGTCTGGAAGTTGCGGTCGATGGCCTTCTGCTTGAAGCCCAGCGAGCCCCAGCCCAGGTATTCGAAGTCGGCCTGGATCTTGTGCGCCGAGCCCACGCGCGTCACCGGCTCGGAGAGGTAGATTTCGTTGAGGAACAGCGTCCCCTGCGACTGCGTCAAGCCCGGGCCGCCGTAGACGCCCGCGGTGATCGCGCTGACCTGCTGCAGCGACGGCACGCCGCTCGAGACGATGACCGTGCCGGGCGTGGCCGAGACCCAGTTGTTCATCACGCCGTTGCCGGGGTCGGTCTGGTGCACCGCGATCTTTTTCCAGCCGACGAAGTTGCGCGGGACCCGGACCTCGAAGTAGTTCTGGTCGGAGCCGACGCGCAGGAAGAAGAGCTGGTTGGAGTCGGTTTCGATGTGGTTGGGGTCGGCGTTGCCGTAGAGCAGGAAGTTGAAGAAGCGGTGCTGGCTGATGTCCAGGGCCGTGGAGAAGACGCGCTTGGTGTACACGGTCGCGCCCGGCGTCAGCCCCGTGAAGGCCAGCTGCAGGGCCTGCTCGGAGATGTTGTGCGTGTTGCTGAGCTTCTGGAGGTTGGCGATGCTGCCGTACAGATCGTTGAACACCGCCGACGCGTCGCCGCCGGCGTTGTAGATCGGCGGATAATTCGGATTGTCGACGTTGTTGACCGGCGTGACGGTCAGGGCCTCGTTGGCGATCGCGGGCGCGGCGATGGCCGGGTCGCCGGCTTGGCCGCGCTGCCAGGAATTGCCGACCACCGCGACGCGCGCGAATTTCAGGTCGCCCGTCGCCGCGCCGCCGAGCGTCTTCCGGACCGAGATCCGGATCTGCTTGATGTTCGTCCAGTTGCTGGCCGTGATCGACGAGATGTTCAGCGGGATCTGGAACGTGTGCCAGCCCGGGTGGCCGGGGGTCGGGAAGTCCACCGCCGTGTGCGTGCTCGAATCCGTCGCGTCGAAGAGCTGCGGGTTGGCTCCCGCGTAGCCGAAATCGTCGCCGGTGAAGTCGCCGGGGTCCAGGCGGCCGTTCTTGTTGAGGTCCTCGGAATCCAGCAGACCGTTGGTGGCCCCGTAGCGCGCCGCGCAGTTGCCGCTGTTGCCGGGGTACGAGTAGCACCAGCCGATGTCCTTGGCGGGCGACAGGACGCCGGTGCAGTCCGTGTCCTCGGTCTTGGGCGCCCCGGGGATGACGCGGCCGTCCGCGCAGTGCAAGGTCGTCCCGCCGCTGCCGTCGGCGTCCTCGTTGACCGCGCCCAGGTGGAAGTCGATCTGGTTGCCGCTCGCGTCGCCGAGCATCACGACCTCCAGGATCGTGCGCTGGGACATGTCCACGCCCGAGACCGAGAACGGGTACACCACCGACATTTCCTGGCTGGCCGCGTTCGAGAAGTCGTACTGCACGTCGAGCACCTTCTGCGTGTCGCTGTTGGTGGCCTGGGCGTTGGGGTTGATCGCCAGGACCTGGACGTCCTGCGAGGTGAAGGTGATCTTCGACGGATCGCTGGTCACGCCGCCCGGGTTCGAGGCGAGGCTCCACGCGGTCGAGATCAGCGCCGTCGAATCCTCCTGTTTGATGCCCTCCATGTTGTCGATCAGCGCGAACTGGTTGAGGTTCGGGTTCTGGCGGCTCTGCGCGAACTCGCCCTGCAGGGTCAGCGTCAGCTTGCGCCCGATCTTGATCTTCTTGATCTGCGAGTCGAACTCGTAGACGAGCAGGCTGCGCGCGATCTCGGTCACCTGCGGGACGGTCTGCGACTTGGCGCCGGCCTCGTACAGCAAAGTGCTGCCCACCGCGAAATGGTCGTTGAAGTCGTGCGACACGCGCCCGCCCAGCAAGGTGTCGTTGGTCGCGCCGACGAACGGGGCCACCTCGTAGGTGATGTCGATCTCGGAGGTGGTCAGGATGCGGTCGGGGTTGAAGAAGGTGATGAAGCCCGCCTCGTAGTCGATGAAGTAGTCCACGTTGCGGTTGAGCTTCTGGCCGTCCAGGATCACCAGCTCCGACTGCACGACCAGGTTCGGCTCCAGGTTGAAGGTCTTGAAGCGGTAGTTGTACTCCACGTGGAAGACGCGCAGGGTGATCGGCGTCTGCGCGTAGACGCTCGGGTCCGGGACGTTCGGCGTCGCGGTCGAGGCCGAGAACGGGTTCAGCAGCTGGAAGATGCCGTTCTCGAAGTCCACGTTGATCGTGTCCGGGTACCGCTGGGGCGGATTCAGCGCCGAGCCGACCTCCGCGCGCGTGGACGGGTCCAGGACGCGCAGGATGAAGTTGCCGCGGCCGTTGTCGCGGATGATCGAGGTCTGGCCGATGGAGTAGAACGTCTTCATCTCGCGGTTGTAGCCGGCCTCGGTCATGGTGGAGAAGATCGGCAGGTCCGACGGCGTCTTGATCAGCTTGAACAGTCCCGAGCCGCCGCCCTGGAACGCCGTGGTGGAGGTCCGGAAGCGCAGCTCGTTGCCGGCGGCGTCGATGTAGTTGACGGCCACCACGAACTGGGGCTGGAGCTGGTTGCGGAACTGGATGTAGCCCTTCGCGTAGTTGACCGTGTAGTCCTGGCCCGCGACGAGGGTCAGGAAGCTGCCGGTGAACGTCGTCGAGGCCTGGTTGACGCAGCCCGGGGCGTTGCAGGCCACGTCGTCGACGGTCAAGGTCTGCTGGTTGACGTTGTTGGTCTGCGTGGGGTCCTGTCGCGCCAGGAAGACGCGCTCGGAGCCCGTCCGGATCGGAAGCTGGGTCCCGGTTCCGAACGTCAGGTCGTAGTACTGCCGGCGCAGGTAGGACGTGTCGGAGAAGTCCGTCGCGACGAACTGGGAGTTGCCCAGGAACTGCTTCGACTTCGTCGTGCCCTTCGTGCGGCTGCCGATGACCGTGGCCTTGAAGCCCTTGTACTTCACGTCGGCCCGGATGCCGAACAGCTGCTTGTTGTACGAGACGAACTCGGTCGAGGGCAAGGTCAGGTCGATGTCGCCGAACGAGACGTTCTGGACCACCTCGGCCGGGTCGCCCTGGTAGACCACGGAGATGTCCTGCTGGTTGGTCTTCGTGTCGTCGTAGTCGACGTTGACCGTGATCTTCGGGCCGACCTTGCCCTGCATGCGCAGCTGCAGCTGCTGGTTGATCTCGATGAGGTTCGTCGTTTTCGCGCGCCCGCTGGTCACCTGGTCGCGCGAGTAGCGTTTCTCGGTGAAGTTGAAGCCGATGACCTTGCGGCCGGTGACCGACAGGCTGGTGCCGTACGTCGGCAGCTCCACCTCGGGCGGGGGCGGCTTGGGCGCCTCGGTCGAGACCGACAGGTCCGCGCCCGGAACCGTCCAGCCCGGGCCCAGGGCGGTCTGCTCGGCGCCCGGCTCCTCGCCGCGGTCCACCGCGTCGCGCACGCGCCGGAAGCGCTCCAGCGTCATCTCGGTGGACGGCGCGGCCGCGCCGCGCGCGGGGGCGGTCGACTCCTCGGCGCCCAGGATGTGGTTGGGGTCCGCGCGCTCGATCAGCTGGAAGACGGGCTTGACCCCGCCCGGTCCCGCGGGCACGATCACGGCCGGCTCGACGGGGGCGGGCGCCTGCGGCGCCGGCGCGGGGGCCGCCGGCTGTTCGGCCGGCGCGAAGTCGGAGTCGTAGGGCGTGGAGAACTGGGCGAACGACGGCGCGGCGGACAGGGCTCCACAAATAAGGAAGCCTGCCACGCCGACCATGAGCCTCGGTTGTCGCGGAGGAAAGAAGTCGTTCAAAAGGCGTCGCTTCCCCTAAAAACGGGGGAGTCCCGCGCGAGGTCGGCGTACCTTATTACGCGCGCGAGACGTGGGGAGTATAGCGGGAGCGTGTTAAGGAGTCAAGAACGCCTCGCAATGCGCCGACAATCTGTCGCGGGGTTTTATACGTAGAGTGAGAGCAATCTACGTATAAAAAATCAGCGCGCAGATTCCGGACGGCGGCGGTCAGGGCGCGAGAAGCTCGGCGTAGGCGGTCTCGTATTCCGCGATCATCCGGCGCAAGGTGAAGCGCTCGGAGACCGTCGCCTTGGCCGCCGCGCCCAGGGCCGCGCGCCGGCCGGCGTCGTCGGCCAGCGCGCGCAGCGCGCGCGCCAGCGCCGCGGGCCGGGCCGGGGGCACCAGCAGTCCGTCCTTGCCGTCGGTGACCGCTTCCGGCACGCCGTCCACGTTCGAGGCCACCGCGGGAAGCCCCAGCGCCATCGCCTCGAGGAGCGCGTTCGGCAGTCCTTCCCACAGCGACGGCAGGCAGTACAGGTCGAAGGCCGCCAGCCAGGCCGGAATCTCGTCCTTCTCGCCCAGCAGCCACACCGTGCGCTCCAGTTCGTGCTTGCGGATCAGCGCCGCCAGGCGGTCGTGCTCCGGGCCGCCGCCCAGGATCGCGCAGCGCAGGGCCGTGCCCTTGAGGCCGGCCATCGCCTCGATCAAGGTGGAGAACCCCTTCTGGCGGTCCAGCCGCCCGATCGCGCCGACGAGGACGTCCGTGCCCGCCAGGCGCAGTTCCATGCGCTTCTTCTGGCGGTCGATCTTCGACGGGGACCAGCCGGCCAGGTCCACGCCGTTGCGGATCGTGATCACCTTCGACGGCGTGTAGCCCAGTTTTTTGATCAGGAAGCGGCGGCTGGCCTCGCACTCGGCGATCAGCAGGTCGTCGCGCTCCTTCAGCCAGCGGTCCACCAGCAAGGTCCACAGCGAGCGCGAGCGGTAGTTGACGCGCGGCGAGCTGACCAGCTTGAACGGGACCTTCGTCAGCGGCTTGGCCATGCGCGCCAATTGGATGGCCTGGTACATCACCGCGTGGACGACGTCGGGCCGCTCGCGCTCGATGATCGCGGCCAGCCGGCGCGCGTCGGCGCGCGTCGGCCGGCGCGTCAGTCCCAAGGACTCCACGGCCACGCCCTGGTCGCTCAGGCGCCGCGCGTAATGCCCCGCGGGCTTGACGCTGACCACGCCCGCGACCGGGAACCTTCGGTGATCGATCAAGGTCGCCAGCGCGAAGAGCGTCTTTTCCGCCCCGCCCAAGGTCGTCGACGTGCTGACGAACAGGATCCTGGCCACGCGGAGGTTATCGGAAAAAGAGGCGCACGGCCTCGCACACCCGCGCGACGTCGGCGTCGGCCAGCTCGGGGAACATGGGCAGGGACAGCGCCTCGCGGCTGGCCCGCTCGGAGACGGCCAGCGTCCCGCGCGCGGCCAGGCCCGCGTACGCCGGCTGCTGATGGACCGGGATCGGGTAGTACACCCCGCAGCCGATGCCCTGGCGCTTGAGGGTCTCGGCCAGCGCGTCGCGGCGTTCGGTGCGGACCGTGAAGAGATGGAACACGCCCTGGGTGTCCGCGCCGCCCAGCGGCGGCAGGCGCAGGGGCAGGCCCTTGAGGCCCTCGTGGTACAGTCCCGCGACGCGGCGGCGCGCGGCGGTCCAGGCCTTCAGGTGCCGCAGCTTGATGCGCAGGACCGCGGCTTGGATCTCGTCCAGCCGGCAGTTGTGGCCCACGCGCGCGTGGTGGTACGTCGCCCCGATGGTGCGCCCGCAGTTGCGCAGCTCGAGCACGCGGTCGCGCAGCGCGGGATCGGACATCGTCAGCGCGCCCGCGTCGCCGGCGGCGCCCAGGTTCTTCGTCGGGTAGAAGCTGAACGCGCCGGCGTCGCCCAGGGCGCCGGTGGTCTTGCCCTTGTAGGTCGCCAGGTGCGACTGGGCGCAGTCTTCCACTATAAACGTCCTCGGATTCCGAGCCTTTGCGAGCGCGATCAGCGGGTCCATGTCGGCGGGCTGGCCGAACAGGTGGACGGGAACCAGCGCCTTCGTCTTCTTCGTGATCAGCTTGTCGACCGAGCGCGGATCCAAGGTCAAAGTTTCCTCGTCCACGTCCGCGAACACCGGCACCGCGCCCAGCACGGAGACCGCCGTCGCCGTCGCGATGAAGGTGAACGACGGCACGATCACCTCGTCGCCGGGGCCCACGCCCACGGCCTCCAGCGCCAGTTCCAGCGCGCTGGTGCCGGAGTCCACGCCCAGGCAGAACGGCGCGCCGATCGCCTCGGCGAACTCGGCGTCGAAGGCCTTGTTTTCCGGGCCCAGGATGAACGCGCCGGAGTCCAGCACGCGGCACACCGCGTCCTTGATCTCGCCCGACAGCGCGGCGTTCTGCGCCTTGATGGAGAGAAGCGGAATGTCGGTCGCGATCGCGGTCATGTCAGTAGGCTCCCTTGCCGAAGGCCATCACGTACGGCGTCTTCAAGATGATTTCCAGGTCCAGGCCCAGCGACCAGTGCTCGATGTAGAACAGGTCCAGCGCGAAGCGCTGAGCGCTGGACACGTCCGAGCGGCCGGAGACCTGCCACAGCCCGGTGATGCCGGGCAATAAATTGGCGCGCTTCTTGGCCGTCTCGCCGAAGTCCCGCTCCAGCTCCTCCACCTCGCCGGTGGTCAGCGCCAGCGGCCGCGGCCCCACCACGCTCATCTCGCCGCGCAATACATTAAGAAACTGCGGGAACTCGTCGAGCGAGTAGCGCCTCAGGACCTTGCCGGCGCCCGTCACGCGCGGGTCGTTCTTCGCCTTGAAGAACGCGCCCTTCGTGTCGTTGAGCCCCTTCACCTCGCCGATGCGCTTCTCCGCGTCGGCCGCCATGGTGCGGAACTTGTAGGCGTGAAACACGCGCCCGCGAAAGCCGTAGCGCTTCTGCGTAAAGAGGACGGGCCCCTTCGAGTCCATCTTGATCCAGGCGCAAATCAGAAGCCAGAACGGCGCCGTGACGAGCAGAAGGATCGACGAGAACAGCACGTCCAGCGCGCGCTTGGTCAGGAAGTTGGCGCGCGTCAGCGACAGGTGCTTGATGCGGTAGGCGGGCAGGCCCAGGTGGTGGTCCATCTGCACCTCGCCCATGCGGATCTCCAGCAGGTCGGGCACCATCTTGAAGCCCACGCCGCGCGCGTCGCAGGCCTCGGCCGCGGCCAGCACGCCCTCGCGCGCGTCCGTCGTGCGCAGCAGGATCAGCTCGTAGAATCGTTCCCCGTCCAGTATCCGCTCCAGCTCCGCCAGCGCCGGCAGGGCCCCGAGCTCCTTTACGCGCGCGCCCGGGTGCCGGTCGTGGATGCGCTCCTTCAAGACGTCGGCCACCAGCCCGCCGCCGACCAGAAGCACGGGCTTGGCGGCCTCGTGGCGCGCCAGCCAGTCGTCGATCCACAGCGTCAGCGCCTGGCTCAGGCAGATCAGCAGCAGGGAGATCGGGAACACGCCGGCCAGCATCAGTCGCGAGTAGGCCAGGCGCTGGTACAGGAACGCGGCGACCAAGGTCGTCAGCGTGCCCAGCGCGCAGGCCTTGAAGATCTGCACGAAGCGGTCGGCCGCGCCCAGCCACGACGTCGTGTAGAGGCGGTTCAAGTGGAGCAGGACCAGCCAGATCGGCACGGCCGCGTAGAGCAGGCCCTGGTAGTTGGTCCACGCCACCGCGCCGCCGGACAGCGGCACCCAGGACACGAACGCGGGCCACTCGAAGCGGACCCAGAAGGCCGCGCGGTAGGCCGCCGCCACCGCCGCCGCGTCGAAGAGGAGGTGGCAGGCGGTGCGCAGGGCGTGGCGCAGCCAGGGGGGAAGACCCGCTCGAGCCATGCCGGAATTATATCAGTTCGATCCGGAGGCCGTATTTACTTTTTTATAGTAGTGGTATAAAATGGTTCTCGTGAGGATAAACCGCCGGTGTCTCGCGGGCCTGGTCGCGGAAATCGGCCGCCCGGAGATCTCCATCCTGCTGGGCCCGCGCCAGGTCGGCAAGACCTTTCTTCTGCGCGAGCTCCAGAAGCACGCCCAAAAGTCGGGGCTGAGGACGCGGTACTACAACCTGGAGATTCCCGCGGAGCTCATGGCGTTCAACAAGAGCGACGCCGAAGTGTTCCGCATGCTCACCGACAAGGTGGACGTCGTCTTCATCGACGAGTTCCACTACCTGAAGAACGCCTCGAAGACCTTCAAGGCCGTCTTCGACAGCCGCAAGAAGGTCAAGGTGTTCGCCACCGGCTCGTCGTCCATCGAGATCCACAAGCATCTCAAGGAAAGCCTCGCGGGCCGGCGGCTCGTGACCCGGATCGCGCCGCTCACGCTGGACGAATTCAATCAGAAAAATTCCGACGGCGCCGCGGCCGGCCGCTACGAGGAGTACCTCACCTACGGCGGCCTGCCCGGTCTTCTCCATCTGTCCGACGCGCCGTCGAAAATGAGGCTTCTCGACGAGTTCCTGGCGACCTACATACAGAAGGACGTCAAGTCCCTGATCAAGGAAGAGAACATCCGCGCCTTCAACAACCTGATCTACCTGCTGGCCGAAAACCAGGGCTCGCTCGTGTCCGAAAACAGCCTGTCGCGCGAGATCGGCCTGACCGCCGCCACCGTCAACAAGCACATCTCCATCCTGGACAAGACCTACGTCTGCCACCCCGTCCATTCCTATTCGCGCCGTCTCGGCAACGAGCTGAAGAAATCCAAGAAGATCTACTTCTACGACCTCGGCATCCGCAACGCCCTGCTCAAGGACTTCGGCCCGCTCCGGCACCGAAGCGACCTGGGCGTCCTGCACGAGTCCTTCGTCTTTCTTCAGCTGGCCTACGCCCTCAAGCCCAACATGGAAATCCGGTTCTGGCGGAACAAGCTGGGCCAGGAGATCGACTTCGTCGTCTTGAAGGACCGGCGGCCTTTTCTCATCGAGGTCAAGACGGCCCTCGCGGCCCGCGAGATCCCGCCGGCCATGAAGACCTTCCTCACGCACTACCCGGAAACGATCGGCGGCATCGTCTTTTCGGAGAACATGACCGGTGAGGAAAAGTTTCTCGGGAAAACGATCCGTTTCGAGCGCTTGTCGTCCGCCGCCAAGAGCCTCCAAAGCCTGATGGGGGATTCGTGAGCGCGAGGAAGGCCGTCTGCCTGGCGCTGCTCCTGGCCGCGCCCGCGGCGGCCGAGGACTACGCCCTGCCCCCGCCCCCGCCCGGCTCCCACGTGGACTACTCGGCCGACAAGGTCGAGTTCGACGGCGAGAAGTCGACCCTGCACCTGACCGGCGGCGTCGTGCTCAAGGACTCGACGACGACCGTCAAGGGCGAGGACCTCTGGATCGACAACGAACACCGCACCGGCCGCTCCGACAAGCCCGTCCTGGTGTCGGACGGCGTCTCCGCGGTGTACGGCGAAACCGGCGAGTTCGACTTCGCCCAGCACACCGGCCGCCTGTCCCAGGCCTCCGTCGGCGCCGGGGACTGGCGCATCCACGCCCGCCAGGCGCGGCTCTTCGGAGACCGCCGCACGCAGTACCGCACCGCGGACTTCACCTCGTGCGACCGGCTCCCGCCGGACTACCACTTCCACGCCTCGTCGGTCAGCGTCGTGCCCAAGAAGCGCCTGCTGGCCTGGAACACGTTCTTCTACCTCGGCCCCGTGCCGCTGTTCTACACGCCCGTCTTCTACAAATCGCTGGACCCGGACCCCACGCTGAAGTGGCGCTTCCAGCCCGGCTACGACCGCCGCAGCGGCTACTACATCAAGGGCACCTTGACGACCCGCATCACGCCGCACACCTACAGCCGCATCTTCGACGACTACTACTCGAACCTGGGCTTCGGCCTCGGCGCCGAGCTGGATCATCACTCCAGCGACGACTCCCGCGGCACTTTGTTCGGCTACCGCATCCACGAGGACGGCACCGCCCGCAACCGCTGGGCGCTGTTCGGCGGCGACTACCAGAAGCTGACCCCGGGGCTCTCCTTCCAGGGCCGCCTCCAGACCCAGTCCGACCAGACCTTCAACAACGACTATGTGCGCTCCGACGTCTTCCGCCTGACCCCGGAGCTCGTCAACAGTGCCGCGCTGACCCAGGTTTTCTCCAAAGGCACGGTGCGGCTGATCTACGCCCGCGACGACATCCAGAACCCGGCGACGAACAAGTACATCAAAAGCACCGAAAGCCTCCCGCGCCTCGAGGCTCAGGGCAATCCCTTCCGCTTGGGAAAACTACCTTGGCTCAACACCTTCAGCGGCTTCGCCGAGGACAACTACACCTTGGGGCGCGACTATCGTCAAAAGTCGCTCAACGGCGCCTGGAACGGCACGCGCAGCTTCAACGTCGTACGCGGCGTCAGCTACACCCCCGGCCTCACCTACAGCGAGACCTACTACAACCGCTTCGACGAGGCGAACTACGCCCCGCCCGTCTCCAGCCAGAACCTGAACTCCACCATCGGCCGCTGGAGCGCCTCCAACGGCCTGCGTTTCCACACCTTGATGGGCAATATCGACGCCACCCACACCTACTCCAAGCGCCTCAAGCCCGACGGCTTCACCGAGGACACCGGCCCCGCGGACAAGGGCGTCGAGGCGAACGCGGTCGCGCTCTCGGACGTCTTCGTGCCCACCTTCCACACCTGGGCGCGCGTCGCCACCGGCTACGATTACCGCACCTTCCGCGACCACGCCCCGAACTTCGACCAGCGCATACAGCCCATCACCACCGACCTGAGCTGGCAGTCGTCGCCGACCTTGATCTTCACCGCCCACGAGGACTACCAGCTCGGTCCGGGAAAAGGCAGCAACCGTTCCTCCATCCTCGACTTCCGCTGGGGCGACGTGACCGGCCCCTCCGTCGGCGGCGGCGTCTCCTACAACTTGACGACCCCGGGAACCTATTACCAAAGCCTGGATTTCGGCCTCGCGCCGTCCAGCGGCTCATGGCGCCTCACGGTCGGGCTGCGCACCAGCGTCGTGTCCCCGGGCGGCTTCTCCCGCGCCCACAGCCTGGCGCTGTTCGAGAAGGAATTCACCTGGACCCGCCGCTGGCACGACTTCTACACCAAGGTCATCGGCCGCATCCGCCCCGGCGGCGTCGGCGAGATCACCGGCCGCGTCGAGCTCCGCTTCGGAACCGGCCCCGACCGCCCTCCGCACCGCGACTGGGAGTCGGAGTGGTTCCCAGGCCGCGCCAACGACAAGGACGACCGGCCGTAGCCGAACGAGTCTTCCTCAGTTTCAGTTGGCATATCTAAAGTTGACCTTGGATTTGCCGAGCGGCGCTTGCGAGGCCGAGGCGAGAGGCCCGCGCGTGACGAGTCCGAACCGGCGAACGGCGACTCGTGGATCGAAAAATGATTGTTTCGATTGAGTTTTTCACGGTTCACCTTCAGCGCTGAAGGTGAAATCAAAAAAGTATTAAATAATATCGATAATTAGATATCGAGGTCGCCGTTTTTTACGGAGACGCTCCCGGCGACGATCACGCCCTCCGTCGCCGAGGAGCCTTCAACCCCGGCTCCGAAGCCCCCAGCGCCGCCAGCCGCTCCCGCCATCAGATCGCCCCGGAGGACCAGTCGCATTTGAGGGCGCGGCCGTGAAGGACGGCGGCTCGATCGTCGACCTAGGCCTTGCCCGTGCAGGCTTCGATGGCGACCAAGATGCGTTCCACGTCGTTC
>Ga0315268_10005916_pt1 | contig 13068 bp, 9 predicted proteins | sample C1_top_MG_FD_204535 | JGI IMG/M metagenome (GOLD analysis project Ga0315268, IMG submission 204535) | Sediment microbial communities from Yellowstone Lake, YNP, Wyoming, USA - C1_top | ecosystem: Environmental > Aquatic > Freshwater > Lake > Sediment | place: USA: Wyoming | collected 2017-08-01 | reverse complement strand
GAGCAGCAACTCGGCGATGCCGACCTTGGCGCTGACGAGTACGGCCTCGGCGGTCAGCTCGCGCCAGATCTCGTACAGGCCGACCAGCCAGTCGAACAGCTTGGCGTCCTGCACGAACGGCACCGCCCGCTGCATGGTCTGGTACAGGTGGTGGTGGGTGTTGATAAAACCGGGCAGTGCGATGCAACCGTTGGCGTCGATCTCGCGATCGAACGGCCCCGCCAACGGGCCGCGGCCGAGCTGAGCGATCGCATTGCCCTCGATGACGATCGAGGCGCCGTCGCCCAGTTCCTGTTGCTGGTCGTCCATGGTGACGACGCGCAGCGCATTCTTGATCAGGGTGCGCACGGTCCACCTCCGGCGTCGAACTCTCTAGTGTGTCGCAGGACAGCCGTCATTGTCAGGCAGGCCCGGCTGCTCGGGGCAGTGGTCGAAGTTGTCGCGGATACCGTCGCCGTCGTTGTCGGGGTCGGGACAGCCATCGCGGTCCTGAAAATCGTCGAGGTCCTCGCGGTCCTCGGGGCAGCGGTCGACCTGGTCCGGGATGCCGTCGTAGTCGGCGTCGCGAAAGCGCGGGCCATAGGCGATGCTGGTGAAGATGCGAAAGTCGGGCACCAGGTAGCCAGGGGTGAGGCCGATCGCCAGCCCGGGTTGCAGCGCGATCGGACCGAGTCGCGCGCGCAGCGACGCCAGCCCCTCGACCGAGGTCTCCTTGAGGTTCATGAACGGCCGCATCGCGGCAGTGGCTGCGGTCAGCTCGATGGTGGCGGCCAGCGGCAGCCGCCACAGTGGCACGTCGGCGCCGACGGCGAGCAGGATCTCGTTGCCGACGAACAGTTCGCCGATCTCGGCACCCTGGCGAAACCGGTAGCCGATGTTGGCCGCGACCAGCAGCGGTCCGCCCAGCCAGCCAAAGCTGGCGCGTGGCACAAAGGTGTAGCCGCGATCGCCGAGCAGACTGCGGCGGTCACCCAGCGGCAGTCCCAGCTCGGGCAGCAGCGCCAGGCCAAAGCCGCGGTAGCGCGGCGACGGCCGCAGCAATATGAACTTGGCCAGCAGCTTGGGGTCGCCGAAGCCGGCGTTGCTGATGCCGAAGGCGGGGGTGCCGCTGCCCTGGTACAGCGTGGCCGGCAGATCGAACGACAGCGCCAGCCAGTCGAACACGCCGACGGTGCCGGTCAGATCGGCGCTGTACTGGTCGGTGACGACGGCCGCATCGCCCAGCCCGGACAGCGGCAGCACCACCGGTTCACGTGCGTACTGGATCCAGATCGCAGCGTCGAGGCCATAACCAACCGGCGCCATGGGCGGTTCGACCACGACAAAGCTGCCGGCCTCGGTCGATGGCTGCCAGCGCTGCACCGCGACCTGGGCGCGCAGCGGGGCCACGCTGCAGAGCGCGACGAGCAGAGCAAGGGCGGCGGCAGCGCGCGTCATCGCTGCCGAGCCTAGCACTTTTTCATGCTGGTCAACGATGATGCAATCGGGGGTGCTGGTTGGGTGATTGTTACCGATACGACCCAAGGACCTTCATGTACTGCGCGCGCTCGTAGGCCGACGGTGTCTTGATCTTTTGCTGGCTCATGGCGCCCTGCAGTTGCTGCACCGACTCGTAGTCGCGCCGCTCCATCCACTTGGCAAGCCCGTGTTCGAGCGTGCGCAGGTGGCCAACGCCATGGGTCATCAGTGTCGCTACCAGCACGGTCACCTTGGCACCGACCAGCAGCAGCTTGAGCACGTCGTCGCTGTCGTGGATGCCGCTGCTGGCCGCCAGGTCGGCCTTGACCCGGCCGTGCAGGATCGCGATCCAGCGCATGGGCAGCCGCTGCTCGTAGGCGGTGGAGAGCATAAGCCCCGGCTCCACTTCCATTGCCTCGAGGTCGATGTCGGGCTGGTAGAAGCGGTTGAACAGCACCAGGCCAGCGGCGCCCGCCTGCTCGAGCCGCAGCGCCATGTTGGCCATGTTGGTGAAGTAGGGGCTCAGCTTGACCGCCAGTGGTACGGTCACCGCCTTTTTCACGCCGCGCACGATCTCGAGGTAGTTTTCCTCGATGGCGGCCGAGCTGACGTCGGCGTTGGTCGGGATGGCGTAGATGTTGAGCTCGATGGCATCGGCGCCGGCCTGCTGCAACTGCTTGGCATAGTCGGTCCAGCCGCCCAGGGTCGAGCCGTTGAGGCTGGCGATGACCGGGATCTTGACGGCCTGCTTGGCCAGCCGGATGTGCTCGAGATACTCGGACGGTCCTAGCTTAAAGTCGGACAGCGACGGCAAGTATGACATCGCTTCGGCAAAACTCTCGCTGCCCTGGGCCAGCTTGGCGTCGAGGTCTTGCTCCTCCATGCGGATCTGTTCCTCGAACAGCGAGTGCAGCACCACCGCCGCGGCACCGTTGTCCTCGAGCCGCTTGATGGTGTCGATCTGCTTGGTCAGCGGCGACGCGCCCACCACCAGCGGCGTGCGCAGCTTGAGCCCCAGGTATGTCGTGCTCAGGTCCATGGTTGATCTCCCTCCGGTGTCTGCCGAGAACAACGCGCTCAACAACGCCGCGCGTGATCTCGATATACACAGGACACCCGGGGTGTGCAGGTGGTCCGAATGAAATTCATACCTTTTTTAGCGGCTGCGGGGCGCGCTTTGCGAAGCCGAGACAGGCGCCAGCTGTTGCTTGAGAAACAGCAGCGGGTCGATGAAGCGGCGGTCGAGGTCGCGTTGATTCATGGTCAGCCAGCTGGCCACGCCAAAGTCGTCGAAATTCTTTCGTACCTCGAGATGCAGGTGGTCGTAGTTACCGCCCAGCTTTTTGGCCTCGTCGGCTGTGTAGAGACGACCGAGCTGGGTCGCCGGCGTCACCTGCTGGCCGTTGCGGACGTCGATCCCGCCCAGGTGTTTGTACGACGTGAACAGCGTGCTGCCGTCGGCCAGCCGGTGTTTGACGACGACGGTCGGATGCGGGTCGGACAGGTGGATCGAACAGACGGCGCCGTTGGCCATCGGAAAGACCCCAACGTAGCCCTTGGGCTTGGGCCGCGGCACCAGGTCGAGGCCGGTGTGGCGGTGGCCGCGCAGATAGCTCTGGCGGCCCGCGCCAAAGGTGCTGACCACGGCCAGCTGTTTGATCGACCGGCGATCCGCAACCGCAAAGGGCAGCTGCCAGCCGTCGACGGCGAGCGTGGGTTCGACCTCGACGAAGGCGTCCTTGAAGCGCGCTGCCTCTTCGTCGATCTGTTCTGCCCAGAGCGTGCCGATCGCACCGAGCACGACCAGCGCTACCGCAAGGACCAGGACCACAGGTGCGGGCGGAATCAGCTGCCGACGATGGGCCATGGCAACGACTCTAGCGCCGGTTGCAGCCGGCCGGCCAGCGTCGTCGCGTCGAGCGATCGATCGACCGTGGCCAGTGCGCCCATGAAGTCGCGGTGCGACCGTCCGTGGCGATAGGTCGGCTCGCGCGGTGGATGGCGCAAGAAGCGTTCGCACAGCTCGACCTCAGGCGCCACCAGCAGCGTGGCCCCGTAGGTCAAAAGATCGCGGCTGCGGTGGATGCTGGCGCCGCCGACCTTGCGGTCGCCGAGCACCAGGTCCGAGGTCTCCTGGCGCTGAACGCCGTCGATGCCCATGTGCTCGAGCCCGGCGATCAGCCAGGCCGAAAACGCGGCGAAGGCGGCCTTGCTGCCGCCCAGGCCTGGCAGTCGGCAGGCCGCGCTGACGACGACGTTGCCAGGGTCGAGCACCACGCTGCAACCGCCGCCGTCGCGCCGCAGCGTCGGCACTTGCGCCGACTCGATGGCGTTGGCGAAGAGCTCGACCTCGGGTTTGCTGCCGCGGCCGAGCACCACGCTGACGTTGGTCACCGCGCGCACTTCAAAGCGCGGCTGACCATCGCGCTGCACCGCCGCGATCAGGGTGTCGTCCCGATCGTAGCGGCCAATCATTTTTTATTCTTGCCCGGGTCGGCGATGGCCGCCGGTGGCGGCGACTCGTGCGGCGGCAATGCGGCCGGCTTCTCGCGCCCCAACCACTCGCGCGCCGCTGGCGGCAGCGCGCGCTCGACCTCGTCGAAGATGGTGCGCAGCAGGCCGCCCTCCTTGGGCAGCTCTTTCACCTTGACCGAGACGCCGCCCAGGATGGCGACGCCGGTGATGCGCACCCAGGGCCCGTCGCCGGTCGGCGGCTCGGCCAGCGACGACCCGCTCTGGTCAAAGCCGCCCAGGATGCCGATGCCGTCGACCTCGACGTAGAGGCCGGGCGGCACGATCACTTCGCAGCCACCAAAGATCGAGACCGATCGAATGGTGGTGCAGCCGGGCTGCAGCTTGGCCAGCCGCAGATCGATGTTGGCGCCGCCAAAGATACTGAGCGCCCGCATCTCCTTGGGCGGCCGCCAGGCGCCGGCCAGGTTGTGGCCCGAGAAGATCGAGATGATGTTGCGCGCGCTGCCGCGCACCGGCAACGGTTCGAGCTCGCCCGTCGTCGACGCTGCCGCCAGCGCCTGCCCGGTCACCGGCACCAGCGCCTGCTGCTGCGCTGGTAGCTCGGGCAGATCGCGCAGCAGTCCGTCCAGGTCGGTCGGCGCGATCGCGCTCTCGGCCAGCCGCACCCGGCGGCCCAGCTCGGTGGCGTCGATGTGGCTCTGCACGAACTGCTCGCGCAACTCGGCGATGGCGCGCTCGCGCTGCTCTTCCAACACTTTCTTTGCCACGGGCCGCGCCGCTGGCGCGGCGAAGATCGCAGGTGTTGCCGCGGTCCATGCCGCCGGCGTGGGCTGGCCGGCCGCGATCGGATGCTCGCGCCACCAGGTCTCGGCGCGATCGTCGGTCCACGGGCTGGCCAGCGGGATGGCGCGCAGAGCGGCCGCCACCTCCTTGGCGCTGGCAGGCCGTTCCTCGGGCTTCTTGTGCAGGCAGGCCAGCACCAGCGCGTCGAAGGCCGCTGGCAACGCTACGCCGAGCCGCTGCGACGGCGGCTGCGGCGCCTCGCCGGCGTGGCGCATCAGCACCTGCAGCGGCGTGGCGCCGTCGAACACCAGCTGGCCAGTGACCAGCCAGTAGCCGACGCAGCCCAGCGCGTACAGATCGGCGCGGCCGTCGATGGCAGCGCCGCTCGGCACCTCGGGCGGCATGAAGGCGGGCGAGCCGATCAGCGAGCCGTCGCCGGTCAGCTGGCTCTGCACCGATGGCGCGGTGTCCAGCTTGACCAGGCCGAAGTCGAGCAGCTTGATGTAGTCGTGCTGCAGGCCGAGCTGGCAGGCGAACAGATTGCCCGGCTTGATGTCGCGGTGGACCAGGCCGTGGCTGTGCGCCTCGGCCAGCGAGTCGCAGGCTTGCAGCAAAAAGTGCACGGCGCGCTCGACCGGTACTGGCCCGTGCTGCGCCACCAGTTGTTGCAGGTTGCTGCCCTCGAGCAGCTCCATGGCGTAGAAAAAAGTTCCGTCGTCGGCGACACCCACGTCGTAGACCGAGACTGTGTGCGGTGAGCGCAGCGCGGTGGTGGCGCGAATCTCGCGTTCGAAGCGCTTGAGCACCTGGCGCTTGAGCTCGGGCTCGACGCCGGAGAGCCGGTCGGGCCGGATCAGCTTGACCGCGACCGGCCGGCCGAGCGCGGTGTTGCGTGCGCGCCAGACCTCGCCCATGCCGCCGCGGCCGATCAGCTCGATCAGTTCATGGTTCCCGAATCGGATCGATTCGCTCATCGCAAAGGCGCTTGTAGCCGCATCGGACCGCGATGGCAATCACCGGCGCGGCGGGTTGATGTGGACCGGCGTGCCGGCGGCCACCTCGGCCGCCTCGAGGATCGCCTCGGACAGCGTCGGGTGCGGGTGGATGGTGGCCAGCAGGTCCTCGAGCGTGGCGCCCATCTCGAGGGCGAGCGTGCCCTCGGCGATCAGCTCGCTGGCCTGCGGCCCGACCATGCCGACGCCGAGCACGCGCTGGGTCGTCGGGTCGGCGATCACCTTGGCCATCCCGTCGGTGCGGCCGAGCGTGCGCGCGCGGCCCAGCGCCGACAGCGGGAAGCGCCCGATGGTCACCGGCCGCTGGGTCGCCGCGGCCTCGCGCTCGGTCAGGCCGACCCAGGCGATCTCGGGGTCGGTGTAGACGACCGCCGGGATGCCGCGGTTGTCAAAGGCGCTGGGTTGTTCGGCGATCACCTCGGCCACCACCTTGGCCTCGCGGCTCGCCTTGTGCGCCAGCATCGGGCCGTGGGTGACGTCACCGATGGCGTAGATGTTGGGCACCCGGGTCCGGCACTGGCTGTCGGTGACGACGAAGCCGCGGCTGTCCACCTCGACGCCGATCTCGGCCAGCCCGAGACCATTCGTGTTGGGCTGGCGGCCGACCGCGACCAGCACCTGATCGAACTCGTGGTGGCTGCGCTGACCCGCGTGCTCGATCTCGACGTCGAACAGCCCGTTCTGGTGGTTCACGCCGACCACGCGCGAGCCGTAGAGGATGGCCGAGAACCGCTTTGCGACTTGCTTGACCATGATCTCGACCAGGTCGAGGTCGGCTCCCATCAACAATTGCGGCAAGAACTCGCACACGGTCACGGCCGATCCCAGGCCAGCGTAGACCAGCCCCAGCTCGAGCCCGATGTAGCCGCCGCCCACCACCAGCAGCCGCGGCGGGATGCGCGGCAGCAACAGCGCGTCGGCCGACGACCAGACCGGCTTGTCGTAGGCGGCCGGCAGCACGTTGATCGACGAGCCGGTGGCGACGATGCACTGCTTGAAGTCGATGCCGCTGACCTCGGCGCCTTCGAGCGCCAGGCTGGTCGGTCCGTCGAAGCGGGCGTGCGCGTGCACCAGTTCGATGTCGCGCCGCTTGAGCAAACCGTTGATGCCGCTGACCAGCGTGTCGACCACCGAGCCAGTCCAGCGCCGCAGCGCATCGACGTCGATCTTGGGCTGACCAAAGGTCAACCCTATCTTCTCGGCCTGCTTGGCCGACTCGATCAACTCGACCGCGTGGATGTAGGCTTTTGAAGGAATGCACCCCTCGAGCAGACAGGTGCCGCCCGGCCGCTCGCGCGCCTCGATCAGCGTCACTTCCTTGCCCAGGTCGGCCAGCCGCAGCGCTGCCACATAGCCGCCCGGCCCGGCGCCGATGATCGCGACCTCGGTCGATTGCCGCAAGCTGCCCATCACCATGCAACGCTCCCGCCGCCCGCTGCGGCGCTGCCGGTATTCGTGTCCCCTTGTGTATAGCGAACCGGGAGTGTCGCTTCACGTGGTTCGACCCTGCGCGCAATGCGGGCGTGCTGGTGCTGCTAGCAGTAGAGGGCCGTGCAGATGTAATCGTCGGGCGCCATCATGCAGCACACCAGCGGTCCCGGGCATGTCAGCTGGTCGCAGCAGGGAAGACCTTCGGAACCGCAGGGGGTGCATGTGCCGTTCCGGCAGACCAGGCCATCTGCACACGTCCCGTCGTCGCAGCACGTTTGGTTGTTTGCGCCGCAACAGCTGCTCACCGACTCGGCGCAGCTGAATCCGCATGACGCACAGGTGATCGGCGGCGCGTTGGCGCAGCTGCAGATGTTGTTGCCGGCACAGAATTCGCCCGGATAGGGCGACCACTCGGACGTGCTCACGAGGGGCAGGCAGCGCTGGCACTCTTCGCCCGCCTGCGGCGCCTGCGGCGGGTAGCACCGCCCCTCGATGCGACAACCCGCGCCAGCGTCGCAGCCGGCGTCAATCGGCGCGCTCAGCGTCGGCTGTTGCCCCATCGGCGCTGGCACTGTCGCGAACTGCTGCATCGTGAGCGCCCGCGTCGTTGCCTGGCGCCAGCGCCCGGGAGCAGCACGCACGCAAGCAGCAGCGACGGCCAGAGCATCCGTGACATGAGCCACCAGCGAAAGGGTCGGGTCAAGCGTAGCACAGCGTTGCGCGGGTCTCGAGCAGAGGCAGATCGCGAGCAGACGCGACGTTACCCGCAGGAGCCGTTGTTGCACTGCAGCCCGGCAGCGCACGAGTTGAAGCCGCAGCAGCGCTGGGTCGCGGCACCGCACGCCTCGCAGGTGTTGCTGCCGCCATTGCAGCGAACGCCCGGCGCGGTGCAATAGTCGTTGCCACCGCCGCTGGCGCAGCAGTCCTGGGTCAGTCCGCCGCACGTGCCGCACGAGCCGGCCGCGCAAGTGTCATTGCCGTCGTTGCCGCACTGCTGGGTGGCGCCGGTGCAGTTGCCACGTTCGCAGCAGCCGCCGTTGTCGCAGCTGTTGAGCGCGCAGCAGGCATCGCCGTCGCCACCGCAAGTGACGCACGTCTGGTTGCCAAAATCGCAGACCAGGCCGGCCGCGCAGCTGCCGTCGCTGCAGCAGGGGTCGTCGACGGCCGCGCCGCAAGCGCCGCAGGTCTGGTTGTTCTGGTCGCAGCCCAGGCCGGCGTTGCAGCCGTCGTTGGCGCAACATTGCTGGGTGCTCGCGCCGCATGCCTCGCAGGTCGCCACGTCGGTGCAGAGCTGGCCCGGCGCGCAGTCCTCGCTGACGTCGGCGCAGAACGCCAGGCTCGGGATGTAGCTGTTGCAGCAGCCGTTGGGGCAGGGATCGGCGCCCGGGCAGCACGCCTCGCCGCCGCCACCGCATGGCCGGCACTGGCCATCGGCGGAGCAGGTGTCGCCGCCGCCGCAATCGCCGTTCACGGCCACGCACTGCGGATCGAAGCCGCCGCTGCAGCAACCGGTCGTGCAGATGTCGCCCGGGCAGCAGGGCTGGCCAGGTGCGCCGCACGCCACACAGTTGGTGCCGTCGCACCCGGTGCCGCTGGCAAAGCAGGTGTCGCCGGCACAGCACAGATCGTTCAGCGCGCCGCAGGCCTCGCAGCTGCCCGCGTTGCAGACGGTCTGGGCCGCGGTGCAAATATTGCCCGTACAGCAGTTCTGCGTCAGGCCGCCGCAGGTGCCGCAGGAGCCCGCGGTGCAGGTACCGCCGCCGACACTGCCTGGGCAGGCCGCGGTCGCCGCCACGCAATCCGGCGGGAACCCGCCCGCGCAGCAGCCGCCGCTCGCGCAGACGTTGCCCGGGCAGCAGCGCTCGTTGTTGGCGCCATTGCCGCACGCTGTGCAGTCGCCATTGTTGTTGCAGTACGAAGTGGTCGGGTCATTGCACACGTCGCCCGGGCAGCAGGGGCCGCCCACCGCGCCGCACGCCACGCAGTGATTGGTGCCGTCGCAGGCCAGCGTCGCGCTGTCGCAGGTCTGATTGCGGCAGCACAGCTCGGTGTCGCCGCCGCAGGCCACGCAGTTGTTGGACTGGTCGCAGGTGGCGCCTGGGTCGGTGCAGCGCGGCCCGTTGTTGCAGCACGCTTGCGACAGGGCGCCGCACGTCGACGAGACGCAGCGGCCAGCGCGGCACACCAGGTTGGTGCCGCACACCTCGTCGTTGGTCAGCTCGGTGATGTTGCAGACCAGGTTGCCACCGACGCCGCAGCCGGCAACGCCGACCACGCACGGTCCCAGGCCCGGGTCGCACGCGCCGCTGTAGGGGCAGGTCCCGCCGTCGCCCAGGCGCGCGTCGAACACCGGCGTGTCATAGCCGCCGAGGTCGGGGCGCGCGGAATCGGCCGGCGCCGCGTCGGGCTGCGCAGCGTCGGGCTGCGCGGTATCGATGCCAAGGGTGTCGACGCCCAGGAAATCGCGGCCGTTGGTGTCGGGACGCGCCTGGTCTCGTCCAACGAGGTCGAGACCGGCTGCGTCGACGTTGGCGTCGACGACCACGGACCCGTCGTCGTAGGTCGCGTCCTTGCCCGCTGGCGGCGCTACCTGGCACTCGCACGCCCAGAACAGGGTGATCGGACACAGCGCCCACAGCCATCGCATCTTCATTCGCCACCCCTTCACGGTTGGTGAGAGAGCAAAAGCTTAGCACACGTCGCGCTCGTCTGTTGCTCGCGCCAGAGTTTTCGCTCGCGGCGCGGTGTCCCTACCAGCCGCGGTAGCTGGCGATGCCCTGGTCGGTGCCGACGTATTTGACGTGCTGAGCGCCGACGTCGATCGAGAAGCAGTTGTTGCTCGGCAGGCCATCCGTGGTGGTGATCGCGATGACCGACGGCACTGCGGCATCGATGCGGCCGAGTCCGCCAGCGGTCGCGACCCAGACCACCTCGTGCGGCAGCGCATCGATGGTCACGAGGTCGATCGCCACGTCGCGCGCAGCGTTGGACGGCAGGCCGTTGGCCGTGGTGTACGAGGTGAAGGCCAAACCACCACCGGCTGCCAGCTGCGAGAGGCCCCCGGCCGTTGCAAACCACACGTCGCCAGAGGGCGCCACGGCGATGGCACGTACGTCGTTATTGACCAGGCCGTCGGCGTTGGTCAGGTTGGTGAAGATCGACAGGCCGCGGTCCATGACCTCGGGCGCAGCCGCCGGTTCCAGCACGCTGACGCCGCCGTCGGTGCCGACAAAGACCACGCCGCTCGCTGCGTCGTAGGCCAGAGCCTGGATGCGGTCGGCGATCAGCCCGTCGCCGCCGCCATCGCCCTGGCAGTAGTCCCGGTGCTGGTTGGTGGCCCAGTTCGAAAACATCAGGCACTGGCTGGTGCCGATCAGGGTACGGCCGTCCGGCAACTGCAGCAGGGCGCGGATGGTGTCGCTCTGCAGTGCCAGGTCGCCGCCCTGGTAAATGTTGCAGTTGGTCGGCGAGCCGGTTTGACCAGCACCAGGCGAGGCGCACACGGCGAGCCCATTGCTGGTGGCGACCAGCAGCGTGTTGTCGGCCAGCATCAGCACGTCGAGCACCATGTTGCCAGGCAGATCGGAATTGCCGGCGGTGTAGAGCGCGCCCAGCGTCAGTCCAGCCGGATCGACCGAGCGCAGGCCGATCGACGACGCCAGCCAGTAACCGCCGCTGTTGGGATCGCGCGCGATCGCGTTGACCTGGCCGAAGTTGCGGCTGGCAAACAACGGGTTGCCGTCGCCCACGAGAATGCTGACCCGGGCGCTGCCAGTGACGCCCAGGCTGTCGACGACCGAGGCCGTGATCACGTGCTTGCCGAGGGCGAGGTTGCTGCTGCTGGTCGCTCCGCCCGAGCCGAACAGGCCGCTGAAGCTGTCGCGCCAGCCAATGCTCGAGGTCAGGTTGCCGTCCTCGGCGTCGGTCGCAGTGCCTGCAAAGTCGACAACAGCAGTGTTGGTCACGTTGGCGCCATCGCGCGGGGCGGTGATGGTGACCTGCGGCGGGGCGTCGATGTAGAGCGTGATCGACGCCGAGCGGGAAACGGTGGCGCTGTTGGTCGCGGTCAGCGTGATGGTGTGCGCGCCGGCCGACAGCGCGTTGCTGTTGAAGGTGGTACCGGTGCCAAAGCGGCCGTCGATGCTCGAGGTCCAGACCAGGCTGCCGCCAAACAGCTGGCCGTCCACGGTGTCGCAAGCATTGCCAGCAAAGGCGACCGAGACGCCCGGGGCATAGGCGCTGCCGTCGGCCGGATGGTTGAGGCGAACGCGCGGCGACAGGATGGCGACGGTGACCTGCGCCGACGCGCTCTTGCCCAGGCCGCCCAGGTCGGTGGCCGAACAGGTCAGCACATGGGTTCCGGGTAGCTGCGGTTGCCAGCCGAAGATGTCGCGGTTGTTGCCGATCACGCCGTCCAGGCTGGAGGACCACTGGTAGGCGATGTTGGTGCCCTCGGGATCGGTGGCGCGGCAGCTGAGCGCGATCTGCTGGCACGCCTCGAACGACGCGCCGTTGAGCGGCTCGACGAGGTTGACCACCGGCGGCTGGTTGACCACGACATCGACGGTGACGCTGCTGCAGCCCTGCACGTTGGCGTCGACCGGGTCCGGCGCGCAGACCGTGATGGTGTGCTGGCCGACCGAGACCAGCGCGTTGACCACGGTGGCGCCGCGGCCGAGCTGGCCGTCCAGGCTCGAGCTCCAGAGGATGCTCGCGTTGGGGATCGGGGTGGCGCTGTCCGGGTCAAAGCAGTTGACGTCGAAGGTGACGCTGGCGCCCTCGACCACGGTGTCGTTGTTGTTGGGCTGCTGGATGTTGCAGCGCGGCGGCACATTGGTGACGACGTGGATGGTGCTGACCGCGCTGCCGGTCGCACCCTGGCTATCGGTTGCCTCGCAGGTGATGCTGTGGTCGCCGAGCAGCATGGCCGTGGTCAGCGTGACGCCCATGCCGATCTGGTCCGCGCCGTCGAGCCAGCGTATCGAGGTGCCAGTGAGCAAGCCATCCTCGGGATCGACCGCCAGGCAGTTGAAGGTGATGGTGTCGCTCGGCAAGAAGTAGCTGCCGTCCGCGGGCCGCTCGATCGAGACCTGCGGCGCGCGGTTGCCGACGATGGTGATGGTGATCGAGGCGCTCCTGCTCAGGCCAGCCGGGTCGGTGGCCGTGCAGCTGATGACGTGATCGCCCACGACGTCGAGCGCGGTCTGCACCCTGGCGCCGATGCCGAGCGAGTTGGTGCCGTCGGTCCAGACGATGCTGCCATTGGCAATGGCGCCGGTTTCCGGGTCGGTCGCGTTGCAGTTGAAGACAATGGTCTGGCCACGGGCAAAACTCTGGCCGTTGCTCGGCGACAGGAGGTTGACGACCGGCGGCAGGTTGCCGACGGCCGCGTCCGTGGCGGGCGCAGTATCGATCCCGGTCGCAGCGTCGGTGCCTGTAGCGTCGGCTCCAGCAGCGTCAGTCGCTGTGGCATCTTGGCCAAGGGCGTCGCTGCCCGCGTGGTCGATGGCCGCGGCATCATTGCGCCGGGTATCGGTGCCAGCCGCGTCGACCGGGGTGGTCGAACTGTCGCCGCCAGCGTCGGTCGAAACGTGGCCCGAATCATTTCCGGCGTCGGGGCCGGGTGCGACCTCGGGCTGGCAGTTGCAGGCGGCCCATGGACCAAGCGCCAGCACGGCCAGGCCAATCCAGTTGTTCTTTTTCATGCGGGTCATCACGGCCTCCCTCGATGTGGTGCCGCCAGTGCGGCCAGGATGCGTTTATTCGTCACGGTCCGACGTAGCGGGCGATACCGCTGTCGGTGCCAAAGATCTTGCTGCCGTCGTTGAGCACGACGATCGAGCGCACGCTGTTGGACGGCAAGCCGTCGGCAGTGGTCAGGTTCATGAACGACGGCACGGTCGGGTCA
>Ga0315268_10005914_pt1 | contig 13070 bp, 18 predicted proteins | sample C1_top_MG_FD_204535 | JGI IMG/M metagenome (GOLD analysis project Ga0315268, IMG submission 204535) | Sediment microbial communities from Yellowstone Lake, YNP, Wyoming, USA - C1_top | ecosystem: Environmental > Aquatic > Freshwater > Lake > Sediment | place: USA: Wyoming | collected 2017-08-01 | reverse complement strand
CACGTTTGAGTGTCAGGAAAATGAGAAACTCTTCTTGCACGCAACAAAAATCAAGATTTGTGGGGCACGAACTCAAAATTCAGGAGGATGCTTTTTTAAAAAACAGGGGTTTTCTGACAGGCACTAGCTATAGATATTCCAGATGTATTTTTCCTGGTAATCCGAATAATTCGGAATTTGCAGGGTGACCCCTTCCCTTTCTACAGAATGGATCAACAGGTCAAAATAACTGCGACGAGCGGCAAAATAGCAAGATTGATCAGAGGATGCCGGGCCTTCCACCAAAAAATCTGCGGCGGTAAGGCTGATGTTAACTTTTCCACCCAGCCTGTCGGTACCCGGGTTTCTCAAGGTGATATCCAGTATGGCGCCGGTTACATTGTCATAATATGGCGCAAAGGCGGCGCTATACAGGTTAAAGTTGTCAATCAGTTCGCCATTAAATACGCTGAGTCCACCGAAATCAAACACTTTCCCGATGGGACAGAGTCTGCGTAATAAAAATTGTCGCCCGGGTCGGAGCCTCTTACCGCCGGTGCACTGCCGCCGCCGGTTTGCATTGCAACTCCTGGTAAACTTTGCAGGCTCTTTAACGGATCACCCGATGATCCGGCAATTTGCCTTAACTCTTCTCCACTCATAACAGACTTGCTGACCTGGTTTTGGTTGCGTTCAGCATTGACAACCACTTCGGGTAATCTAGTCGGTGCAGGCAAATAGAAAGCCAGTGCCGGAGTGGGAATACCTGCTTCGGGTTTGCTTTCTCCAACAGTTGAAACCCTCACCATATATTTACCCGGTTGCGGAAAAGTTAGCACAAAATTGCCGTTTTCATCCGATACTGCTGAAATCGAACTGATCTCCTTCACGTTTATCAAGGCACCCTGGATGGGCTTTCTGGTTCCTTTTTCCAGCAATTTTCCTTCCTCCGTCCAGTCAAGTTCCTGAGCGCCGGTTGTGCCTGATAACAACATTAATATTGCGCAAAATGGAGAAAGCAGTTTGATGCACGGAAATCTATTCATGTCGCTCCCTTTTATTTCAGTTTAAAGCGAAATGGCACTGCCACCCGCACTGCCACTGCTTCCTTGTCTATATAACCCGGTCTAAAACTACTCTTTTTCAGTGCGTCTATGACAGCATTGTCAAAGGAATTGCCGGCACTTTTTACTATCCGGACAGCCAGAACATTTCCCTTTTCATCTATGGTTACCTCCGCCAGCACGTAAGCCTGACTGCCCGCACGCTGCTCGGCAATTGGATAGACGGGTTCAATCCTGTGAAGGAAGGAGGGCCGACGTGTTAATTTACTGATCGGTTGCACCTCCAAACCGGCTTGTTTCGCTTCCGTCGCAGTATCAATTGCCTGCTTATCTGCACTGGCCTGTTCCGGGATCGCAGTGCTAGTTTCCGATTTTTCGGGTACAGCTTTTACTATTACTGGTTGTTCTGACTTGGCGGATTCCTTAATTGGCGTTGCTATAGCGATTGGTTTTGATTTATGCAAACGCGGCTTTTTTTCTTTCGTTGGCGCCTGCCCCGCCAGTTCTACCGTGACAGTTTGAAGCGGAATTCTAACAGTGCTGTTGTTTGATAATTGGTATGTTATCAGTGCAATCAATGCGGCATGGAGCAATAGCGATATTGCAACGGGCAGTGACCACCTGGTAAACGATTTCATAAAAGCCATGAGTATCTCTCGGGCGGGGTATTTTCCATAATTTGCCTGGACGCAGATACTGCTTTGGAGAGCAATCCTGCAGCATTCAATTCGCAAATCCAAGTTCAATAATCATCAAATACTCAGGCAGGTGATCGTGAAATCTTATCCCGTTTCCGGGTTCCGGACACCTAACGGGCATGGCGATGATGCCACCCCTGATAATGAAATTCGACATACCCGTTCCCCTCTCTCCAGCTCTTTCCCGCAAGCGGGCGAGAGGGATAGGGTCTCGCTGCGCGAGTTTCAGGTTAAAAAAACAAGGCGACCGTTTGGTCGCCTTGTTTTGTTCAAGCCATATAACAGGCTTTATTTGATAGTTGCTTTGGCGCGCTGTTCGGCGATCGCTTTTTGTACCAGTTGCTGCTGCATGTGCTGGGTCAGGTTGGCTTTAACCTCTTCAAACGGCGGCACCTTCATGTCGCGTGTATCTTCAAGTTTGATGATGTGCCAGCCGAATTGCGTATGCACGGGTGCGCTGATCTGTCCTTTGTTCAGCCCAACCATTGCATCCGCAAAAGGTTTGACGAAGTTGCTGGGAACGGCCCAGCCCAGATCGCCACCTTTTACGCTTGAGCCGGGATCCTGCGACTTATCCATGGCGACATCCTCAAACTTGCTGTTTTTCAATTGCTCGGCAATCACTTTTGCTTCGTCTTCTGTTTTTACCAGAATGTGTGAAACCTTGTATTCCTTGTTGCCGCGCTGTTTGTTGATGCTGTCATATTCCTGCTTGAGAGCTTCATCGCTGATGGGATGGTTTTTAACATAATCCTGAACAAATGCGCTTGCCAGGATGGTTTTTTTGGAAAGTTCGATTTGTTCGGTAACTTCCGGTTTTTTGTTTAAACCTTTTTTGCTTGCTGCTTGCGCCAGAACTTCAATGTTGATCAGCTCATCGCGAACAGCCTTGCGGAGTTCGGGGCTGTCCGGCTGGCCTTGTGCCGTCGCGGCTTTGACGCGCAAGTCGAGGAGTGCTTCCGGAATGGCAACGCCGTTGACTGTTGCAGCAGTCTTTGTTTCAGCATAAGCAGCAGTGCTGGTAACGAGTACACTCAGTAAAGCCAGTGCAGCAAATTTGTAATATTTCAGCATGGTTAGAGTCCTAGGTTAAAGAAAAAAAGTTGGTCAGTTAAAAAGTGATGCTATTTTCATTGCCGGGTTGCTGTTTGCAACTCTTGCGGAGTGTAAGCCTGGATATTCAAGGCATGAATATCATGCTTCATCATTTCGCCGAGTGCGGAATATATCATACGGTGCCGGGCCAGTGTGGGCTTGCCGGTAAACTGGGTCGAGACTATATGCAAGGTGTAATGACCGCCACCAGAGCGTGCACCCTCGTGTCCCGCATGTTTGTGGCTGTCGTCGATGATTTCAATCTGCACGGGTTGCAATCCGGCAAGCAGGGTTTGTATTTGTTCTATACGGCTCATGATGGAAATGTCTTCTTGAATGGTTTGACTTCAACTTGCGCATAAACTCCTGCAGCCACGTAGGGATCGGCTTGCGCCCACTCAACTGCGGCTGCCAGCGCGGGAAACTCAGCTACGATAAGGCTGCCGCTGAAACCGGCAATGCCGGGATCATTGCTGTCTACGGCAGGGAAGGGGCCGGCCAATAACAAACGTCCTTCATCCTGAAGCAGTTGCAGGCGTGCGACGTGCGAGGGGCGTGCTGTCAAACGTTTTTCCAGGCTATTGGGTGTGTCCTGTCCGGTAATTGCATACAGCATCAACTATTTTCCTTCTTGTCTGCCTGGATGTGTTTTGCCACGACGAAGGCTTGCGCCAGTATGAAGACCAGCATAATGCCTGAGGCGCCAAATAACTTGAAGTTGACCCAGGAGTCGGTGGAAAAGTTCCACGCGATATAAAGGTTCAGTATGCCGAGAGCGATGAAAAAGCCGCTCCATGCCAGATTAAGCTTGTTCCAGACAGGATCAGGCAGGCTCATTTTTTCTTGCATCAGGCTGCGTATCAGGTTTTTTTTGAACACAATGTTCGACAACAGAAGAGTCAAGGCAAACAGCCAATACAAGGCGGTGGGCTTGATTTTGATAAATGATTCATCGTGCAACAGCAGGGTCGCGCCGCCAAAAACCAGAATAATGGCGAAGCTCACCCATAACATGGTGTCAACCTTGCCATGCCGCCACTTGACCCAGATAATTTGCGCCATCGTGGCGATGATGGCGGTGGCGGTGGCCAGCAAGACGGGCAAATGCTTCGGGTCAGCCTGATAGCTGATATAGGTTGCAAATGCCTGGGCGGAGTCAGGATTGCTTCCTGCCAGCTTGAACACAGCAAAAAACAGGATGACGGGGAACAGGTCGAAGAGAATTTTCATAGGGGAGGGATTATCCAGATGTGGGCGCCGTATGTAAAGCGATGTGCGGTGAGAATTTGAGCTCGTGCAGATGCACGATTCGTAGCGCGGTTATTTTGCCTGAGAAGAAGCATTGCTCCAACTCTGTTCCCGGAGTTGGGGTAACGCCCAGATACATGCGTGCAAGCATCTGAATTTATTTGCTATTATTTTTGACTGCCGTGATAATACGTTTGAGTTCCCGTTACTTTGCTGTTCTGGGGTTGAGCCGAAAGTGCTTGGTGTAAGGAAATCTTGATGAAGAAGTTATCCCTGTTATCGGGAACCCCTGCGGGACTGGTCGCAGTATGGGGCGCTATCATAGCTGCAGTCGAGGCGCTGGTCATTTTGCCCGTTCATAGTGTTGTAGTTCCTGAAGTGTTCGCGGAAGGTGCCTGGGTTTACATCAATGCTTTCCTGATTAGCCTGCTCGCTGGTGCGGCATTGTATTTCATCATTTTCAGGAAAATGCAGGAAAGCATAAGCCAGCAAAAGCGGAGCGCGGAAGAGCTGGAACAGCGTTGCCAATATCTGGAAGAATTGGCACAAACACGCACTTTAGAGTTGAGCCAGGCCAGAGAGACTGCCGTGGCTGTCAGTAGGGCCAATAGCTTGTTTATAAATAATATTGGCCATGAAATTCGCACTCAGATGAACGTTATTATTGGCTGGAATTATTTGCTGCAAAAGGAAGTTTTCGCGCCCAAGTCGCATGGACAGCTAGTTAAGGTGAGTGAAGCGGCTAATCATCTGCTGAAAGTCATCAACAACCTGCTGGATCTATCGAGGATTGAATCCGGCAATTATTTCCCTGAGGAAGCAGACTTTACGTTGATGCAATTGTTGAATGAGATCGTCAGTGTGTTGAACGAATCCGCGATCAACAAGGGTTTGCTGCTCGATATGGAGATTGATCCCGCGGTTCCCGAGCAACTTCATGGGGATTATCTGCGCCTGAGACAGATATTGGTTAATTTTGTGAGCAACGCGATCAGATTTTCAGAACACGGGAAGATCACGATTCGCGTTACAGTGGTCGATGAACAAGCGCAGCGCACACTATTACGCTTTGCGGTGGAGGATCAGGGAATCGGTCTGACACCGGAGCAACAGGCCAGGCTGTTCCAGATTTTTACACCGGCAGATGAATCTTCTGCCACCAGGTTTGGTTACACCGGCTTGGGATTGGTTATTACCAGGCAACTGGCTGTATTAATGGGTGGTGATGTGGGAGTGACAAGTGAGCCCGGAATCGGCAGCACCTTCTGGATGACTGCCAATATGCGCAAGGTGGTTAGTCACAGGCTGCTTGGCGACAGTTTGAAGTCGTTATTGTTTGAGGATTCTGCGGGTATTTTGGCGCAGCAATACCATGGCATCCGCCTGTTGCTGGCGGAAGACGATCCATTCAATCAGGAAGTCGTTGTGGAACTGCTGGGCGAACTCGGACTGGTTGTCGATATCGTGGAAAATGGCCGGCAGGCGGTTGAGCGGGTGATTGCCGGGGACTATGCACTGGTGATGATGGATGTGCAAATGCCGCTTATGGATGGCCTCGAAGCCACTCGCGATATTCGAAAATTGCCCGGGAAATCCCTGTTGCCTATTCTGGCGATGACGGCTAATGCTTTTGAAGAAGATCGCCGGCTCTGTCTGGAAGCCGGTATGAATGACTATGTCTGCAAGCCGGTTGAACCGGATACGCTTTACTCGGTATTGCTATATTGGCTGCGAAAGTCCGCTCATGCGGAGAAATCTGCAAAAAAGCTTACCTTGCCTGAAGGGTGCCGCACGGCGGATTAATTGCGTTCAATCAAGCCGCAACAAATTTCAACGAAGCTGAATTAATGCAGTAACGCAGACCGGTGGGCGGAGGCCCATCTTCAAATACATGGCCCAGATGTGAGTCACAGCGTGAACACAGCACTTCGGTACGAGTCATGCCGTATTTGCGGTCGGTGCGAGAGGTGACTGATCCGGCCTCTATGGGTTGCCAGTAGCTGGGCCAGCCGCTATGTGAATCGTATTTGCTGGCTGAGCTGAACAACGGGGCATTGCAGCAGGCACAGTGGTAAGTGCCTGCCTCGTGGTTGTTCCAGTACGCTCCGGTAAACGCGGGCTCGGTGCCGCACTGGCGGCAAATATTATATTGTTCAGGGCTGAGTTCCCGGCGCCAGTCAGCATCGCTCTTTTCGATTTTTTCACTCATGCTGCAATTCCTCCACAGGCACTTCCGCCTTAAAGCACTTCGCCGGCATGATCCGCCAGACGGGAACGTTCGCCGCGTTGCAGCGTGACATGGCCGCTGTGTTCCCAGCCCTTGAATCGATCCACCACATAAGTCAGCCCGGAGCTGCCTTCGGACAGATAGGGGGTGTCGATCTGCGCGATGTTGCCCATGCACACCACCTTGGTGCCAGGACCGGCGCGGGTGACCAGTGTCTTCATCTGCTTCGGAGTCAAGTTTTGCGCTTCGTCGATAATCAGAAATTTGTTGAGGAAGGTGCGGCCGCGCATGAAATTAAGCGACTTTACCTTGATGCGGCTGCGTATCAGGTCGCGTGTGGCGGCGCGCCCCCAGTCCCCACTTTCGTCGTCAGACTTGTTGAGCACATCCAGATTGTCATCCAGCGCGCCCATCCAGGGATTCATTTTTTCCTCTTCGGTGCCCGGCAAGAAACCGATATCCTCTCCCACCGGCACCGTAACGCGGGTGATGATTATTTCAGAATAGCGTTTTGTTTCAAGCGTTTGCATTAGTCCGGCAGCCAGCGTCAACAGGGTTTTTCCGGTGCCGGCCTGGCCGAGCAGGGTGACAAAGTCGATTTCGGGGTTCATCAACAGGTTGAGCACAAAACTCTGTTCGCGGTTGCGCGCGGTGATACCCCAGATGGCATTTTTTTGATGGCTATAATCGGTGAGCGTGCGCAGCATGGCTGTGTCACCGTTCTGTTCCGTAACCACTGCATGAAACGGGGTTGCACCTTCTATTTCCTGGTAGACAAACTCGTTCACCAGCAAGTCGCGGCACAACGGCCCTTTGATATCATAAAATGTGTGGCCGTTTTGCGAGCCCGATTTCATGTCTTTGCCGTGTTTCTCCCAGAAATCGGGAGGCAGCAGTTTGACACCGGTGTACAACAGGTCGGAGTCTTCCAGCACCTTGTCGTTGAAATAATCCTGCGCATTCATACCCAGGGCACGCGCCTTGATGCGCATGTTGATATCCTTGCTGACCAGAATAATTTCGCGTTTTATCTGCTGTTTGTGCAGAAACATGACTACGCCGAGTATGGCATTGTCGGCCTTGCCGCTGGCCAGGGTTTGCGGCAAATCCTGGTTGATGAACTGGGTTTGCAGGAACAGACGGCCATTGGCCGCCTTATTGCCGAGGGAGTGCAAAGGCACGCCTTCCTCGATGTTGGGCGAGGCTGTGCTGACCAGTGTGTCGAGAAAGCGGCTGGCCTGGCGTGCATTGCGCGCTACTTCTGTCATGCCTTTTTTGTTGTTGTCCAGTTCCTCCAATACGTACATCGGCAAATACACATCGTGTTCTTCAAAACGAAACAGGCTGGTTGGATCATGCATCAGCACGTTGGTATCAAGCACAAATAGTTTCACAGGAGATTTTGTTTTGGCCGGTGTTTTCTGGGTAGGCATGAGCTTCCTTTATGGATTGAGAGTGCGAACGAAATCGAGTACCTGTTGCGCGTGGCCGTCAGCTTTCAGGCCGCGCCATTCCTTGCATAACTTTCCTGCGGCATCGAGCACAAAAGTGCTGCGTTCGATGCCGCGCGCTTGTTTGCCATACATGTTTTTCAGTTTCATCACGCCAAACTGTTCGCATACCTTCTCTTCGCTATCCGATAGCAGAGCGTACGGCAAGCTGAACCTGGCCTTGAAGTTTTCGTGCGACGTCATGCTGTCGCGAGATATGCCCACCACTTCACAATTTGTTTTTTTGAATTCATCGTACAAGTCGCGAAATTGCTGGCTTTCGGTGGTGCAACCCGGGGTGTTGTCCTTGGGGTAGAAAAAGATGACTAACGATTTTCCGCGCGTGGCATAAAGTTGAAATGTTGTTCCGCCGGTTGCGGGGAGAGTGAAATCTGCTACTTCCATCATGGGCATCAAGCTGGCTTCCTGAGTATTGTGTGGTTGCCATTGTTTACAAAATTCCGGTGCAAGGCAAGCGCTTCCGTTGCGAGCGCTTGAAAGCCCTGATTATCCAGAGCGTTGAGGTAAAGTTTAGGCGCTTGTTCATAGTCCGGATAATGACTGTAGATGGATTTCGTGTAAGCGGGGTCGTAGTGCAAAGTTAATAATTCTGCAATAAATTCGTTCCATTTGTGATTGGCACATAGCGCATGCCAGAGCTCCAGTTGTTCATTGCTGTACAGGCCGCGCAAGCGTTCAAGTTGTTGCTTTAGCAGGCCTGGCTGGTTTAAAAAATGCAGATAATCCTCGCGCAGCAGCGCCACACGCAATGCCGTCGAGGTTTCGAGGCGCACGCATGGACTGGCCCACATTGCGAGCATGAGTGCATCGGGAACCCGGATTGAACCTATTTTTTTGCTTTCCGATTCGACGTAGACGGGTAATTCAGGATTAAATGTTTTGAGTTTTGCGAGTAGCAGGCTGTCAAATCCTTTTTGTGCGGGCTGCGGCACGTCCGGCATATCACCCAGTACCGAGCCGCGATGCCTGGCAATCTGCTCCAGATCAAGCACCTGAGCGCCAAGCTGCCGCATGGTATCGAGCAGGCGGCTCTTGCCGCTGCCGGTCAAGCCGCACAGCACCCTGAAACAGAGTGTTGCAGGAATAATCTCAAGCTGTTCGAGTACATGGTGGCGATAGCCTTTATAGCCGCCTTCCAGACGATCCGCGGCAAAGCCTATGCTGCGCAGAATATGCGTCATCGCACCGCTGCGCTGCCCACCGCGCCAGCAATAGATCAGCGGATGCCACGACTTGGGTTTATCCAGCCAGTTATTTTCGAGATGAGCGGCAATATTGCGGGCGATCAGTGCGGCACCAATTTTTTTGGCTTCAAACGAAGACTGCTTGTAAAGCGTACCCACGCGCACGCGTTCTGCGTCGCTTAAGACCGGATAATTGACCGCACCGGGGAGGTGATCCTCGGCAAATTCGGATGGCGTGCGCACATCGATGATAACGTCAAATTCATGCAGCTGTTCTATATTTGCCAGTCCTGAAGATCTCACTTAATACCTGCTTATGCAACCAATATGGTTGGTGATTATCCTGCAAACCGCTGTCGAACGCATCCGATAGTTTAATGCCTGCAACTTGCCTGCCAGCACGGTTTGAAACAAGGGCTCACGGGGGAGCTTGCATGGCCGAAGGGCACAAGGAACGCTTCGAGGTACCCTGAAGGGCACAAGAACCTCTATGAGGTAAATTGGCGTCAATTCCGAACTTAACCTAAAATTGAGGCGGCAATGGGGGTATTGATTGAGAATATGGGATTTATTATTGCCTCCTGCCTGACGCAGGTATCCCGACGATTTATACAGATGCGCTGGATGGATGATGAATGATGAAGATTTTATGCGCGCCGCTCTGCAGCAGGCGCGGCAGGCAGGTCTGGCCGGTGAGGTTCCGGTTGGAGCTGTGGTGGTGAAAGATGGCGAGATTGTCGGGGTTGGGAGCAATGCGCCGATTGGCCGGCACGACCCTTCGGCGCATGCCGAAATGCTGGCATTGCGCGATGCCGCTCAACGCGTGGGGAATTATCGCCTGGTTGGCTGCGAGCTTTATGTCACGCTGGAACCCTGTTTGATGTGTGCAGGAGCCATGTTTCACGCGCGAATTGCGCGCGTGGTTTACGGTGCGCGGGACCCCAAGACCGGAGCAGCAGGCAGCGTGCTGGATCTGTTCGCGGAGCAGCGTTTGAATCACCATGCTTCGGTGCTGGGGGGTGTGCTGGCCGATGAATGCGGGAATATTTTGAGTCGATTTTTCGCTGCGCGGCGCGCACAGCAACGCATATGAATATCAAAGTGAATATCGCAACGCAGAGGCTGGAGCTATTTGATGATTCAGGACGTTTGATGCGGAGCTACAAGGTTTCAACCGCTTTAAACGGTGCCGGCGAGGAGGCTGACAGCAATTGCACTCCGCGCGGAAGGCATATAATCCGTGCAAAGATAGGTGAGGGTCAGCCGCTCAATACGGTGTTTGTGCGGCGCAGGCCAAGCGGGGAAGTTTATACGCCGCTGCTTGGCGTCCAATATCCCGGGCGCGACTGGATACTCACACGCATCTTGTGGTTGTCCGGCTGTGAACCCGGCTATAACCGGCTGGGCTCGTGCGACACCATGCGGCGCTTTATCTATATCCACGGAACACCCGATGAGCGGGTAATGGGCAAGCCAGCTTCGCATGGCTGCATAAACATGCGCAACGCCGATTTGATTGAGTTGTTTGAACTTGTAACAGCAGGAACCAGAGTGCATATTTCTGCATGATTAATATAATATAAACATAAGGATAAAATAATGTCGCAATCAGGACCAAGAGAAATTGTAACGCCCTTTCGCCCCATACCGCTGGTGGTGCCGGAGGGAATGAAGAACAATGAATTTTTTAACAGCACGGAAAATCTCAACGACCTGGTGCATAACAACGGATTGTTGCTGAACCCTGAAAATCTGTTGCTCTATCGCAAAGCGTTGGGTCACAGCACTGCTTTTGATTGCTCGATCATTTACAACACCTCGCAGATCGTGCTTAATCCCTTGGGTCGCCCTGTGCGGCGTACCCAGGTGCCGGACAATGTCAAGCATGTGTGGAACCGGATGAATCAGATCATCATCGATTACATGCTGGAGCTCTACCCCGACCCGGAAGAAGCGCTGATCCTGGCGGGCGAGGCGAGCCTGGATGCAACCTGGCCGCTGACATCGCCTGGCGTGCCCAGCATACGAATGTTGCATAACCATTTCATTGTTTTCCCCAAGCATGAGTTGCGCAACGCCAAGCTGGCCGATACCAACAATCCAAATTTGACCGACGGCGGCCAGCACAGCCTGTTTCAGGCTTATATGCATGATGTGTATCGTGAATTTTTCGACAAGGCGCTGGACTTGAAAATTCTCAAGCCCGCCAGCGAGGCGGATGCCTGCATCGGTTTGACCGGCTATCCGCGGGGTCTGCCCAGTTGGGAGATACAGGGTGGCGCGGCGGCATTAAAGGATGTGCATTTCTGGAAAGAATACGATGAGGTTTTGAAGGGATTTATCGACTTCTACCGCACCTTTTTCTCGCAAGTTTCCACGCGAAACGCCGCAAAGCCAGAGGATGTCTACTACCCGGAAGAGGTCGAGAGTGTGCTGCTGTTCAACAACGATTTCTTGAAGACGGCAAAGAAGGTGCGTGATCATTGCATTGTCGATGCAAAATATGCGAATGCGATACGCTGGCAACCCGCTTTCAAGCAGTTGATCTACCGCAATGATGCAGGCAAGCTGATCGTGACTATCAGCCAGAACTCCATCGGCAATGCAATTACCGAAGTGCTGGGAGTGGTGGTTAACCGGATTGCCGACGCCGAGGCCTATGGCAAGCTTGAGCCACGGTTAATCGAGCGTTTGCTGGAAGTGCGCAGGCGTTTGGTAGACGCCGATTTGGGTAACGGCATCCGTACTGAATATTGGCCCGAGGATTAGTATCAGGATAAACAATATACGAATTTGATTCGCGGACTTATAATGCAGTTCAGATAACTTACATTTGGGAAAGGAATGGCCATGCGCGATCGTACTTCTCTCTTGTTAGAACTTATCAGTAGTCCCAAAGCAGTCACCGCTATTACTCAGGAATTGTCGCATTGCGATTGGTACTGCGAGAGCCATTTGGCAGAAGTCAGCAAACTTGATGTGCTTGCCGTTCTGGAGCAATTTGAGAATGCTGCCCTGACTGCCTCAGAGGTTACAGCCTGGGCGAATTCCATTTGCGGGCGGATGGATGTCGGCTTTGAGTTTGGACCCGACGGTGTCGTGGAAGAAACGCTATGCTGGCTTGCGCATCCTGAAATCAACGGGCCGATCGATAACGCCTTGTGTCAGCATATCATGGCGTTGTACGAGCGGCGCACGAATAAACGGGAAGCGTCCTAGCGTTGCTTTTTATCGAGCAACGCCAGTGATTCAGCGGCAATCTCGCGTACTTCATCACTGATGTCATGCGTGCATGTTTCAAGGTACGGGCGTGCCGCCTCGCTGCCACTCAAACCCAGCAGGTTGCAGGCATCGGCGCGCACCCTGTGGTCTTTGTGGCGCGTGAGTTCGGCAAGTTGCGGCAGCAGGCTTTGCAACGCCGGGGTATTGCCATATGATTCAAGCAAGGCATCGACACCCACCCTGACCTCTATGCTTTTCTCCGGATTGGCAACGATAGAGAGCAGCGGCTTGAGACGCTGTGTATCTTCGGCTATGAATATTCCGGCCTGTTTAAACTTCCCTTCTTTCAGCAGGTGCTCAACGTAGTGGGTGATGCCTTCTTCCCCGCTGCTCCATTCGGTCCATTGGCGCAGTTCTGCGGGAGTGTGCGCGCCGGTGAGAGTGAATGGCCCCAGCCGCAGCCAGGGAGCGGCACGGACACCGTATTCTGCGGCCAGTTCGGGGTGAGCCGCGACATTGACGACAGTGAGCTTTCCAATCGCTGCTTGCTTGACCAGATCGCTCAGCCCTTGCAGCACGACAGGGCAATACGGGCAACCGGGAGTAATGAAAAGTAAAGCATCAGGTGTATTGGCAGGCATGGTAAAGTTCCAAGGATAATATTGGGCGGGTGGACGCAAACAGTAGTGCAGATATTGGCGTCCACTTTATATGAATTATCCTAGAAACCGGTGCGCCAGCACAAACTGGCGAGTGATAGTTGGTGAAAGTCCAATACAAGAAAGGAGTAGCGAACCGTCTTGACCCCGAGTCATGCGTTGTACATCGCGAGGTGTGTAGCG
>Ga0315268_10005912_pt1 | contig 13071 bp, 13 predicted proteins | sample C1_top_MG_FD_204535 | JGI IMG/M metagenome (GOLD analysis project Ga0315268, IMG submission 204535) | Sediment microbial communities from Yellowstone Lake, YNP, Wyoming, USA - C1_top | ecosystem: Environmental > Aquatic > Freshwater > Lake > Sediment | place: USA: Wyoming | collected 2017-08-01 | reverse complement strand
CTCAAGGCATTGGCTCCCGCGGCCCTCGACTTCGAACACATCGAGCGGGCCCGCGAGTTCATCGTCGCGGCTCAAGCGGGCCAGCGCCAGATCGCGCGCGGACTGGAGCTTCGCCTCATCCGCGAATCCAGCGGCGCGCAGTGGTTCGCCTTCGCCGACGAACTCGGATCGGGTTCCCCGTATTCGTTGGGGCTCGCGCTTCCTGGCGAGGTCCAACTGCCCTCCCCGCGCAACTCCCGGCTCGTCGCCCGCCTCTCCCCGAGCGCAACTTTCGGCACGGCCCTCGACCCTGTGCTGGCCGGACGAGTTCTCACCGTTCGCAACTGGCGCCCCGGAGACCGCTTCCATCCCATCGGCCGCGGCGACGCCAAGTTCAAGGATTTCTTCCAGCAACTCAAGGTTCCCGCCGCCGCCCGTGCCACCTGGCCGGTCGTGGAACTCGAGGGCGAGATCGTCTGGGTGCTCGGCCTTCCCGTCGCCGCAAAATTCGCCGCCGCAGGAAACTCCGGCTTCGTCATCGAAGAGCTTCCTTCCCAAAATGCGACCCGCTGATCCCCCTCCCGTCGGCATCTCTCCGGCGCTCGTCCCAAATAAGACACTTCCCAAGAAGCGACTCGCTCAGCCCCCCTCCCGCCTGCATCTCTCCGGCACTCGTCCCAAATAAGGCACTTCCCAAGACGCCGCTCACGGTAGAAAATAGGGCGCACCGGTCGTGTGAACCGCGACAGGCCATAAGAAAGAGACGGATGCCGACTGACCAAGGGTTGAAAGTCATCATCACTGCGGAGCAGATCCAGAAGCGCGTCCGCGACCTCGGACGTAAGATCTCCGACGATTACATGGGCAAGACCCTGCAGGTCGTCTGTGTGCTGGAAAATGGGTTCATCTTCATGGCCGACCTCGTCCGGGCTCTCGAACTCCCGGTGGTCTGCCATTTCGTGAAGCCCTTTACCAAGGAAAAGATCGAGAACAACGTCGCCACCACCGAAATCTTTTTCAGCCCTGAAACCGAGGTCAACGGCCACGATGTGCTGCTCATCGAAGGCCTGATCCAATCCGGGATCACCACCGACTTCCTGGTCCGGAACATGCTTTCCCGGGGTGCCTCCTCGGTCAAAGTCTGCACCCTGCTCGATCGCCAGTCGCAGCGCCGTATGTCGCTGCAACCAGACTACTTCGGCTTCCTGATCGACGAGAACTTCGTCGTCGGATACGGCCTCGGCGGACCCCAGCTGAACCGCAACCTGGCTTACGTCGCTGCCGCCAAGTGATCGCTCCCCAGCCGTAGTCCTTCTCCGGCATGCTTAAGCCACAAGCCGGGGAACTTTCGTGCGGTAAAACGGGTACAATCGAGTGCATGGCCCGTCGTTTGTGGCGAGGCCGTCAAGTCAGGGGTTTTCGGTCGTGAACGGGGAATTCCGCCTTTCACCGGAAAAACGCGTCCCAAACCGGGGCTGCGGTGTCTAAATTCGGTAAGTCGGAATCAGGCTGCCAGCATCTAATGGCTCAGCGACAATCCTCTCCCGATCTTCCTCGGTCTTGGGGCTGGAGGGCTGCCCGGCAAGTCCTCATAGGAGCTTTAAGTTGAATTCAACGGTCAAACAGATCGTCTTCTGGTTGGTGATCATCCTGTCCGGCATTCTCCTTTGGCAGGTCGTCAATGGCGCCGGCAACAAGGGCATCAAGGAACAGCAGATCAGCTTTTCCCAGTTCCTCGGCAATGTCCAGCAGGGAACGGTTCGCGACGTCACCATCACCGGCAACGAGATTCGCGGCGTCAACAAAGACGGCAAGACGGGCTTTTACCTCACTGCTTATCCGAATTATCCGGACATGATCAAGCAGTTGCAGGATAAGGGCGTCAACATCACCGTCAAGGATGTCGGCAACGGTGGATGGTCGGTGCTGATCCAGTTCGCCCCGGTCCTCCTCCTGGTCGCACTGTGGTTCGTCATGATCCGCCAGATGCAGACCGGCGGAAACAAGGCCCTCTCCTTCGGCAAGAGCCGCGCCCGCCTGCTCTCGATGCAGCAGAAGAAGGTGACGTTCAAAGACGTCGCCGGGGTCGATGAAGCCAAGGAAGAGCTCCGCGAGATCATCGAGTTCCTGCGCGAAGCGCAGAAGTTCCAGAAGCTCGGCGGCCGCATCCCCAAGGGGGTTTTGCTGGTCGGCGCGCCTGGAACCGGCAAGACGTTGCTGGCCCGCGCCGTCGCCGGCGAAGCCAATGTCCCGTTCTTCTCCATCTCCGGCTCCGACTTCGTCGAGATGTTCGTCGGGGTCGGCGCATCGCGCGTCCGCGACCTCTTTGAGCAGGGCAAGAAGAACGCCCCCTGCATCATCTTCATCGACGAGATCGACGCCGTCGGACGTCACCGTGGCGCAGGCCTCGGCGGCGGACACGACGAGCGCGAGCAGACGCTCAACCAGCTGCTGGTCGAGATGGACGGCTTCGAATCCAACGAAGGCGTCATCCTCATCGCCGCCACCAACCGCCCTGACGTTCTCGATCCGGCGCTGCTGCGCCCCGGCCGTTTCGATCGCCGCGTGGTCGTGAGCCTGCCCGACATCCGCGGCCGCGAAGAGATCCTCCGGGTGCATACCCGCAAGATCCCTTTATCGGATGATGTCGATCTTTCGATCCTCTCGCGCGGTACCCCGGGCTTCAGCGGCGCCGACCTGGCCAATATGGTCAACGAAGCCGCCCTGCTCGCCGCGCGCCAGAATCGCAAGTCGGTCGCCATGTGGGATTTCGAACTCGCCAAGGACAAGGTCCTGATGGGCGCCGAACGCCGCTCCATGATCCTGACCGACGAAGAGAAGAAGGTCACCGCGTATCACGAAGCCGGGCACGCCCTCGTCGCCGCCATGACGCCGAACGCCGACCCGCTCCACAAGGTCACCATCATCCCGCGCGGCATGGCTCTCGGCCTCACCATGCAGTTGCCCGAGACCGACAAGCACAACTACACCCGCGACTACCTGGAGACCAACATCTCGGTGCTCATGGGCGGACGCCTCGCCGAGGAGATGTTCCTCAACCAGATGTCCACCGGCGCCGGCAACGATATCGAGCGCGCCACCGATCTCGCCCGCAAGATGGTTTGCGAGTGGGGCATGAGCAGTCTCGGTCCCTTGACCTTCGGCAAGAAGGAAGAGCAGATCTTCCTCGGCCGCGAGATCGCCCAGCACCGCGACTTCTCGGAGGCCACCGCGCTCAAGATCGACGCCGAGGTTCGCCGCTTCGTCGACGAAGCCTACGCGCGCTCCAAGAAGATCCTCGAAGAACACAAGGACAAGCTCGTCACCATGGCCGAGGCTCTGCTCGAACGCGAAGTGCTCGACGCCAACGAGATCCAGGCCATCATCGCCGGCCGTCCGATGCCGGCACGTCCGGTGCCTCCCGGGCACGACGATCAGGGCAGCGGCGTCCAGCACGTGCTCAAACCGGAGCCCAACCGTCAGCCCGGACTCAATGCGGGCGAGCGGCCTTCGCCGGCGTAAGCCGCGCGCGGAACATCCTTACAGGGCAGCCTTCGGGCTGCCCTTTTCCATTGGGTAGAGCGGGGCTTTAGCCCCGCGTCCGCGACGTAGATGGATTGCGGCTTGAGCCGCTGGGTGGTAGCACCCTCGTCACTTACCTCCGAACCGCCTTTGCGCTACTATTTGCGCCATCCATTCCTTGGGAGCCGCGTGTTATGAAGAATGTTTTTGGCGTCGTCGGCATCGTCATCACCGTCGGCATCGTCCTCTACATCGCCTCCACCCAGCTCAAGACCATCACGCCCGGCGGAGGGACGGTCGCCGCCGATCCCAAGTCCATGATCAATCTCCAGGGCGTGAAAGCCGACCTGACCCAGTTCTCCAAGGCCGAGCAGCAACACCTGGCCAGCGACGGACACTACGTTTCGCTTTCCGATCTCCACGGCGACACCGGAATCCCGGCCGATTCCCGTGGCCCCTACAGCTATGACATCGAAGTCAGCGGCGACACGTTCAAGGCGACCGCCACCTACCAGGGCACGCCGCCTCCCGGCGTTCCCAAGACGATGAGCATCGGCCCCACCGGCTCCATTACGACGGAATAGAAGCCTCTCTTTCTACTTCTGACATCCGACTTCCGACCTACTTCTGATAGCCTGTTTCCTTCATGCCACGGAAAGCCATTCTTCTCTTCATCTCCGGCAGCCTGCTCGCGCTCCTGACCTCGTGCGCCACTCCCGGAGCGCCCCAGCCGCCGTCGTTGCAGCTGCCGCGTCCCGTGGAAGACCTGAATTTCGTGCGCAAGGGTTCGCGCATCGTCCTCAGTTGGACACCGCCCACCCAGACCACCGAGCATCTCGGACTGCGCCGTCTCGGGGCCACCTACATCTGCCGCTCCATCGGACGCTATCCGGTCAATGCCTGCGAAATCGTCAAGCGCCTCTCCCCCGCCGACGTCGCGCTCGTCACCGACAAGAAGCGCGAACAAGCCGTCTTCGAAGATGTGCTTCCTGCTGACGTCATCTCCGGCGCCGGCTTCGCCGCCTATTCCATCGAAGTCTTCAACGATCGCGGACGCTCGGCCGGACTCTCCAACCAGTTGCGCGTGCCGCTTGCGCCCACCCTACCCGCGCCGCAGGACCTTCGCGCCACCGTCACCGCGCAGGGCCCCGAGCTGCAGTGGACGGCCATGGCCGCTCCCGCGCTGCCCAACCTCACCTTCGAATACCGCGTGCTGCGCCGTCTCGAAGGCGTTCCCAACTTCTCTCCCGTGCAGGATGTGCGCGCCGATACCGCCGGCATCAAGCTGCTCATCGATCCCGGTTTCGAGTGGGGAAAGCAATACGAGTACAAGGTCGTCCCGGTCACGCAGATCTCCGGCAGCGCTCCGCCCGAGGTCGAAGGCGATGACTCCCCGGTGGTCAGCCTGCTCGTCAAGGACGTCTTCCCTCCGGCGGTTCCTACCGGCGTGCAGGCCGTCTTCAGCAGCGTCGGACAAAAGCCGTTCATCGATCTTACCTGGTCGCCCAACACCGAGGCCGATCTTGCCGGCTACGACGTCTATCGCCATGAAGCCGCCGGCGAGTCCGTCAAGATCACCGCGCAACCGGTCAAAGCGCCTTCTTTCCGCGACGACCGTGTGCAGCCCGGAGCCAGGTATTTCTATGCGGTGGTTGCCGTCGATCTTCGCGGCAACCAGAGCACCCGTTCCGAAGAGGCCAGCGAGACGGTCCCCGCCGCCGATCAACCCTGAACTGTTTTCGTTTGGAGGTTTCTGGAAACGTTATGCGCTTCTGCCGATACATCACCAAGGACGGTACCCGTTACGGACTGGTCGAGTCCGTCGCCGGGCGCGACACCATCACCCACGAACTCCCCGGCCCGCAGCTGCAGGTCTCCGAGGCCGGAGTGCCGCTGCGCGTCGTCGTTCCCGAGCCGGAAGAAGGCCGCAAGCTCGAGGCCGCGCTCGCCCTCGATGAGGCCAAGCTGCTCCTGCCCATGCCCATCGTCAGCAAGATCCTCTGCGTCGGGCGCAACTACGCCGAGCACGCCAAGGAGCTCAACAACGATATCCCCACCGAGCCGCTGATCTTTTCCAAGCCACCTTCTTCGCTGCTGGCGCCGGGCGGCAACATCGTGCGTCCACCGATCTCCGAACGCGTCGACCACGAAGGCGAACTCGGCGTCGTCATCGGCCGCACCTGCCGCAATCTCCACGACGACTGGGACGTCCGCGATTACATCCTCGGATACACCTGCATCAACGACGTCACCGCCCGCGACCTGCAGAAGAAGGATGGCCAGTGGACGCGCGCCAAGGGCTTCGACACCTTCTGCCCGGTCGGCCCCGTCATCGCCACCGAAGGCGTGGACCCGTGGGCCGGCGTCAAGGTGCAGACCCGCGTCAATGGCGACCTCAAGCAGAACGGCACCACTGCCGACTTCATCTTTGCCCTCGATCGCATCCTGCGGCATATCACCAGGTTCTGTACCCTGCTTCCCGGAGACCTCATCGCCACCGGGACGCCCGCCGGCATCAGCTCGCTCAAGGCGGGCGATGTCGTCGAAGTCTTCGTCGAAGGCGTCGGCACCTTGCGCAACCCCGTGGTGGATGAGTAGGGACTTGTCCACCCTCCTGCGATGGATCGCCCGCCCCACTTCGGACCTCCATCGGATACCGCAATCGCCGTCTTCGTAGTAGCCTCGTGATTGGCCCTATGTCCGTTCTTCGCTTTGTTCCCGTGATCGTCGGTGCCGGCGTGGTAGTCATCGGCGCAGCCTTCCTGCTCCTGCGCGGACGCGGCATGACCGAAGAACAGCGCGAGCTGGAACGCCGCGTGAGACTCAGCGTCAAGGGCCGCATCACCGACGGCACCGTCATCGACGTCCAGGAGATGAACAGCGAAGCCGAGATTCCCACCCAGCTGCTCATCTACCGCTACGACGTTGCCGGGGTGCAATACGAGTGCTCGCAGGACGTCACCTGGCTGCGCCAGTTCGTCGACCTCCACTCCTGCCGCGTCGGCCTGCCCGCCAGCGTCAAGTACGACACCCACAATCCCGGCAACTCCATCGTCATCAGCGAGGAGTGGTCGGGCCTGCGCCGCCGCTAAGGTGATTTTGTGGAGCGCGGACATTCCTGTCCGCGGCCTTTGCGGTGATCTTGGTTAGTGCGGGACGCGAGCCCGAGTCTCGTTGCCCAAATTATTGTCATCCTGAGCGAAGAACGCGCAAACCCTACGCGCGTTCGCCCGGGGCCCCCGCCAGCTCCCGCTGGTGGGGTGGTCAGTCGAAGGATCCCTTTGAACTCCACGATCCTTGCGCCTTCTGGCGTTCCTTCCGACGTTCGACCTCCGACCTCCGACTGTATTCACGATTGTGATTCTATGTTCCGCCCGTTCCCGATGAGTAATCATCGCGCCACGCTTTGTCGTTGTAGAAATCCCCTCCACCCGGCACCTTGGAAGGGTCGCAAAGGTTCGTAGCGTAGGAACGGCGACAGGGCTCCGATAGGCTCCAAGGTTTAGGCCGCCCCCGTAAGGGGGATTGATGAGCGGCCATGGTCTCCCGGAAGGTTGGGAGAACTGGGAACCGGCGTGAAATTCTCGGGGGAGAACACAGCGCCGGTTTTTCTTTGCCCAAAATGAGATTTTGTGGACGCGCAGGCATTGCGCTTTCGCCTCGCAGCCCGCAGGGCGACAGGGCTGAGCCCGGCACGTGAGTGCCGGGACAAAGATCCGCGCGCAGCGCGTTCCACTCTGCCGAAGGCGTCGTTCCCCGTTCTTGCTGATAACTGGCAACTGGCGCCTTCCCACTGGACACCGGGTCTTACAATTGTTCCCATGAAAGCCATCGTGGTCACCGCCTTCAACGGTCCCGATTCCCTCGCCGTGCAAGACGTCCCCGAGCCGGTCGCGCAAAAGAACGAAGTCCTCGTCAACATCGAAGCCGTCGGCGTCAATTTCGCCGACGCCCTCGGCGCCATGGGCAAGTATCCCGGTGGCCCGCAACCGCCCTTTGTCTGCGGCCGCGAATTCGCCGGGCGCCGCGTCGATACCAACGAGCTCGTCATGGGATACGCGCAGCTCGGCGCCTGCGCCGAAAAGATCGCCGTCAACTCGCGCATGATCTGGCCGGTGCCGAAGCAGTGGACGGCCGTCCAGGGCGCGGCTTTTCCCGTCAATTTCTTTACCGCCTGGCTGCTCTACTGGAAGGCCGGACTCATTCCCGGCGGCGACGATTCCACGCCCATCGCCAGGTCCACGGGCCGCAAGCGCGTCCTCATCCACGCCGCCGGCGGGGGCGTCGGGACCGCCTGCATCCAGCTCGGACGTCACTTCAACATTGAGATGTTCGGCACCGCCTCGCAGGATGAAAAGATCACCAAGCTCAAGGCGATGGGACTGGACCACGCCATCAACTACGCGCACGAAGATTACGAACAGCGCATCGAGCAGCTCACCCGCGGCGAAGGCGTCGACGCCGTCTTCGATTCCCTCGGCGGCGAGCACACCGCCAAGAGCCTGCGCTGCTGCGGATACCTCGGGCGCGTCATCCTCTTCGGCAACGCCAGCGGCGAGCGCCCCAAGTTCGACACCCTCGCCATGTACAACAAGTCGCTCAGCGCCCACGGACTCTGGCTGAGCCGGCTCGCTACCCAGCACGAACTCATCCAGCGCGCGCTCGACGAGATGGCGCCGCTGATCGCCTCCGGCCAACTGCTGCCGGTGATCGGAGCCAAGTTCCCGCTGGAATCCGCCGGCGAAGGCTTCCGCCTCCTGCTCGGCCGCAAGAACTTCGGCAAAGTCGTCCTGACCGTATAAAAAAAGCCCCACTCGTGGGAGAGTGGGGCTGAGCCAGGGCCTCCGCTTGCGAGGCCGGCTGCTTGGGGGAACTTAGCGCGACACGTCGTCCGCGGTGGGCGGCTTACGTTTGGCGACTTGGACCTGCTCGACTTCTTTTACAAATTCCAGGACTGATTCGAGATCGTCGATCAGCTTTTCCAGGGTTTCAGTGGTGGCGGCATCCGCCACGTGGATCATTGCATTGCGCAGCCGCAAACGGTCGGCGATACAGCGCGCGCTCAAGACATCGACTTGCATGTTCGAGATGTCGTCTTCCAGCTTTCGCGGTGGAATCCACGACATCGGTGATTGCGCCATCTTTTGTTGAGTCCTTAACCTTGCTTCGGATTGCAGCGACTACATTGCCGGCTGCGACGGCGTGGGGCTTACATCGATCCTGCTCATCCGCTCCCGCACCTCGGCAAAGAAGGCCAGCAGGGAATCCAGGTGCTCCAGCGTGTGCTGGAGGTTTTCCGGGGAAGTCGCCTTCGCCAGGTAGGGGGCGGCATCCATCTGCCGCAACCGGTCCGCTGTGTAACGAGCGCTGAGGATGTCAAAGCGCAGGTTATCGAGGTCGCGGGCCAGCAGCCAGTGCGCTGCCCCAGGGGCTGGGAATTCCAAGACTTTCATTCTTTCTATCAACCTGATTATTGATTTTCGACGGGGGCCGATGGGGCCGGTTTCACGAGGTTGGATAAGTATTACAGCGTTAAACTGACAATGTCAAAGAAATTGTCGGGAATCTTTCGTCACCGGGTATCCGAAAGGGCACTTCTAGGTAGTGAATAACCGTGCGTTACCAACGATGACGTCGCAGGAGTGCAGGCAGCTTTTATATAAGCGCTTTGCTATCTGGGGGTTAAGGGCCTTGGCCAGGAAACTGGCCCCGCCATGCATTTCCATCCACAGACACTCCACCACCGGGATGTAGTCCTGGGGACTTCCCCCATACAGTTCGGCGAAACGCTCGCGGGCCCAAACGACCCCCGGCTGGTTGGCGTCTTTCATGAAGACTCTCGGCCAGCCAAAGTCGTAAACGAGCTTGTAATCAGCGGGGTTTTGCATCGCAAAGTCGAGGTAGAGCCGGGCCGCCTTGTGCAGCGTCGGCTGCTGCATCAACTCCGCCGCAAATTCGAGACGCAGCTTGTCGGCCAGCGCCAGCAACAGGTCTTCCTTGGTGGCAAAGCGGGCATAAACCGTCGGCGTGGTGGTCTTGGCCTGGATGGCGACCGCGCGCAGCGTCACGGCATCGACACCCTTCTTCTTGATGAGATCGTGTGCGACATTCAGGATGCGGTCGGATAGGTTGGCGTCAGCAATTCTCGGCACAAGAAACCTCGTAGGAAGTTTGCTTGTACAGTGTACAACAAATGTCGATGAACGCAAGGCCGAAGGAAGGATTTCTCGGCCGCGCTAGCTCTTTCGGGCCGGGCGGACGGTGACAAAAATGCCGTCGGGAAGTTTGTCATCGGTGAATTCCACCGCCCCGTTGCGCACCAACCCGCGCACCTCTTTCAGCTCCTGGGGAGCTTTGGCGTAGGCGTCGGCCCTGTCGAGCTTGGCGCGCCCCATGCCGCGGTCCATGGCGTCGTTGGCCAGCCGGTCGGCGTCCTTGTTGAGGTGGCGCAGCACGTGTTGGATCTCGAAGCGCTCCAGCTTGTTGATCAGCTGCCGCGCCTCGCGGTAGATGTCGAGCAGGGTCGGGCTCTTCACCTTGTAGATGCCCTTGATCTGCTTGACCAGCAGTTCGGAATCGCTGACCACCCGCAGCTGCTTGAAGCCGTGCTGGTGCGCGTACTCCAGCGCCGCCATCAGCCCGCTGTACTCGGCGAAGTTATTGGTCTGGACGCCGAGGAACTCGCTGAGTTCGGCGACCCGCTTGCCCTGGCCGTCCTGCAGATAGACGCCATAGCCGGACGGGCCGGGATTGCCGCGCGCACCGCCATCGATGTGCGCGATCAGGATCTCGGCGGAAGGCGCAGGCTCGGCTTCGCTGAAAAGTCCGGAATGGGGAGGCCGTTGGCGGGGCATAAAAAGAGATTAGCAGAGGAAGAGTATCAATCTAACGCTATCTTCCGTCGGTCAGCCGCGCCGCTAGCCGGTCGGGAAGTCCGGCCGAGACGATGCGGTGTTGTGCCCGCGGAACGTCGTAGGGGATGCGATGAAAAGTGATCGCGTGCTCCTCCGCGTCGTAGACGGCGAAGCCGGCCCGTGGATCCCCATCGCGCGGTTGTCCGACCGAGCCGGGATTGACCAGGTAGCGGACTTCGTCTTCCAGGGAAACCCGGCTGACCGTCTGGCGATCGCGCCGTCCCCGCTCAAAATTCACGGTGAACAGTTCCCGGCCCTGCAATCCGATGACGCCCTGCACGTGGGTGTGTCCGAAGAAGGTCACCGGGAACGGGCTCGATTCCAGCGCGATCTCGGCCGACGGAGCGCTCAGGATGTAGTCATCCTCATCGAGCGGCGAGCCGTGGACGAACTGCAGCTTAGGCCAGGTGGCATCGGTGATGGGGCCGCGCGGCAGGTCGCGAACCCAGGTGCGATTCTCTTCCGTCAGCGTCCGCTTGGTCCAGGTGGCCGCCGCATAAGCGATGGGATTGAAGTCCCCGGCATCGGTAAGTCCGCTGCAGGCGCGGTCATGATTGCCGCGCACGAAGATCTCGCCCAGTTCGCGGGCGCGTTCCACGACCTCATTCGGACACGCGCCATAGCCGACGATGTCGCCGAGGTTGGCGACCCCATCGTAGGGCGGCGCCGCCGCAAGGCACGCCTCCAAGGCATCGAGATTCGCATGGATGTCGCTGAGGATCAGTAAACGCACGCTACCGCCGAACCAAACTTGAATCGACTGGGATGGTGAACCTTCGGCCCGGGTGATGCAGGCCGATAGGGCATTATGCCATTGGATACCTAGCTTGATGCATTCTTGCACAAAAGTCAGGGCAGGGTAACCGGTTTTCGGTTACAGTGGCTCCATGAAGAAGTTCCTCGAGTTTCTCGGCCTGCTGTTGCTGCTGGTCTGCGCAATCTTCCTGGCAAAAGAATTGAACGCGCAAGCCGCCACGCCGAAAACTGCTCCGGGAGCGGATTCTGCAACGCCTCCCGCGGCGAAGCTCGACCTTCGCGCGCTCGTCGCCCGTGAATTCGGCGACACCTACAAGATCGATCCCGACCTGCCGGCGTTCTTCGGAGACTTCGACGGCGATCACCAGGAAGACATTGCGATCGTTGCCAGCGGCGATAATCCGCTGATGGGCGAGGGCCTGCACAACTACAAGACGCTCGATCCCTACAACGCATCGTTCGGCTTCGGCAATCCGAAGGTCACCATGACCTTCAATGCCAACGATGCCACGCCCCGCTACATCCTGGTCATTCACAACTGGCAGAGCCCGGCGAAGAAGTTCGTCCTCGTCAATATCCCCTTCAAGCAGCTCCGCGTCGGCCACATGATGAAGAAGAAGAGACCGATCGACGCCCTCGAGTCGATCGACTCCGCCGGCGTGCAGGGAGCGATCTTCTGGGATGGCAAGAAATATCGCTGGGAGATCATCGGCTCCGAGCTCGACCAGTAGGCGGAAATCTGTTCTCCGTTCTTCGTTCTCCGTTCCCAATTCAATCAACAACGAAACTCGGGTGGGGCGGTTGACTTCCGCTTCACCATCATCGGCACGTTTGTCGATGAAATCACGAGTCTTGTCATGGTGAGCGGAGGACGCGCCGACCAAGGCGCGTCCGTAGTCGAATCCACCTTTTGTTCTGCGTTTACCTGCGTGCAGGGTGCCCCGTCCAAGCTCCGCTTGGGCGGAAATTGCTTTTGATTTGTCATGCTGAGCGAAGTCGAAGCATCCCTTTGAGCTTCACGGACCTCGACAATTGGCCATAAGCCCGCAGGGCGAAAGGACTGAGCCCGGCACGTGAGTGCCGGGGCAAGAAGAGAGAAGGACCCGAGTCCCGCAGGGACGACACTCTCCACCCCGCTCAAGCCGGCACTGGCTGAAGCGGGGAGATTCGCATCTGGTCGTTCCATCCAATCCTTCTTCGATAAATCGCTGCTAAAGATCAACCACTCACGATATAGTGACGGTGGAATCCCACTCATCGCTGCGCGATGAATGGGGCGCCCAAATGTCCGGTGTCGTAGAAGGAAAGACGAAATCGTTGGGTGGGGCACCCGGCCCAAACGATGCCTCTGTTACGGGCGAACTCAGGTTCGCGGATAAATCAACCGGCGATTATGCCTTTACGTCCGAACCTTCGAAAGAGCGCGGACGCAAAAGAGCAATTCACGGAAGATATCTTGCTCTTCCCGTACCATCACCGTTTGCGCCACGCCAACAAGAACCGCGAGCAGTAGTCTTCCATGTCACACTTAATGTCTTAATACAACAGCAACTCCACTCTGAACCGGCGGTGAAGTCCGCGCGACAGAAAAACTCGTGTCACTCAGCTCCAGCTGCGTAATAAATGCATTCACATGAACCTCCGCATTGTTCTCCAAGACTTCAGATGTCTTGGTGGGCAGGATGGTTCGGAATAGCACGACCATGCTCGCACCTGGTGCTAGCACGGACATGCATTCACGGTCTGATAACGAGCCGAACGTCACTTCTGCGAGTTGAGATTCTATTTTCTTCAGCTTTGAATCGAGGAATTCCAAACTAAACTGCAAAGTGTGGCGCCCCTTACTTCCCTGTCTGTGTGCTCTTACCTCGTCCGTACAACTCGGAACTTCGAAAGCAGA
>Ga0315268_10005911_pt1 | contig 13072 bp, 18 predicted proteins | sample C1_top_MG_FD_204535 | JGI IMG/M metagenome (GOLD analysis project Ga0315268, IMG submission 204535) | Sediment microbial communities from Yellowstone Lake, YNP, Wyoming, USA - C1_top | ecosystem: Environmental > Aquatic > Freshwater > Lake > Sediment | place: USA: Wyoming | collected 2017-08-01 | reverse complement strand
AAGGTTGCATATCCCCGATTCACCGTACGGCTCAGGCGCGCGGAAGACATAGAAGATATCCTGTCCGTCAAGGCATACGCGCGGTTCATCGTTTCCCCCAAGGCAACAGAAGAAGAGAAGAAAAAGATGGAAGAGGCTGCGGGAGAACACGGCATCACGCTTGAGGTGGTGGAATGAACACCTCGGTGCAAAGACGCATTGCCTCAGATATTCTGGGATGTGGAATCCGCAAGGTATGGATGGACAAGGAGAAGGCGGATGAAATATCCATGGCAATTACACGCGACGATATTCGCAAGCTCATCAAGAAAGGTACAATAAAAAAGAAACAGGAAAAGGGCGTGACACATATTCGTGCCCAAGCGGTCAGAGCAAAAAAGATTGCAGGGAGGAGAGTAGGACACGGCACCGTCAAGGGTAAGAAGACGGCGCGAAATCCTCCCAAACGCTCCTGGATGAAACGCATACGAACTCAGAGAGAGAGGCTTGCGGAACTCCGCGAAGGGAAAAAGATAGAGAGACGCACATACAGAAAACTCTATATGATGGCAAAGGGCGGGGCATTCCGTTCCCTCTCCCAACTTTCCACTTATATTGAAGAACATAATCTCACAAAGGTGAAATGATATGGCACATAATCCTCGATACGTTGTCAGGTTCAGACGGAGGAGAGAAGGAAAAACAGATTACCATAAGCGCACAAGACTTCTCAAATCCCACCAAAGCAGATTCGTCGTCCGAAAATCCCTCAGGCATATGACGGTCCAAATTATCAACGCGGAGCTGGTGGGAGACACGACCGTTGTGTCCGCGCACTCCTCTGAACTGAAGAGGTATGGGTGGGAGGCTGTGAAGGGGAACCTCCCCGAGGCGTACCTTGTCGGATATCTGGCAGGGCTCAAGGCGAAAAAGGCGTCACTTGGCAAGGCACTGCTCGACACTGGAACGTATGCCGTGGTACGTGGTGGCAGAATTTTTGCCTCGGTGAGGGGTGCACTCGATGCGGGGCTTGCTGTTCCCTGTGACGAATCCGTGCTTCCAAAAGAGGAGAGGATGAGAGGGGCGCACATCTCAGAGAAGATAGCAGGCTCATTTGAAGTCACAAAGAAAAAGATGGAGGAGGCATTCTAATGGCAGACAACAGAAGAGACAGGCGACCGAGAAGGAGAGAGGAACCCCGAAAAGAGGTTGCGTGGATACCAAAAACCAAACTGGGTCGTCTCGTTGCCGAAGGCACGATCACGGATATCTCAGAGATAATGGAGAAAGGAATGCCCATAATGGAGGTGGAAATCGTCGACAAGCTATTGCCCGAGCTCAATGATAAGGAGTTCCAGGAAGTCCTCAACGTAAACATGGTGCAGCGCATGACGGACTCAGGGAGGCGCGTGCAGTTCTCGGTCGTCGCCATTGTGGGTAACAAGAATGGGTACGTGGGCATGGGAGGAGGGAAGTCGCGCGAGGTGGGACCTGCCATACGCAAAGCGGTGGACAACGCAAAGATGAACATCATCCAGGTGCGACGCGGATGCGGCTCCTGGGAATGTGGATGCTCGACTCCTCACTCGGTGCCCTTCAGGACGAAGGGGCAATGCGCCTCGGTCACCGTTGAACTCATACCTGCACCCAAGGGCCTCGGGTTGGCAATTGGGGAGGTGGGCAAGAGGATTCTCACACTCGCAGGCATAAAAGATGTCTGGTCCAAGTCGTTTGGACAGACACAGACCACCCCCAATTTTGCAGGAGCCGTGTACAATGCACTCAAGGACATGGGAAAGATAATCATTACAGAAAGCCAGGTGAAAGAGATTGGCATCCAGATGGGTAAGGTGGCGAAATGAAGCGCATCGTGGCCATACGGGTCCGCGGTACCGTCGGTGTGAGACGCGAGATTGCAGACACCCTCAGGATGCTTTCCCTCACACGCAGAAATCATGCCGTCATAGTCGATGACAGGGAAACCTACAGGGGAATGCTTAAAAAAGCAAAGGATTACCTCACCTATGGTGAGATTTCAGAGGAGACTCTCCAGAGACTCCTGCTTGAGAGGGGGAGACTGCCCGGCGACAAACGCATCGATGAAAAATACATTAAATCAAAGACTGACAAGACGCTTAAGAAATTCATGAAATCATTCCTCACCGGTGAGACGGACCTGGGGCAGCTTGGCATAAAACCCGTGTTCAGACTGCATCCTCCCAGAAAAGGTCTTGAGGAGGTCAATAAGCCTTTTGGGAGGGGTGGCGCCTTGGGATACAGGGGCACCCGGATAAATGAACTTTTGGAGAAGATGATTTAGGTGATTATATGATACGAAAGGGCAAGAAGACTCAGAAGTACAGGGGGAGCAGAACCTGTGGGGGAGGGTGCCATAAGAAGCGCAGAGGATTCGGGAGCAGAGGCGGTAAGGGTCTCGCAGGCGGAAGGACAAAGGCCAAGTGGGACAAGATACAGCAAACCCTTCCCGGTCATCTGGGAAAACGCGGATTCGTAATGCCCCCCGAAGTCAGAAGGGATTCAAGGACGATAAACATCGGATATATATCCCAAACCATTCCCCTTCTTCTCACACAGAATCTCGCCACAGAAAAGGAAGGTACATATTCGATTGATGTGGCAACCCTTGGGGTAGACAAGGTTTTAGGAGCAGGAAAGGTCACCCAAAAGCTCATAGTCACGGCAAAGAGCTTCTCGGAGAAGGCGAAACAGAAGATAGAGAGGGCGGGAGGCGAAGCGCGTGGATCCTCTTGAAGCTGCAAAGAATTTTTTGAGGAACATTCCCGATCTCATCATCCAGTACAAAGTAGCCCTCATTATCATAGCCACTATCATAATCCTTTATCTTATTGCGAAGAGATTCCTGCAAACAATCGTCCACCTCCTCCCTGAAGTGGAAATACCCAAGCGTCACATTCCTTTCAAGGAAAAAATAATATGGACCATTGCAGTCCTCATCATCTATTTCATCATGGGTGAGATTCCCCTTTATGGCATTACCCAATCCGCACAGGATTGGTTTGGCATGCTCAAGAGCGTACTCGCATCAGAGCAGGGCACACTGCTTCATCTCGGCATAGGTCCCATCGTCACCGCAGGAATTTTCATGCAATTGTTCCAGGGAGCAGAGATGCTCAACTTCGATCTGACCACCCACGAGGGGAAGGCTCTCTTCCAGGGTGCCCAGAAGTTGCTTGCCATATTCCTCTGTTTCTTTGAAGCATTCATGTATGCGTACGGAGGCGGATTCGGCTCACTGTCTGTGAACATCCTCGTCCTCATGGTAATGCAGATAGGGTTTGGTGCCTTCCTCGTCATGATGCTCGACGAGGTGGTCACCAAGTGGGGGTTCGGGTCTGGTATATCCCTTTTCATCGCGGGCGGCGTGGCGAAGGACATATTGTGGAAGTCGCTCTCATGGACGGAGGCTAAGCAGTATCCTGGACAACTCATCGGTGCAATACCCTCCTTCATACAGTCGGTCATCAGGGGGGAACCCACGTTTATACGAGGTGGAGCGTTGCCGGACGTCACCCAGCTCCTCTTCACCATAATCGTCTTCCTCCTCGTTGTGTACTTTGAGAGCATGAGGATTGAGATACCGCTGTCGTATGGTCGGTTCAAGGGTGTGCGGGGGAGGTATCCCATCCGATTCATCTATGCCTCCAACATCCCCGTCATCCTCGCGGTTTCCATGTTCGGATCGATGACACTCGTCGCAAAGCTCACCTTCCAGAAGCTCGGTTGGACGTTCCTCGGAAGCTATGACGAACAGGGTAGCGTGCGTGGGGGATTGATGTACTATCTCTCTCCACCGCGAAGCCTCACCACGATACTGCAGGAGTGGGACAGGGCGCTCATATACCTCGTTGTTCTTGTAGCCATTTGCATCGTCTTTGCACTTCTGTGGATAGAAATGACAAACATGGGACCCAAAGCCGTTGCCAAGCAGCTCCAGCAGTCAGGCATGCAGATTCCCGGATTCAGGAAGGACATTCGCATCGTGGAGAAGGTGCTCGATAGGTATATACCGCAGGTGACGGTCATGGGCGGTGCCGCGGTGGGATTATTGTCTGCGTTTGCCGACTTCACGGGTGCTCTCGGAACGGGGACGGGAATCCTCCTCACCGTGGGCATCGTCTTCCGCATGTATGAGGACCTCATGCGGGAGCAGGTTTCGGAGATGTTCCCCGCATTGCGCGGATTTTTGGAGAGGTAAAAATGTTGGTCATATGTACCGGTATACCTGGGGTTGGAAAAACGACTGTGATGGAAAGCATGCGTGCCCTGCTTGAGGACAGGGGTCAACCGTGCCTCATAGTCAACTTCGGCACCATCATGTTTGAAGTCGCAGTCAAGGAAAAAATCGTCTCCGACAGGGATCGGTTAAGGAAGCTGCCTATGGAGATTCAGAGGCACATACAGAGAAAGACGGCGGAACACATCGCGGATCTGGCGCGGGGGAAAACGGTCATACTCGATACCCACTGCACCATAAAGACGAAACAAGGCTTCTTCCCCGGGCTTCCCCGCGCAGTTCTCGATGATCTGGCGCCGAACGCATTGGTTCTCGTCGAGGCTCCCGCAGAAGAGATATTCCAGAGGAGAATGGGAGACCCGACACGCTCGCGCGACGATGACTCTCAAGAGGACATACAGACACACCAGATGATGAACCGTGCCTATGCCGCAAGCTACTCTGCCTATAGCGGATGCTGCGTGAAAATCATAGAGAACAGGCAGGGGCAGGCAGAGAAGGCAGCCCATGATTTCTCTGCGGTCATGGGGGTGTAGATATGGGCATCGGAGACATTCTCGGAGCCCTCTCGGCGGCTATCTACGGATTCCTGAACATCACAATAGGCAGCATATTCGACCTTCCGCCCGCCATTGCGATATTCATCCTCGCAGGCATCCTCGGCATCTTCATCACAGTCGTCACCAGATTCAGCGTGAATCAGGAGGAGATGAAGAAAACGAGGGACGAGGTCTCCTCCTTCCAGAAACGAATGGCGAAGGCTACGAAGGAAGGCAACAAGAAGGAATTGAAAAAATTGCAGCCAGAGCAGCAACGCATAAATCAGCTCAACATGAAGATGATGAATGCATCGATGAAACCCATGCTTTTCACCATGATACCAATACTCATCCTTTTCGGTTGGATGCGTGCCCACTACACGGACCCCAACATGATTGCCATCCACCTCCCCTTCGACTTTTCGCTCTTCGCGTATTTCCACAGGAGCAATCCCGATCCGGCGGGAAACTGGCTCGGATATCTCGGATGGTACATTCTCACCTCCTACTTTGTGTCGGGAGTGGTGAGAAAGATAATGAACATGGCATAGGTGAAAAAAATGAGAGGTATGTACAGATCAAGATCACTCGCACGAAAACAGGTAAAGACACCCTCGGGAAAGACAGCCCTCCACTACGAGGGAAGGAAGAAGGGGTCTCCCACCTGTTCCAAATGTGGAGCCGCTCTCCACGGGACCGCAAGAGGTTCCCCCACGGAATTGGCGAGGATACCCCCTCGCAAGAGATCTCCCTCCCGCATATACGGAGGAACACTCTGCCCTAAATGTGTGCGACAAAGAATCAAAGAGGAAGCACGGCAATGAAAATCACTGTAGGAGGATCCCCCGGTTCCGGCAAGACAACGATTGCCACAAAATTGGCTACAAGATTCAGTCTCACCCACGTTTCTGCGGGAATGATATTCAGAAAGATGGCTGAAGAGAAGGGATTGCATGTACATGAGTTCTCACTCTACTGTCAGAATGATGAGAGCGTGGACAGAGAGGTAGACAGGTTACAGAAGGAACTGGCGAAAGAGGGCACCGTCACCGAGGGACGCATGGCAGCCTTCATGGTCGAGAACCCCGACCTGAAAATATTTTTAGATGCGCCTCTTGATGTTCGTGTGGACCGCATTGCCGAGCGCGAGGGAAAATCGAGGGAGGAAGTGAGGGAGTCCACGATGAAAAGAGAGAGTGTCGATAACCTCAGATATGAGAAATATTATGGTATAAACATCTATGACACGAAGGCGTACGATCTTGTTATCAACACCCAGAAATGGGATGCAGATGGTGTCTTTGCGATAGCCGAAGTAGCGGTTGCCTCCCTTGCGAGGCGACCTTGAGGTGATTGAGATGATGAATGTAGGAAGAGTATGCACGAAACTTCAAGGACGAGAGGCAGGAAAGAAATGCGTCATCGTCGAGATGGTCAACAAGAACTTCGTGATGGTGACAGGTCCTCCAAAAATGACTGGCGTGAAGAGGAGGAGGTGCAACATGAAGCACTTAGAACCCCTCGAGGAAGTCATTCCCATAGAGAAGGGGGTACCGGACGAAGAGATTGAGAGAAAGATAAAGGAGGCAGGTGTACCCTATTGAAAATTCTCCAGAAATGCCCTGAGAATACGAGCCAGAAGTTTGGCAAGAGACCCGAGGAGAGAAGCGTTGATGAGCTCATTGCCTGCGGCATTATAAACCTTGACAAACCGAAAGGCCCCACATCGCATGAAGTGGTCTCATGGGTAAAAAAGATGCTCGACATCACCAAGGCAGGGCACTCGGGAACACTTGACCCCAAGGTATCAGGTGTCCTCCCCGTCGCAACCATGAGGGGTACCAAAGCCCTCGAATCTTTGCTTGCGGAAGGCAAGGAGTATGTCTGCATAATGCATCTCCACGACAAGGTGCCCGATGACGAGATAGTAGGCACATGCCGGAAATTCACAGGAAAAATCTTTCAGAGGCCTCCCGTGAAATCCGCGGTGAGGAGACGGCTGAGAATACGCGAGATTTTCTACAACAACATACTCGAGATTGAGGGAAAAAATGTACTCATGCTCGTTGGGTGCGAATCGGGAACCTACATGAGGAAGCTCTGCTCTGATCTGGGGTTCGTCCTCGGATGCGGTGCGAATATGGCAGAGCTGAGACGCTCGAGGGCTTCCGTATTTGAGGAGAGAGACTCTGTGACATTGCAGCAGCTTCATGATGCCTACATCTGGTGGAAGGAGGAACACAAAGAAAAAGCGATTAAAACATGCATTCTTCCTGTGGAAGCGTGTGTGAAGAATTCAAAAAAGGTATGGATGCATGACTCCGCGGTTGATGCCATCTGCCACGGGGCAGATCTCGCCATTCCCGGAATCGTCAAGCTCTCGGGAGACATTGGCGCAGGAGACGTGGTGGCGATGATGACACTCAAGGAGGAACTCGTCGGTCTTGGGAAATCGCACATGGACTCGCATAAGATGATGAAGGAGATCCATGGTATCGCGGTGAAAACGGGAAAGGTCGTCATGGAGAGGGGTACCTACCCAAAGAACTGGTGATGAAAATGCTTAAAAACGAGACCCGGAGAGGAGATATGGTCGGGGTGGCCCAGCCCGGTAAGGCGCAGGCCTGGAAAGCCTGTGGTGGAAACACCTCCAGGGTTCAAATCCCTGCCCCGACGTACATGTTACACGGTGATCAAAATGACTGAATTCAAGAGCATGGTAAGGATATTGGATACTGATATTGATGGAAGAAAACCGACAGCCATGGCGCTGACCCGCGTGAGGGGGATAGGAGCGATGCTCGCCATTGGCATAGTGCACACCGCAGGCGTCCCCCCTGAAAAGAAGATTGGAGAACTCTCCGATTCAGAGATAGCCAGGATACAGTCCATGGTTGAGAATCCCTCTGGACATGGGTTCCCCGCCTGGATGGTGAACAGGAGGAAGGATTACGAAACTGGCGCAGACAAGCATCTCTTCGGTTCAGAGCTTCTCATAAATCTCAGGGAAGACCTGAACAGACTAAAAAAGATGAGAAGCTACAGAGGCATACGACACGAACAGGGGCAGCCTGTACGCGGTCAGAGGACAAAGTCCAGCTTCAGGACTGGGAGCACCATAGGCGTTAAAAAGAAGAAGAAGGGCGAAGTTCCTGTCTCAGCTGCTGCTCCGAAAGAGAAGGAGAAAGAGCGCCCCGCAAAAGAGAAAGCGCCAACTGTGGAGAAGGAGGCGAAATAAATGGGAGACCCCAAGAAAAAGAGAAAGCAGTATGAGACCCCTACCCACCCATGGCGCAAGGACAGGATAGACAGGGAAAATGAACTCATAAAGCGCTATGGGTTGAAGAACAAGCGCGAGATATGGAAGGCTGAGAGTAGGCTTCGCAACTTCCGCCGTCTTGCCCGTGACCTCCTCGGCATACACACGGAGCAATCGAAGATAGAAGAAGACCAGCTCCTCAAGAAACTGCAAAGACTGGGATTGCTCGCGGATGAGGTGTCGCTGGATGCGGTGCTCGGATTGAATATTGAAGACATACTCGACCGGAGGCTCCAGACACAGATATACAAGCTGGGTCTCGCCAAGACTCCCTCGCAGGCACGTCAGCTAGTGGTTCACAGACAGATACGCGTCAACGATAGAATCATGAAGGCACCCAGCTACTTTGTGAGGACAGAAGATACGATAACGGCGGTGAGTGCATGAAGAAAGAGAAATGGGGAGTCGCCCACATCTTCGCTTCCTTCAACGATACAATCATACACATTACAGACCTCACTGGGGCTGAAACCATATCCCGTGTGTCGGGCGGCATGATTGTCAAGTCGGACCGAGAGGAGTCCTCACCTTATGCAGCCATGAAGGCGGCGACACAGGCTGCGGAGGAAGCAAAGGAGAAAGGAATTGTGGGGCTCCACATTCGCGTGCGCGGACAGGGTGGAAACAGGATGAAGACACCGGGGCCAGGAGCGCAGGCTGCGGTGAGAGCCCTCTCGCGCGCGAGAATGAAGATAGGGATAATCGAAGAAGTCACGCCATTGCCCCATGATGGCACCAAGCCCAAGGGAGGGCGAAGAGGAAGAAGGGTGTAGAATGAAAGTCAAGATTTTAGAAAAGAACAACGAGAGGCTGAGGATGCTCTTGGAGGATGCAGACGCCTCCTTCGTCAATGGATTGCGGAGGACTCTCCTGTCTGAAATTCCCGTCTTTGCCATAGATTATGTCATGTTCTACGAGAACCAATCCCCCATATTCGATGAGATACTCTCCCACAGGTTAGGCATGATACCCCTCACCTCACAGAGGGGAACATACAAGTTGCCCTCTGAGTGCTGCGGACCAGACAACTCGTGCAATCAATGTGCGGTCACCTTGAGTCTCCAGAAGTCTGGACCCGGAGTCGTCTATGCAAGCGACCTGATTTCAGACGATCCGGCGGTCATACCCGTATACCCCGCGATTCCCATACTTAAATTAAACGAAGGTCAGGAGTTGAAGCTCAACGCCTTTGCGAGACTCGGATTCGGTCATAACCATATGAGGTGGCATGCATGCCACACCACCTACTTCAACAAACCCAAACTCACCATCACCCAGGAAGAACTCGATGACATAGACAGGGAGGAGTGCGTGGCGGCTTGTCCCGTCAACATCCTCAGGATTGAAGACGATGAACTCATCGTCACCGAAGTCCTCAGGTGCACGTTGTGCCGTGCATGTGAGGAGAAGGTAGAAAGGATTGAGGGGGACAAGAAGACATATCCCGTCAAGGTAGATTGTGAGAAGAATGACTTTATTTTCACATTGGAGAGCTTCGGAGCCATGTCCGCAGAGGAGCTTCTCACGGAAGCCCTCGATATAATAGATGCGAAATGTGAAGAGCTTGAAGAATTCTTCGGCAAGAAGAAGAAATAGAGATAGGATGAGAGGGCAGATAGGGGGGACAGGTTCTATGCTGCAAGAGCCTATGACCAGTGATGGGTAAGATTAAGGAAGATTGGAATGACTGATATATCCTGTTTCATCTATCTTTTAAGACCCACAAGACCCAACTTCATTGAGGGCATATCGAAGGAAGAAGAAGTAATCCTTGGAGAGCACTTCCATTATCTTGAAAAAGCACTGGAAGAAGGAACGCTTGTTCTTGCGGATCCGTGTCTCGATGGTGTGTTTGGCGTCGTCATTTTCAAGGCAGCGTCTCAAGAAGAGGCAGAAGGATTCATGGATAATGACCCTGCGGTCAAACATGGATTCATGAGGGCAGAAGGGCACCCCTTCCACGTTTCTCTCATGCTAAAGTGACACAGGAGCCGCAATCGCTTTAAGCAGGTGAGCTCTGGGCAGTCCTGGATGATGTGTCTCTTGGAAGATTCCGAAAAGCTTATAATCTCCTTTTTCATAGCCGACTTCTCAAGCAAGTCGGAAAGGCTTTATATACCTTCTCCAAAATGGACCCTAAATTAGGCGCGGGGGTTGCCGAGATTGGTCAAAGGCGCAGGATTGAGGTTCCTGTTTCGAAGGAATACGAGGGTTCAAATCCCTTCCCCCGCACTAATCTTTTTTGAGAAGTTTTTAATCATCATAGTTGAAAATCAGAGCTGAGGACCTATTCATATTGAATGGCACCTGTTCACCAATCTTTTTCTCATGACCGATATTGTTGGAGTAGAATGCCACATTCATCTCGGGTCATGCAGTGAAGTCGAAGGAAATGTATTTGCCGATAGAGTTTGAGGATTGCGACTTTCGTGATTTCTTTCGTCATGAGGAGGGCGCACGAATCCACATCTGGCTCGGGAATATGGTATACATGTGAGACACGACCCCCTCTCACCCCAATAAGCTTAAATGTTGAATTATGCTTTTTTAGCAAGAGAGGATTACCATGCGGAAGAGTCTTGGAATGAAATGGAGGCTTTTTTCCATATTCATTGTCATCATCTTTCTGTCATTCTTTCCTTCCCTATTGAGTGTGCCCTCAAGCAGGCTTCTTTCTATATATACAATTCTTATGAGAAACATTGCCCTCCTCTTGTGCGTTACATTATCCTACCGGATATATCGAGTTCATAAGGCAACAGAGTTCAAAATCATAAGCAAGTATATTTTTATCACCTTTTTCTTCTGGGTTTTCTCTGGGTTCTCCTGGGTATTCTACTATGTGTTGCTGGGTAGAATTCCAATCCTATCCCTTGCAGACTTTTTTTTCTTTATAGGATATATTGCCCTCTTCACCGTTTTCACATCAACCATATTTTTCTACAGGAATTTTATCACAAGAGGTGATATCGGCACATCATTTTTGATATGGATCCTCATTTCCATTTCCGGAGTACTCTACCTCAATAGTCTTAAGATATACTCTAATATGGGATTTCTTAGAATCCTATTTATCTCTTTCTACCCCATCTTAGACAGCATGGTTATCTTCCTGCTCCTGGTTCTTCTCTTCATGTATAGAAAAACGAAGATTGAATTATATTTGCTTGTATTCACGGTAAGCATAATAGTCAGTTCCATCGGTGATGTCTTCCTTGTATACTACAATGCGTATGGCATCTATTTTGTGGGTTCATTTCCCGACAACACATTCCTATTCTGTCTTCTCTTCATTGCCTTTGGATTCTCCGTTATACTGAAATCAAGAATAGTGTATTTTACCACATCTCCCCTCCCTGAGAGAGAAGAATCCTCAAATCCAAAATTCAATCTCGAAAAAGGCAAAACGTACCTCTTCGAAGAAGTAGAGCCTCGCACAAGCATCGAGGCGTTCTATGATATCATCACCCATGGTGTATCTGGGTTTGCACTGTTGAGGTCCAATGTGGAAAAGACAAAAAAGATACTTAATCTTGAGAGGACACCTGTCTTATGGTTTAGTAGCGTCGAGATGAACAATACTGTATCACCCAGTGATTTGGGTAAGTTAGCTTTCATAATATCTGAATTCATAAGAAAGACAAAAGAGTCGGTGATTCTTATCGAGGGAATCGAATATCTCATCATACAAAACGATTTCCTCTCTGTTCTCAAGATTCTCAATGGAATCGGCGATCTCGTCGTTCTGAGCGATTCACGCCTTATTCTCACACTCAATCCATATACACTCACTGAGAAAGAGAAGGCACTCCTCGAGAGAGGATTTGAAGTTTACAGATTAGAATCGCAGGGATAGTGTAAAAGATAAAGATGCTAAGACCCATAATTGCCACCCTTTTCAGTAGATCTGTAATCTACTCTGAGCTTTTATAATTGGGTTATGCCAGTGGAGAAAGGATACACGAATATGATTGGATATAATCTTCCCAAAAGATACCCAAACATAATCGATAGCCTACATCGGTTCTGCCTACATCCTTCTTGCCATGGAGTGTTGCATCATTCCCTGCTTATCATTTTTTATTGCTTCTATTGTCAATTGCCTCGATTCATATTGCACTTCTTGATACTGATCAGTATTACGCTCACGACATAGGAGGCAGATCCATAAATTTTTTGGTCTGTCGGATCAATTTCCAAAGTCCACCCCTTCGTTCTCTTTACGAATCACACATATTCCCGAAAGCGCCATAGGTCAAGAGTTCTCATTTAAGTGGATTTGTCATTTGTCATATTACTCAATGGCTTTGGATATTTCCATATCTAGCAAGGAGGTCAATATATTCATTTCTTTTTAATAGTATGGATCTCCGTTTCAAATAGGATATTCTCTCATTGCATTAACTGCATTTCAATTTCCATTCTATATATGCTCCAAAGCATTGGGTCTGATCCATGTTAAAATCAGGCAGGTGAGGCATAAATGAATTGTCCGAGAGCGAAGGAAAGGAGAAAGACAGATTCTAGATGGGTTGATGCGTATCTCTACACAGCCTCAATTATAGAGGAGTTTTTTTAATAATGTTGTAGGTGATGCTCACCACACCGGGAACCTCCCTCGCCATTCTATCCGCAAGTTTTTCAAGTTTCTTGAGGGAAGGTTGGTGGGCATGCTTCCACCGCATCCCCATAGGAAATCCTTTGTATGTCTGTATGCTTTTTGAAAAAGCTGAGCCAGACTTGTCTTTTCGCTTCGTGATTCATCTGCATCCAGGCTCGCCACTCCTCCCTCTATGAAAGAGAGCAATTCTTTTATATCTATGTGATTCACCCATCTGTGGCACATGAATCTTCGTGAATTGCGGGGAAGGACTCTCATGGTCGTTTCATGGGTTACCTCGCAAGGAGTTTCTTTACTTCCTTGACGTCCCCTGGATAGTAGGAGACCACTTCGCCACT
>Ga0315268_10005910_pt1 | contig 13072 bp, 8 predicted proteins | sample C1_top_MG_FD_204535 | JGI IMG/M metagenome (GOLD analysis project Ga0315268, IMG submission 204535) | Sediment microbial communities from Yellowstone Lake, YNP, Wyoming, USA - C1_top | ecosystem: Environmental > Aquatic > Freshwater > Lake > Sediment | place: USA: Wyoming | collected 2017-08-01 | reverse complement strand
TGGTGGGGCAGAACGTTAACTCGTATAATTGGCAGGAGGTGGACTTCCCGAAATTACTCCTGCAGGCCTGCCGGGTGGAGGGGATCGAAAGGATCCGGTTCATCACCTCGCATCCCAAGGACCTCAGCGATGAACTCATTGCCGTGATGGCGGAACAGCCCAAGGTCTGCCAGCACCTGCATCTTCCCCTGCAGGCCGGCAGCGACAGGATCCTGGCCCTGATGAACCGCAGGTATACCATGGGGCACTTTGCTTCACTTGCCGCCAAAGCCCGGCAGGCCATGCCCGGCCTGGTACTGACCACGGACATCATAGCCGGGTTTCCCGGTGAGACCGAAGGCGAGTTCCAGGAAACGCTGGAGGCGGTACAAAAGATCAGGTTCGATGCGGCCTTTACCTATAAATACTCGGAACGTCCCGGAACCACGGCCTGCGGGCTGGAGGGCAATATTCCGGAGCCGGAAAAACTGGAGCGGCTGGACCGGCTGATAAAACTGCAGCAGCAGATAACCATAGAGTCCAACCGGGCCGACATAGGCAAAACACGTGAAGTGCTGGTGGAGAAGGAAAGCAAAAGGTCCCAGGGCCAGTTCATGGGCCGGACCGAAGGGAACAAGACCGTGGCGGTAAATTCCGGCAGGGAGCTTTTGCCCGGCCAACTGGTGAAAGTGAAGATAGGAAAGGCCACCCAGGCCACTTTGACCGGTGAGGCTATTCAATGATATTCCAGGCAGCAGTATGGCTGCCTTTTTTATTGCCAAACCGCTCAAAAAACATTGACAAATTAACATTTTAGCCTTAAACTAATATGTTATGCTGTCAAGCTTTGTAAAGATAACCAAGGGTCTGATATTTTCCGCTGTTTTCTGCCTGCTTTTGACTTCCCCGGCTTTCAGCGGTGGGATTTTGATCCCCATGGACCTCAACCAGTCCGATCACCTTAAGGCCTACGGCGTGGTTTACCGCTGCCTGCAGCAGGGGATCAAGGTCCAGTGGCTTTTGAACTACCGGGGAGGGTCATTTCTGACCGATCAAGACCAGATGGTGGGCCAGCTCTGCAATCTGCGCGGGGTAAGCTATTCCGTAATCTCGGACGGAGATATCCAGTCCATCTATGGCCAGATGGAATCGGCCAACATGGAACGGGTCGAGCTGGAAAAAGCTCCCAAGCTGGCGGTCTATGTCCCGCCCACCTACGATCCCTGGGATGATGCGGTGCGCCTGGTGCTGGATTACGCCGAGGTGCCATACGCTACATTATGGGACGAGGAGGTGCTGGCCGGAGCATTATCGCAATACGACTGGCTGCACCTGCATCACGAGGATTTCACCGGACAGTACGGCAAGTTCTACCTGAACTATCAGAACACCGACTGGTACCGGAACGACGTTAAGATCAACACCAGGATGGCCCAGAAACTGGGCTATAAAAAAGTCTCCAAACTAAAGCTGGCGGTGGCCCAGGAGATCAGAAAGTACCTGTTCCAGGGAGGTTTTCTGTTCGCCATGTGCTCGGCCCCGGCCACTTTGGACATCGCCCTGGCGGCTGCCGCCACCGATATCGTGCCCCAGGAATTTGACGGTGATCCGGTCGATCCCGGATATTCTTCCCGGCTGGATTTCAGCCAGACCCTGGCCTTCCGGGACTTTTCGCTGATGGTCAGCCCCTACGTTTACGAACATTCCGATATCGACGTCAACAACCAGTACGGCGGAGCGCCGGAGGGCGATAACGGGCCAGCGGCCCGGGGTGCCAGCAGTTATTTCACTTTGTTTGATTTCTCGGCCAAGTACGATCCCATCTCCTGCATGCTGGTGCAGAACCACGTGGCCCTGGTGCGCGAGTTCATGGGCCAGGACACGGGCTTCAGAAGATCAAAGATCAAACCGGGGATCGTGATCCTGGCCGAAGTGGCCGGAAGCGACGAGGCGAAATACCTGCACGGCATATACGGCCAGGGAAGCTTCGCCTATTACGGGGGACACGATCCCGAGGACTACCAGCATTTGGTGGGCGATCCGGCCACCGATCTGAGGCTCTACCGTAATTCTCCGGGCTACCGCCTGATCCTCAACAACATCCTGTTCCCGGCCGCCAAGAAGAAACAGCTTAAAACTTAGCATTCACAATACCTGCATGATGCCCCAAAACAAAAAGAAGACCCAAACAGTTTTGACTCCGGAGCCGGAAAACGCCATGGCCCGGATATTCATTAAAGGTTTCAGGCCCTACCTTTGGCTGTTACTACTGATCGCTGCGGTTTACGGTCAAACCCTGGGATTTGGCTATACAAATTATGATGACGACCAGCTCATCCTTAACAACCAGGCCTTCATTAAAGACCTTTCCCATGCCGGGCAGGCCTTCCGCCAGGATGCGCTGTCAAATCCCAAGGGCTTGTTTTACTATCGTCCTCTGCTGACCCTGTCCTTTATGCTGGACGCCCAGCTTGGCGGAGCCAAGCCGTTTATCTACCATTTGACCAACCTGCTGGTGCACATACTCAGCTGCTGGGCTTTTTTTGTTTTGCTCTCGAAATTAACCGGACAGAGGAGCAAATCATTTTATGCGTCTTTGATCTTTGCAATTCATCCGGCCTTGTCCCAGGCGGTGGCCTGGATCCCCGGCCGGAACGATTCCCTGCTGGCGCTGTTCCTGCTGGCGGCCATGGCCGCCTTCATCAGACATTGGGAAGGGGGGAAACGGCGCTGGTTCGCGGTTTCGCAGCTGCTGTTTCTGGCTTCCCTGCTCACCAAGGAAACGGCGGTGGTCTTTCCGTTGATAGGTCTGGCCTATGTATTTTTTTTAGGTAAATCCGGACTTAATCCCAAACGCGTTATTGCTTTAAACATAACCGGCTGGGCGCTGTGCGTTTTGCTTTGGTATCTAATGCGGGAACAGGCCTTGATCTTAAGCAATGCCTGGAGGGGGTTCAAACTATTTACCTTAGCCGAGGCGGCCAAAGGGTTGTTGTCTTACCTGGGCAAACTGGGGCTGCCTTTTAGCCTTTCGGTGTTGCCGGATATCAGGAACATTTCCTGGCCCAAAGGGGCAGCGATTGTGGTCCTGGCTGCAGGCTCGATGATCTGGCTGGGGTTGAAAAACAAAAGGCTGGCCGCCTTCGGATTTATTTGGACAGTACTTTTCCTCCTGCCAGTCATAATTGTGGTTCCCGGCCCCAAAACATTCTTAGAGCACCGGATGTATCTTCCGTTCATGGGGATCTTGATGATAGTTTTGTCCTTGGCTCTGGAAAAGCTGTCAATGCTGATCTCAAGGGGACTTTTGATATTTTTGTTGATGATTTTCAGCGCCGGTTCTTTTGTTCACAGCCGGTCGTTCAAAAATGATATGGTTTTTTGGCAGAACGCCGCCGTCACTTCGCCTGATTCGGACATAGCCAGGAATGGCCTGGGCAAGGCTTATTACCAGCGGGGACGGCTGGTGGAAGCAGGGAGGCAGTTCCTTCTGGCGCTTGAACAGGACCCGCAAAATCCAGTTTACCTGTACAACGCAGCAGCCCTGTATCTGACCAGGAATATGACAGATTCGGCCGACATCTTCATAACCAAAGAACTTTTGCTTTATCCCCAGTATCCCAAGGCAAATTTCATAAAGGCCCAGATCTGCCAAGCCAAGGGAGAGCTCCCGGAGGCCGAGAAGCATTACCTTAAGGAAATAGGCAACAATCCCCGGTATTTGAAATCGTATGCTGGCTTGGCCCAGCTGTACCTGGAGCAGAACAAAAAAGACCAGGCCCGGGGTATCCTCAATCAAGGCTTGCAGTACGATCCCCAGAATACATATTTAAGGAGGGTGCTCGGCGAACTGGCCGCGCCTTAATAATTTGTTGGTAATTTGAACAAAATTGAAACTGCCGCAGCCGGTTTGGATCGTAATTAGAATTCAAAATTATTTTGGCAAGCAGGAAATGTCTAAAAACAAACAGCAGCAAAGGAAACGGGACGAAGCAAAAAACGGGGTCAGCGGGAAGGACTTGGCGCTTTGGGACGGCTATGGGCCCTATCTGTGGCTGTTGATCTCCGTGGGGTTAGTTTATGGCGCTTCCGTAAGATTCGGCCTGATCAATTATGACGATGCCGAGCTGATCCTTAAAAGCCAATCCGGCCTCAACGGCTTGCTGGGGATTTTCAAACGAAGCGTTTTCCTTGATGACAAGGGTTTGTTCCTGTACCGGCCGGTGCTGTCCCTGTCTTTTATCATTGATGCCATGATCGCCGGAACAAAGCCCTGGATCTACCACCTTAGCAATGTGGCTTTCCATGCCTTGACGGTGCTCATGATTTTCAGGCTTTTTTTAATAACAGGGCACAACCGGACGGTCTCTTTTATGGGCGGATTATTATTTTCCGTTCATCCAGCCATATCCTCAGCCGTGGCCTGGGTCCCGGGAAGGAATGATGTGCTGCTGGGATTGTTTTTAACCGGCTCTTTTTACTATTTAATTGATTATTTTGCCCGGGGCAGGGCATATTCGTATATTCTATCCGTAGCCTCATTCGCATTAGCTCTCTTTACCAAGGAAAATGCCCTGGTTTTCCCACTGCTGGCAGCGGCATATGTATTTTTAACGAAAAAAGAAACGCCGTCTGATAAACCCAAGGCGCTGAAGGTGGCCGCCGGGTGGAGCACCATAATCCTTCTCTGGTTAGTGCTCAGAGCCGCTGCCAGGTCAGGCCATCCGGGGCCGGCGATGCACTATTATTCCTTTCCCGAAATGGGTAGGTTTCTTTTGGCCGGGTGGGGAAAGTTCTTCCTGCCGATGGATCTGGGTTTTGTGCAGGATGCAGGGGACCTCAACTTGTTATGGGGCGTTTTTTCGGCGGTCATTTTCGCCATTGTTTCCATCGCCGGCGGAGTGAACGATAAAGGCGCCTATTATTTCGGATTGATCTGGTTCTTTGTCTTCTGGATGCCGGTTTCGGCGGTAAGATGGGAGAACAATGCCTTAATGGAACATCGCCTTTATGTCCCTTTCATTGGCGTAATATTGTCTTTATTGGAATTGAAATTATTACATAAGCCGGCGATCAAACCGGCAATCATCCTGGCAATAGCGGCGGCGGCGGTTGTTTCTTTGGCGTTCATAAGGCAGTTCAAGGACGATCTTTCCTGCTGGACCAAGGTGGCCCAAAAGAGCCCCCAAAGTGCATTTGCCTATAATGCTTTAGGGGACGCCAATTTTAAACGCCAGAGCTATATTCCATCGGAAAGGTGTTTTCTTAACGCCCTGAAATTGAAGCCGCAATACGCGGCGGCCTCCTTTAATTTAGGCACTTTATATTTGGTAACTGCCAGGGAAAACATGGCAAAACAATACCTGACGGAAGCTGTCCGGCTCAATCCCGGCAATGCCCGTTATCATTACAACCTGGCCCAGACATATGAACGGCTGAACGAATTTGCTTTGGCTGGGGCAGCTTACGAAGAATCTGCCGCGCTGGATCCGGGTTTTTCCGATGCCTACGTTAATCTGGGAGTTTTGTATCAGGAACAAAAGCAATACGGCAAAGCGATGGAGCAGTACCAAAAAGCTTTGACCGTAAATCCCGGGAATATTGCGGCCTTGATAAACCTGGGACTTTGTTTCCAGGGATTGAAGAAATATGATGAGGCCGAAAGGACATTGAACCAAGCTTTGACATTAAATCCCAAACAAGGGGACATATATTACCGTCTGGGGGCAATATACCAGGAGCAGGGGCAAAAAACGAAGGCGGAACAAGCGTTCAACATGGCTTTTAAGCTTCAGCCGGGATTGAAAAACATAAAAAAACCTACCGGAGAATAAGGAAGCCCTATGAATGAGGGAAACACACTCCAGTACCGGGAATTGATAGATCAGCACGGAACTCCCCTGCAGGTGGCCTTCGGCGCCAAGGCGGCGGAAAATCTAAAGCGGGCCGCAGCGGCCCTGTCCCCTTACGGCTGGCAAGGGAACATATTCTATTCCTATAAAACAAATCCGGTGCCGGAGGTCCTTAAAGTATTGCACCGAAACGGGGCAGGGGCCGAGGTGATCTCGGAACGGGAGTTGAACCTGGCCCTGGATCTGGGAGTGGACCCCGGCCGAATAGTGTTCAACGGGATATACAAATCACCCATGGCCTTAAAGACCGCGGTGGGAAAAAAGATTAAATGCATTAACATTGACGCCCCGCAGGAACTTGACATCCTCAATGAAATGGCGAAATCAGTCAAGGAGAAAATAACAGTCGGCCTGAGGGTCCGTCCATCAGTAGGCTGGCAGGGGCAGTTCGGGCATGTGATCAGGGACGGCTCCGCCTATGCCATGGCTGAAAAAATCCTGGCTAATAAAAAGATGGACCTTAAAACAATCCATTTCCATCTGGGCAGCAGTAATCTTGCAGCATACCGCCGGGCGATGGACGAGGCTCTGGAGTTCATAAAAATCATCAAACAGAAACTGGGCGCTGACATAAGGGCCCTGGACATTGGAGGAGGCTTCCCCGGGAAGGACATGCGGCTGCTGACCCTGTGGGAACAAGGCTGGCTTAGGCTTTGGGGCAGGCCGTGGCCGGCCCCGGTGGCGGGGCCGGATGACGGCTTTGCCATGCTGGCGGAGACAGCTGGATATTTCAAACAGGCCAGAGCGAAGTACGGTTTGGAGAGTCTTGCAATGTGGACCGAACCGGGCCGTTTGATAACCGGAGATGCTCAGACCCTGGCGGTCAGGGTAGTCGGTCTGCGAAGATCCGGCAGGAAGCAGTATGCCATTGTGGATGGCGGCCGGGTGGGGGCGGCCGGGCCACTGGTGGGCGAGACCAGGGGAGTGTTCGTTTTGGGAAAGAACAACTGGTCTGAAGAAACTTATGATATTGTGGGTCCCACCTGCATGCCCTGGGACCGTTTGTTTGCCGCGGCCAGGCTGCCCGAGCTGGAGATCGGCGATATTTTGATCGTTGAAGGCGCCGGGGCGTATTTTGTCCCGATGGAAACAGAGTTTTCGTTTGCCCGGCCGAAATTGGCAACAATTGACGAATAGGCGGCATATTGAATAAAAGCAAGACATCTGTTTTTATCCTGGGCGGGGATTTTCTGGGGCTGGAAATGGCCCGAGAACTGAACGATGCGGGCTATTTCGTCACGGTGGTCGGCCATGGTAAAAATGACATTGCCCTGCACACCCGGAAAGCCCGGGGGTTATCCATGCCCTTGCCCGATGCCGACCCCGCTGGTCTGCTGGAGGAATTATTGAAATTGGCCCAAAGCGAACCAGGTCTTAAAGTTCTTTTGGGCGTAAATGAAAAATGCCGCCAGTGGATCTCGGAATACCAAAAAGAGATATCTCCGGAATTCAAAACCCTTTCCTGCGATCCCGAGATATTGGAAAGTTATTTTGACAAATGGAACCAGATGCAGATGTCTGCGACGGCTGATGTCTCGGCCCCTATTTCGGCGATATTGGACAGGGACGAAAATCCCACCAGAAAATTGAAATACCCCCTGGTCGTAAAGCCCCGTTATAGCCCCAAGACAATATCATTTAGGGATAAGCTTGGTTCAAAGGTGCTGGTGGCCCATGACCAAACTGAATTGAATGACGCCTGCCAAAAAATAAAGGAGGCCGGGTTTTCCCCGATCATCCAGGAAATGGTGCCTGGCGTTGATTTCAATCAATTTCTTTTCGGGGCAGCCGTAAAGAATGGAAAGCCATATGCAATATGCTTAATGCAGAAGGTAAAAACCGATCCCTGGCCATACGGCAGCGGAGTGATAGTCCGTACCATCTTTCATCAGGAACTTTATTCGGTTGGTTGTAAAATGCTGGCCGATTCAGGCTATAGCGGCATCTGCGACATAGAGTTTATGCGCAACTGGGACACGGGTGAATTTGATTTCATTGAATTCAATCCCCGCTATGGTTTGGGACAGAGGGTTTCCCAGATGGCCGGCGCCAGTCTGGCAGAAATGGCAGTAAAGTTGGCCATGGGAGAGACCCCGGATGATCAGAGCATTGCCCGGCCCGGATGTTTTTGGGTTTATTTTGATGAGTGGATAAAGGAAAAAGTCATACCTTGGCGGAATCCCTACACAAGGCAGTTGCGCAACCAAGGGAATACAGCAAGAATATTTGACCCCATGGATTGGAGACCAGAAATTAGGCATATTAAAAATATTGCATCCTTAAAATTAAAAAGGGTTTTACTATTACTATCGGCAATTTTTGCTGGGGGCTATTAACTATGGAGAGTTACTTGATGAACACGGAAAATTATTGGCATAAAAAATACGATCAACTAGCGAGAGCTGATATTCCAGATTGGCAAAAAGGCACTTGGTGGTATGAGTATATTGTTGATAACCAGAAAAAACTTGTTGAAACCAACATAAGAAAATATTACACCAATAAAAAATTATTAATTGCAGACATTGGCTGCGGCCCCGGCATAATTGTTAAACATTTAGGGAAAAATGGACATACGGTCTTGGGTTTAGACTTTTCTATCGGTTTGCTCCATGCCCTCAAAGACAGCGAGACTACTTCTAAATATCTGTTGGTAGGCGGTAATGCCTCAATGCTTCCGTTAAAAACGAATATATTTGATGTTGCCCTTTTTTACGGAGTCTTGCAATGCAGCACAGACCCTAAAAAACAAATCAAACAGCTTGCCGGGTTGCTTAAACCAGGGGGCATGTTGCTTATGTCTGCCTTGAGACAGTATTCACTTTGGGAACTTCCTTTTTGGCCTATACATATATTATCTTCGCATGACTATTACCCGGGGAAGTCAAATATCAATACTGAAATAATTAGAACGAGGCAATATTTATTGCCACGTTTGATTGATGATAGCAATCAAAAATTTACAAGATATCCTCAACAGGAAATAAAATCATGGTTGTCCAAGGCCGGCTTTCATAAGATTACATTTAAATATGACGGTCCAGTAGAATATTTCCCTCACCTATCTAATTCCATAATGACCTATGTCAGAGCATTTAAAAAATAAAGATGGGTCTGGTTTAAAAATATTTCACCGGCCGGATGAGTTGTCTGGGAAATGGGATGAATCTTTTAGTGGGCCGGGTTTATTCTGCCACAAAAACATATTGGGCCACTTATTTGTAACCAGCCCTTTAAAGCAAGAATACTTTTCATTGGATACCCCTGGGCTAAGTGCACTGAATGGAACAGTATGCCGGTCAAACCTTCCCTTTGCCCTGGGTCCAGTAACCATTTACCGGCCAGCTACGATCTGTTCCCTACCCATGCCATTCAGCACAGATCCAGGATTTTCCGATCTTGGAAGGTTGAAGGAAGTTGCCGACATCATGAGCAACTTTTGGGGAGGTTTTCAACTGATAACCGGCCTTGGTAAAAAAGGAAATGACATTCGGGGCTGGTCATGGCGCAGACACTTTCCTACGGTTGATCTGGACATTCAATGGAATTCCTTCGGCGAATATCATGAGAGTTTCCGGTCAGATTACAAATCCAGAATAACCGAGACATTGAAACGGGGACAAGGATTAAAACCTTGCCTAATCCCGCCGGATAGATTTGGTGAAAAAACATACGATTTATACGTGGCTGTAGCCAGGAGATATCATTCAATAATTTTGTCCCGGGATTACTTTGTAAAATTTCCAGTTAAAAATTATATTTTAGGACTGGAAACCGATGGAACAGTTTTAGCTTGGGCCTTTTTAGTCCCCAAGGGGCGGTATCTCTATTTTCTTTTTGGCGGGTTCAACGATAAATTTAATGAAACCTATAATATTTATAATAATCTATTATTGGCGATAGTGCGATTCTCCATCGAGAGTAAATATGAAAAAATTAATTTAGGTCAGACTGCAGAATTAAGCAAGATGAGAATCGGGGGTTATCTTGTTGATCGATACCAGTTGGTAAGGCATACGGACCCTATTATAAATCAGATATTGCAAAAAACGGACATATTTGAATATCGTAAGCATTATCCGAAACCAAATCTGTTTAAACGCAATGAAAATTAAATTTGAGCGTATAAAAGGCCAAACAAATAGTTCTTGGCTATGGCCGGCAGTATTCGCTGTTGCCATCATCCTGGTTGTTGTTTCGGCCATTTACCCAGCCTCAGACCCCGACCTGTACATTATGCTGGCCACCGGGCGTTATGTGGCTCAGGCCGGTCATGCCCCCACCATTGACCTTTGGAGCCACACCGCCTACGGACAGCCCTGGAATATGCATGAATGGTTCTCCAGTCTCATATTTTACTTGGTGTTTTCCCTGCTGGGCATCAATGGGATAATCCTTCTAAAAACCCTTTTGTTGATGCTGGCCTTTGGGTTGGCTCTTTATACCATGAAGGTAAAGGGGGTTAGCCCCAATGTGGCCCTGGTCACATTGGTTTTGGGGCTGCTGGTTTCGCACTGGGGTTTTGCCGAGAGGATCCAGATCTTCGGCTTTTTTTTCATGGTCGCCACGCAGTGCTGGATAGAGTTGTACAAACAGGGGAAAATCCGTTACGGGACCTTTGCCGCAGTGACGGTCGTCGGGATCATATTGTGGGCCAACATTCATATAACCTTCGTGTTCGGGGTATTTCTGCTGGGGCTTTACCTTTTGGACGAAGCGGTGACCGCTTTCAAAGCAAGAAAATGGACACTGGCCTTAAAACCGGGGTTGGTTTTTCTGTCGGCCTTTGCCGCCACAGGGGCAAACCCCTACGGCTATTATTATACGATAAGCACCCTGACCTACTATTTTCAACCCCACATCCAAAAGCTTGACGCCCAGATCTCGGGCAGCATCCTGGAATACCAGCCCCTGTATTATCCAGGATTCTCCCGGGAAACTTTTGTTCTATATGGCTGGATATGGATTGGATTCTCCTTGCTTGGGATATTGAGCGGCTGGCGAAGGCTTAAGGCTTCCTTTCTGATCGTTTGGCTGTTGTTCACTTATTGGGGAGTTGTATACGTTAGGTTTTTATGGATGCAGGTATACGTGACCTTGATCGGTGTGGCTTACCATTGGGAGGGAACGCTGCAATACATTAAAGCCAGATTGGATGGACCGGCCGGCCGTAGAACAGGAATGATAGAGCAAACCGTATTCCTTTTACTTTTGGCTCTTACCGTGGGGGGATCGCTGCTATACCAAAAATCCGGCCAGCATCTGTGGCAGTCATTCGGCTGGGGCAGCAAAGAACGGGCCTACCCCGTCAAAGGGGCGGAGTTCTTGAAAAATCATCTGGACGGGGGAAAGGTCTTCAACGACTTCGACATCGGGGGCTATCTGCTTTGGGCCAAGGTCCCCGTTTTTGTCGATGGCCGGATAGGGCCGTATTTCAACACTACGGTAATCCAAGATCACTTCAAGATCCTGGGTGGAAAATTGGAGCTGCTGGACAAATACGGGATAGACTGGCAGATACTGCCTTATGCTAGAAGCAATCTTACCCAGGAATTTGAAAGATACAACAAACTGTTGGTTTCCACCGGCCGATGGGCATTGGTCTACTGGGATGACGTCTGCCTTATATATGTCCGCCGGATCCCAAAATATGACAGCGTCATTTTGAATTATGAATATAAGTACGTGAATCCGGCCGTTCCGGACATGAGCCTTCCTCCCAGGTTGTTTTTGGGAGACCTGCAAAGAAGGTTAACAGCGGATCCCGAATTGATGCTGCCTTATGTCTTGTCCTGTAATTACTATTTTGCCCAAAACGACCCGGTGATGGCGGAGCGGCAATTGGAGGTGGCCATCCAAAAGGATCCCTATAACGGCACTTTGTACAATAACCTGGGGAATATTTACCTGCGCCAGGGCAAGCTGGAAGCGGCCATAGCCGCCTATAAGAAGGCCGTTAGATACAATGTGAACCTGGGCCTGGCATATTGCAACTGGGGATTTGTTATGGAAACCCTAGGGCAGACCGGGCCGGCGGTCAAATTGTACACCATTGCCACCAAGGTCACCCAGGGCGATGCCTGGCCTTACAACCGCCTGGGCATCATTGAAGCCAAACGTGGCAACCGTAGCAAAGCTATGGAATACTGGCGCAAGGGGGCCAGCATTGACCGTAATTCCGAAGCGGCCCAGAATCTGAAAAATGTTTCCGGCGGGTATTAACGGGGACGAGGGTAGACAGGATTTATTATATGATTTACGGGATTAATTTCCATATAACGCAGGGACAATTAATACAACCATGTATTTTCTTTTGGAACTACGTAGGGAGCGTAAATTGTCCAGGAAAAGACCATCAATAACTGAGAGCATAATCATGTCAGACAAAGCAATTTTAGTCAGTCTGGTGACCGGCCGGGTCAACCCCTATGAGGCCGAAGAGTCCCTGGAGGAGCTGGGCCGGCTGGCCCACACCGCCGGGGCCCAGGTGATAGACATAGTGGTTCAGCGGCGGCAGCGCCCGGACCCCGCGTATTTCATCGGCAAGGGCAAGGTGGAGGAACTGGCCCGGGGAGTGTCAGACAGCGGGGCCACTTTGGTGGTCTTCGACCACGGACTTTCCCCCAGCCAGGCCTTCAAGATCAAGGAAGCGGTGGGCTGCCGGGTGATAGACCGCTCGGAGCTGATCATGGACATCTTTGCCCTGCACGCCCGCTCGGCCGAGGCCAGGATCCAGGTGGAGATGGCCCAGCTGCAATACCGTTTCTCCCGCCTGGTGGGGGCCGGACTGCAGATGTCCGATCCCGGCGGCGGCATCGGCACCAGGGGACCGGGCGAAAAGCAGCTGGAGCTGGACCGGCGCAAGATCAAGGACCGGATCTCCGCCCTGAAGAAGGAGCTGAAGAAGGTCGAGGTCCAGCGCCAGACCCAGCGCAAGTCCCGGAGCCAGATATTCAAAGTGGCCCTGGTGGGCTACACCAACGCCGGCAAGTCCACTTTAATGAACCTGCTTGCCAAGGCCGGGGTCAAAGTGGAGGACCGCCTTTTCGCCACCCTGGACGCCACCACCCGGCAGGTGGTGCTGGCCTCGGGCCACAAATTCCTTTTAACCGACACCGTGGGGTTCATCCGCCGGCTGCCGCAGCAATTGGTGGCTTCGTTCAAAGCCACGCTGGAAGAGG
>Ga0315268_10005909_pt1 | contig 13072 bp, 12 predicted proteins | sample C1_top_MG_FD_204535 | JGI IMG/M metagenome (GOLD analysis project Ga0315268, IMG submission 204535) | Sediment microbial communities from Yellowstone Lake, YNP, Wyoming, USA - C1_top | ecosystem: Environmental > Aquatic > Freshwater > Lake > Sediment | place: USA: Wyoming | collected 2017-08-01 | reverse complement strand
GATGACTTAGTGCTATACAGCGAACTTTCGATGTGGAAAAAAATGACAAACAAGAGCAGGAGCTAAACGATGCAACGCAGACAGTTTTTATTCGCTTTATCCGGTGCCGCAATGATTTGGTCAGGCCGGTCATTCGCCGGTGTCGCATCCGGCAGCGACAAAGTGATCATCGTGCAATTTTCGGATGACGGAAAGATGTTGGGCCGCGTCACCGTGCCCAAAGTCAATAAAGAGGCCGAATGGAAAAGGCGCTTGTCGCCGCTGGCCTACAATGTCACGCGCGAGCAGGGCACGGAGCGGGCATTTTCACAGCCCGGCTATGACAGGCATGAGCCGGGCCTGTATCGCTGCGTGTGCTGTGACAATGCGCTGTTCGATTCGAAGACAAAATATGATTCGCGCACCGGCTGGCCCAGTTTCTGGCAGCCGATCGCGACGGAGAACGTGCATGAAATTGCCGATCGCATGTTCGGCATGACCCGCACCGAAGTGCAATGCACGCTGTGCGATGCACATCTCGGGCACGTATTCGACGATGGCCCGAAACCAACCGGTCTGCGCTATTGCATGAACACCGTGGCGCTGCGTTTTGTGCCGCATGCCGCTTGAAAACACGAACCTTTGCCGCTTATGCCGGCGGGATTCTCTGTTGTAAATTTACCAGGAGTTGCATCATGCTGACAGTCAAAAGTGTTTTGGGATATTTAATCAGTGGCGTTTTGATGCTGGGTGCGCTGTCCAATGCGGCAGCGGCAGAGCAGACTGCGGTGTTCGCCGGAGGCTGTTTCTGGGGCGTGGACGCGGTGTTCAAGCATGTCAAAGGCGTAACTGCCGTGGTGTCCGGCTATGCCGGCGGCAATGCGGCGACTGCGCATTATGAACAGGTTAGCAGGGGAGATACCGGGCATGCGGAATCGGTGCGCATCAGTTTCGATCCGGTGCGGATTTCTTATCAGCAATTGCTGCAGGTGTTCTTCAGCGTGGCGCACAATCCCACTCAGCTCAATTATCAGGGGCCGGATGAGGGCAGCCAATACCGCTCGGCAATTTTTTTTACCAGTCCAGAGCAACAGAAAATTGCACAAAACACTATCCAGCAGCTCAACGCTACGCATACGTTTTCTGCGCCCATCGTCACACAGGTCGTGCCGCTGCTGGCCTTTTATCCCGCCGAGGAGCATCACCAGAATTATCTGGCGCTGCATCCCAATCAGCCCTATATCGTGATGCACGATTTGCCTAAGCTGGCACAGTTGCGCAAACAATTTCCGACGTTGTATCAATAGGATGTTGTGGCGTGGGTTGCTTAGAAAGGAGCAAATGAAAAAGCCACCCTAACTGGTGGCTTTTTCATTTGCTGGATTTCCGGGAGTTTCAGGACAAATTGACTGATTTGCGATGACGGGCGAAGCCAAGACTCAAGAACCCCAATCCCATCAATGCCAGCACGCCAGGCTCGGGGACTACATTAGGCGTGGTGACAATGTTGGTAAAAGCCAACTCCTCCCCGCCTGCACTGATGCCATTCATAGATAGGTAAAAAGATACGGTATCTGTTGCAAGATAATTATTCAGGTCAAGGGTGGGGGCATAAGCAAAGAAATCGGGTTTGCCACTGCCTACATTGTTTGATTCCTGCATGGTGCATATATGGGTAATAGCATCGCAAGCGGGATTGCTTGCGTCGTACCAGGTAACCGTAATGTCGGATGGCGCAGTAACAAATGAATTCGGGTCATATGCGCTATTGAAGGTGTTGTCGAAGGCAAAGGTATCGATTACGGTGCTTCCGCGCATAATCTGCAACCTTCCGTTCAGGCTCAGCCCAGAGCCCGGTTCATTTAAATCGAAGGTGAATACAGGCGATGTGCCGGTGATATAAGACAATAGATTGCCAACGGTAACCGGCCCGGGTACTGGCCAATTTCCTTGGTACAGACCGTCGTGGGTTGGAGTCAAATCTGCGTTTGGCGCCGAATTATTATCATTCGTGCCTGAGGTTGCATTTGGGAAAGTGCCGTTGTTTGAATTGTTGAACGAAAACAATTTAACGATCTGCCCCGAGCCAAAAACAGGCAGGCTCCCCCACTCGGAGAGGCCGGTGTAGCCAAAAGTGGTTCCTAGCTGCTTCATGGCATTGGCAGAATATGAAATGAAGTTGTCATGCTGGCTTGCAATGTAAATATTAACTCCCGGAGTTGGGCTGTAACAGAGCAGGTTGGCATAGCTTCCGCCGTAGCCACAGTTGCTCACCGCTGGCAATGTCAGCCCAGAAGCAGCGCTGGCAGAAGCAATCCCCGTGATCAGAATTGCTGTTCTAAGTATCGATTTGAATTGGCTGTCCATGATATTTCCTTTCGGGAATTCTACTATTTTGATACAGGTGTGTTCGTATCTGCATATTTGGTGCCATATTGTTCGATATTTAAATATTATTCTAATAAACAATAGAATAGTTTTTTTGTGTTTTGTTGAAATGGAAAAAATGACGGGCATTTGTAAAGTTTTCCGACAATATTCGGGGAGGTCGGGAAGTGAAAATTTGGAATAAAATTTTAAACAGGGGATACGTTGAATTTTGCCCGATCAGCGGCCATAAAAAAGCCCTGCAAAAATGCAGGGCTTTTTGCTACGGCAATGCTTGGAAGTTACGGGTGAGGCGGTAATGCGGCTCTCACGGCAGCAGCCACAGCGGCACCTGCAGCCGCTGCAGCTGCAGGGGTGGCGGGTGGCGTTGCCGGGCGTGCTGCTCGGGCGGCAGCGGCTGCACCCGCGAGAGCAGGCGGTATGGTAATGCCGGCGGGCGGGGTGGGGGTGGCAGCGAAAGCGGATGCCTGAAGAAAAAAGGCAGCGGCACAACCAAGCATTTTGAAATTCATAATGAAGTCCTCATTTGGCGTTACAGTTAGGAATCAAAAATATTACTTAACAAAGCCAGTCATGCGTGCGTTGCATGACTCTCCACCCTGGGAAAGTGTCCGTAAGAGAATGACAAATATAGCGTCATTTTTTTCGGCACCCTTCGATATCAGGTTGTAGTACCCTTTTACGAATTGCCCAGCGCAGCAGTCTGGGTGCGCCGGATGTGGCCTGTCAAGTCTAATTCACAATCTGTTACAAAATTCCATTTTTATTTTAAGTCGTTGTTTAAAATAAAAAACAATTATGTGTAAATGGTTTTTATTTGTGTTCTGGAAGAGCGTGTTTTAGTGTATTTCTGTTAACGTTGAGCGCATTGTTTTAAGGGTAATCAGATGAAGATAGGCATACCAAAGGAAATCAAGGCCAACGAAAATCGAGTCGCGCTGGTTCCCTCCGGAGTCGAGGCGCTGGTCGCGGCGGGGCACACTGTGCTGGTGGAACAAAGTGCCGGGCTGGGCAGCGGTTTCAGTGATGAGTACTATGCGGCTGTCGGTGCGCGCATCGTTGCCGATGCCGATGCGGTCTGGGCGGCTGCTGACATGGTGGTCAAGGTCAAGGAGCCGCTGGAGGCCGAGTGGCAGCGGATCAGGCCGGGACAGGTGCTGTTCACTTATTTTCATTTTGCTGCGGATGAAAAACTGACACGTGCATTGATGTCTACAGGTGCAATCTGCATCGCGTATGAAACAGTGGAACTGCCAACGCGCGAATTGCCGTTGCTGACGCCGATGTCTGAGGTCGCCGGGCGCATGGCGGTGCAGCAGGGCGCGAAGTATCTGGAGAAGCTGCACGGTGGGCGCGGTATCCTGCTCAGCGGTGTGCCGGGCGTTCCACCGGCCAGGGTGCTGATATTGGGTGGCGGCGTGGTGGGCATGAATGCCGCCAAAATGGCCGCCGGCCTGGGGGCCATGGTCACAGTCCTCGACGTTTCTCTGGAGCGGCTGCGCTATCTGAGCGATATCATGCCCGCGAATGTCCATCTGGTTTTTTCCAACCGGCGAAATTTGCTGGAGCAGCTTGCCAGCGCCGATCTGGTGATAGGCTGTGTGCTGATCACTGGAGCCGTTGCGCCCAAGCTGATTCTCCGGGGAGATTTGCAGGCCATGTTGCAGGGCTCCGTGATCATCGATGTCGCGGTCGATCAGGGCGGCTGTGTGGAGACTACGCAGCCGACCACGCACGAAAAGCCGATCTACAGCGTGGATGGCGTGATTCATTATGCCGTGGCGAATATGCCGGGCGGTGTGCCACGCACTTCAACACTGGCGCTTACCAACGCGACGATGCCCTATGTGCTGCAGCTGGCGAACAAGGGATGGCGACAGGCGCTGAAAGACAATGCTGCGCTACGCAAGGGGCTCAATATTGTTGACGGAAAAATAACTCACCCGGGCGTGGCCGAAGCGTTTGGATTGCAATCCCACGAAACTGAGCTTTGGCTGTAGGGAGCCTCTATAAATCCAAACTCCGTTGCGATACTGCGTTGCTCATAAAAAATTACTCCTAACATATCAGGTATATGCGTCGTCGCAATTTTTTACTCGCGCCTTGTCTCGCTTATGATTTTGAATTTATAGAGCCCCCCTGTAGATTCAGGCAAGCCTGACGGTTGCAATCACCTTGCTGCCATTTTCCTGATAAGCCAGTTGTGAGAAAGAAATTTTTCCGGCCATGGCAATGCCGCGACCGTTCGGGTCGAACGCGCGTGCAGGATCGAAATCGAGATATTGCTGCCAAACGAAACCATTTCCCTGGTCGGTGATCGTGAATATTATTTCGTCATTGGTGCGCGTAAAGCTGACCGTGGCTTTGCGGCCGAAATTTTCGGGCAGATGCAAACGTCTTTCTATTTCCTGTTCCCATGCGTTTTTTTGTTTCAGGCGATTTTTTTCGGCATAGCTGATGCCGAGATTGCCATGCTCGACTGCATTGATCAGCAGTTCGGACAGGCCGATGGCCGTTTTTGCGGGATCAGGGCACAGTGAGGCGAGTAGCATGGCGAGGCGCTGCGCCTCTTCCAGAGTGGAGAAAGTATATTCGGTGTCGACGGTTGCCGCGATCGGCGGAAGTGTCGCGCTTTTTTCGCTCAGGTAGCGGTTCTTGCGCAAATCATCCAGGGCGGCGTTGATGATGCTCAACAATGCGCCCATCTGGTAGGGCTTGGTCAGGTAGTAATAGCAGCCTGCGGTCAAGCCCTCGCGTATTTCCTCCGGTGATGCGGCGGCAGTCTGCATGATGACCGGAATGTTTGCGTAGCGCGCATCAGCCTTCATGCGGCGCAGCAGTTCCATCCCGTCCATGACCGGCATCATGCGGTCGAGAATGACCAGATCGAAAGCGCTGTCCGCTTGAGTCAGCTTCGTCCAGGCGTCTTGTCCGTGGATCGCCGTTGTCAGGCAGTAAGGGCCGCCAGACAGATACTCGCTGATGATTTCCAGATTCAGAATTTCATCATCGACGACGAGAATGTTCCAGGTGTTCATCGGGTGGCCTTATTTTGCTCCGCAGGGCAGGGCGGCACAGGTGGGGGCGGGGTGAGTATGGTGGGCTTGGCCTGCGGCAGCATGTCCGGATAATCCTTGCTGTAGTGCAGTCCGCGGCTTTCGTGCCGTGCGAGTGCGCTCTGCACGATGAGGTCGGCGTTCAGCACCAGATTGCGCAACTCCAGCAGGTCGGAGGTGACATGAAAATTTGCGTAGTACTCGTTGATTTCTTCATGCAGTAGCTGGATGCGATGTTGCGCGCGTTGCAGCCGCTTGGTGGTGCGCACGATGCCGACATAGTCCCACATGAAACGGCGCAGTTCTTCCCAGTTGTGCGAGATGATGATTTCCTCGTCGGCATCTGTCACGCGGCTTTCGTCCCATTGCGGCAGCGGGATGAATTCGCTGCGAGGTTTGGACAGGATGTCGCGCGCGGCGGCATCGGCAAACACCAGACATTCCAGCAACGAGTTGCTGGCCAGCCGGTTGGCGCCGTGCAGGCCGGTGTGAGCAGTTTCGCCGATGGCATAGAGGTTGCCGACATCGGCGCGCCCGCGCAGATCGGTGACGATGCCGCCGCAGGTAAAGTGCACTGCGGGCACCACCGGTATCGGCTGTTTTGCGATGTCTATGCCCAGCGTCAGGCAGCGCGCATAGATGGTGGGAAAGTGTTCCTGCAGAAATTCCGCAGGGTGGTGCGATATGTCCAGATAGACACAGTCCAGGCCGCGCTTCTTCATTTCAAAGTCGATCGCGCGCGCCACGACGTCGCGCGGTGCGAGTTCGGCGCGCTCGTCGTGCCAGGGCATGAAGCGTGTTCCATCCGGCAGTTTCAGCAGGCCGCCTTCGCCGCGCACCGCCTCGGAGATCAGGAAGGATTTGGCGTGCGGGTGATACAAGCAGGTCGGATGGAACTGGATGAATTCCATGTTGGCCACACGGCAGCCTGCGCGCCAGCCCATCGCAACGCCGTCGCCGGTCGCGGTGTCGGGGTTGGTGGTGTAGAGATAAACTTTGCCTGCGCCTCCGGTGGCGAGAATGGTGTCGTGTGCGGCTATCGTGTTGATTTCGCCGCTCAGGCTGTTGAGTGCATAGGCGCCGTGGCAGCGGTTGTCCTGTAGGCCGAGCTTGTTGCCGGTGATCAGGTCGATGGCGATATAGTGTTCCAGCACGGTGATGTTGGGGTGCGCCAGCACCTTGTCGGCGAGGGTTTGCTGTACCGCCAGGCCGGTGGCATCGGCCGCATGAATGATGCGCCGGTGGCTGTGGCCGCCTTCTCGCGTCAGGTGATAGCCAGTATCGCTGCCGATGTCGCGCGTAAATGGCACGCCCTGTGCGATCAGCCAGTCTATGGCCGGTTTGGCGTGCTCGACCACAAAGCGCGTGGTGGTCGGGTCGCACAGCCCGGCACCGGCGATCAGCGTGTCCTGTATGTGTTCGGCCAGCGAGTCTTCATGCGACAGCACGGCGGCAATGCCGCCCTGTGCCCAGGAACTCGCCCCGTCCAGCAGAGATTTTTTGGTGATGACCGCGACTTTCTGCGCGTCGGCGAGCTTCAATGCCAATGACAGTCCCGCCAGGCCGCTACCGATGATCAGGGTGTCAAATTGCAACATGCGAGGAGCTAGCCCATTTGTTCAGATGTGCTGAACTATAGCAAACCTTGCTCGTTTTTGTGTTCTGGATAAAAGTCGATGCGGTGCGGAGAACTAATTTCATTTTGGCATGTCAACGCATTCGGTGAGGTTAATGGCTGACGCCCGTGGGCGGTCCGGTTATACTGTTGAGCCGCATTGATTGCGGTGCATATTCAGGGACTGGAAAGCGGGCAATGGGCGATACGGAAGTCGATCAGCAACTGGTTGAGCGCGCGCAACGCGGTGACAAGCATGCCTATGAGCTGCTGGTGGCCAAGTATCAGCGCCGGCTTGCGCGTCTGATTTCGCGTTTTGTGCGCGATGCGGCTGAAGTCGAGGATGTGACCCAGGAAGCATTTATCAAAGCTTATCGCGCGTTGCCGACGTTTCGCGGGGATAGTGCGTTTTATACCTGGCTGTACCGCATCGGCATCAATACTGCAAAGAACTATTTGCTGGCGCTCAAAAGGCGGGCGCCAACCAGCACGCCGTTCGATGCGGAAGAGGCTGAGGGCTTTGAGGATGCGGGGCTGTTGCAGGAAGTCAGCACGCCGGAAAATGAGTTGATGAGCAAGCAGGTGATCGAGGTAGTGAACTCATCGCTGCAGCAGTTGCCTGATGATTTGCGCACCGCACTCACACTGCGTGAAATCGAGGGTTTGAGTTATGAGGAAATCGCCGATGTGATGAATTGCCCGATCGGGACCGTCAGGTCACGTATCTTTCGGGCGCGCGAGGCGATCGCGGGAAATTTGCGCCCGTTGTTGGGCACCAGTGAAAATAACAGGTGGTAATGATGAACCAGCATATTTCAGCATTGATGGATGGCGAGCTGTTTGAAGATGAAGCGGACGCATTATTCGACCAGCTAAAGAATGATCCCGGTGCCGACGAAGACTGGCGAACCTTCCACCTGATCAGCGACGCACTGCGCCAGCCTGATCATATTCATGTCAATATCAGTCCCCGCCTGCATGAACGCTTGCAGGCAGAGCCCACAATACTCGCCCCGCGCAGCCGCACCAGACAGAATGCCAGATGGTTTGCATTATCTGCTGCCGCTTCGGTTCTTGCGCTGACGCTGGTGGCCTGGATGTCACTGCAGGTTGGGTCGGAACCGGCCCCGCAAATGGCCATGCAGCAGATGTCCTCCGCGCTGAAGCCAGCCAGTTTCTCCGGCCGTGGCGGGCTGAATGATTACCTGATGGCGCACCAGGAATATTCTCCCAGCGCCGATGTGCAGGGGGCCGCTTCGTATATGCATACCGTGGCGGGGCAATAGTGCGAATGACTGTTATCAGACCCGCATCTCTGCTGTTTTTCCTGCTCACGCTTGTTGCCGCTGAATCTGTTGCCGATCCGCTGTGGCAGGACGATTTGAACTGGCTGAAGACCATGGCTTTTGCCGCGCATCAGACCGATTACAACGGCACTTTTGTGTATCAGTACGGCAATCATGTGGAAAGTTCGCGCATTACCCACATAGCCGACCATGATGGCGAGCACGGCCGTCTGGAAAGCCTGGATGGCGTGCGGCGTGAAGTCATACGCGACCACGATCAGGTGCAATCTTTTCTTGGAGACGGTAAGGTAAAGTCGGAGGAGTGCCAGAGCGGGCGGGAATTTCCCGCGCTATTGCCGGGGCAATTGTCGTTGCTGAATGAGAACTATCTGATCAAGCAGGTGGCGGAAGGACGGGTGGCTGGTTTCCATGCGCATGCCGTGCTGTTGCAGCCCAGGGACAATTTGCGCTACACCCACCGGATGTGGGCGCACAGCAATTCCGGCTTGCTGCTCAAGGCCGAGGTGCTGGATGAGCGCGGCCGCGTGGTCGAACAATATGCTTTTACCCAGTTGACCATAGGCGGCAACATCGATCGCAGCTGGATCATTCCGGGCAAAGCGGCCGGTGCTTCCGCCTCACAAAAGACACATCCCGAGCGCAAGGCGCAAGAGTTGGGTGGGGCGAGCGGCTGGCAAGTGGACATGCTGCCCGCCGGTTTCAAGAAAATTGCAGAAGTTCGTCGCCGGATGGGCGGCAAGAAATCGCCGGTCATACAGATGGTTTATTCCGATGGGCTGGCGGGTGTATCCGTCTTCATCGAATCATCCGATGGCGAACAAGACGATCATACGGGTTTGTCCAGCCAGGGGGCATTGCAGGTTTACAGCAAGGTAGCCGATGATCACCTGGTGACGGTGGTGGGCGAAGTGCCGCCGCGCACCGTGATGCAGATCGCCGATTCGGTTCGTTACGGCGGAAAATAGTCATGCTTGAAACACGCGCCATCATCATCCGTGTCGACGGGGCAGAAGCCATCGTGGAGGCCAGGCAGGGCGGCGGCTGCGGCCAGTGCGACAGTGTCAATGGCTGCGCCAGTGGCAAGGTGTCCAAAGTATTTTGCGTCCAGCCGCGCCAGTTTCGGGTGCGCAACGACATCAGTGCGCGCATCGGCGAGGAGGTGCAGGTTTCGGTGCCGGATGGCGTGCTGCTGCGCAGCGCGGCCATCATGTACATGCTGCCGCTGGCATTGCTGCTGGCCGGGGGCGGACTGGGCGCGCACTGGGCGGCTGACGCTTCCAGTCGGGACGGTTACTCAGCCGCAGGCGCGCTGCTCGGGCTGGTGGCGGGATTCGCTCTGGCAAGATTTGCGACCACGCACCACCGCGCGCTATCCGTCGCGCAGCCAGTCATCGCGCGCTGCGAGTGAGGGCGCCATCCGGATTGCCACGATTTTTTTCACATAGGGGGCTTCTATAAATTCAAAATCCTAAGCGAGACAAGGCGCGAGTAAAAAATTGCGACGACGCATATATCGGATATGTTAGGAGTAATTTTTTATGAGTAACGCAGTATCGCAACGGAGTTTGGATTTAGAGAGGCTCCCATAAGAGAGGAGGGTAGAGTATGTTCAGAAAATTGTATGTTGTCGCTTTTATCTTCTTTTTTGCACAGCATGTTCAGGCCAGGGAGTTGCCCGATTTCACCACGCTGGTTGAGAAGCAGGGCGCGGCTGTGGTGAATATCAGCACCACCCAGATTGTGCGCAACAAACAGGCGCTGCCGAACTTGCCCAATGTGCCGAAGGACGATCCTTTTTTTGAATTTTTCAACCGTCTCATGCCGCAAGTGCCGCGTGAGCGGGAGTCGCAATCCCTGGGTTCCGGTTTCATCATCAGCTCGGACGGTTATATCCTGACCAATTCCCATGTAGTGGGCGGCGCAGACGGAATAACCGTGCGCCTGACCGACAAGCGCGAGTTCAAGGCGCGCGTGATTGGAGCAGACAAGCGCACCGATGTGGCATTGATCAAGATCGAGGCGAGCGGCTTGCCGAAAATCACCCAGGGCGACCCGAATGCGCTGAAGGTGGGCGAATGGGTGCTGGCCATCGGTTCGCCGTTCGGTTTCGACAGCAGCGTGACGGCCGGCATCGTCAGCGGCAAAGGGCGCTCGTTGCCGCAGGAAAATTTTGTGCCCTTCATTCAGACTGATGCGGCCATCAATCCCGGCAACTCCGGCGGGCCGTTGTTCAATATGAAGGGCGAGGTGATAGGCATCAACTCGCAAATTTACAGCCGTTCCGGCGGCTACATGGGCTTGTCCTTCGCCATTCCCATCGATGTGGCGATGGAGGTTTCCAACCAGTTGCGCGCCTCCGGCAAGGTTACGCGCGGGCGCATGGGGGTGACCATACAGGAGGTCACGCGCGATCTGGCCGAATCGTTCGGCTTGAACAAAGCGGGCGGAGCCTTGATCAGCAGTGTGGAAAAGGGCGGAGCGGCGGACAAGGCGGGCATACAGGTCAGCGACGTCATTCTCAAGTTTGACGGCAAGACCGTGCCGTCTTCCGCCGATCTGCCGCGCATGGTTGCCGCGACCAAGCCGGGCAGCAAGGTTGTGGTGCAGTTGTGGCGCAGGGGCGACAGCAAGGAGGTCATGCTGACCGTGGCCGAGATGCCGGATGAAAATCGCGTAGCGCTGGAGAACGGTGGTCCGGCCAAAGGGGAAAGCGTGGCGCGTCTGGGGCTGGTGCTGAGCGAACTGAACGCCGAGCAGAAAAATGCGCTGCAGGTCAAAGGCGGGCTGATGGTGGAGGAGGCAAAAGGAGCTGCCGCGCGCGCGGAATTGCAGCGCGGCGATGTCATATTGGCAATAGGTAATACCGAAGTGTCTTCGCTTGATCAGTTCAACGAGGCACTGAAGCAGATACCCAAGGGGCGTAATGTTGCGCTGCTGGTGCGGCGCGATGACAACGCCTCGTATGTGGCGATCAAGCTCGATGAGAAGCCGGGCAAGGATTAGCGACATAGTCCAGTAGCACCTCATTCCCGCGCATAAGCAGCGTGTCCCGCCAAAATCGGCTAGAATCCGTGCCTTTCGATTCCGGCTGGTTTTGGCGGGATGCGTTTTTAATGGCATGACTTTCTGCAACAAACACTATGCAATATATCCGTAATTTTTCCATCATCGCCCACATCGACCACGGCAAATCCACGCTGGCAGATCGGATCATACAATTATGCGGCGGACTGTCCGACCGCGAAATGGAAGCGCAGGTGCTCGACTCCATGGATCTGGAGCGCGAGCGCGGTATCACCATCAAGGCGCAGACCGCCGCGCTGAAATACAAGGCGCGCGACGGCCAGGTCTACAACCTCAATCTGATCGACACGCCCGGACACGTGGACTTCTCCTATGAAGTGTCGCGTTCCCTGTCCGCCTGCGAGGGTGCGCTGCTGGTGGTGGATGCATCGCAGGGCGTCGAGGCGCAGACCGTGGCCAACTGCTACACCGCGCTGGATCTCGGTGTGGAAGTGGTGCCGGTGCTGAACAAGATCGACCTGCCATCGGCCAACCCGGACAACGCCATCGCGGAAATCGAGGAGGTCATCGGCATCGACGCGCACGATGCGGTGCGCTGCTCGGCCAAGACCGGCGAGGGGGTGCAGGATGTGGTCGAGGCGATGATCGCCAAGGTGCCGCCGCCCAAGGGCGATCCTGCAGCGCCGTTGCAGGCGCTGATCATCGATTCCTGGTTCGACAATTATGTCGGCGTGGTGATGCTGGTGCGCATTTTTAACGGCACGCTGAAGCCCAAGGACAAGATATTGTTCATGGCGACCGGCGCGCAGCATTTGACCGAACACATCGGCGTGTTCACGCCCAAGTCGCAGCCGCGCGAGACGCTGTCAGCCGGGCAGGTGGGTTTCGTCATCGCCGGCATCAAGGAACTGAAGGATGCCAAGGTGGGCGACACCATCACCTTGCAGGGCAAGCCCGCAAGCAGCGCTTTGCCGGGTTTCAAGGAGGTGCAGCCGCAGGTGTTCGCCGGTCTGTTTCCGGTCGAATCCAACCAGTACGAGGCGCTGCGCGATTCGCTGGAAAAGCTGAAGCTGAACGACGCCTCGTTGCAATACGAACCGGAGGTATCGCAGGCGCTGGGCTTCGGCTTCCGCTGCGGATTCCTCGGTCTGTTGCACATGGAGATCGTGCAGGAACGGCTGGAGCGCGAGTTTGACATGGACCTGATCACCACCGCACCCACGGTGGTCTACGAGGTGGTGCTGCGCGATGGCACGATACTGATGGTGGACAACCCGTCCAAGATGCCCGATCCGTCCAAGATCGAGGAAATCCGCGAGCCCATCGTGACGGTCAACCTGTACATGCCGCAGGAGTATGTTGGCGCGGTGATCACGCTGTGCACGCAGAAGCGCGGCGTGCAGATCAACATGAGTTACCACGGCAAGCAGGTGCTGCTGGTGTATGAGATCCCGATGGCGGAAATCGTGCTCGATTTCTTCGATAGGCTGAAGTCGATTTCACGCGGCTATGCCTCGATGGATTATGAGTTCAAGGAATACCGTGCGGCCGATGTGGTCAAGGTGGACATGCTGATCAACGGCGAGAAAGTGGATGCGCTGTACATCATTCTGCACCGCAGCAACAGCCAGTATCGGGGCCGCGAAGTGGCGGCCAAGATGCGCGAGCTGATCCCGCGCCAGATGTTCGACGTGGCGATCCAG
>Ga0315268_10005908_pt1 | contig 13073 bp, 11 predicted proteins | sample C1_top_MG_FD_204535 | JGI IMG/M metagenome (GOLD analysis project Ga0315268, IMG submission 204535) | Sediment microbial communities from Yellowstone Lake, YNP, Wyoming, USA - C1_top | ecosystem: Environmental > Aquatic > Freshwater > Lake > Sediment | place: USA: Wyoming | collected 2017-08-01 | reverse complement strand
GAATTCCAATGCGGGTTTGGAATAATCAATATGGCAGAGAAGAAGAATAAGGAAGGCTATCAAACGTATTTAAAGCAGATTGATGCGCTTTCTAAAGTAGCGAATCTGATTGCCTCCGGTATGTATTTAGATGAGCTTCTGCGTTTGATAGTTAGCGTTACCGCAGAAGCGATGAATTCCAAGATTTCGTCGCTGATGTTGCTTGATGCTGATAAAAAAGAATTGGTGGTAAAAGCCACCCAGTCTGTCTCTGAAGCTTACAATAAAAAACCGAATATAAAATTAGGTGAAGGCATTGCCGGTTTAGTAGCTCAGGGAAATAAACCGATAACTGTTTTAGACCTTAAAAAAGAGCCGCGTTATATTAATCGCGATATCGCCGAAAAAGAAGGGCTTTATTCTCTGGCTTGTGTGCCTTTAGCAGTTAAGGGAAAGGTTATCGGTGTGCTTAATTGTTATACTTCCAAGAAACACAAGTTCTCCAAGAGAGAATTGAATATTTTAACCGCATTGGCTAACCAGGCTTCTATAGCAATTGAAAATGCAGAATTGGCTTTAAGGGCGCGCAGCGCTGAAGAGGCATTACTCACCCGGAAATTAGTAGAACGTGCCAAGGAGATTCTCTCTCTGGAAGCCAATATCTTACCTTCCGAAGCTTATCGTCTGATACAGAAACAGAGTATGGACTCACGCAAATCCATGCGCGACATCGCTGAAGCAATCATCCTTGCTCATGACCTTAAAAAAAAGAAATAATAATTAAAGGCCGTATTTTTCTTAATGGTATTCTTGGATATGGGGCTGCGGTGACCTATTTGCGCAAGAACTGTTTGCTCAAGGTTTCTTCGGGTATCTCAACGACCGTGGGACGTCCGTGGGGACAGGTAAAGGGATCCTGACACAAAAGAAGTTTAGCGCGCTGGTATTCTGCCTGTTCTTTATTCATGTTAAATCCCGCCATAACCGATGAACGGCAGGCTCTGCGCGCCAGCGTCTCAATATCGCATTTAGCAATACTCTCACCCGAAAGAAGAGAGCGCAGCGCAACTTCGGGTTGAGTGATTAACTGCGGATGGCCATGGATAGCTAAGGTTTCTTTATCGAAAAGTGTAGTTTGAAATCCGATTCCTTCCAGATTTTCCTCTACTTCTTCCCAGAGCGCTAATTCCTGTGCCGTGATTTTTATTAAAATGGGAGTAAGGAGCTGCTGAACCTCGACCTTTCCTTTTTCCATCTGCTCTTTTAGTTTCTCGAAGGTAATACGCTCCTGGGCTGCGTGCTGGTCAATCAAAAGAAGCGAATCCGGGGTTTCAAATAAGAGGTATTTCTTTAAGAGGTTTCCTAAATAACGCGCCTGCTTGAGTTTTGCTTTAAGGTCATCTTTTTTCTCTGCGATGATGCTTGTTTTAAACAAGGCAATACTTTCTTCCAGCGCAAGCCGGTATTGTTGTTCAGGCATTTCGCTGAGAGTTTTATCCGCAAGTTTAGGTTGGATTTTTTCTTCACCCGGTTCTTTTAGAGAAAAAATTCCTGTTGCCTGCTTGGCTTTGCTTTTAGTCATTAAGAGATGCTCGCAGAACTGCCGCAGGATAGAAACGAGCTTCAATTCATCCTTAATCTTTACCTGGCGCTTGGTAGGATGGACATTTACATCTAATTCACTTGGTGACATATTAATGTAAGTACAGAAAAAAGGATATACGCCGGGGCTAAAAATGAGGCGGTATATTTCGTTTAGATGGAAACTTATAGTGCGGTTTTCTACCGGCCGGTTGTTTATGAAGATAAACTGCATATCTTTTCTGGTGCGCTGGATATTCATGTCGCCTAAGACCAAGTGGATAGATAAATTGTCTTGCGCGAAGTCCCTTTTGTCTTCGATGATATTATTTTTTTCTAAGTGCAAACTGTCGGTAATGCGCTGGATAAAATTTTTAGCAGGCGCAAGGTCCAAAATCTTTCTTCCGTCATGAGCCAGAGAAAAAGACAATTCCGGGTAAAGCAGGGTATAGGGGATAAAAGTGTCTAAGATGCGGTTTAATTCCGAGGTGTTGGATTTTAAAAATTTCTTGCGCGCGGGAGTGTTAAAGAAAAGTTCTTTTACTTCTACTTCTGTGCCGGTCTGCATAGTTACGGGTTTTAAACTTATTTTTTCATTTCCCCGCAGATGTATTTCCCATCCGTGTTCCTCTTCATTCGTTTTACTGCGTAGAGTGATATCCGAAACCGCGCTGATGCTGTAAAGCGCTTCTCCGCGAAAACCCAATGAAGCAATATGATAAAGGTCGTCTATTTGGTTGATTTTGCTGGTGGCATGGCGCAGGAATATTGTATCCAGGTCTTCTTTATCTATACCGGTACCCGTATCTTTAATCTGCAGCAGGGTTTTGCCAGCGCCTTTTAAATTTACCTCGATGGATTTTGTCTGCGCATCCAAGGAATTTTCCAGCAGTTCCTTCAATACCGAAGCCGGCCGCTCAATGACTTCGCCTGCTGCGATTTTGGAGACGATTTCCGGTGGCAAGATATGCACTTTACTCATTTTCTTCTATTTTTTCCTTAAGTTTGCGGAGTTTATTGAATGCCTCTAAGGGAGTGAGGGAGTTTAAATCCAGGTTTTTTATTTCTTTTTTGATTTCTTCCAATATAGCATTATTGTTATCAGAAAACAAGGATAGCTGGTCTTCAGGGGGGATGCGGTTTCTGATTTTTTCCTGCAGGTTCCCTGAGATTTCCAGTTTAGTTAAAATCTGCTGTGAGCGTTTCACTACTTCACCGGGAATTCCGGCTAATTTTGCTACGTAAATTCCGTAGCTGTCATCTGTCCCGCCAGCCACAATCTTATGCAGGAAGATTACCTCGTCAGCCCATTCTTTGACCGCAACATTATAGTTTTTGACGCCGGGAAATTCTTCGGCTAATGCGGTTAATTCGTGGAAATGCGTGGCAAAAAGGGTGCGCGTCTTTGTTTTTGCCAGGTATTCTGAAATCGCCCAGGCCAGGCTTAATCCGTCAAAGGTAGAGGTGCCTCTGCCGATTTCATCCAGCACGACTAAGCTGCGTTCCGAAAGGTTATTTAAGATTCCTGCGGTTTCCGACATCTCTACCATAAACGTGCTCTGACCCTTGGTGATTTCATCGTGGGCGCCGATACGGGTGAATATTTTATCCACCACCCCAATAGAAACAGAAGAGGCGGGGATAAAACTGCCCATCTGCGCCATGATTACCAGGATGGCGGTCTGGCGGATGTAAGTGGATTTGCCGGACATATTCGGGCCGGTCAAGATAATTAAATGGTTTAGAGAGCAGTCGAGAAAAGTATCATTGGGGATAAAGGGTTCGCTGATGCTTTGCTCTACCACGGGATGGCGCCCGTCTTTAATATTAATTTCCTTATCCTCGGTAATTTGCGGAGCAACATAGCCGGGTTTTAGGCTTAAAATAGTCAATGAATACAAAGCATCAAGCGTGGCCAGCTGCGCACTAAAGATATGCAGAACAGGCGAGTTATCCAGAATTGTTTTATGGATTTCTTCCACGAGCTGTTTTTCTATCCCGATAATTTTTTCCTCTGCGGTAAGGATTTTTTCCTCGAATTCTTTTAGTTCTGGGGTAATGAAGCGCTCGGCATTTGCCAGGGTCTGTTTGCGGATATAATCATTGGGAACACGGTTGAGATTGGCTTTGCTTATCTCGATATAATAACCAAATACCTGGTTAAAGCCGATTTTGAGGGAATTAATCCCTGTGCGTTTGATTTCCTGCATCTGCAAATTTTTTAGCCAGTTCTTGCCGTTTTCCTGGATATCGCGCAGAGAATCCAGTTCCCGGTTATAGCCGCGATTTATAATTTTACCTTCAGGATGGGAAAGAGGAATATCAGGGCTAATTGCTTTAGTTAGAAGTTCGCAGAGTTGAGGTAAATCCTCTAAATGAAAAAGCTGGTTTTCTTTCGCAAGGGGGGTGAGTGTTTTTTGTATTTCCGGCTGGCGCAGAAGTGTGGAGCGCAGAGCCAATAAATCTCTTGCTGAAGCAGTGCCGCAGGAGATGCGGGAAATACTTTTTTCTATGTCAGGAATATTATGCAGGAGTTTTCCTAATTCCTCTTGGATTTGCGGATTATCTCGCAACAGGGTTACGGCATTCTGGCGCTTAAGAATTTCTTGAGGTGATTTTAAAGGATGATAAATCCAGTCTTTTAATAGGCGTTTGCCTAAGCTGGTTAAGGTATGGTCAATAGTTTGCATTAATCCTTCTAATTCCAAACCCACACAGGCAGCAGGAGAAATGAAAACAAAATCACTATCCGCATACAAAGAAAGTTTATCAATATGGCGCATCGGCTTATGGTGCATTTGTTTTAAATATTCCAGGAGTGCGCCGCAAGCTGATAAGCTTGAGTCCATATCTTCTATGCCGAATCCGCGCAAATTAAGGGTGTGAAAATGCTCAAGCAGGGATTTTTTGGCAATTTCAGTATTAAAACACCAGTCTTCAAAAGGGCTAAAGACAATGGTTTTTGAACGCAAAAGCGGGTTTTTAAAGATTTCTCTCACCACTTTTTCCTCGGCTAAAGGAAAAACGCATTCATAGGCAGGGATTTTGGCAATTACCTCAATCAGTTTCTGAATATTGGGGTATTCATTGGTCTGGATTTTGCCGCTTGAAGTGTCGGTAAAAGCAATACCGATTTTTTTATCTTTAAAGCTAATGGCTATAATATAACGGGATTCAAAATTAGATTCATCAATATAAGTGCCGCAAGTGATTATCCGGATAACCTCGCGTTTGACTATACCTTTGGCAAGAGCCGGGTCCTCAACCTGTTCGCATATCGCCACTTTTAAGCCTGCTTTAATGAGTTTGGCGATATAGGTGTCAGCGGCATGGTAGGGAATGCCGCACATGGGGATGCGGCCGGCTTTTCCTGCATCACGGGAGGTTAAGACTACATCCAGAATCCCGCAGGCATTGCGCGCATCATCCATAAACATTTCATAGAAGTCTCCCAGACGAAAAAAAAGAATGCAGTTCTGGTATTGCTGCTTGATTTGCTGGTATTGTTTAAGCATAGGAGTGATGTTATCCATAACTATATTTATACCATAATTTTTAGTCTCAGAAAACAAAAAAGTAATTTTCACTTGTAAAACTTTCAGTGGACAAAGCCCCGTATCAAGAGGTAAAATATGTTTAACGCTACGATTTTGCTGCGGTAAATTGTCCCGAGTAATAATTTTATGGATTCGTGCTCGGCGCTCAAACATTTTTGTCAAGGCAGCAAGAAATACTAAATAAGGAGGATGGAAGTATTTCTCAGCCTTGACAAAAACGCTTTTTAGGATATAATAGACTTTTATTACAACATATTGTTTTATTTAAAGTTTCTGGGAGGGTTCCCCCCCGAAAATTATCAACAAAAATCTAACCAAGAGGTAGACAATGGAAAAAAAACTTAGGCGTCAAGTTCTTTTATTTGTGGTTGCTTTGTTAAGTTTAACACTTGCAGGCTGCGCCTCGGATAGGGAAGCCCGCAAGAAGGCAGAGATTGACGAGCTGCAGAAAAAGTTCGCCTGGTGGCCGACAGATGCCAAGCCGGCGCCGGTAAAAGACCAGGAACGCGGCGGTTACTGGTGGTGGCCGACTCAACCAGGCCAGGCTAAACCTTGGGGTAACCGCGGATTTGTCTATGTGTATAAGATTATCTTTGATTACAAAGAGGAAGAACTTCCTCCGGCTAAACCCAAAGAGATGCGTCCGTCTTTGTTGATTAAAAAGATTATTAAGAATGTAAAAGTTTATTTTGATTTTGATAAAGCGGATTTAAGGCCCGATGCAATTGCAGTATTGGAAGACGCGGTCAAGGTTCTTGAAAAGAATCCGCAGGCAAATATCCTGATTACCGGCAATTGCGATATCCGCGGTTCGGAGAAGTATAATGAGAAACTGGGAAGGAAACGCGGAGAGTCAGTCAAGAAATTCATGCTTGATAAGGGTATAGCCGAGGAACGTATTAAGATTGTCAGCCGCGGCAAACTCGATGCCATTGCCCCGATTACTGATTTGGTAGGTATGGCGAAAGACCGCAATGCCCAGTTTATGATTGCCGAGGTTGAAGAGATAATGCTGCCTACGCCTGAAGGAGGCAAGGTGCCGGAAGTGACCAGCGCTATACCTGAAGGGGCCAAGTAGGTAGAAGAAGGAAAATACGTCGAGGAAAAGCAGGAGACCGTAGAGAGCGAAGTAAAAGTTTCTACAAAAGAGTATACTATCAAGAAAGGCGATTCGCTCTGGAAGATTGCAGAAAGAGAATTAGGCAGCGGCCACCGCTGGAAGTATCTTTACGAGTTAAATAAGGATAAGATTAAGAATCCCAGCAAACTAAAAGCAGGACAAAAAATTATTATACCAGTTGAATAGACAAGCAGTTCTTAACCAGGTATGGAAAATTCTCGCGTCAGGTTATCCGCTCTGTTGAAAGAAAAATACATCCTTTTGAATTTAGAAGAGGATAACAAAAAAAAATTAATCGGGAAATTAGTTGATCTTATAGCTACATCTGGTAAATTAAAGGATAAGAAGGCATTTCTTCATCTTATCCTGAAAAGAGAGAAGCTGGGTTCTACGGGAATTGGAAACGGCGTGGCTATACCGCATGCCAAGTCAGAGCAAGTAAAAGATTTCATCATGGCTTTTGCCAGGCAGGACAAGGGCATAGATTTCGGGGCTTTGGATGGAGAAAAAACATATTTATTTTTTATTCTCGCCTCACCTGAGAGCAACGTGGGCGGACATCTTAAAATACTGGCAGATATTTCCCGCTTGGTAAAAGACAAATTTATTGTCGACCGTCTTAAGAATGCCAAGGATAAAAAAGAAATCTTGAGAATAATTGCAACTTATGAAGATTAAATCCTCTCAGTATTTCGGTTCACCCCCTAAAATAATGATAAGAATAATAAGGAAAGTTACAATTCTAGTTCTCTTTTTTATTTTTTTACCCCGGGTTATCTTTGCCGCAGACCGGACTTCTATCTTCAAGTCCAAATTAATCTTTTTCTATTCCAACAGCTGCTATGAGTGTATCAAGGTTAAAACTGAATTTCTTCCGAAGATTTACGAAAGGTTTAAAGATAGGATTGAAGAGATAGAGTACCGGGATATAGCGGATATAGAAAATTATAAATTATTCCTTGGTTTAAAAGAACAATATGGGGTATCCCAGGATTTGAAAGTGCCGGTAATATTCTTTGAGGGTAATTTTTTAAGCGGCAGAGACCAGATAGTTCGTCAACTGGATGGGTTCATCGAGAATTCTTTAGGAAAATCCGGAATTAAAGAGGGCAATATTGCGTCTTTTGATGGTTCGACTACGCTCACCATCAACCCTGAGCAAAGTCGAAGGGTTGATTTGCTTGCGCATTTTTTTAGTTTTACCTTAATGGCGGTGACCTCTGCCGGATTAATTGACGGTATAAACCCCTGTGCCTTTACCGTGATTGTCTTTTTTATCTCGTTTCTGGCTTTGCAGGGATACAGGAAGAGAGAGTTAATCATAATCGGTTTTTCCTTTATCCTGGCAGTATTTCTTACTTATCTTTTAATCGGTTTAGGGTTGTTCGCATTTTTCTACTGTCTAAAAGGTTTTTGGCTGGTACGTAAAATTGTCAATTTGACTATCGGCCTGCTCAGTATTATCTTAGGGCTCTTTGCGGTTTGGGATTTTTTAAAATATAAAAGAACCGGTCAGACTGAAGGGATGAGTTTACAACTACCGCAAGCCATAAAAAACAGGATACATTCTCTAATTACAGCGCATTACCGCAAAACCAAAGATACCAGTCAGGCGGTTCGGAATAAAGCGATGTTTAGTTTAATTCTCACTGCTTTTATTACCGGATTCTCGATTTCCATATTAGAGGCGGTTTGCACCGGACAGACGTATTTACCCACTATTTCTTTTATTTTAAAAACCACACCCATTAAGCTGGTAACTTTGGGTTATCTTATACTTTATAACCTCATGTTTATTGTGCCGTTGTTTATAATATTTATTTTTGCATTACTGGGAGTAACCTCTACACAGTTCTCTGGATTCTTAAAGAAACATTTTCTAACCACCAATGTCTTAACGGCGGTTTTATTTTTCGGACTGGGCATATTTATAATTTGGAGGAGCTGATGTCTAAAACTTATTGGGTTTTATTTTTTTTATTATTTCCCCTGACAGGTTGTTACCCGCAAGGTCAAACTACTACAGATTTTTCAGATCCCTATTCCTGGGATTTCGGTGCGGTCAAAAGAGATGAAGTTTTAAAGCATGATTTTGTCCTGAAGAATGAGTCTGGAAGAATCCTAACTATAAAGGGGACTAATACTTCCTGTGGCTGCACTATTTCTAAAATCGAGAAAAGTACACTTTTACCCGGGGAAACTACTATAATCAAAGTGCAGTTTAATACCAAAGGCTATAAAGGCGAAGTGCAGCAGTTTGTTTATGTTAATACCGATGATACTGAGAACCCGGTGTTGAGGTTTATTATTAAGGCAAATGTGACGGAATAATAGAAATCGCAAAATCGGGAAATCGGGGGACACAATACTAATTTTTTTGCGGGACAGCCCAGTGAGTTTGTAATCAAGATTCCAAACCCGCATTGGACAAACACTACATTGTCCAGACGTTGTCCAATGCGGGTTTGGAAAACAATTTAAACCCGGTGGCAGGGAATAGTTCTGGTAGAAGGATAATAGTAGTTGATGAAACTGAAATGAAAGATGATTTAGTGTAAGATATGATTGATGTATTAACTTCTTTTTGTGCAAGATTGTATGGCCGGCGGTCAGCAAAGAATAGGGCAAAAAAAGCCCTCAAAATACTCTTCTGGAATATTTGGGTAAGTTCTGTGGAACGGTTTACACAGATAATCACTGATGAAATCGACAGATGATTACAGATTGACATCTGCGCTCATCTCTATCTTTTAATCTGCGATAATCTGTGGACTTTAAAGGAGGGGAACAATATGTTAAGTTTGAATATAAGGATGGGAATTTTGTTGGCGGTTCTTTTCGGTATCCTCTATATGATTGCAGTTATGGTGGGTTATCAGATAGGGATATCCAATTTTTATTTTTATCTGGGGTTATCTTTGGTATTTATGTTTATTCAATACCTGGTCGGTCCAAAGCTTATTGAATGGACAATGCGGGTAAGATATATCACCAGAAACGATAATCCTAAGTTGTATCAGATGGTCGAAGACTTAGCCATGCAGGCAAAAATACCGGTGCCCAGGATAGGAATCGCCCAGATTCCTATCCCTAATGCCTTTGCCTTTGGCAGAGGCGTAAGAGACGGGCGGGTCTGTGTTACTGAAGGGATTTTGGGGTTGTTAGATGATGAGGAGGTAAGAGCCGTCCTTGGCCATGAGTTGAGCCACTTGAAGAACCGCGATGTTTTAACCATTATGCTTCTTTCGGTTATTCCTATGATTATGTACCGCCTTGCTTGGCAATTTCTTTTTTACGGCCGCAGACGCAATGATAGAGGAGGCAACACTGTTCTTATCGGAGTAGCTGCTTTTCTTTTCTATTTTATAACTAATTTACTGGTGCTTTATGGCTCGCGTATCCGTGAATATTTTGCCGACAGAGGCTCTGTGCTTCTGGGCAACAGACCAGCAAGCCTTGCTTCAGCCCTCTATAAACTTGTCTATGGCGCAGCCCGGATGGATAAAGAAGATTTGAAAGAATTCGAGGGTTTAAAGGCATTTTTTGCCAGCGACCCTTCGCAGGCCTTGAATGAAATCCGCGAACTGAAAGCGTTGGACAGGGATAGAAGCGGCACTATTGATGTATACGAACTGGAGGCGTTAAGAAACAAGAAAATAAGGTTGGGTCTCGGCGACAGAATATTAGAGTCATTGAGTACGCATCCTAATATGCTTAAGCGGATAAAACAACTTTCGCAATACAAGGTGTAAACTGTCCTGTAAAATTAAATTTTTTTAAACCCCTCTTATATCTTTATCAAGATTTCGAATTAGACTGTTAGAATTTTTAAAAAAATTCCTGTAATAGTTTTTTTGTTGTATACTATGATTTGTGAAAAAAAGAACAAAATTAGTTAAAAAGATAAGATATATACCCCAGGAAACAGCCAGAAGGTTGAGCCTATATTTAAGAAGCTTAAGAAGATTAGGCCATCAGGGCGTTGATGTTGCTTCTTCTGAGGAGATTACTAGATTTTTAAATATCTCCCCAGCGCAATTCAGAAAAGATTTATCCTATTTTGGCGGATTCGGGAAAAGAGGAGTTGGATATGGTGTAAAGGTCTTAAGAAAAGAGATTGAAAAGATTTTAGGCACTGATGTTATCTGGAAAATTGCTCTTGTCGGCGTAGGAAAACTCGGTTCTGCATTACTTGGATACCCCGGTTTCGTTGAATTTAACCTTCAGATAGTCACTGCCTTTGATAACGACTTGGGTAAAATTGGTAAGACCTGGGAAGGTATAAAGATTGAAGACATCAGCAGGGTGAAGGATATAATCAAAAAAAATGAGATAAAGATAGCAATCCTTTCTGTTCCAGCGGAAGCAGCTCAGAAATTAAGCAAGGAGTTGGTAAACTGCGGTGTTAAGGCAATATTGAATTTCGCACCCATAAATTTGGTTTTGCCAAAAAATATATTTGTCTCTAATGTGGATATGGCTTCTGAATTGGAAAGCCTGGTTTATAAGCTAAAGAGAAGTTAAGGGGGGCAGGTATGAAAATTCTGGTGATAAATTCCGGAAGTTCTTCCATAAAATATCAATTATTCCAGATGCCTGAGGAAAAAGTAATCGCCAAGGGTCTTTTGGAAAAAATCGGGGAAGAGATTTCTTTTTTTAACCAGAAGAGCATAAAGGCAGATATCGAACTTATCCCGCCCAACAATCTTTTATCTGGCGGGATCCCGCTAAGCGGGAAAAAGCAGATTGCAAATCATGAAGAAGGAATAAATTTCATCATCAAGATGCTTACCGACACTAAACACGGAGTCATTTCTTCTGTGAAAGAGATTTTTGCAATCGGCCACCGCGTGGTACACGGCGGCGAGGAATTTACCGCATCGGTTTTAATTACGGATGCGGTCATAGGCAAGATTCAGAAATACGCGGACTTGGCACCTCTGCATAACCCTCCGAATTTAATGGGAATAATGGCCTGTAAAAAATTTCTTCCTCATGCCGTCCAGGTAGCTTGTTTTGACACTGCTTTTCACCATACAATTCCACCTAAGGCTTATCTGTACGCTATCCCCTATGAATTTTATAGAAAATATGAAATAAGAAGATATGGTTTCCATGGAACTTCACACCTCTATGTGAGCAGGAGATTAGCTGTTTTTTTAAATCGCGATAAAGAAAAGTTAAACATCATTACCTGTCATTTGGGAAATGGCTGCAGTGTTGCTGCCGTGGAAAAAGGTATGTCCGTAGATACGAGTATGGGTTTTACACCGCTTGAGGGGTTGGTGATGGGAACGCGTTCTGGAGATATTGATCCCGCAATCATCTTTTATCTTAGCGAAAAGGGTTATTCTCCTCAAGAATTAAACAACCTTTTAAACAAGAAAAGCGGTCTTTTGGGTATTTCCGAAATTAGCAATGACATGCGTAATCTGTTTGAGGCAAAAGAAAAAGGTGATGAAAAAGCAAAAATCGCCATAGATATTTTTTGTTATCGTTTAAGAAAATACATAGGCGCTTACTTGGCTGTACTGGGTGAGACTGATGCCATAATTTTTACTGGCGGTATCGGTGAGAATAATGCCGCAATAAGAGAAGAAAGTCTTAAAGGAATGGAAAGTTTAGGCATAATAATTAATAAAGAAAAGAATGAATCGGCCATTAAAGGTCAAGAGGCAGAAATCAGCGATGATTCTTCGGCAATAAAGGTCTATGTAATTCCCACTAATGAAGAAACCCAGATTGCCTTTGATACTTTTGAAATTGCCCGCAGACACCAGGATTAAATCAGGATTGGACAATGTTTAGGATTATAGACAAATATCCTCTGGTTCCAAAAATTCATTATCTATTAATAGAAGCGCCGCTTATTTCCCGGAAAGCCAAGGCCGGTCAGTTTGTGATTGTCAGGGTTAGCGAAAAAGGGGAAAGGATACCTCTGACTATAGCGGATTTCAACCCGAAGGAAGGGACGATTACTTTGGTTTTTCAGGAAGTGGGAAAGACGACGTGTATGTTGGGTGCGATGAAGAAAGGCGACAGTCTTCTGGATTTGTTAGGGCCGCAGGGTAATCCTACCCAGATACAAAATTACGGGAATGCGGTAGTCATCGGCGGTGGTATCGGAGTTGCTCCGGTTTATCCTTTAGCCAGGGCATTAAAGGAAAAGTCTAATAGAGTAACCTCTATAATCGGCTATCGTTCGAAGGAACACGTATTCTGGGAAGAGAAAATGAGATCTGTATCTGAGCGCCTGATTATTGCCACTAACGACGGTTCTTACGGTAAAAAAGGTTTGGTTACGGATATGCTTAGAGAATTAACGGATCAAGGCGAGAGGATAGATATAATTTTTGCTATCGGTCCGGCAATTATGATGAAAGCAGTTGCTGAGCTTACCAGGGCAAAAAATATTAAAACTATAGTCAGCCTTAATTCACTCATGGTCTGTAGCATGGGTATGTGCGGCGCCTGCAGGGTAGAAGTGGGTAAGGAAACGAAATTTACCTGTATGGACGGACCGGATTTCGACGCCCACCAGGTTGATTTTGATTTGTTGATGAAGAGGCTGGATACTTATAAGGCAGAGGAAAGTATAGGGTTAGACTACAAGCAAAACGGGGTCTGACCCCATTTTCAAGCAAAACGGGGTCTGACCCCATTTTTAAGGCAATGGCAATAGAGAAAAAAACAGTCCCGATGCGGGAGCAGCCGGTAGAGCAGAGGATAAAGAATTTCGATGAAGTTCCTCTGGGATACAATGAGCAAGAGGCAATAAAAGAAGCATCGAGATGCATGCAGTGTGCGAAAAAACCCTGCGTTCAAGGTTGCCCTGT
>Ga0315268_10005907_pt1 | contig 13073 bp, 7 predicted proteins | sample C1_top_MG_FD_204535 | JGI IMG/M metagenome (GOLD analysis project Ga0315268, IMG submission 204535) | Sediment microbial communities from Yellowstone Lake, YNP, Wyoming, USA - C1_top | ecosystem: Environmental > Aquatic > Freshwater > Lake > Sediment | place: USA: Wyoming | collected 2017-08-01 | reverse complement strand
AAACGCTGCAATTCTATCGCGGCCAACAGGGCGGGTCAGCGCCCCAGCGGCTGTTCCTGTCCGGTGGCGCGTCCATCATGCCCTACACGGCGCAGTTCTTCGCTGAAAAACTCAACGTGCCGGTGGAATACTTCAATCCGTTTCGCAGCGTGCAGATTGATCCGGCGGTGAGTCTCGAGGAATTGGCGCGCGTGGCGCATTCGCTCGGCGAAGTGGTGGGACTGGGCTTGCGGAATCTCGCGCATTGCCCGGTGGAATTGAACCTGATGCCGGAGAGCACACTGCGCTGGCAGAGTTTCAATCAGAAGAAGCCGTATTTCATCGCCACGCTGGCCAGCTTGGTGCTTATGGCGTTTGCGGTCGGATATTTGTTTGAGAAAGAAGCGGGCGTGAAAAGAGAACAAGCGGCAAAACTCGACAAGGAAATCATTCCGCGCCGGGACAAGGAACGCCTATTCAAAATCGCCTACCGCGAGGACTGGAAGAACGCGACGAATGACCTGGCACGAGTTACAACCTGGATGGAAAACCGCTATTACTGGGCGGACGTGTTGAAGGAGGTGCGGAGGGTATTAATTCGGGTGGAAGAGGCCGCCAAGCACAGGCCGACTTTGTATGGCGCCGATGCCGGCGTTTGGGTCGAGCGGTTGACCACCATGGCTCCGGCGGCGGCAACGGACCCGAATCAATTGCAACCCGGGAGGGGGACAACAGGTGGCGACGCCACCACGCCAGCTCCTCCGCCCGGTGATGGGGTGTCGATGTCTGGAACTACTCCAGCCGCGGCCCCGGAGATGAGATCTGCCCCGGGGATCCAGACGACAAATTCCAACGAAATTGCCAGGGTTTCCCTGCTGTTTCGTGCCGTCAGTTTGACGCAGGTCGCACCCTCAGCTAATACAGACATCGCCTATGTACTGCTGGACGAATTGAAAGCCAGCCCATGGTTCGAGCCGAAAGGGACGCAATTTTCCACAGAGATCCTTCCCGACGAAGCCACCGGAACCTTCACTTTCGGTGTCACGCTGGCGCTCAAACAACCGTTCAAGCTTTAGCATGGTCTGGATCAAGCGAAATTTATTTTTTGTGATCGGTGCCGTGGTGGCGCTGGCTCTGCTGGTCTTTGCCAGCTATTACAACTACACGGGTTGGAAGCACAAAGTTACGGAGGGGGAGAACCTTAACGGCAAATACGAAGAATTAAAACGGCTGAACAATCAGAATCCACATCCCGGTTTTGCCAAAGTGGACAACATCAAGCTGGCGCGCGAGCAGCAGAAGGAAATCCGTGAGGCGCTGGGCAAGGCTGCGGAATATTTCCAGGCCCCTTCAGCAATTCCGTCTCCGAAGAACATCAACAGCAGCCAGTTTACAGCTGCGTTGCGCGAGACCATCAACCAACTGTCGCGCGAGGCGGCCGGCGTTAGCGTCCAATTGCCGCCAGACTTCAAATTCTCTTTTTCTCAACAGTTCCGCCTGCTGACCTTCGCCCGGGGTAGCCTCGAACCCATGGCGGTGCAACTGGGCGAGATCAAAGCCCTGTGCGACGTGTTGATCAAGGCCAAGGTCAACTCCCTCGACAGCATCCAGCGCTCGCGCGTCTCGCCCGACGATGATGCCGGACCACAAACCGATTACATTCAGTTGGCGGCTGTGACCAATAATCTCGCGGTATTGAAGCCCTATCAGATTACATTCCGGTCGTTCAGCTACGAGATTGCCCAGGTGCTCGCAGGCTTTGCCAATTCGCCGCACGGGTTCATTGTGCGGGGCATCAATGTCGAGCCGGCGCCTGCGACAGCATTGGAGCAACCAGGGACCGCGCCGGGCGGGGCGGCGTCCCCGCCTGTGGCCACGCCAAGGCCGGCAACTGCGCCAGGCTACGCTGCGACGCCAGGCGCGCGTGGGGGGTCACAGACCGTTCTTAACGAAAAACAACTCCGGGTCACGCTGTTGGTCCAGGTGGTGAGGTTGCTGCCGAAAAAGTAACTGCGCATGGATTTCCTAAAAAAACATTACGAGAAAGTGTTGCTGGGCGTGGTGCTCTTGGGTCTGGCTGTAGCCGCCGCGCTGTTGCCGTGGATGATCTCGAGCGAACGTGATTCGGAGCACGCCAAGTCCGAGGAAATTATCAACCGTCCCATCAAGGCGTTGGAATCGCTGAACCTGTCAAATGTGGCGAATTTGATCCAAAGGGCCTCCACGCCGATGAGTCTGGATTTCTCAACTTCAAACAAATTGTTCAACTCGTTTCCCTGGCAGAAAATGCCCGACGGAACGTTGAAAAAGATCATGCACGGCAACGAAATTGGCATTGGCGCCATGGTCGTCACAAAAATCACGCCGCTCTACACGACGTTCACGCTGGATTCAGTGATGACGAACGATTCCGGGGCGCGATACATAATCGTCGTCGCCCGAGAGGCCGGCAGCAGACTGGGGAAAAAAACAGCCCCCGCTTCACTTAACGAGAAAAATAAAGAGGGCTTCACAATTCGTGAAGTGAAGGGATCGCCAGACAATCCCACGGAGCTGACGCTCGAATTGACCGACACCGGCGAGCGCGCGTCGTTGGGCAATGGCAAACCCTTCAGGCGCGCGGACGGCTACATGGCCGACCTGAAGTACCCGCCGGAAAACAAATCGTGGAACAACCAACGCGTCAACGCGCAGATCCGGGGAGTCGCCGGCGAGGACTATAATATTGTTGCCATCGCCACAAACGAAGTTGTATTGTCCGCAAAGTCGAACTATAAGAAAACCTCGATACCGTTTAATCCCGGACCGTGAACTGTGGCATAATTTTGGAAATAGAAGCCAAACCATGACAAAAGCAGCTTCCCTCTCTCTCGGTTTGATCATACTGGTCGGGACCGCCGCGATCACTTGGTCCCAATCCGCTCCCACGGATGCGGCCATCAATGAGGCCGTCCGCCGCCAAGCCAACACGATTTTGCTCCGCCAGAAACTCAGCGACGCGCGCAGCGCCGAGTCGCGCAAGGACCTTGTGGCAGCCGTCAAACTCTACGAAGATGCTTACCAACTGGTGCAAGGCATTGGCGACACGGTTTCGCCCGAAGCTACCACTACCGTCGCCGGCCTGGTCGCCGTGCGACTCGAGCTGGCCCGCGCGGCCCAGAATCGGGGCGACCTGAATGAGGCCAGGACCCAAGCCGCGCGCGTGCTGAAAGTGGACCCGAAAAACGAAGCCGGCCTCGTCTTCATGAAGCAAAATGAGAAAATGCTGGCTGACCAGCGCGGACACATTCCCACCGCTGTCGCCATGGAACGCGCCGCCGTCACCCAGAAAGAAAAAATTGAAGCGGCCACCATGGTGCAGGACGGCCGGTTGTTGCTGGAACTGGGCAAGCTTGACGAGGCTGAGACCAAGTTGAAAGAGGCCATGAACCTTGACCCGGAAAATCGCGCGGCCTTTTATTACCTGAGCCTTGTTAAAGAAGCCCACTACTCCGAAGCCGATCGCCGCCGCGACCAGGATTCCAAGGAGGGCTTGGTCAAGGTTGAGCAGGAATGGGCGTATCCGGTCAAGCGCGAGTTGCTTCCAGTGCCCAATCCCTATGCCACCAACAACCTCATATACACCGGCAAAGGGCGACAGGCCATCGTCAGTAAACTCGACCGTATCCGCCTGGATGCCGCTGGGCCGTGGGAAGATCTGCCGTTGAGTGAAGTCGTTCGGATCCTCAGCACTGAATCCAAAAAGCGTGATCCCGAAAAGAAAGGCCTCAATTTCATCATCAATCCCCATGTGGAAGCCGTCACTCAACCCGTCGGTGCAGCACCGACTGTGGATCCGGCGACCGGCCTGCCCATCTCCGCCGCCGCCCCGGTGGACTCGTCGGAGGACATCAGCACGACCTCCATCAAGCTCAATCCAGCTCTCAACGACGTGCGTTTGGCGGACGTGTTGGACGCCATCATCAAGGTTGCCAGCAGGCCCATCAAATTTTCCATCGAAGATTACGCCATCGTCTTTTCAAACAAGGGACATGAAACCCAACCGCTTTTCAACCGCACCTTCAAGATTGATCCCAACATTTTCAGCCAGGGTCTTCAAAACGTGGGTTCCATCGAGTTTGGTGGCCAGGGTGGCGGTTATGGCGGCGGCGGTCAGGGCGGTGGCGGTTATGGCGGCGGTGGCGGCGGTTATGGCGGCGGTGGCGGCGGTTATGGCGGCGGCGGTCAGGGCGGCGGCGGTTATGGCGGTCAGGGCGGCGGTCAGAGCGGCGGCGGCGCAACCGTCGCTCGAGTCAACGCGGCTGGAGGTCAGATTAGTGGAGGCCAAAGTGGTGCTAGTGGTGGCGGTGGCGGTGGCGGCGGTTTGCGGTTTGTCACCCAGACGAATTCCATGGACGGCGTCCAGGCGGCAGCCAAAGCCTTTTTCGTTTCTGTGGGTGTGAACTTAGATCCACCCAAGGCCGTGTTTTTTAATGATCGCGCCGGAATATTGCTGGTCCGCGCCTCGATGCAGGACTTGGATCTCATCGAGTCGGCAATTCAGGTTCTTTGCGCTATGCCGCCGCAAGTAAACATCAAGTCAAAGTTCGTCCAAATTTCCCAGAATGACAGCAAGGCCCTGGGCTTTGACTGGTACCTCGGGAATGTTCTGATGAACCACGGGGCGATCGGCGGCCAGGGCGGCACCGCCCCTACTTATCAAGGCCGCCCCACTCTTGCCAATCCCGGAGGGGCCTTCCCAGGTTCCGTTCTCGGCGGCACCACCATTTCCCCTGCCGCTACGGACCAATTGCTGACCGGTGGCTTGCGCAACCCTTCGACGTCGCTCTTCACGTTATCGGGAATCTTGACTGATCCACAATTTCGCGTGGTATTGAAGGCATTGGAACAGAGGGACGGGACGGATGTTCTCAGTTCCTCCGAGGTCACCACCATCAGCGGTCGGCAGACGCAGATGAAGGCGACGGATGTCAAGACCGTGATCACCAGTTTCAATTTCAACCAGCAAGTAGCTGGTGGCACAGGTGGCACAACTTCCGGGGGCGGCGCTATCGGCGGCGGCGGCGCGGTCGGAACCGCCTTTGTGTATCCCACTCCCCAACAGATTGAGCAAGGGCCCGTCTTGGATGTGATTCCCAACGTGCTTTCAGACGGTTATACCATCAACCTGACGCTGATCCCTTCGCTGACCGAGTTTGCGGGATATGACAATCCCAATGAAGTAAACTCATCGGGGGTAACCCTCCCGCCGGGCAGCGCTCTATTACCCACAGTGCTGCCCAGATTCACGGTTCGCCAGGTGGTTACCACGGTCAACGTGTGGGATGGCCAGACGATTGTGCTGGGCGGGCTGATGTCCGAGAGTGTGTCCAGCACCAAGGACAAGGTGCCGGTTCTGGGCGACCTGCCCATGCTCGGCCGGTTCTTTCGCAGTGAATCGAAGACGAGCAACAAGAAAAACCTGGTTATTTTCGTCACTCCGCGGGTCATTGACCCGGCGGGCAACCCCGCCCATTCCGATGACGAAATGCCGTTTGCGCAAAACTCGTTTCCGCCGCAGTCCCGCCCGGGCGGGACGCCGAATCCGTAAGCGAAGGAAGCACTAATGGTGTCACGATGTTTCGGAGCGCGAAAGAACAAGCGTTGGACGGGCGACCGGTCCAACAAGGCGGGACTGGATCGCCGGTCGGACCAGTTTATGAATTTGCTTGGGAAGTCCCGCTCAAGCGCGCATGGGCGGGATTCGGATCTTGGAACCAGTTTCATGTCGCGCCTGCTCATTGTTGACGGCCATGCCTACGCCTATCGCGCGTATTATGCGATTCGCGAACTGCGCTCACCCGCGGGCGGGCCGACGAACGCCATTTTTGGCTTCGTCAAGATGCTGACCAAGATGCGCGCGGCGCTGTCGCCCACGCATCTCATCGTCGTGTGGGATGGTGGCTTGAACGCTGAGCGCACGGCGGCTTTGCCCGCGTACAAGGCGCAACGGCCGGAAATGCCCGCGGAACTCGGCGCGCAGATTGACGAGATCATCCGCTACTTGGACGCGGCGGGCGTGGCGTCATTTTGTCGGGACGGGGTCGAAGCGGACGATTACATCGCTTGCCTGGCGCGAATGGCGGCGGACGCGGGTGGGGAAGTCGTGATTGCGAGTTCGGACAAAGATTTCATGCAATTGGTGTCGCCGAAAATCGGCCTGCTCAATCCGCACGACAAGACCGAGACCGTGTGGACGGCGGAACAGGTGCGGCACAAGGCCGGCGTAGGGCCGTCACAAATAGTGGACTGGCTCGCGCTGGTGGGCGATAGTGTGGACAACATTCCTGGCGTGCCTGGCGTTGGGCCCAAAACCGCCACGGAATTGCTCAATCAGTTTGGCTCGGTCATGGCGCTGTATCAGCGGCTGAACGAGGTGAGATCGGAAAAGTTGCGAGCCGCGCTCGCCACTGCTGCGGACGACGTGAGGCGGAACGTGAAACTGGTGCGATTGAAAGATGATCTGGCGTGCGAATTTTCAGCGGAAGCGCTGGCGGTCAAACCGGCTGACGTTGGCCGGCTGGCCGAGTTGTTCGGGTGTTGGGGTTTCCGGAGCATGGCCAACGAGTTGAAAGTGAACCGGGGACGGCAGGCGGACTTGTTCGCCGCCTGAAGCCCGGTAAAGTAGTATGATCGAGACGATAAACCGGGTGTGCCGGCAGCAGGTTCAATGAGTGGTTTGAAGAGTGTTGCTTGTGGGCCGGAACGGGACCGAGTAGACACTGACTAATAATCAGGGCCTTTAGGCTCTGGGCGGAAATTTTATGTCATCAAAGTTGCATGCGGTTAAAAGATTTGCCATGGGCGGATTGTTCCTGGCCATGCCCCTCCTGGCTGGCGGCCAGAACGCATTTTCTCCCGGCGGAAATGATTACCTGATCGCCGGCGCCTTGCCGGGGGATCAGACTTTCCCGAACGCGGCTATCAGTGCCACCGGGGGCTATCTGGTCTGGCAGGACAATTCGGCGAGCACCAAAGGATTGAGAATAAGGGCGGCGCGGCTGAACAGCAGTCTGACGATGTCCGGCACACCCTTTCTGGTCAGCACCAACGCGACCAGGGCCGGCGATCGGGAAAAGCCGCAAGTGTCATTGTTGAACGGCGGAGGGGCTGTGTTCGTCTGGCAGGACGGACGGATTGGATTTCAGCGAATCTACGCCCGCTTTTGCGCCACGAACGGCGCGTTCTCGACGGGCGAGATCCTGGTCAACACTTACACCAATAGTTTCCAAATGAACCCCGCCGTGGCAACCCTGGTGGATGGCAGCGTGGTGGTCGTCTGGTCCAGTTCCGGTCAGGATGGGAGCATGCAGGGAGTTTTTGGGCAGCGCTTCTCCGCGACCGGCACCAAATTGGGCGGCGAATTCCAGGTCAATGTTTTCACGCCCTACAACCAGAGAACTCCCGCCGTGGCCGGGCTGGCCAATGGGAATTTTGTGGTGGTCTGGGTTTCGGAGTTGCAGCGCGCTTCGGCCAGTGTGGATATTTACGCGCGTATTTTTAGCTCCACGGGCGTCGCCGTCGGCAGTGAGTTTGCGGTCAACACCAGCACGACGAACCTTTGCGCCAACCCGGCGGTGGCCGGTTCGCCCCAGGGTGGCTTTGCCGTGGTTTGGAGCCAGAAAAGTGACGTGACGCAGGTGTCGCCTAATAACACTTGGACCCCCGCAGTCTCGCGCTCGCCGGATGGCTGGGACGTATTTGGGTGTTTGCTGGATGCGAATGGCGCGGCGGCGAACGTGCCGGTGCGCTTGAATACTTACACCTACGGCGACCAGTATGCCCCCAAGGTCAGCGCTTTTGGCAGGAATTACCTGACGGTCTGGTTGAGCTTGGGGCAGGACGGGTCCTGGGAGGGTATTTTTGGCCAATTCCTCAGCAGCAGCGGCGGTTTGGAGGGCGTGGAGTTCCGGGTCAATACCACCACCGTCAGCCGCCAGATCCATCCCACGGTGGCGGCCGATGGGATCAACCGCTTCCTGGTGGCTTGGTCGTCCTTTGATGCCGGGACCAGTTTCGATCTTTTTGCCCGCGCCTATGATCTTATCCGTGTGGACGCGGTTGCGATCGCGCAAGGGATGAGGCTTTCGTGGAACACGCAACCCGGCTGTGTCTATCAGGTGCAGGTTACCGCTGACTATGTAACGTGGGCCAATCAAGGTTCGCCGCGCGTGGCGGGTGGTTATAGCGACTCGCTTGATGTGAGCGCCACCAACGGCATGGCCTGTTATCGCGTAATCCGCGTGGTGAACTGATTTTATTTTATGTTGCGATTCTTTCAACGAACCTTCCTGGTTCTGGCCTTGGCCGGAGCTGTCAATTCGGCGTCAGCTTTCTCCCTGGCTGGGCCGTTTGAAGACTGGCAGGTGGAAGCCATCGGTTACAATATTCCCAATAACGCGGACGTGAGTGGCCCCAAAAATCTCGGGGAGGAATACCGCTGGAACGTCAAGACGATCACCTACGGGTTCGATTCATCGTTCCTGAATTACTTCGGCGCCAAGGGCACGGCGGCGGTGATGCAGGCCGTTGCCATGCTGAACAACCTCACGAACGTTTCGCAAATGAGTTCGGATTTGTCGGAATTTCCCACGGATACCCGGCGGGTCAACTACCAGGCCAGCGCGCTGGGTTTGTTGGACATGAAAACGTACTCCTTGGCAATCCTTCTGGAAGAATTGGGACTGGCCAGCCCTGACCGTTACGCCTTTACATTGCGCGACACTAGAGTCGTGAATAGTGTCCCCCAGTATTTGGTCATCAAACGAAACTTTGATCCCGTTACTTCCGTTCCTTCCAGCTACGTCAACGATGCTTTGTACACCTACTATATTGGTAGCTTCACCTTACCAGTCACATTTGTAGATGCGGTTGAAGTGCCAGTGGACCCCCTGGCGTTTACTCACCGGGCCGTCGTTTCCATCTCGGGTGGGTTGTGGGGGCGCGGCGCGGGCTTTGGTGGATTCGTCACCGGCTTGACTCGCGATGACGTCGCCGGTCTGCGCTACCTCTATGGTAAATCGGGGAGTTGGCGCAACCTGAACATCGAGAATCTGATTCCCGGCACCACCGGCTCGGGTCAGAATAGTGGTGACTGCCCCTGGTGTCCGGTGGGGGGAACGAACACTGTCAGCACCAACACCGTGGTGGACCTGGCCCTCCGTCCGGGCGTGGATAAAATTACTTTTCAACTCGCGAAATATGATTCGACGTTTGGCTTCTTTATTACGGTGACCAACCAATACACGGATAGCTATATGACCAATGGCACCCTGAAAACGCAAACCACCCAGCGGGTATTGACCCAGCCGGACATCCTGTTTTCGGCGGAAGATTTGGGACTTACAGCTGACGGGTTTCCTTTCATTTGGCGTCGGAGCGCACCGAACTGGGTCAACAACGATGCTTTGAACAGCCAGGCCGCCCTGGCCGGGCCGGGTGTAATCCTGCCGCAAGCGGTCATCACCTTCAGCAAGTTGGGGCCCTATATTTTTAATTATAGCCCGAATTTCCTCGACGAGGCCGGCGGAAACCCGGGGATGCTGTGGGGCTTTTTTGATGGCACCACCAACGCGCCGGTGGTTTTTCCCGATGGTGTTTCCATCCAGTATTTGGAACAACAAGTCTTAAGCGGGCATTGAAATACTGCCATTGCCAACAATAACATTATGAAACGGCTTTTACTTTCAGGTCTGGTGAGTCTGGCATTGTCCCCGTTGGTGGGGATGGCGGCCAATTATTTCAATCCCAACGGCGGCTTGGTCACTTCCCCCATAGACATCCATGCCGCCAATTTCACCAACTACGGCACCTTTAACATATACTCATTTGGACCGTTTGAAACGTGGGACACGTTGAACTTCTATAACAAGGGACAAATGACCTGTGCGCCCGGCTGGTGGTTCGACACCCTTTCCTCAGCCAACGGCTCGCGCCGGTTGGCCGCCAATTTCGTAAATGAAAATCCCGGCGTGATCCGGGCACGCGATTCCTTTGCCTTTGGCAGTACGTGCGTCCCCGCCGTCTATGATCCCAGTTATCTGTTGATCTGGGCCACCAATATTACCACCGGGGCGGGCATCACATCCTCGGGCGGAGCCTCATTGATTGTGGGGGCCAATGGCCGGCTCGAGTTGGTGGGCACGAACATTAACATTTCCCGCAGCGGTTTGGAAGTGTTGCCTGTCTGGGATGAGCCCTTTGGCAGCGGCAACGGCGATACTAACTTTTATCCCGATGTGGCCGTGTATGACAAGTATTGGGTCCAAACCAACTTCAGCGCGTCAGACAAGCTCGATAGCGGCGCCCTGTGGAATGGCTTCACCGCCACGGCGCCAGTGGTGTCCGGGCCGCCACCGGGACCTTCCCGCCCTGGCAGCACAGTGGGTTTCTCGCTGTCTTCGCCAGCGGTGGACTCATATCTCAATGTTGCGCCGGGTGCCTACGTGACGGTGGTTGTCACCAATATGAATCACTCCACTAATGTGGTGACTTTGTTTACTAATATCACCAAAGGCGCCGTTTTTGTCAGTGCTCCGCCTGATATGAACGTGCGGTTGGGATTTACCGGGCCTTACGAGAATGGCTTCGATACCATTGGCGTGTCGCTGTCCATCCTGCGACCGAATGCCGCGACGACGCTTTCCGAAAATGCATACATTTTTGTTCAGGACACGCTTGCGTCACAGCCGCCGGGCGTCCCGTCCCGGGGATTACGCGCGAATGCTGTTGGCTGTCCTGCCAACACGTTCCGTCCGGTCAATTACATTTTTTCCCGGCAGAATTTCTCCCCCGGCTCACCTGGCAACAACGGCTACCCAGACGCCAACTTTTTCATCAGTTCAGGGAACCGATTGGATTATACTAACGGAATAATTAGTATTGATTCAGTCTCCAATGCGGTTGTTCAAATCGGCGATTACGCCGGCTACTCTGCCTTCTTCGACAATGTGGTTTCGCGGTCGGCGGCGGTGGCCGGCGGCGGCGTCACCAATCTGCCCGGGCGGATTCGCATTCTTGCCGATAAACTGGATATGAGCCAGGCGCGGCTGCGCGCCGAAGGGGAGATCATGATCCAGGCGACCAGCCTGATTGCCAGCAGCAATGCCGTGGTGGATTGCGAAAACCTCCGGTTCAATCTCTCTTCGGCCGCCGGAAATTTGAAAGTCCAGAATCTGGCCAAGGACTTTGTCACCCGATTAAGAGGCCAGATTTACGCTTGGAGCGCCTTCTGGACCAACTCGGTGGAGGTGGTCTTGAACAACTATGCGTTTAGCAACTATACTCTCACCCTTCTGAGTGGCGGCACTATCACGATCGAAGTTGCCATCCCCACGCCGGTTACCAACACCGTCAACATGGGGCTTCATACCTTGATGTTGGACGCCAGGGCTCTTCAGACGGTCCTGCCGGTGTCCGTTTATGATCTGACCACCCACAGCACCAATGTGGTGATCAATGATAACCTATCCGTGATTCAGACGCTGTCGCTGGACGCGCGGAGACTTACGCTCGAAGGGAACATGACGTTCCCCGGCTTCTATCCTTCGGATCCACTCACGGGAGGAATGTACCCCATTCCGGCCATCCAAAATTGGACCTATCTCCTCGCGCCGAACCTGCTGTATTTTACCAACCACGGCACGTTAAGCATTCCCAACGAGGCCCATTTTGGAGATGATGGGCTGAAACCATACTCGGTCTTCGTGAACACAGGGCACATCGGCGCCGCCAGCATCCAGGTGAACAGCGCTTATGTCGAAAATAGCGGCTCACTGTCGGCGGGGGTGGGGTCGCTCATCCTGCAAGGCGGCACGGGCAAGCTCGAAAACGGCAGCAGCGTTTCCGGCGGCGAGATGCAATTCTGGTTCGGCAGCCTCAAATTTGATCATTATCAGGCGCTGGCCAATAACAACGCGATCAATTTCTGGATCACCAATTCCTTGTCCGATGCCGGCCCCGGTTCCGCCAATGTGTTCGAGGCGCAGAATGGCTTCAACTTGTATCTCAAGCCGCCAACCGGAGATTTGTTGGGCACCACCCTTCAAAGCACCGCCGTGGACGTTCCCAGTGTGTGGATTAGTCACGTTTGGGCGGGCCAGGACCGCGGCTTAAGCGCGGCCGGTTATTCCAACAACGTGGCGGTCGGCAGGCTCGTGTTGGCGACCTACGGGCCCAACCCGGTGTTTTACTTTTCCGGAACGGGCGTGAGTAACGCTCTTTACGTGGATTCCCTGGATTTGTCGCAACTAACGGATATTGCGAACCAACTCCAGATTGATCCGAATCTGACCATCTACTTCGCCGCCGCGAGCCTCGGCTTCACGCCACCGTTGACCAACGGTGTTTCCCAGCAGGCTGAGGAGTATTTGGATGGTCAATTCGACGGTCACCTGCGGTGGGTCAGGAATTTCGCCGGCCCCAACAGTTCGGTGGCCGTTGTCAGCAATGGCGTGAGCATCCTGGTCAATCGTGCCTTGCGCAACAGCAAGATCATTGATTCGAATGGCAACGGAATCCCCAATTTCTATGATTTGACGCCCTTCGATGGGCCGGCGTTGCTCGTGAGCGGCTCCCTGCTGCAGACAAATCAACCGCCAGGGAAGGCGTTTCTCGTTTCGTGGACGGCGGTTTCGAATACCGTCTATAAAGTTGAATTTACCACCAACATGCCGCTGGCAAACTGGCAGCTGTTGATGAAATACACCAACAATGTACCCACGAATAGAACGGTGACCATTTGGGATACCAATGGGCCGGCTGGCTTCATCCAACGGTTCTATCGCGTAGGTCATGGTCCTTGACGGCCTGCGTTTGCTGTCCCGAGGGTGACTGGATAAACGCTGAAGCCGCGGGGGTATCCGCCGGCTGCACCGAGCGAATGACTGCAGCCTGTTGCAGGCCAGCGGGACAAGGGTAAATTTATGAATAGCCACTTTGCAATTGAAACGGGCTTCGGTCGGGCTGACTGTCTTTTGCGGACGGCGGGCCGCGGCGTTCTGATGCTGGCCGCCACCGGGCTGGGCGCCGTGACGCTCCTGGCGCAAACCAGCCCG
>Ga0315268_10005905_pt1 | contig 13076 bp, 11 predicted proteins | sample C1_top_MG_FD_204535 | JGI IMG/M metagenome (GOLD analysis project Ga0315268, IMG submission 204535) | Sediment microbial communities from Yellowstone Lake, YNP, Wyoming, USA - C1_top | ecosystem: Environmental > Aquatic > Freshwater > Lake > Sediment | place: USA: Wyoming | collected 2017-08-01 | reverse complement strand
CGATAACTCCAAAGAACCTGGCACAAAAGGAATATATTGATGCCATGCGCAGTTATGATATCGTCTTCGGGATAGGCCCGGCAGGGACAGGCAAGACCTATCTTGCTATGGCTATGGGGATTTCCGCCCTTACGAAAGGACTTGTAAACAGGATTATACTGACAAGGCCTGCCGTTGAAGCCGGGGAGGCGCTCGGTTTTCTGCCGGGCGATCTTGCCGAAAAAGTCGATCCATATTTGAGGCCGCTTTATGATGCCCTTCACGATATGATGCGGTTTGAAAAGGTTTCAAACCTTATGCAGCAAGGTATAATTGAGGTTGCTCCGCTTGCCTTCATGCGCGGAAGGACTTTGAACGATTCGTTTATCATACTTGATGAAGCCCAGAATACAACTTCAGAGCAGATGAAAATGTTTCTTACCCGTATAGGATTCAGCTCAAAAGCGGTTATCACAGGCGATATTACCCAGATTGATCTGCCTTCCGGAAAAACCTCGGGACTAATCGAATCAAAGGATATTTTGCAGAAAATCGAGGGTATAAGGTTTGTCTTCTTTTCAAAAACGGATGTTGTAAGACATAAGCTTGTACAGGATATTATTGAAGCGTACGAAGGCCTCGAGGAAAAGAAGCGAAAACAGGCGAACAGGCTAAACTGAAGGGTTCAAGGGGCCGAATATCGAACATCGAAAGCCGAATATAGAATATCTAAATTCGATATACGAAGTTCGATGTACGATGTCAGGATCAGGAACCGGAGACCGGAATTTTTGTAACTAACTAATAGCCATACCCGGAGCTGGCACAACGAAGCATGAGAATACAGGAGCCAGAATAACCATGGCACTGTTTTTTTTCTGTATTCTGTATTCTTACTCCTGTGTTCTTATATAAATATATGAAGCTGAAAAAAATAAAAGAATCGGTTGTTAATCTCTTTAACTCGAACCGGAATATTCCATGGTGGATACTTTCCGGTGTCATTATCTCATTTATTCTAATCCTTTATGTAAATATTGTACCCATCAGGCATACTTATAATTTAGGTGATATTGCAAATAAAGACATTAAGGCTTCGGAAGATTTTTTTGTTGAGGACAAGGATGCCACTGAAGCCAACAGAAGGATTGCGGCAGACAATGTCGCAACCGTATATGATTTTGATTCTCTCCTTTCATCCAAATTATCCCAGCAGTTGACAACGGCCTTCAGGGATATAAGAAATGCTCTGGAATCGGACATTTTCAAGACCCAGGAGCTTGAAACAAATCTCGATCCTGCCGCAGTATCCAACAGGTCTTTGAGGCTTAAAAGGGAGTTTGAAAAAAGAATAGGCTTTACGGTTTCAAAGAACATTTATATTATCCTCGAAAAGAATGGATTTTCTGAAGATGTTCCGAATATTATAATCGCTATTTTGTCCAGAATACTGGGAAAAGGAGTTGTAGCAGATAAGGAATTTTTGCTGAAAGAGGCTGAAAAGGGAATAATATTAAGGGATATAGAATCAAAAAACGAAAGATTAACTTATGAATTAAGTTCCTTTTACAGCCCTGAAGAGGCTAAGGGCCTTATAAAAGCAATCGGGCAACCGCTGATAAAAGGGTTGAGCTTTGATAAGCGTGATACCGTTTTATATTTTGCAAACAGGCTTATTCAGCCGAATATAACTTTAAACAGAAATGAGACCGAAGAAAGAATAAAACACGCAGTGGCTGAGGTAAATCCGGTTCTTTACAAGGTAAAAGCCGGTGAAATGCTGCTGCGTGAAGGTGAAAAGGTTTCCGAACACCAGCTATTAAAATTAAAAGCTCTTAAGTCACAGGTAAGATACGAACATATATCAGCGACCGGCATCGGCGCTGCCATGATTCTATTATGCCTGCTTGTTACAACTTACATTATTCATTTAAAGAATCGAAACGAAAAGACAGGTGACCATAACAGGAAGCTTCTTTTTTTTGCCAGCGTGGTCATCATGTTTTTCCTGCTTGCCGAAATTTCATCATCCCTGTCGAGAACTCTTGCCCAGAACGAACCTTTTTCAATTACAGCCATATCTATTCAGCTTGGTATTCCTATGGCTTCGGGAGCCATGCTGATATGCCTTTTTATGGGCTTGAACACGGCAATATCTTTTGCCGTCGTCATTGCTGTCTGTGCCACCATAGTGTTTCAAAACCGGTTTGAGATATTTATTTATTTCCTTTTAAGCGGAATGATGGCCGCCTATTGGATGCAGAACTGCAGGGAACGCAAGGTATTCATAAAGGCCGGAGTAAAACTCGGGGTTTTTAATATAGTTGTTGCTACCGCAATGAATATTTATTTCGCCGATCTCTCCTGGATGAAATTGCTATGGGACTGGGTTTTTGCATTTTTAGGTGGTGTGGGAGCCGGTATTGTGACGGCAGGGCTAACCCCCCTTGTTGAGGTGGCCTTCAACTTTTCGACCGACATAAAGCTCCTGGAGCTTGCGAGCCTTGATCAGCCGGTTCTCCGCAGGCTTATGATAGAAGCTCCCGGGACATACCACCATTCGGTTATAGTCGGTTCAATGGTGGAGGCTGCTGCGTCCGAAATCGGAGCAAATCCTCTTCTTGCAAAGGTTTGCGGTTATTATCACGATATAGGAAAGATAAACAAGCCTCAGTATTTTATTGAAAACCAGTCGGACGGCATCAACAAACACGACAAACTTGCTCCCTCCATGTCGAGCCTTATTCTTGTCGCGCATGTCAAGGACGGCGTGGAACTGGCAAAACAAAATAATCTCGGGCAGGAGATAACGGACACAATCAGCCAGCATCATGGAACGAGCCTTATCCGCTATTTTTACGACAAGGCGAAACAGATGAAAGGCGAAGAGTCGGTCAAAATTGACGATTTCAGATACCCGGGGCCGAAACCGCAGACAAGGGAAGCAGGCCTTGTGTTGCTTGCCGATGTTGTTGAATCGGCTTCAAGAACACTAGAAATGCCGACGCCGGCAAGAATCCAGGGGCTTGTTCAGAATCTGATGAATAATATCTTTTCAGACGGTCAGCTCGACAATTGTGAACTGACATTAAAAGATCTGCATAATATTGCAAAAAGCTTCAATACGATTTTAAACGGTATATATCACCACCGGATTGAATATTCCGAGACTCCGGCAGCTGGCAATGGAAAAGGAAAAGATGGGAGTTCTGATAAACAGGTGTCAAAACAGGCGCAGGATCAGGCAGGCAGGCATACGGCAAATGGCTCAGGCCATCTTAAACGCCTTGGATTGTCCTGACGGGGAATTATCGATTCTGATTGAAGATGATAAAGGGATTGCAGGATTAAACAGTGAGTATCTTCAAAGGAAAGGTCCTACAAACGTAATTGCCTTTCCTATGCGCGATGGAAATTCTCGTGTAATGAATCCTGATATTCTTGGGGATGTTGTCATATCGATTGAAACGGCTGAAAGAGAAGGAAATGATGCAGGAATCGGAATGAAGAGACGGTTTGCCGAACTTCTTATACATGGTATCCTTCATCTTTTCGGCTACGACCATGAAAAAAACAGTTATCAGGCAAGGAAGATGGGAAAAAAAGCCGCAGAGCTTTTAAAGATTGTTGAAGATATAGTTCTGTAGGAGGGTTCAAGGATTCGAGGGGTCAGGGGGTCAAGCGAAGGAAGAGGGCAAGAGAACAAGCCTTGTTTTTGCACTCGAACCCTTGAATCCTGGACTCCTTGGACCCTTTAATAATAAATCAGAAATCAATCGGAGGTTTTCAAGATGGCCGGACTTGCTGTAAATATTGATCATGTTGCCACTCTGAGGGAAGCAAGAGAATGTGTCAATTATCCGGACCCGGTTTCTGCCGCGGTTTTGGCTGAGCTTGCAGGGGCGGATGGAATTGTAGTTCATCTGAGGGAAGACAGAAGGCACATACAGGATTATGATGTAAAGATACTAAGAAGCATCGTTCAGACGAAACTGATACTGGAAATGGCTGCCACTTCTGAAATGATTGAAACAGCCTTAAGCATAAAACCGGATCTCGTGACGCTCGTTCCTGAAAAGCGGAGCGAGCTGACGACCGAAGGAGGGCTGAATCTGATAGTTCACGGAAATGCCGTTGCAGAGAGCGTGGCAATCCTGCAGGACGCGGGTATTCCGGTCAGTCTTTTTATAGATCCCGATCCGGAACAGGTGAAACTCGCGCATAAGATCAATGCGACGATGGTAGAAATTCATACAGGCGCTTTTTGTGAGGCAAAAATCCAGCGGAAAAAAGACAAAGCATTCTCCAAAATAGAAGATGCAGCAAAGCTCGCGCATAAGCTGAAAATGGGCGTTAATGCCGGTCATGGATTGTGCTATCAGACAATAAAGGCATTTAAAGGGCTTGGTGAAATAAATGAATTCAGCATCGGACACAGCATTATCTCAAGAGCTGTTTTAGTCGGCATGGGAAGGGCTGTCAGGGAGATGATTGCTCTGATAAAAGAGCTGTGAAAGGAAGGGTTTGAGGATTCGAGGGGTCAAGGGTTCGAGGGGAGAGAAGGCACGAGGCGAGAGCCGGAAGGCGAAAGTCGGTTTTCACTCACGCCTTAAGCCTCGCGCCTCATGCCTAAAAAGATGTACGAACAACGAACCAGAGACCAGTAACCAGAAATCAGAGACCAGTAACCAGAGACCACAAACCAGAGACCGGAAACCATAAACCAGGAACCAGCTTATGTACATTGTAACAGCGGATGAAACGCGGGAAATCGATAAGGCGGCCATTGAGTTCGGTCTTCCCGGCAGGATACTGATGGAGAATGCGGGAAGGGGAGCTGCACAGATACTCCTTGAGAAATTTTCCGGTATCGGCGCTAAAAAAATCGGGATTCTGGCCGGTCGTGGAAATAACGGCGGTGACGGTTTTGTAGTTGCAAGGTGTCTTGCCCAGAAAAGTATCGATGTAAATGTATATCTTCTTTCAAGAGCCTCTCTTGTGAAAGGCGATGCTCTTACAAATCTTAAACTCCTCTACCCGCTTGGAGTTCCGATTATTGAAATACCTGACCGCAAAACCTTTCTTGATAACCGGGTTTCCATGCGCCACAGGGATTTGTGGGCAGATGCGATATTCGGAACCGGTCTGAAATCGGATATAGAAGGTTATATCAAAGATGTCATAATTTTCATAAACAGCCTGAAAAAACCTGTCATGGCAGTTGATCTCCCTTCAGGGATTGATTCGGATACGGGCCGGGTTTGCGGAGAGGCGATACGCGCCTGTGTAACGGCAACTTTCGGATATGCCAAAGCAGGGCATTATCTTTATCCCGGAGCCGGATATTCCGGTAAAGTTGAGATAATTGATATAGGTATCCCGCCGCTGGTTGCAGGCAGGATCGCACCGAAACAGTATCTGCTTGGGAATGAAATAATAAGCTCGTATCTTAAACCGAGGGCAAGAGATGCCCATAAGGGGACCACGGGTCATCTGTTTATTGTTGCCGGCTCTCCGGGGAAAACCGGGGCTGCGGCAATGACTGCAATGGCGGCAATGCGGGCGGGAGCCGGGCTTGTAACCATTGGCGTACCGAAAAGCCTGAATCCGGTTATAGAGCCGATGATTCTCGAAGCCATGACATGTCCGCTTCCTGAAAATACTGAAGGATTCCTTTCCGAATCGTCGTTTGACGCCATAATGCATAACCTTGCCGGCAAGAAATGCCTTGCGATAGGCCCCGGGCTTGGAACGGATTCTTCTACAAAAAAACTGGTTATTAATATCCTTCAGGGCTCGTCTTTGCCTGTTATTCTGGATGCCGACGGCCTGAACCTGCTGGCCGGAGAAACCAGTTTGCTTAAAAAACTCAGAGTTCCCGTTATTCTGACTCCACATCCCGGCGAGATGGCAAGACTTACAGGAAAAAATATTTCTCAGATCCAGGAAGACCGAATCTCCTGCGCCCGCGATTTTGCCCGGAAATTCAATGTTCATCTTGTTTTAAAGGGAGCAGGAACGGTTATTGCGCATCCGGACGGGAGAGTCTTTATAAATCCCACGGGAAATCCAGGCATGGCGTCGGGAGGCATGGGGGATATTCTTACAGGCATTATCGCCGGGTTTGTCGCTCAGGGATATCCGGCGGCGGAAGCTGTCCAGATTGGAGTTTATCTTCACGGAGCAGCAGGAGATGATCTTGCGGAAAGCATGGGGCCGTTCGGTTTTCTTGCATCCGATGTTCTGAAATCAATCCCGGCGCAAATCGGGATTTATTCTGAAAAAGTTTCTGCCGGGGTATAAACAGATGGCATCATTCACCCCGAACGGACCTTTTTCTACCCTTGAGATAATGTCCGGCTCCCTAACAGAGACGCAGTCTCTGGGTGAAAAAATCGGCAGGAAGCTTGACTCGATATTCATGATAGGTCTGTCCGGAGAACTTGGAAGCGGAAAGACATCATTTGTCCAGGGGCTTGCAAGAGGACTCGATGTTCCTGAAAATTATTACATCACAAGCCCGACTTACTCTATTATCCATGAATATCCCGGACGCATTCCGTTGTTTCACATCGACCTGTACCGTATAAGAGAAAAAGATGAAATTTTTGAAACCGGCCTTTACGAAATGCTTGACAGATTCGGAATCTTTGCTATTGAATGGCCTGATTTACTGGTAAATGATTTACCGGCGGATTATGCGGCAATTCACTTTCAAATAAAAAATGATGATACACGGAAAATCAACATTACAGCACATGGAGAGAGGGCCGAAGATCTTATAAGAGAGTTGTGAGGGGAAAAATGAGTTTGATTGTTCAGAAATTCGGAGGAACGTCGGTCGGGGATATCGACCGGATCCGCAATGTCGCGAGGCGTGTTTCAAAAACATTCGATGAAGGGAATGACGTGGTCGTGATCCTTTCGGCCATGTCGGGTGTTACAGACAGTCTTATCAAGATGGCAAACCAGGTTGCTTATGCTCCCGACAAGCGTGAACTTGACGTTCTGCTTACAACCGGAGAACAGACTACAGTCGCTCTTCTTGCCATGATGCTGAAGGGCATGAACTATCCGGCCGTATCGCTCCTGGGACACCAGGCTGAAATTCTGACCGACAGCGATTTCGGAAATGCAAGGATTGCAGGAATCGGCGCCAAACGCATAAAAGAATTTTTGAATAACCGGACAATAGTTATTATTCCAGGTTTCCAGGGAAGCGATTCTTACGGAAATCTCACTACGCTGGGACGGGGGGGCTCGGACACCTCTGCTGTTGCAGTAGCCGCAGCTCTTAAAGCGGATATGTGCGAAATATACACCGATGTGGACGGAATATACACGGCCGACCCGAATATATGCAAAAAGGCCAGAAAACTTGATAAAATATCCTATGACGAGATGCTTGAAATGTCGAGCCTTGGAGCAAAGGTTCTTCAGATAAGATCCGTTGAATTCGCAAAAAAATATGATGTTCCTGTGCATCTGAGATCATCATTTTCACTGGAGGAGGGAACCATGGTAGTAAATGAAGATTCCGGCATGGAACGGCTTGTCGTTTCCGGCGTGACACACAGCAAAAATGAAGCCCGCATCACATTGAAAAAGGTTCCTGACCAGCCCGGGATAGCTGCAAAGATATTCACCCCGGTTGCCGATGCGGGAATACTGGTTGATATGATAATTCAAAATACCCGCGCAGAGGGGATGACAGACCTTACCTTTACAGTTCCGAAATCGGATTATAAAAAAGCGCTTGAAATTGAAAAGAAGATTGCCGGAGAGATCGGAGCCGAGGCTGTTTTCGGAGATGAAAATGTTGCGAAGGTGTCCGTTACAGGCGTTGGAATGAAAAATCATTCTGGTGTTGCAGCAAGAATGTTTTCGGCTCTTGCAAAGGAAAATATCAATATAATGCTGATCAGCACATCTGAAATAAGGATATCCTGCGTAGTCGAGGAAAAGTATGCCGAGCTTGCTGTCAGAGTCCTCCACACCGAATTTGGGTTGGATAATGAGTAAAATTAATAAATAGAATATCGGACATCGAATATCGGACATCGAAAAGCGAACTTTGAAGTACGAAATTTGAAATTCGGCTTTATCGAAATTCGATATTCGAAGTTCGATGTACGGCTTTTCAAACCAGAGATGAAAGCATTAACTTGAAATTCAGCACCGACCAGCTTATACTCTCACTTGTAATCGGAGCTGTTATCCTGTGTATCACGATCTACAGAATGCTCCAGCTTTGACGCATCATACAGGAGGAAAGAGTTATGGATTCCAAAAAAGAGATTATTCCCAGCGGCTGGGAAAACATTTCTACTGCGGAGATAGAAAAAGTCATTTACCGGCATCCGGATGTCCTTGAAGTAGCAGTTATCCGTGTCCCGGATTCCAAATGGGGCGAAGTTCCCAAAGCATTTATAGTTCCCAAACCCGGAAAAAATCCCTCAGCTGAGGACATCATGAAATTTTGCGGGAAACATCTGGCTCATTTCAATATTCCAGTGCTGAATCTCGTATTTGAAACGAGGGACCCCTATTCGCCAGATCACCAGAAACGGGTAGCCAAATTGGCCGCAGCTATTGCCGGAGAGATGGGACTTTCGGAAAATCAGACGGAGGTAATTCGTTTGGCGGGCGGGATCCACGATCTTGGGAAAATATCCGTGCCGGCTGATATTCTGAGCAAACCAGCCAAATTGAGTGAAATAGAATACAGCCTGATGAAAATCCACCCCGAGGCAGGCTATAATATATTAAAAGATATAGATATTCCATGGCCCATCGCCCTGATAGTTCTTCAGCATCATGAAAGGCTGGATGGTTCCGGGTATCCGGGAGGGCTGAAAGACGGCGATATCATACTGGAGGCCCGAGTAATGGCCGTAGCCGATGTTGTTGAGGCGATTGCTTCCTACAGGCCATACCGGCCGACCCTCGGCACAGACAAAGCGCTGGATGAAATTTCAAAAAACAGGGGAATCCTGTACGACCGTCAGGTTGTAGACGCGTGCCTTACGCTTTTTCAGAAAAAAGGGTTCTCATTTTAACGCGGATTCAATCTCATCCGCCGTCATGACGGCTGCAGAAACCGGATCTTTTGCATCCCTTATCGGCCGCCCTATGACAAGATAATCGGAGCCGTTATCCTCTGTGTGACCCTCTACAGGCTCTTCCAGCCTTGACGGCTTCTTAAAAAGTCATTCTATCCGCCGTGGCGGATTGCATTTTACCTCTTTTAATTATAAAAATTGCAATAAAGTATAAATTAAGGTATCATGCTCCTATAATTTGAAGGAGTGAATATGAAATACCCAAGGACTTTAAAAAGTCATATTGAAAATGCCCTTAAATATTTTCCTGTAGTGTTGCTGACCGGCGCCCGGCAGGTTGGTAAATCAACCCTTGCGCTTGATATCTTAGATACATACATGACCTTTGACGATATTACGGTCTATGCCTCTGCCCGGTCAGACCCTAAGACATTTATTAACAGCCTCAAGAAACCTGTTGTCATTGATGAGATCCAGAAGATGCCTGAAATTCTTACTGCCATAAAAATGGATGTGGACAGGAAAAGAGTTAACGGCAGTTATCTTTTGACCGGTTCTTCCAATATTATGGCATACAAGAATATAGCTGATTCGCTGGCAGGAAGGATTGCGGTGCTTGAGCTTATGCCGCTGAGCTGCAAGGAAATTGGTTCAAAAGATGACGATATACTCGATACTCTGTTCTCACAAAAAATTGCCAAGGTCAGACTGCCCGATATAAATAATGACGAAATAATCATGCAGATCATTAACGGCGGATACCCTGAAATCTTGAAGATCGACGATCCCAAAGGCAGGTATCTTTGGTTCGGTTCTTACATAAGCACCTATATTGAACGTGACATTCGCGATATTGGAGAATTGCGGCATATGGATAAATTCATAAGGATGTTCAATATGCTTGCATCGAGATCTTCGCAGGTTTTGATTAAGTCGGATATTGCGCGTGATGCCGCCATTGACAGCAAGACACTGGATAATTACTTGCAGCTTCTGGATCTGACATATCAGATATTTATGCTGAAACCATACAGTAGGAACATAAACAAGCGGTTTGTAAAGAGCAATAAAATATTTTTCACGGACAGCGGCGTTGTTTCATATCTTCTCGGCATTTCTTCTTCGCAGCAGTTAATGTCATCTCACTATAAAGGAGCTGTTTTTGAGACCTTCGTTTTTGCCGAATTGCTGAAGGCGGTTAAATGCTCGGAGCAGCCGGCGAAGATATTTTTTTACAGAACTTTTGACAGAAAAGAGATAGATTTTATCCTTGAAAAGGGGGATTCCCTTGTCGCTGTTGAAGTGAAATTTTCCCATACGGTAACAAAGAGTGATTTCAAGCATATCATTAATCTTCAGAAAAGCGCGGACAATTTTACCGCCGGGTATGTTTTTTATATGGGAGAGCATATCCTGCCGTTTGGAGAGAATCTGTATGCCCTGCCGGTTAAGATATTGTTTTGACGCGTGTCTTGCGCTCTTTCAGAAAAAAGGATTCTCGTTTGAATGAAACAAAAACTTATCTGACAGGATTTACAGGATTAACATGATGATTTGTAAGGCCGCTCCGGAAGAGCGGCCTGACAAAAGCATCCGCTTCACTGTGTATGGTAAGCGCAAGCGATGGCTTATTGTCCGCCGCGGCGGACTTCCGGCCGGCCGGCAACATCCTGTCCATCCTGTTGATCCTGTCTAAAAAACTTGGTTAATTAATGCTGCTTCAATCTCTTCCGCAGTCATGACGGCCGCAGACACCGGGTTCTTTGCATCCCTTATAGGCCGCCCAATAACAAGATAATCGGAGCCGTTTTTGATTGCGTCGGCTGGAGTTGTCACCCGCTGCTGATCATCTTTTTTGTCCATACTCCAGGCCGGTCTTATTCCCGGCGTGACTGTGAGAAATTCTTTCCCGAAGGCATTCTTTATCATCTTTGCTTCAAGCCCGGAACAGACAACGCCGGCACACCCGGCATTCTTTGCGGTTTCAGCGCGTTTTAAAACAAGTTTTGTAATGTCAGAGTAATATTGATTTTCAAAACCTGCTTTTTTGATATCAAAAGCCGACACGCTTGTTAAAACTGTCACCCCGAGAACACCCGTTTTCCCGGCGCTTCCGGCAACTGCGGCCTTGAGCATCTCTGTTGTTTCTCCGCAGTGAACCGTCGTAAAATTTACTCCCAGTTCGGCGATGCTTTCCATGGTCCGGCTTACGGTTGCCGGAATATCGTGGAGTTTGAGGTCAAGAAAAACGCCGGCTTCGCTCATATCCCTTATCATTTTTACGATTTGCGGGCCGGATCTTATGAAAAGCTCGAGCCCCACCTTGAACATGCCCACATGTTCCGAAAGAAGACCGATATAATACTTCGCCTCTTTCGCGGAGGGGAGATCAAGCGGGAAAATAATATAATCTTTTGCACGTTTCATACTCAGTCCTTCAGGTTCTTCTCCCGATTAGTTGGGAGAAAGGATTCAAGGGTTCAAGGATTCAAGGGGTCAAGTGTTTTTCACTCGAATCCTGGACCCATTTTTTATTCGATGTCCGATATTCGATGTTCTATGTTCGGCTGTTCATCTATTCCCGGTTTTCATACTGCTGTTTCATCCAGTCCATATACTCACCGCTTTTTAACCGTTTCACCCATTCCCTGTTTCCAGTATACCAGCATATGGTTTCTTTGATTCCGGCTTCAAAAGTTTTGGAAGGGGTCCATCCCAGTTCCATTTTCAGCTTTGTAAAATCCATTGCGTATCTCAGGTCATGGCCGGGCCTGTCTTTTACAAAGGTTATCAGGTTTTTCCGGGAGTTTCCGTTTGAGCCCGGGACTATTTTATCGACAAGGTCGCAGATGATTCTGACCACATCGATGTTCGCTTTTTCGCACCCGCCTCCGATGTTATATGTTTCACCGCGGCGGCCCTTCTTCATTATCGCCCATATTGCCTTGCAGTGATCTTTCACGTACAGCCAGTCGCGGACGTTAAGGCCTTCTCCGTATACCGGGAGGGGTTTGTTTTCAATGGCGTTTAAAATCATAAGGGGGATCAGCTTTTCGGGAAACTGGTAAGGTCCGTAGTTATTTGAACAGTTCGAGATTGTCACAGGAATGCCGTAGGTAATTGCATACGATCTCACAAGGTGGTCCGCAGCGGCTTTTGAAGCCGAATAAGGGCTGCTTGGATTATATGGTGTGTTTTCGGTAAAGTATCCGTTTTTGCCGAGTGAACCGAAAACCTCGTCTGTGCTCACATGGTGAAAAAGGGCAAGTTTATTGCTGTGCAGTCTTGCAAGTTCAAGGAGGCAGAACGTGCCGAAAATGTTCGCATGGATGAAGTCCGAGGGTTTTGTTATTGAGCGGTCAACGTGCGACTCGGCTGCAAAATGGCATATGGTGTCAATTTCATACATTTCGAATATTGCCGGCATCTCCGTAAGATCGCATATGTCCGTTCTGCTGAAATAATATCTGCCCGGGAAAGCCTCTTCGATTCCGGCAAGATTTTCAAGATTTCCGGCATAAGTGAGTTTGTCGACGTTTATAATGCATCCGTCGAAAGCTGTTTCAGTTAACAGATACCGGATGAAATTTGACCCGATGAAACCGCAGCCGCCTGTGACAAGAATGTTTTTCATGAATCATTCCTTTTGTACAAACCATAAACCAAGTTTTCAGGTATATACCACACAATATCTTTTTCATGAAGATAAAAACTTATCTGGCAGGATTTACAGGATTAACATGATGATTTGTCAGCCCGCTCCGGAAGAGCGGCCCGAAACACACATCCGCTTCGCGGAAACGGGTAAGCGCAGACGATGGTTTATTGCCTGTCCAGCGTCAGGCGGGCAGACAAAATCCTGTATATCCTGTTAATCCTGTCTAAAAACCATTATGAGTAAATATTAAGTGTTGAGTGCCACGACATCGTGGACAGGAAAATGTGCCATAACATCGTAGACTTTGTTCTTTGAAAATCGAATAGCCACCTGTCATTCTGATGAACACCAATAACCATTAAGGAGGTGTTCATGAA
>Ga0315268_10005904_pt1 | contig 13080 bp, 12 predicted proteins | sample C1_top_MG_FD_204535 | JGI IMG/M metagenome (GOLD analysis project Ga0315268, IMG submission 204535) | Sediment microbial communities from Yellowstone Lake, YNP, Wyoming, USA - C1_top | ecosystem: Environmental > Aquatic > Freshwater > Lake > Sediment | place: USA: Wyoming | collected 2017-08-01 | reverse complement strand
TTGACCAAACAAGCATGGTTGATCGGCTCCTTGCTGCTTATACCGTCAAGATCGAGGATATCGCATCAAAATATCCTGATGGGTGCCATGAGTGGGTTCAGCAAAACATGCCTGAGTTGTACAAGGGAATATGCAACGACGATGACTGGCTGAGAGAGGTTTGGGAATTATGCATCAAGGGCAGGGCTGCTATCCAGGATTTCCAGTCTGCCCTCGATATCTGGTATGAGGGGTGGATGGAGGCTATCCATAGCTACTATCTGTATCAGCAAAATCAACAGAATCTGCTAAACCCAGATCAGCTTTAACAGGGAAAGAAGAGGACGATTATGGATAAAGCAAAGCAATTGACACTGACAGAAGAGCGGGAAATGACGCAGGAGATATCTCAGGAAGTAACGGAAGAGTCCAGACAAGAGCTTGCCAGATTCTATGATGACCTTGACTCCGAAACAAGGGGATTTATTCAGGCTGAAGAGCAGGATATTGTGATTGTCCGGGCCTATGCTGATATTGTGACTGGGCAGAAATTGGCAAGAATCAAGGCCAGATTACCTCATGGTCAATGGTTGGATTATTTAAAGTTGCGGTGGAATGCGACTGAGAGACATGCTCAGAACCTCATGAAAATAGCTGATGCTTTCAAAAACGAACAATGTTCGTATTTGGGGAATTTTGATAAAACTGCTCTCAGGATGCTTGCGTATGCACCCGAATCAGCCCGCGGGGAGGCCCTCACCCTTGCTGAATCAGGCGAGCGCATTACCTATCACAAGGCGCAGGAGATTGTGGCCAAACACAAAGCCGAACTCGAAGCCACGAAAAAAGCCGCACAGCAGACTATCACCACCCTGGAGGAGCAAATCAAGGCTCTGGAAAATGAGAGAACGAGGCTGAGGACTGAGCACAACCGGGCTATCCTTACCAAACAGGCCGATGACCAGTGCATTATCCGGCAGCAGGAGTTTGGCGAGGAAAAAGAGCGGCAAATTGAAGAACTGAACCGGCAGATTGAGGAGCTGAAAGCTAAAGCAGCGCAGCCGCAGGTGATCGAGAAGGAAGTGGAAAAGGTCGTTGAAGTTGAAGTGGTCAAGACCCCTGATGACTATGAACAGCTTAAGGCCGAAGTAGCAGCTCTCAAGGAGAAGCTGAAGACTTCCAGGCAAAAGTCAGGAGAGGAGCTTTCGCAGTACCAGCAAAGTGTAGCTAATCTCACCAAAAGATTAGCTCAAAAAGAGGAAGCATTAGCCTCTTTTGACATTGAGCAAAAGCAGATGAAGGCACTGAGAAAGTTGAACGAAAGCCATCATAGTTTTAGAGAAGCCGTTAATTTACTCACTGGTCAGCATCTGAGTAATCCACGGTTGAAAGAGACAATTAACGCTTACCTTCAGGATTTTATCAAAGATTTCAATAAATTTTCTGAACAGGTAAATACTATTGACGCTGATGTTATGGATGTTAACTATGCTGGATCTTGTACCAGTAAAGGCACCTGATTCTGACATCGAAATAGCGACCAAGAAATTGGATTTGTAAGGGTTGGTTTCAAGCCCTGGTTCATTTATTGGTAATTCTCTTATTCACGCCCTCTGGAGGAAATGGAAAATGATCAAAATGGAAAAGGCTAAAGCAAACATGGTAGAAGTTTTCGAGAGAGATGACCAATTTTGGACAACTTCCTTAGACATTGCTGAGAAATTTGGGAAAATGCACAAGGATGTACTTAAGGCGATTAGAAATTTAGAGTGTCCTGAAGAATTTAAGCGGCGCAATTTTGCGCCACTTTCTCAAACAGTGCGAGGGGGAACACAAGAGTATTACATGATTTCCCGTGATGGATTTACCTTATTGGCAATGGGGTTCACTGGCAAGGAAGCTATTCAGTGGAAGATAAAGTACATCGAAGCCTTCAATAAGATGGAAACGACCATCATAAAATTGGTTAGGCAGAAAGAGAGGCAGCTTACCATTGAATGGAAACAGGCCAGAGAGGAAGGCAAAATTTCCAGGCGGACGACTACCGACGCCATCCAGGAGTTTTGTGAGCTGGCGAAGAGTCAAGGCAGTCAGCATTCTCATTTTTACTACAAAGCGTTCACCGATGCAATTTATGATGCTGTTATTATTCCTGGTGGACACAAGGAGATAGACCAGAGAAAGAGAGAGTTAAAGAAGAACAATGGGCGTGAGGTCTTATCTTTGGAAGAGCTGGTTAAGGTAGAACTGCTGGAAAGGTTGGTGGTAAAGAGATTCCTTAAGGAAGCATCTGAAAATAACGAGTTCTATAAGAATATCTACCCAGCCGTAAAAGAAAAACTTCTGCGATATGGTGAGTTGATTGAAAAAAGGTTGTTTTTACAGACGGATAACCAACAAAGAGTCGTAGCAAACAGATGATAGCGTTACGTGACTACCAGCAGGATACCCTAACCGAAGTGCAAAAAGCCAGGCAGGAAGGCTTGACACGCCTTCTTGCCGTGCTCCCCACGGGCTGCGGAAAGACCATTATCTTTTCCGAACTGGCCCGCAGGATGCGACGAAAGGCGCTTATCCTGGCCCACCGTGATGAGCTGATACGCCAGGCCGCTGATAAGGTCCGTATGGTCTGGCCGGACGCAGTGATCGGGATAGTCAAAGGTAAGGATAACCAGTACCACCATAAAAACGTGGTCTGTGCTTCGGTTCAAACCCTCTCCAGGGAAAAGCGCATCAGGCAGATTATCGGTGAAGATTTTGGCCTGCTCGTAGTAGATGAGGCCCATCACAGTTTGGCCCGGACCTACCGGAACATCATCGACCAGTTAGGCTTTGGCGACAATAACCCCCAGCGGCTGCTCTTTGGCTGCACTGCCACGGCCAGCAGGATGGATGGCAAGGGCCTGGGCCATGTATATCAAAAGATCGTGTACGAGGCCAGCATCCTGACCATGGTCAGAGCCGGATACCTCTCCGATATCCGTGGTTACCGAGCCCAGACCGATACTGACCTTTCGGGCGTTGGCACCCGAAACGGTGATTACATCGAATCGCAACTGGCCAGGGCAGTCAATACGGACAAGCGGAATAAGCTGGTCATTGACAGCTACTTCAACTATGCCTATGGCCGCAAGGCAATAGCCTTCTGTGCCAATGTCCAGCATGCCGTGGACCTGGCCGGAATGTTCAAAGAAAACGGCATCGAGGCCAGATCCCTGAGCGGGTCCACTCCCGAAGAGGAGCGACAAGAAGCTCTGTGCGCCTTCTCACGGGGTGAAATCGAGATCCTCACCAACTGCGCCCTTTTCACCGAAGGGTTTGATGAGCCAAGCATTGGCTGCATCCTGATGTGCAGGCCTACCAAGTCAAGCACTCTTTATACCCAGTGCATTGGCAGGGGTACCCGAAAGTACCTTGGCAGGGGTACCCGAAAGTACCTTGGCAAAGTGGACTGCATAGTCATCGATTTTTGCGATAACCGCCACGATATCTGTTCCCTGCCCCAGTTGCTTGGCTTCGATGACATTAACCTCAGCGATGGAAAATCGGTCATCGAAACCCTCACCAGCAAAGAGCAGGAAGAGCTGAATAAGCCTCAAGAGGAAACAGAAGAGGAAAAGAATCCGGAAGAGAACGGGGAAGAGGAAGGTAAAAAGAAACCCGGAGAGCAGCTTACCCTTGACCTGCCCCCGGTCTCTATCAAAGAGTTTGACCTGCTCAATAAATCCGCCTTCCGCTGGATCTTCGATGGCCAGCAATGGAGGCTGCCGGTTGCTCCGGCAGTGTATGCCATTTTGGTCCCACAAGGGGAAGGTAAGTTCCACGCACTGTTAATGAAAAAAGATGAAAAGCCGACGCTGCTCCACCCTACCCTTCTGGACCTTGGCTATGGCCAGGGAATCTGTGAGGACTTTGCCCGCAGAAATGGCAGAGCATTCTCCCGCAAAGATTCCCCCTGGCGGCAGCGGCCGGCTACGGATAAACAGGTTGACCTGCTGCGCCGGCTTGGGATAAATCCGCAGGGCATAAACAAAGGCGAGGCCGCTGACCTCATCGACCAGTTCTTCGCCAAACAGGATGCTCGAAAGAATAAACAATGGCAATGTGTAACCGTACCATAAAATCGCACCATAGATTGTACCGCAAATTGCGCTATAGATCGCACTATAGAAAATAACAGGAAATAGCACTGGCCAAAAGGACCAGGCATCGCATTATATATCGCGTATTGCACCATAGGTTTACCATAGGTTCAGCATAGATTCAGCAAAGGAGAAAAGCGATGTCCCTCACACACGAACAGGAAGCAGCACTGGCCCAAAGGACCATGAGCGGAGACAAAATGGCACGGGATGAATTCATTACAGCCAATATCCCTTTGGTAGTGCATATAGCCAAGCACTATATCGGACGGGGAATGGAGCTTGATGATCTGATCCAGGAAGGCATGATTGGACTTATAACTGCAGTGGAACGATTTAACCACAACAAAGGCATCAAATTCGGTACCTACGCCACCTACTGGATTCAACAGACGATCGGACGAGCCATCGATAATCAGGCCAGACTGATCCGGCTGCCGGTGAATATCAGAGAGCAGATCACGGGATTAATCAGGGCAATCAAAGCTCTGGAGCGAGATCTCAATAGATATCCTGAATTGGAAGAAATTGCCAATCGGACTGGCCTCAAGGTAGATAAAATCGTCAGCCTGCTGAAGTCATCAAGATCGCCTGCCTATCTGGAAGACTTGGTCATTGCAGCCAATAAAGCAAGTAAGACAAGTGATAATCCCAACACCGGCATAGAAGAAGTCCCTGTACTATCTGAAGCGATCGAGAGCGAAGAGCCGGTCTTTGACAATGTCAGCAGGCGGGAGTTGAGCGAGAAAATAACCCGGGCATTGAGCAATCTGACCAGCCGTGAGGAGCAGGTGATAAGGTGGCGCTACGGAATCGGTGATGGATTTGGGCCATGTGAAGAAAAGACTCGACAGGTGATGAGTAAGTATTTTAAGGTCACCGGAGAGAGAATCCGCCAGATCGAGGCCAAGGCACTGAGTAAACTGAAGCCTCTTCTGGAGCCTGTGCTGGAGGTATCGTCTGGAGGCCGTGCTGATAAAGCCTGTGCAACTGAAGCCAGTACAGTTGAAGCCTGTGCACATGAAGCCCGTACACATAAAGCCCGTGTAACTGAAACCTATGCAGATGGAACCCGCGCACACAAAGCCCGCGCAACTGAAGCCCGTGTAGATGGAGGCAGTGAGGTATATTCCGATTGCTGTGCAAGTGGAACCTGTGCAGAGGGAGGCCGTATAGCATGAAACCCTTGCGTATTGAGTCTCCCATGAATAGTGCAGAACAGCGATATGCTCAATACCTCGATATGCTCCAGACTATCGGAGAGATCCTCGGCTATAAATTCGAACCCATGAAATTCATCCTGGCGGGCAATGTAGAAGGCGGCCATAATGCCGTGACTTACACGCCGGATTTTATGGTCGTCTACCCTGACCACTTCGAATTTGTTGATGTCAAAGCCAAGGGTAAACGTGCGCCGCATAAGCGGTTGAGAGGAGTGTTAGAGAGCTAACTTGGATTATCGAGAGATCCAATACGCACCAGACTTATCCTTGTCTAGTAATAGACTCGAAGAATCCGAAAGGATGAGGGGAGTGTAGCATGTCTGGAAAAGGTGATTGATGGCGAAATTACCTAGCCTAGACGGTCATCAGCGTAAGACTTATATGGCTAAGGCTAAACTGCTTAAACTCCAGTCCTTGGGACAAACTTGGAATGGTGTCACACGGTAGTTAAACGTGGCATCTCAGAGAATGCAGAGTCATGGGCTTTCTGACTCCTGCACTCGATTTCTCTGACGGACCAGAAATGAATGCTGGTGAGGGGACGAACAGAGGGCCTAAGTAAGTCGAATCTTTGCTCAACTGAAAATGCGGGATTGCCTATAGCTGGTATTGCTGATTTAGTTCACTTACCAGTATGGCAACGGAGTCGTCGTATTACTCGCAAGTCTTGCTGTAATGGTTCAAGGCAGCTTGCATAGATGAGATGCAAGACCGGCATACTGATAACATTGTAGTAATGCAATGGAAACAGTCACTGCCTGGGAGGAAGGACGACAGCTTTATCACCAACCAATAACAGAACGGAGGGTAGTGAATGCTATCCGGCATAACAAGTAAGAAATTGGAAGGAATCCAGAAATGCTCTAAAACGGGAAGGAAAGTACAAGACCTCTTTAAGATCATGACAAACCAAGCAGATTTATGGATGGAAGCATATGCTAATATTTATGCCAATAAAGGTGCCACCACCAAAGGCATAAATAGTACCACAATGGATGGTTTTGCAGATGATAGAGTAATCAATTTAGTAAAGTTACTCAAAGAGGGAAAGTATTATCCTAAGCCATGCAGAAGAGTCTATGTTCCCAAGGCAAAAGGTAAGAGGCCACTGGGGATTCCCGCTGGAGATGATAAATTAGTTCAGGAAGTCGTGAGGATGCTACTGGAAAATATCTATGAGCCAATCTTTTCAAAGGATTCTCATGGATTCAGACCAGGGAAATCCTGCCATACCGCCCTTGAAAATGTTGGCCATTGGAAGGGAATAATCTGGCTGATCGAGTTTGATATAGAAGGATTCTTTAACAATATTGATCATAAAATCATGGTTAAAATATTGGAAAAGAGAATCGATGATTGGAAATTTATTAAGATCATCAAAAAGATGCTGGAAGCAGGGTATATGGAAGATTGGAAATACCATCGAACATATAGCGGGACTCCACAGGGTGGAGTCTGTTCACCAATTCTGGCAAACATCTATCTCAATGAACTTGATGAGTTCGTAGCAAACATCCCTTATAACAAAGGGAAAAAGCGAACTCCAAACCCAGAATACCAAAGGGTGACCAGACAGATATGTCAACTAAGGCAGCGAATCAAAAAGTCGAAGGAAGACGGAGAATGTATTCAACGACTTGGAGAGGAACTGGGGAAGTTAGGTAGATCTCAACGCTCTATTTCGAGTAAAGACATGTATGATTCTTCGTATAGAAGGCTATGGTATTGTAGGTATGCTGATGATTTCATTATGGGTATCATAGGCCCTAAAGATGAAGCTGAAGCTATCCAAAAGAAGGTTGAGGAATTTCTAAAGAAGGAATTAAATCTTCAACTCTCGAAGGACAAAACCAGGATCATACATGCCAGAACAGAAGATGCACTATTCCTAGGGTACAAAATAGGCATAGAGTCCAATGAAAAGCTGATAAAAGTGAAAAGAAATGGAAGCTATGCCCTTAGGCGAACCAGGAAAGGAGTGCTGAAACTAAGAGCGCCAAAGGAGAAGATCGAAAACTTCTGTGGGAAAAGAGGGTATGGAAGGTGGGAGATTACCAAAGCAACTCATAGACAGGGCCTATTGAACCTCAGTGATATGGAAATTGTTAGCCTTTACAACGCGGAATTAAGAGGAATCGCCAATTACTATGCCCTAGCGCATGATGTGAAAACGAAGTTGAGCAAACTATTTTATATGGCAAAAGTTAGTCTAATCAAGACATTGGCATATAAGCATAAGGTGAAAGCTACAACGATCTATTCACAGCTACGTAAAGGGAACGACCTTGTACTTAAATATAAGTGTGAGGGAAAGACCAGAGAAATGAGAGTATTTAAACTCACACACCTGCAAAAGAACCCAAGAACTTATGGGGGAATAGATGAGGAACCGAACATCATGCAGTACAAATGTGTAACGGAACTCCTTGAAAGGTTAAATGTACAGCAATGTGAAATCTGTGGTAAACAGAACGGTTACTTTGAGGTACATCATGTGAGAAAACTCTCAGATATCAAAGATGGCAAGCAAAGATGGCAAAAACTTATGATAGCAAGACGGCGTAAGACCCTGGTGCTATGTATAGAATGTCATCAATTGCTACATGCAGGAAAACTTCCTGATTGGAGATTTAAGGATTGATAAAGTGGAGAGCCGGATGCATAGAAATGTGCAAGTCCGGTTCGGAGGGGGGCCAACGGTACCCCTGGAAACAGGGATCACGTGGCCTACCCTACCCAAGGCTGTGGTAGTTAAATCAGGCAAGGTGAAAACAAAGCAATGGACCAGTATGCGAGATGATGCCAGGGCCAAGATCAATATCGCAGCAGCTCAATTCCCCTGGTTCCGATGGTCTGTGTACTACCTGGAAGAAGGGAGGTGGACAAAGGAAAAGGTTTGAATAAGGAATAAGGAAATAGTGGAGCAATAAGTAAAAAGCTTAGAAATCCGGAAAACACTTTAACTCACATGGCAATAACGCAAGTTTTTTAAGTCTAAAGCAAACATTTAAGTCGGTCCCGGAAGGTGCTGTCACACCTATCCGAGACCTGGCCGCTCATTGGTTAAAAAGTGCAGCACCCTTACCAATGAGCAGCTTATTTTTATTATACCAATTAGAAAAGGGTGCCTCCAAAATAAAAGGAGGACTTATGTACGAACCTCTCGATGTATCCGGCATTCTAACCAGGCTGCGGATTGACCTTGAACACCTCTTCTCTGCGAATAATAATCTGATCTACATTGGTCGTGCCTGGCCAACCGCTGAGTGGCTCGCTTTGCAGGTCGAAAACCGAATCTATTATTGCATTAACGACTTATCGGAGATAATCACACAGCTCAGTAAGTTTCCTCCAGTGGCCCAGATTTGGGGTTTTGGAGAGGTGAGCTTATCAGAGCAGGGACCTTTCAGAGGGAAGCCGGTAAAGGAGGATCTTGAGTTGTTCAAGTACCTAACCTTACCTGAGTGTATGGAAATGGTAAATGTGGAGTATACGAGGCAGTGCCTGGTAGATGCCTGGAGGCTTACGGAGGACCAAAAACGAAAGCTCCTTGATTTGGCAAGGCAGAGAAAGAAATCTCAGGGATAATCGCTCAGTGGAAAGACCTCTATAGGAAGGGGAGCCGAGTGCTCCCCTTTTTTTCGTCAGACAATTTAACCTGAATCATTCATACCTTACTCATGGCCGTTAAAAATTTCCCTTATCTTACCGCATCTTCATCTATAACCTTCTCTTATAACCTTCTTCTATGACCTTGACCTTACTCAGGGTTTCCCTCTTGACAAAATGTCAGAAAATACTATATTATTTCTGACAGAAGAACAGAAGAACAGAAGAAAGGGTTAGGAAAGGGCTGAGAAAAGGATTAAGAAGGGGCTGAGATATGAGCACAAAAGATATGAGTACGATCCAGAAAATACGAAAAAAGGTCAGCAGGCTGGAATCAGGAAGGCCCTATACAACCAGGGAGTTTCTGCAATTTGGAAGCAGGGCGGCGGTTGATCAGGCCCTTGCTCGTCTGGTTAAAGCTGGTATCCTGTCACGCCCGGCGCGTGGAGTATACGCACGTCCGAAAAAAAATCCTTATGTCGGGGAGATTCCGCCAGAACCGATGGCAATCGCAAAAGCAATCTCAAAGGAAGTGGGTGCGGTCGTGCAGGTTCATGGTGCAGAAGCAGCAAGGCAGATGGGGTTTAGTACTCAAGTGCCTGTAAAAACTGTGTTCTACACCAGCGGCCCCAGCCGGTATTTCCGTCTTGGCAGAATGGAAGTCAGGCTGAAGAAGGTCAGCCAGCGAAAACTGGCTCTGGCCGGCAGCCCTGCCGGGGTTGCGCTGACAGCCCTATGGTATCTTGGAAAGAATGAGGTCACGCCGGCAAGCATCGAGCAGGTCCGTTCCTGTTTAAGTCTGGAGGAATTCAATAAACTGCGCTCTGCAACTAAATCTATGCCTGCCTGGATGCATGATGCGTTCATAGGCTACGAAAGGTTGCAGGGTGATGCGTTGCAAGGTAATGTAAAGTAATGCAATATAATGTAAGGTGATGCAAAATAATGCCTGATGAATTTCTTGGTTTACCAGTAAAAGATCAAGTGGATATTTTTCGGAAAGCAGAAATAGATACAGGCCGCTCCGCTCAGGTTCTTCAGAAAGATGTCTGGGTCTGCTGGGCTTTGGAGCAGCTTTTTAATATTAAGACTGACGTTAAGATGGCTTTCAAGGGCGGAACCTCGCTTTCCAAGGTCTATCGAATTATTGACCGCTTTTCAGAGGACTTGGATATCACGCTTGACTACCGAAACCTTTTCCCAGGGTTGGATCCGTTTGACAACATATCGAGAAACCGGATGAATAAAAACATCCGGCCAGAATTGCAAAACCGCGTCAGGCAGCATATTCATGAGGTGATGTTACCGAACATATCGGCCTCATTTAACGGAATCACCAAGGGTAAGGGTAAAATTGAGGTCATGGACAGCAGGGAAGAAATCTGCCTCCATTATCCTTCCGGGCTTGACAGTGGCACAGGTTACATGAAAGATCAGATCAGATTGGAATTTGGCGGCTGCAATGCAATTGAGCCAAGTGCCCCCTGTGAGATCAAGCCGGACATTGCCGAGATTCCATTCCGGGTACCACTCAGCTTCCCAAAAGCAAGGGTGGTGGTCTTGTCTGCGAAACGGACATTCTGGGAAAAGGCGACTCTGATTCACGTCGCTTGCAGCCGCTCTGATAATCCCGATCCCCACAGAATTTCCAGGCATTGGTACGACCTGTACAAGTTCATTGGACACGATAGTGGTAAAAAGGCTCTCGAAGATCTTGAACTCCTGAAGGATGTAGTAAAATTCAAGAAAGTATTTTTCCACTCTGGTTATGCGAACTATGATGCGTGTCTATCCGGAGAATTCCGGCTTATACCTGATAAAGGCAGCTTTCTTGATGGACTCTGGAGTGATTACAAAAAGATGGTCGATTCAGGGATGTTCGAGACTACTCCCCCTGTTTTTGAAAAAATCATCGAAGCCCTCCACGAAGTAGAAACCCGGATTAATATCAGGACTTCGAAATGAGACGAACTGGAGATGAAGAAATTCTCAAGGGCTTGCAGAGAGAATGCAAAAATTGAGGATGGTGATGGAGTAATCCTGAAAAGGGTACAGTGGAAGAACAATACCTGAGCCAGAGGCTCTTAGAAAATAAAGGCAAAAAATGGAAGACGTTAAAGCCGCCCATCCAACATGCAGGAAAGATGGTTTTCCAATGGTTAAAATCGATGGTCATTGGGAATGTATAGTTGAGTACCTTGACCGATGCATTGGCCAACAAAAGGTGGTCGATCTTGTTCAACGCGATAAAACCACTTACTGTGTCTTTGAAAGTAAACATGAACTGCCACTGCTATGTTTTTGCTGTGGTAAGCCATTGATATATGAAGATATGAAGGAATTTCGCCATGATATCCAGGGTCGGCAATTAGAGATAATGTCTCTCGGCGAAGCCAAACTCCAAGATGGCAGAAAGGTTATGCAGTTTGCATTGGAATTTTCAAAAAGAAAGTGGCTTTCTCGAAGACTTTTTATACCTGTTGCTTTTGAGGCTGCTTCCCAATTAAGGCATCCTGTCTGGTGTCCACACAAGAGAATCTCACCCAAGAAACAGAAGTGACAAGGCGCTGGAAGGACTGATGGATTGTTGTCTTTCTCTATGAGTCCAGCATTCTCTGTTAGCCCCTCCTTGAAGCAAGTTGTATTATTTGGTATATTATAAGTAAAAATAGAGTTTAAAAGTTTATTCGGCAGAGCAATAAGGGAGATAGGAGGATGGGTATACCCAAAGTGCCTGAGATTGATGAAGCTGATGAAGTTGGCGAAAGTAAAATTGATAAAAAGGTACAATGGATACAAAGGATCGAGAAGCAAGTCACTGAACATGCAAGGTTAAGATTTACCGGCAAGTTGGTCTTTGCTCTGAATATGTCTCAGGGCGGGATAACTGACGGCAGTATCCAGACTGACAGCAAGTTGAGCTAAGGAAAAGTACTGCTCCAAGATCAAGTGGGATTAATAACACAGTAACATAACCGATTACAGAGAAAAGTCGCATGTAAGCGACAGCTTTCAAAGTCCGGTTGACCTAATGAATTAGACTTAGGTTGGCCGGACTTTTTTATTTTGGGGCTGTGGAGTTATCGGGGCTATGGAGTTAGAGGTGAAAATGGAGTTAACGGCGTAAGGTGAGAGATGATAGCGAGTAACCTCAAGGTAGTCTATGTGAAGATATCCGACCTTCGGCCAGCGGAATACAATCCCAGACAGATGAGCGATAAGCAGGCCGTGGATCTTGAGCAAAGCATGAGGCGCTTTGGTATGGTGGACCCACTGGTGGTCAACCGGCACCCTGAGCGGATGAATGTGGTGATTGGCGGGCATCAGAGGTTGAAGATTGCAGAGCGGCTGGGTATCGATACTGTGCCTGTGGTCTATGTTGAGCTGAAGGAGGAGCAGGAACGGGAGCTTAACTTGCGGCTCAATAAGAATCTTGGCGAGTGGGACCTGGAGGCATTGGCTCATTTTGACCCTGAACTTCTCAAGATGGTCGGCTGGACTGATGAGGAGATGGAGGATATATTCCGGGTCAATGTGGATGGTGAAGGCTGTGGTGGCAATGAGGGCGATGGCAATGGGAGCAATGGTGGCGATGGCGATGCTGATGAAGTGCCTGATCCACCAAAAGAGCCGGAGAGCAAGCCTGGGGATCTCTTTCAATTGGGCAGGCACAGACTGTTTTGTGGGGACAGCACCAGAGGTGAGGATATCGAGCGGTTGATGGAAGGCGAGAGGGCGGACATGGTCTTTACTTCTCCTCCGTATGCGGACCTGAGAGAGTATCACATTGGAGATTTTTCCTGGGATAATCTGATGTTTTCGGTGTTTGACAATATCATCTCCTTGGTTGCAGATGAGACCACCCATATCCTGGTGAATCTGGGGCTTTCTCATAAGAACAGGGCCGTTGATCGTTATTGGGACAAGTGGCTCTCCTTTATGGCTGATCATGGCTATCCTCTCTTTGGCTGGTATGTATGGGATAAGGGATGTGCATTGCCGGGTGAGTGGAGCGGAAGGCTTGCTCCTTCGCATGAGTTTGTGTTCCACTTCAATAAAAAGTGTGGTTCCGCCAACAAATGGGTAGAGACTCAGTATGGGGATCTCACCCAGGAGCGAATCGAACA
>Ga0315268_10005903_pt1 | contig 13080 bp, 13 predicted proteins | sample C1_top_MG_FD_204535 | JGI IMG/M metagenome (GOLD analysis project Ga0315268, IMG submission 204535) | Sediment microbial communities from Yellowstone Lake, YNP, Wyoming, USA - C1_top | ecosystem: Environmental > Aquatic > Freshwater > Lake > Sediment | place: USA: Wyoming | collected 2017-08-01 | reverse complement strand
GCCTCCTTTCTTGTGCCAAAGCAAGGATGCACCCAGAACGGCTATTTTGTCAACTTGTCAAAGGGCGGCTAGGTTCGATTGACGAACCCATAGATAGAGTGAGATAGGCGGCATACGCCTCTTGCGCTCAGGCAGGTTCGACTGCCACGCCCCACTTGCCCAGTTCCTGCACCACCGCTTGGATCAGGTTGTCGAGCTGGTTTCCCACTTGAGGCGAAAGGTCGAGCCCCCAGTCCAGCACGGCAGGCTCCATGCCCCACACGACAATCCGGCGCGGGAGTGTCCCCTGAAGGTCGCCCAACGCCAGCAGCTCTTGCAGGCCCACCTGATGCACGGACATTTTGAGTGAGAAGGCCGATGGGATCGCGTCGCCTTCCAGCCGCACCAGCGTACCCGGCGGTTGATCGATCTGCACGGCGTCTATGATCAGCAGGTCAGTCGCTTGCTCCAGGTAGGGCAAAAGGTCCAGGCCCATCGTCCCCCCGTCCATTGCCTGGATGGTTGCAGGCAGGCGATATCGGGATGTGAGCCGTTCCACCGCCCGCACGCCCAGCCCTTCGTCTTGTAGCAGGATGTTGCCCAGTCCCAGCAGCAGTATGTTTGGTTGTGTGGCTTCTGACATGAGCTGTTGCAAGTGGCCATGCGAAGGTCTCAAAAGACCTTCGCATGGCTGGTCTTTCAGTCCACGCGTACACGCGTGACCTCGCGGCCACGTCCGTCTACGATATGCACGGCGCAGGCCATGCATGGATCGAACGAGTGAATGGTGCGTAACACTTCGACGGGCTTTTCCGGGTCGGCTACAGGCGTGCCGATCAAAGCATCTTCCCAAACCCCGCGCTGTCCCTTCCCATCACGCGGCGAGCCATTCCAGGCGGTCGCCACCACGGCCTGATAGTTTTCGATCTTGCCGTTCTTGATGTGGATCCAGTGACCCAAAGCGCCGCGCGGCGCTTCCGTTGCGCCCCAACCCATCGCGTCGGCCGGCCACGTGGCCGGGTCCCACTTGGCTCCGTTGTGGATCGCCAGGTTGCCGCTGTTCAGGTTGGCTTCCAGTTCGGCGATCCATGTGGGCATCTGTTGGGCGACGACCAGCGTCTCGATGCCGCGCGCTGCCACGCGCCCTAGAGTGGAGAACAACGCTTCTGGCCCAATCCCTAGCGCACCGAGTACCCGGCTGACCTGCTGCCGTACCTGCGTGTGCCCGGCGGCATAGGCCGCCAGCATGCGGGCCAGTGGGCCGACCTCCATTGGCGTATCATTGTAGCGCGGCGTTTTGAGCCACGAGTATTTGGTATCGGTGTTGAGAAACTCAAAAGGAGGTTGCGGGCCAGTGTAACTCGGCTGTGTTTCACCTTGCCAGGGATGCTTGGCGGCTGCATCCCCGCCGGTGTAAGTGTACCAGGAACGGGTGACGTACTCGCTGATCTTGTTCTGATCCAGGGCTTGTGGAGCTGCACTGATGTTCTTGCTATAGATCACCCCACGCGGCAGCCATTGGTCGCCCCATGCATACGCCGAGCCTTGTTTCGCCGGCCAGTCGCCGTAGGACATATAGTTGCCCGGCCCTGCGCCCAGGCTGGCCCAGTCCTTATAGTAAGATGCGACGGCGAGCAAGTCCGGGATGTAAACCTGGTTGACAAAGTCTATCGCTTTGGTTGACATGCTTTTGAGTTGAGCAATCGTATTGGCGTTGATCGCTTTGGCGCTGCCTGGATCAACCGGGATCGCCATGCCGCCGACCAGGTAGGTTTGTGGGTGTGGGTTCTTGCCGCCCAGGATAGCATGGAACTTGATGTACTCTCGCTGCCAGTCCAGCGCTTCCAGGTAGTGGGCGGCTGCCATGAGGTTTGCCTCCGGCGGCAGCTTGTAGGCCGGATGTCCCCAGTAGCCGTTGGCGAACAAGCCGAGCTGCCCGCTGTTGACAAATTTTTGCAAGCGATCCTTGACGGTCTGAAAGTATTGTGGACTGTTGTTGGGCCAGCTTGAGATGGAGCGCTGCAAGTCGCTAGTCTTGGCGGGATCCGCCGCAAGTGCGCTGACGATGTCCACCCAGTCCAGCGCGTGGAGATGGTAAAAGTGAATCACGTGATCCTGGACATACTGTGCACCTTCCAGCAGGTTGCGCACGATGCGGGCGTTATCGGGAATGGAAATGTTCAGCGCGTTTTCGACTGCTCGCACGGAGCAGATGGCGTGCACCGTCGTGCAGACACCGCAGAGGCGCTGTGCAAATAGCCAGGCGTTTCGTGGGTCACGTCCCTTGAGGATCACCTCGATGCCTCGAAACATCGTGGCGGCGCTCCAGGCGTCGGTGACGCGCCCGTTCTGGACCTGTACTTCGATGCGCAGGTGCCCTTCGATCCGAGTGATCGGATCAATCACGACTCGTTGCGCTGGTTTCGGTGGATCTGATCTTGAGACGATAGGGAGAAATATCTCTGGCATGAGTTGCTCCTTTACGGTGAGTGTCCTTGGTCAATCATCTGGTAATGCGCGATAAAAGGGAGTCATCCGGTCCCAAAAGTGTGGCGTCGTGCAGCCGATGCAGCCGTGGCCAGCGCCGATCGGCCAGTTCGTGCCGCTGTTCCATTTGGCCGAAGGGCAATTGCTGTTGGTCCGTGGACCTTTGCAGCCCATCCTGAACAGACACCAGCCTTGCTTGTGTCCTTCGTCGCCCCAGGCCAACACGAACCGTTCTTCTTCATAGTGGTCGTGCCGCTCACAGTGCTCGTGGATTTCGTCGCCATAGGCGAAAAGAGGACGCCCTTGGCTGTCGGTCGCGGGCCACTGATTGAAAGTGAGATAGTGGACAATCGTCGCGGTGAGGTTGTAAGCATTCACCGGACAGCCAGGCAAGCTGATCAGGGTCCCGAGGCCTGGCACCGCGTCCCTGACGCCTACGGCCCCGGTGGGGTTCGGAGTTGCGCCCGGCAAGCCGCCGTCCGACGCACACGCGCCCACGGCGATAGTCGCCAGCGCATTGCTGCACACTTCTTGAGCGATAGATAGCGCCGTCCGGCCGCCGATGGTGGCATAGACTCCGCCGTTGCCGGCCGGGATTGCGCCTTCGACAATGCAGATATATTTGCCCTTATAGTTTTTCACCGTGTCTGCTCGAGACTTGTCCGCCATGCGCCCCGAAGGCACCATGAGTGTCTCATGATAGTCCACGGACAACGTATCAAGCAGGAGGTTGACCAACGTTGGCTCGCGCAAGAATGACTCGCTGTCTCCAGTGCAGTCCTGGAACTCGAGCCAGACCACGGGCGGTCGAATGGCCGTGGTCAATGCATGGGCGATGAGGCCGGCATACTCCCTGGGCAAAGCCAGCGTAGCCGCCATCATCCCGCACAACTGCAAGAATCTGCGCCGGCTAAAGTCCTGTCGTGGAGGTTGCTCCACCGGGTCGTGTTCAGGTTCCATAACTCGTCTCCCTTCCAAAAGATTTGTGTCCATACGGGTTGCTCTTGTGCCGGGGGTGACGTGATGTTCTAGTGGTGCTCAGGCCGAATCGAGCAAGGTATGCCACTGTCATGGTTGCAGTCGTAAAAAATGCAGATAAGTAACGGGTACACTGGTACCGTGGGTTGCCCGTAGGTTAGCCGTCGGGTAGCGTGCGTTGCCAATCTCGTATCCCCTCGTGGTATAATGCAGTCACTTGTTGATATGCGGAGAGCAAGGTGATCTATCCGATTGCGCATTGGCGGCTGCTCGACACAGGGCAAAGCTATGGCGCGATGAACATGGCGATTGACGAAGCGATCTTGCGGGCGGTGGCCAAGAAGTTGGTGCCGCCCACGCTGCGTTTTTATGCCTGGCAGCCACCTTGCTTGAGCCTGGGGCAGGCGCAGTCTTTTGACGATGTGGATTGGGAAGCGTGCGTTGCGCGAGGCTATCACGTCGTCCGCAGGCCAACGGGCGGGCGCGCGATCCTGCACACCGACGAGCTCACCTACAGTGTGACTGCGCCAGAGTCGGAGCCGCGTCTGGCGGGCGGCATTGTGGCAAGCTACCGGCGGTTGAGCGAAGGATTGCTGGAGGGGCTGCATCTTTTGGGTGTGCCCGGCGTCGAGGCGCATCATCCGGAGGTTGCAGAGCAGCCGGCTAATGCTGACTCTCCGAACGATCCGGTCTGTTTTCAAGTGCCCTCCACGTATGAGATCACTGTCGGCGGCAAAAAGCTGGTGGGCAGCGCACAGGTGCGGCGAGAGGGCATTGTGCTCCAGCACGGGACATTGCCGCTGGTAGGCGATATCACACGCATTTGCGATGTGCTGGCTGCCCATCCTGACCCGGCTCGCGTCCGCGCGCGCGCGACCACGGTGGAATCGGTTCTAGGTCACGTTGTCTCATTCAAAGAGGCGGTTGGCGCCGTCGCACGTGGCTTGGCATCCGCGCTCAACCTGGAGCTGGTGCCCGGCGACCTGCTTCCCGAGGAACGCGACTGGGCAGACGCTCTACAACGCGAGCGATATGCCGCCGACGAATGGAATCGCCGGTTGTAGACTGAGGAGCAGAAAGAGCAGAGCTCAAGAGTCTTCTGTTCGTCTTCCTGCTCCGAGTGTGATAGAATCTAGTCGTACCCGCTTTGAGATTTGAAATCTGACATTTGACTATGGTCGTCGGCATCTGCACTCTTGAGCTTTTTCTCCCTGGCAACGACTCGCTCAAAGACAAGCGCAGCGTGCTCAAGCCGCTTCTCCTGCGGATGCGCCGCGAGTTTAACGTGTCGGTGGCCGAGGTCGGCGACCAGGACACCTGGCGCTCAGCCACACTGGGTGTTGTGGCGGTCTCGAACGATCAGGCTTATGTGCACGGGCTGTTCGAGAAGCTCGTCCGGTGGATCGAAAATTCGCGCGCGCCTGTCCAAGTGGTGGATTGGCAAATCGAAATCGTATAATCAAGAAACCTGTTTTCTGCCAGAAAACGGGTTTCTCGACGAGGGGGTGAAAGATGCGTCGCATGGGGCCCGTGTTTTGGCCGATCCTGCTGATTGTTGTCGGCGTGGTCTTTTTGTTGAGCAACCTCGGACTGCTCGCGTTCAATCCCTGGGAGCTCTGGCGGCTGTGGCCGATCATCCTGGTGGTCATCGGCCTGGATATTTTGCTGCGGGTGGGGCTGCGGCGCGGCCGGCCCGGCGGTGAGCCGCTTTCGGTTGACCGGGATGCGCTTTCAGAAGCTGAAGTGGTCGTCGAGTTCGGCGCGGGCACGCTGCGGATGGGCGCGGGCGCAGGCGCCGGCAAGCTGCTCGAAGGCGAGTTTACCGATGGGGCCGAGTATCAGCTTCGCGAGGGGCAGGTGCGGCTGTATGGCTCGCGCGACTATTTCTGGGGCTGGTGGGGATGGCGGCATGGCCGGCTGTGGGACGTGCGGCTGACGCGCGACATCCCGCTCCGGCTGCGCTTGCAGTTGGGCGCCTGCCAGTCCGAGCTTGACCTGAGCGATTTGCGCGTGACCGACTTTACCCTCGAGACCGGCGCAGCCGACACGCGCATCAGGTTCCCGAGTGAGGCGGGCATGACGCGCGCCCGCGTCAAGGCCGGAGCCGCCTCCGTCAAGTTGAGTGTGCCGGAAGGTGTCGCCGCGCGCATCACCGCAACGATGGCCATCGGCTCGCTCGACGTGGACACCCGCCGCTTTCCGCGCGCAGGCAGTGGCTACGCCTCACCAGATTACGACACGGCGGCGAACAAGCTTGATCTGAGTATCGAGGGAGGCGTGGGGGCCATAACCGTGTCCTGAAACCTGGTGATGACCGCGGGTGTTCAGGCCGCCATCCCCGGCGGCCTGTTGGCAGTGGGCAGTCGCTTCAGCGCCTGGTTCGTCGTTTGCGGCACGCCGGGGCTGGCGCTGGCGTGCCGACATAGCGCCACATCAAGCGCCGCAGCGCAGCGTTGAGGCGGGGATTGTGCGGGAACCGCTCGCGCGTGGTGACAATGAGGCGGACGATTTCGGCCCGCCGTTTGCGTTCGGTAGACATGCTTCGCCTATTCACCCATGATCTGCGCCACGATCTCGCGAGAGCGCGGGCGGATGTCAAAGTCCACGTAGATGATCTGCTGCCACGTCCCCAGCAGGAGCTGCCCGCCCACGAACGGAACGACGAGCGATGCGCCCAAGAGCGATGCACGGACGTGACTGTGGCCGTTGCCGTCGCCCCACCGTTCGTTATGGCGATACTCACGACCCGCCGGGACAATCTCCTCCAAGACGCGCTTCAGGTCCGCCACTGCGCCCGGCTCGAACTCGATCGTCGTCAGGCCACTCGTCGAGCTGGGGCAAAATAGCGTCACCGTGCCCGATTGGAGGCCAGACTCGTGTACAGTCCGTTCGACCGCACCGGTGATGTCGTGCGTGTCGCCGTTGCCCCGAGTTTGCAGAGAGAGTTTCTTAGAGACGATCATGGTGTCCTCGCTATTCAAGCAACCGTGTAGCAATTCTATCACAGATGAACGCAATGCGTAAAACGTAACAGGCGCGCCTCACGTTTTACGCTTTCCGTTTCACGTTCTATGGTAGAATGGGCGCGCCATGCTCATCCAGCATCTCTCGCTCACCGATTTTCGCAACTATGCCCGGTTGGAGCTTGACCTCCCGGCCGGGCCGATTCTGCTTTTAGGTGACAACGCGCAGGGCAAAACGAGCCTGCTCGAAGCGATCTATTACCTGGCCACCTCGCGCTCGCCACACACCACCAGCCCACGGCAGCTCATCAACTGGCTCGCCAAGAAAGATAATCTGATACCCTCTGCGCGCATCGTGGCGCATGTCGTGCGGAGCGATGCTGCGCACACCCTCGACGTGACGCTGGCATTGGAGCCTGTGCCAGGCGGCGAGGAACGCTTTCGCAAGCAGGTCAAGCTCGACGGCATTCCGCGCCAGGCCAGGGAGCTGGTCGGGCAGGCGGCCGTGGTAATGTTCCTGCCGCAAGACGTAGACCTGGTCGGCGGGGCGCCTTCGCTGCGGCGGCATTACCTGGATACGGCGCTAGGCCAGGTGGATGCGGACTATCACGACGCGCTCTCACAATTCAGCCAGGTGCTTTCGCAGCGCAACGCACTCCTCAAGCAGCTCGCCGAGCGTGGCGGTGACCCGGACGAGCTGACTTATTGGGATGAGCAATTATCCACTGCCGGCGCGCTCATCACCCTAAGGCGGCAGCAGGCGGTGATCGAGCTGGGGGAGCTGGCCGACGCAATTCACCGCGACCTGACCGGCGGCCAAGAACGGCTGCGCCTGCGCTACGAGCCGGCCTTTGACCTGGGCCGCCCGGCTTCGCCCGATTTCCAGATGCAGATCAAGCTCGACGTGCCGATCCCGGCCACTTCCGAGCTGGACGATGCCAGCGCCTCTTTTCGCACGCAATTGATCGCGCGGCGCAGCGAAGAGGTGGCGCGCGGCATGACGCTCGTCGGGCCGCATCGTGACGAGCTGCGCTTTGTCGCGGACGAAGTGGACCTGGGAGTGTACGGGTCGCGCGGCCAACAGCGCACGGCGGTGCTCGCGCTCAAGCTGGCCGAGGTCGAATGGATGCGCGGCAGAACAGACGAGTGGCCGATCTTGCTGTTGGACGAAGTGCTGGCCGAGCTGGACGCCAAACGCCGCGCCTATTTGCTGGCGCGCATCAACGGCGCCAACCAATCGCTGACGACCGGCACCGGCACAGAGCTATTTGGAAACGAGTTCTGCCAGCGTGCCAGGATGTTGCGAGTCGTCGCCGGGCAGATTAAGGAATAGATCAAGTTCCAAAAAGGGCCGGGTCCCGGCATCATCTGATATTTAAAGTCTGAGATTTGACGTTTGTAAGAGGATGTTTCGAGGGCATGCCAGGCCGGCGCGGATGATGGTCCGGCGTGGCAGCGACCTTATCCACGATTACCAAGTAGCGCGTCTCGGCGATGCCGGTCAGCTCCACCGGGACGAGCCGGTTAAGCCGTCCACCCAGGTGAACGATGGCGGTCTCGGCGGCGGCCACCTCGGGGAGCGCATCCTCGCCCTTTTGCGCCAGCGCCCGCCCGCCGATTCGCACGAACGGCAGCAGGTATTCGACCAACGTGGGCATCTCGGCCACGGCGCGCGCCAGCGCCCAATCGTATTGCTCGCGATAGTTCGAGTCGTGCCCCAATTCCTCTGCGCGGCCCTTGACGACGGTCACTCCCCGCAGGTCTAGCAGCGCCACCATGTGCCGCAGGAACTCGGCTTTTTTGCCGGTGGCCTCCAACAGCGTCAGCTTGACGCCCGGGCAAACGATCCTGAGTGGCAGGCCCGGAAACCCCGCACCGCTCCCTACGTCAATCAGGCGGGTATCGGGCTTGAAAGCACACGCTTCCTGCGGGGCCGGCATATTCGAAACGGACTTGGGCACAGTGGTGGCAATCAGGCACGAGAGCGAATCCAAAAAGTGCTTGGCCTGGATGCCCTCGTCGTCGGTGATGGCCGTCAAGTTGACGCGCGATCGCCAGGCGACCAGTTCGTCGCGGTACCGCCGGAACATTGCCACCTGGTCGGGCGTCAGGTTCAAGCCGAGTTTCCGCGCCCCTTCGACTAGCTTTTGCATTATCCATATTATAGCACGAGCGGCCCGTATCAGTTGTCAGCGTTCAACCCAGTGCCTCCTGCCTCTTGCATCTTGCTCCCGGCAATGTTACAATCAGGTCGAATCTGCAAAGGAGATGTAAAGCATGGCAAACAGGACAGTGACCATTAAGGATAAGCCGTACACGTTGCTCGGCCAGCCGGTCAAGGTGGGCGACCCCGCGCCCGATGTCGAGCTGACTGCCAACGATTTCTCGCCGGTCAAGCTCTCGGCTTATAACGGCAAGCCAAGGCTCATCAGCGTGGTCTATTCGCTGGACACGGGCCTCTGCGATGCGCAAACGCACAAGTTCAACGAAGAGGCCGTCAAGTTGGGCGGCGACGTGGTCGTGCTGACGGTCAGCGCCGACCTGCCGTTCGCGCAAAAGCGGTGGTGCGGCGCTTCGGGGCTGCAAAACGTCATCACGCTTTCCGATCACAAGGCGATGGCTTTTGCCGGTGCCTACGGTGTGCACATCCAGGAGCGGCGGGTGACCAGCCGCGCGGTGTTTGTGGTAGATCGTCAAAACGTCGTGCGCTACGTCGAGTACGTGCCGGTGGTAGGGTCGCATCCCAACTATGACGCGGCGCTGCAGGCGCTCAAGCAAGTCGCCGGCAAGTAGGTTGCGCCAGGGGCCGCGACACAAATCGCGGCCTCTGACGTTATCGGACTGGATTGCGCCTCCGTGGGCCTGGGGTTGCAGCTAGGGCTTGGTCGGCGTAGACAAAGGAAGAGCCGTTGGTGCCGGCGCAAAAGTGACAGCGGGGCTTCCCGACGGTGGGGCAGCGGCTCCGGCCGACTTGCTCACCAGCAACCTGATCAACGCATTCAGCAAGACATTGCTTTGCCCCATCCCGGCTTCAGTACCACCTGCAGCTCTCCCAGACGCAGGAGGAGCACCGGGCGTTCCTTGCGGTCTAGCGCCGCCCGATCCAGTGCCGGGCATTCCCTGCGGCCCCGCGCCTCCCGGCCCTGCGCCAGGTGTACCCTGTGGCCTGGGCCCGCCTTGTCCTTGCCCCGCGCCCGGTGTTCCCTGCGGGCCAGCACCGCCCGGCATCCCCTGTGGGGCAGCTCCCGGTCCTTGGCTGTTGTTCTGCAGCCAGGTCTGCAAATCGTTCTGCGTGAGGCGTGGGTTGGCGATCGCGCTCGACTGCGCCGGCGTCAACTGCGCTTCGACATTCGCCCAAACCGCATTGCGCTCCGCATCGGACTTGAGCACTTGGCCCTGAAGTGATTGCATCACCTGTAGCATGGCCTTGGCCTGCTCCGCCGTGATGGCATTGTCTGTACCTTCCAGTTTGAGCATCCCCAGCATCAATTGGCTCGATGCATCCAACGCGCCTGTGTACGATGTGGTGAACGTCTTGCTGGTGTAAGTGCCTCCCGCGCTCTGGCTGGCGGCTGCCGGAGTTGATTGACTGCCGCTCTTGCATCCGGCCAACACCGCCGTCGCCAGGCAGGCCAGCCCCACAATATACAACCTCGACTTATTCCTGTACATTCCATTCTCCTTGTGTTTTTCATCCTTTGATTCTATTGCATAAAAGTCTTTTTCACTGCCAGGACGAAGAGCCCCAAGATCTATTAATAAAACTTGGCGTTCTTTGTTTCTTTGCGGTTCAAATCCGAGTTCTTGCAGCAGAGTCGGCCCTTGCCATCATTCGCGCCTCAAGGCTTCGATCGGGTCTAACTGCGCGGCCTTGGTCGCCGGATAGTAACCGAAAAAGATGCCCACAGCCGCCGCCGCGCCAAAGGCCAGCGGCACGGACGACCACACCACCTCGGTGCGCATGGAGCCGAAGGTGTTGAACAGATAAGAGCCACCTACACCGGCCAGGACGCCCACCAGCCCGCCGATCAGGCTCAAGGCCACGGCTTCCAGCAAGAACTGGAACTGGACATCGCGCGGACGCGCCCCCAACGCCTGGCGCAAGCCGATCTCGCGCGTCCGCTCGGTGACGCTGACCAGCATGATATTCATGATGCCGATCCCGCCCACGATCAGCGAGACCCCGGCCACCCACGCGAGCAAGTTGCGAAAGGTCGCCGTCGTGGATGTGCGCATCGTGATGATGCTGTCCTGCGTCGTCAGTTGAAAGCCCGGCGAATCGGCGGTCGTTTTGAGGATTTGCATGACCAGCGTGGTCAACTGCGACTTGACGCTGTCCATTACCTCTTTGCTCTGGGCGGAGACATAGACCATCCCTACAACGTCCCGCTGAAACCGGCTCGAGACGAATTTCTTGAACACGGTCTTGATCGGGATATAGATGCGGCTGTCATAGTCGGTGTTGCCCACCGTACCCTTGGCCGCCATCACTCCAACGACCGTGAACTTGGCCGAGCCGATCTTGATGGTTTGGCCTACTGCCGTTGCGTTGCCGAACAGCTTTTGAGCAATCGTGGCCCCCAGCACGGCTGCCTCGCTGGCTTTGTCATTGTCGTCATTGGTGATAAAGCGGCCTTGCGCCACACCATACTCGCGCACGGCCGTAAAGCCCGCAGTCGTGCCGACGATGGAAATGTCTTCCAACGTCACGCTGCCCACTTTGACGATCTGGGTGGTGTTTTGCTCCGCCGAGATACCGCTGATGCCGGTGACCTTTTGTTGGATCGTGGCGAGGTCGCTAAACTTGAGCATGGCCGGCGGCCCGGACGGACGGCTGACGCCGCCCCGGGTGAACGCCGGCTGAATCATGATCAGGTTGGCGCCCAGCGAGTTGATCTGGTCGGCGACCTCGGCCTCTGCACCGTGGCTGACGGCCATCATGATGATGACGGCCGCCACGCCGATGATGAGGCCCAACATGGTGAGAAACGAGCGCACCTTGTTGAGGGCCAAGCCCTCCCAGGCAATTCCGAAGGTTCTCAAGAGACTCATCCTACCCCCCGTCCGTCTGACCATAAGCCGCCGCGGTACGCTTGGCGTCCATGCGGTCAGACACGATCTGTCCATCTTGAAGATAAATCACTCGTGTGGCGCAACTGGCAATATCCACCTCGTGCGTGACCATCACAACGGTCGTGCCCCGGTCGTGCAGTTGGCGTAGCAAGTCCATGATCTCCATGCTGGAGCGCGTGTCGAGGTTGCCGGTCGGCTCGTCGGCCAGGATGATGGACGGAGTGTTGACCAGCGCGCGCGCGATGGCGACCCGCTGTTGTTGCCCGCCCGAAAGCTCGTTGGGCCTATGGCGCGCTCGCTCGCCCAGTCCCACCGATCCCAGCATGGCGAGGGCGCGCTCGGTGCGTTCCTTGTCGGATTTGCCAGCGTGTCCGTTGTACAGCATGGGCAGCGTCACATTCTTGACCGCCGTAAATCGGGGCAGCAAGTTGTACGATTGAAAGACAAAGCCGATCTTTTTGTTGCGCACGCTTGCCAACTGGTTCTTGCTCATCCGGCTCACGTCTTCGCCATCGAGTATATAGGTGCCGCTCGTCGGGCGATCCAGACAGCCCAGGATATTCATCAGCGTGGACTTGCCCGAACCGGATGAGCCCATGATGGCGACAAACTCGCCTTGCTCGACCGTCATGTTCACGCCTCGCAACGCATGAACCGCCACGTTACCCACCCCATACACCTTCGTCAAATTCGTAATCTCGATTAATTTGCGCATTGGCTTTTCCTTCGGAGCTGTTTGCGTCATCATCTGCGTCATCATCTGCGTCATCATGGACCTCCAGACGGCGGGCCACCCATGCCGCCATCCATCGGACCGCCTGCATTTTGCGACTGGCTAGAGCTGCTGGATTGGGTAGAGGTCTTGGTCGTTTGGGTAGCAGTCTGAGTGCCCAGGCTGACCACTTCGCCGGCCGTGACGCCGGAAGTGATCTCGGCGTTGACCAGGTCTTTGAGGCCCACCTCTACCTGCCGCAGTTCCAGCGTGCCATCGTCCTTGACGACAAAGACCGAGTACTGGCCAGTGGTCAGTTCCCGCAGAGCTTCCAGCGGCACCAGCGCCGCATTGTGGGTTTCTTGGGCAATCACCGTAACTTCAGCCGACATGCCCGACAGGAAAGTGGTTGGCTGAGTGGGCTGGTCAATGCTCGCATAAGCTTGCACGGCTTGCGTATTGCTCTCTGTGACGAGCGTGGGGTCCACACGCACAATCTTGCCGGTAAAGGCGCGGTCGCCCAGCGCCTCGAACGTCATGCTCACCGGATTGCCCACCACCACTTTGTCGAGATCGGACTCTTCTACATAAAAACGCACTTCGGGCGTGTCCAGGTCAGAGATGATGATGGAACCCTTACTATCTGAAGTATCTGATGACCCTATGCCGGTGCCCGCTTTGATCGTCACCGCAGTGACCGTCCCCGTGATCGGCGCGACCAGCGTCCCGTTCTGCAAATTCTCCTGCGCCTGCGTCAATTTCGTCTCAGCCTGCAGCACGGTGAGTTCGGCCTCTTTCACCGGGTCGCTGTACTTGGTGTCGTTGTAACTAGACAGCGCCGACAGATACGATTGCCGCGCCGAGACCAGGCTGCGCTGCGCGGCGACC